>Ga0209656_10000724_pt1 | contig 21456 bp, 41 predicted proteins | sample BogFormECP12_OM2_FD_188239 | JGI IMG/M metagenome (GOLD analysis project Ga0209656, IMG submission 188239) | Bog forest soil microbial communities from Calvert Island, British Columbia, Canada - ECP12_OM2 (SPAdes) (version 2) | ecosystem: Environmental > Aquatic > Freshwater > Wetlands > Bog ... | reverse complement strand
CTAACGCATGCGGGGTGGTCGGTGTGGGTTTCGTGCGCCCACCAGGCGACAGCTTCCATCAGGCAGGTGCCTGTTTCGCGACTCTGATGTCCGCCGTGGGTGAGGGTGATGGTGTCAAGGTCAATGTGGTGGGTCATGGTGTGCTCGCTTTCTGCTTGCGGTCGGCGGCCCGCTGGCTGGCGCGGGTCACGGGGACACCGCCAGGTCAGCGGCGAGGATCAGCCGTCCGATGTGCTCGGCGACTTGGGGGACTACGGCGTTGCCGAGTCCTCGGAGTCGGTCCACCCGGCGGGGAATCCCATGAGCCACTCGACCCACGTCGGGTTCAGCTGGCCAGGGGTTGACTCCAGCGAGTTGACGACGACGTCCAGGTGAATCGACTGGCCGGGCTTGGGTGGCGCTGACCGGCCGGAATGTGCGGCGGCACTGGCCGTCGGCGTCGGGAACCTCAGCACCGCTGCCTGCAAGTCGCCCCGGTCGTTCTCCCGCGGCCTGCCGTAGTTCGCGGCACTGCCCTTCGGCGTCGGCCACAGCAGCCGCCGCGCGACGACGGTCTCCAGGTTCGGGAACTTGGCGTCCGGGTTCACCGTCGCCGCCATCGCCGAGCAGCTCCGCGGAGTTGGCCACGATCCAGACGCGGTCCCTCTGGTGAGGGGCGCCGACGGCCGAAGCCGGTACGCAGTCCCATTCCGCGTCATACCCGAGCGCGGCCAGGGCTCCGAGAACGTCACCCATTCCTCGAGCAAGGAGCCCTGGAACGTTCTCCATGAGCGCGAACCGGGGACGTAGCGCGCCAATGCAGGCAGCCATCGCAGGCCAGAGCCACCGCTCGTCATCCTGCGCAAGTTTGAGCCCGGCGACGCTGACCGGCTGGCAGGGGAACCCTCCGCAGATGAGGTCAGGTCTCGGCCTGTCTCCCCACCACTCGGCAGCGGTTCGCACGTCGTCATGCCTGGGTACCTCCGGCCAGTGCTTCGCGAGAATCGTGCGGCACCACGGGTCGATCTCAACCTGGCCGGCGACGGTCATGCCTGCGCGTTCCAGGCCGAGGTCGAGGCCGCCGATGCCGGAAAACAGGGACAGGACGTTCACGGGGACACCACCAGGGCTTCGAGCCCGGCACCACAGAACAGGTCCAGCAGCAGCGGCCGCGTCATGACGCGCCGCCTGCGGGCCCGTACCGGGGCAGCGGCCGGACAGTCATCGCATCCGTCAGCCCGGCGCACCCCGAGTCGCACTCAGTGCCATCCGCGGCCGACGCCAGAACCGTCCCGCCGCGCAGCTTCCGCATGCGGGCGGCGACGCGGATGAATGCCTGCATGTCAACGGTCACCCGGCCGTCGGGGCGGACCAGAACGAACCGGATCAGCGGCCACGGCTCATACCTGACAGTGACCAGCCAGCGGCGCCGGCCGATACGCACCACCCGGCCCGAGCCGAGCCCGCCCCAGTTCTGCGACCGGATGATCAGGACCAGTTCAGCGACACCGTGCGCCTTCGCGGTCGCCGCGGACGTCGCTTCCCACGCGTCGATGTCGTCGAGCCACACGCCGGCGGCCCGGCCCGTGTCGGCCAGGTGGAGAACGAGGCCGATGTCCCGGTTAGGTGCGGGGAGCCCGGACCCGGGGTCGGCCTGCCAGTAGTAGGAGCCGACGCGGACGGCTGGGTAGGCGACGACACCGCCGCCTTGCCCGGTGTAGTTCCGGTCGATGGTCAGCGCGTGAGCGGCCGGGGTGACGGTGATGCATGACGGGCCCTGCCGGCCGGTGAACAGGTCGTTTGAGTACACGTAGATGCCCGAGATGTACCGGGCCTGGGGGATGCACGTGTGCCGGGTGGTGACGATCACCTGCGGGGCCGGGGATGCCTGCGCGGCCGTGGCGAGACCGCAGGTGGCGGCGGCGAGAAGAACAGCGAGACGTTTCATGACGCTGCGCTGCCGGTGACGCGGTTGCGTTCCGCGAAGAGCGGCGCATGCAGAGCACACGGCACGAACCCGGCCCGGTCTGCGGCGTTGTCCCAGAACGTGCACCGTTCGCAGGTCGCGAGCGCGACGGCCATCAGGTCCTGGTCGGTGGCTTCGCGTAGCAGCCGCTCGTTGTTCTCGTTAAGGTCGAGGACGGCGGCTACGCGGTCGCGGCGTAGCCGGGTGATGAGGTTCATGCTGCGATCCCTGGCGAATAGATGGGTAGTTTCGGCGGCGGCCGCCGCGGGAGTCCGCATTCGGCGCGTAGCTGGTTGGCCTGGGCGGTGTCCCATGCGAGCCGGCCGTAGAAATCGATGTACCGGATGCCCCAGTACTCATCGTCAGGAGCGAAGAGACGGGGAGACGTGGCGCGGAGGATTGCAGCGGCAGGGTTCCACATGTAGCCGTCATCGTCTGGTGGCAGCTCAGACCGGGTGGCACTGCCGCAGTTGGTGCATGGCACCGTGTGCCCGGCGGAGGTCAGCGTCTCGCTGCCACCCCACGGCACGTCGTGGTCGCAGTGACGGCAACACGGGTACAGGGCGGAGAGGACCGAGGCGAGTCGTGGCGCCAGAGCTGCGTCTGAGGGCCACGGACGCCGGGCGAGATCCTGCTCCATCGCGGCCATCTGGCCGGTGTCGAGGCAGTGGCGTCCCTGGCCGCCGTAGTAGTACCAGCGGTGCCAGCGGGCCTGAAGGGCGGCCAGAGCGCGGCGAATCACGACCGCTCCAAGATCGTGATCAACGAGTTCAATTCGGCGCTCAGACGGAACGCCCATGCCTCGAAGTCGGGCCGGGTTCCGTCGCTGCTGGTCACGTAAGCGTCGACTTCGCGGTTGAAGTCGAGATGAGCCGCCTTGGCATTGGTGACTCGTGCGGCCAGTTCGGGGTGCGGTCCGCCGTGTTCGGACTGCGGGATGTTGACGCTCATGAGGGTGGCTCCGTTCTACGATCTGAGTGCCGGGCCAGGCTCTGTCCCGGCACCCGCGCCGCAGGGCTGGTCCCCTGCGGCGCTCTGCTGTTAGCTGGCTCGCGGGCTCACAAGTTCATGGATCGGAACAGACAGCGCCCGGGCGACATCCGCCAGGTCTTCGGTCGACCACGCGACCTGACCGGTGAGCCGGCGCGACAGGTACTGCTGCGTCCAGCTGAGAAGTTCCGCGAGACTTGTCTGCGTCAGCCGCTGCCGGGCCATGTGCGCCCGTATCTCGGCTGTCACGCTTTCCGTGTAGGAGACTGGCATACAGAGAAGCTACGCTCTGAGCGAGTAACTGTCAACGCAGGTTTTGTCTCGCTTAGCGTGTAGCAGCTACGCTGAGTGCATGATTACGACGCAGCCAGAACAATTGATTGTGCATGAGAGCATCGCCGCCCGCCGGCAGGCCGCGAAAGCACGCCGGGCGGCTCTGTGGCGGCGCGCTGCCGTGCCGATCCTCCTGCAGCTGGCCGGCTGCATGGTCGTCTTCGGATTCTGGGTGTTCTGGTGGCAGTACCTGATGCGGGTCAACCCGTACTGACCCTGGCGTCCCTGCGATATTTCGCACTGCAAACTAGTTGCGGCACCGGTTCGGCACCGGCACGTTCGCCGCCTCCCACAACATCCGGGCGGTGCAGGACATGCTCGGCCACGCCCAGGTCAACACGACCGCCGGGTATGCGGCGTTCGACAACTCCGACGCCCGCGCCGCGGTGCAGGCGCTCCCGGCGCCGCGGCGGCTGCGCGGGATCAGCGGTGCAGGTAGTTAGCGATCCCGGACGCTGCGGCGGCCCCGGCGGCTATCCACGACACGATCCGCGCCTGATTGTCGCGCCCGCCCTGCACTGTGCTTGACGCGGTCTCCAGATTCCGGACCCGCTCGTCCAGCTTCGGCGGGATCAGTGACTCGATCTCGCGGATACGGCTTGCCAGCTCGGCCAGCGGTTTGGTGCGCTCATCGATGACCGCTACCGCCGTGGACAGCTTGCCGAGTTCAATGAGGATCTGACCCTGCATGTTCTCGGACTGGCCCGAACCGACGTTGCCGTCCATCATGACGTGCGCCTCCTAAGCCACCGGGTAGATTTCCATTGTTCCGGCCGACCAGGTGAAGTTGTCGGCCGGAGACGCTGACGTGTTCGCCTCGAACTGGAGGCTGCCCGACGCGCTGAACGTCCACTCAGCCCAGATGTCCGCCATCACCGTCGCGGAGGCCATCGCCGGGCCGGCGTAGATGCTGGACTGCGCGCCGAAACTGTTGGTGCTGTTGTTCTGCTGGAAAATCGCGGACGTCGGCCCGGCGGTGCCGATCGCCGGGGTGGAGAACGAGAACCGGGGAGTGCCCGCAGCCGCGCCGGCGTAGTAGCCGCGCACATGCACCTTGTACTTCTGCGCGCTGACCGTGATAGCCGGGCCGATCGTCGTGAAGCTGGGTGTCTGCGCGGTGATGCTGGTCGACGACAGGTCCGCATGCAGCACCTGAGTCGAGTAGGTGTTGCCGTCGCCGCTCGCAACGGCCTGGAGGTTGCCGTTGCTGCTGGAAAACGCCCGGTTGGCACCCGAACCCGCCGCGGGCGCCGAAATGTTGCCCAGCTGCAGGAATCCTGACGAGTCCACGAACAGCGGCCCCATGACGTGAATATCGCCGAACGTGTCAGCCCACACGCCGAAGAACCCGGTTGCGACTGTCGGGGCAGCCGCACCCTGCGCAATCAGCAGGGACGGGCCGACCGCCACTTCCGCCTGAAACTCGAACAGCGCCCCGGACAAGGCGACCGGCAGTGTCGCCGCGTTGGCGAACACAATCTGATTCGAGCCCGCCAGGCCGGCGACGTAAGACGGGAGAGTGGCGCCGCCCGTGAATCCCGGATGAGCCCACGCGAACGTTGACACGGCCACCACGTTCGCGTTGTTCAGCAGACTCGCGCCGCTGGAAAACCCGCCCAGCAGGATCCGTGCCGGGTTCGTGCCGTCCTGCGACTCGCCCAGGGCCGCGACCAGCGACGCGTTGTTGCTGACTCCGGCGTTGTTCGACGGGGACTGGATGACAATCGACGGCACCCCGGATGTGCCGATCGCTTTGAGTTCCGACAGGAAACCCTCAAGGGTCGTTGACGAGTCGAAGAACTGGATTCCGGCGCCGTTGATCTGGAGCGTCTGACCGGTCGACGGGATGTAGCTCGTGGCAGTCGGCAGATACGCGTTACCGTACGGGTCGGTCCCGGCCGCTGCCGCGATACTGAAAATCAGGTTCCCCGGCCCCGGTACGGGCGAGTAGACGAACAGCCCGGTGAACGCCCCGCTCGCATCGATGATCAGCAGCGTGACCTGATTGCCTCCCCAGGTCATGCCGGCTCGCGAAGCCACATTGTCACGACCGGGCGCACGTTCGACCCGCCGGACACGGTGTAGGGCGGGCTGGTGGCCGCGACGGTCCAGCAGAACTCGATTTCGTCTTCGCTCGCGAGCAGCATCGGCTGTTGCGGGTCGTTCCAATTCTGCCAGCCTTGCTGGACGAAGTTCCACGGCTGCCGGTTGATCGATACCTGCACCGATGAGCCGACCGGGCCGTCCAGGCTGATCTGGTAGCACTCAAACGAGGTCAGCAGCGGCCAGGTCCCGGAAACGCACGTCGCTGTCTGCTTGGCTGTGCTGGCGTTGACGATCACATCCCAGCCGGTCCCGTTCAGGGTCGGGTTGACCCCGTACAGCGCGTCGGACTGGCCGAGCATCCGGATGCTGCCCAGCCGCCGGTATCCGCCCGGCGGCGCCACCGGTCAGCCCTTCGCCCAGGACGCCCGCGGCCCGGGGGCCGGGCCATAAAACTCGGTCGCCGCGGGACTGTCCGGCTTGCTCGGATGGGCGATCTGGAATTCGTAGCCGGCAACGAACAGCACGGATATCAGGATCGACGCCCACAGAGCCTTATTGCCGGCTGACCGGGAAGAGACCGCCCAGCCAGTGCCGATGACGATTGCGGTTGCGGCGATTTCCCCCGCGCGTATGCGCTTGATGTTCCCCTGCTTGGCTTCTTGCTCGTGGAAGAACGGGGAAGCGACAGTGAACCAGGACGGGCAGAATCCGGCGAAGACGCCAGACGCCTCGCCGATCAGCAGGACAATGATTGTCGCATCATCCTTCGACATCGCAGCCATCGCTCAGACCGCCGCGCCCATGTCAGCCACGACGCACCGGCCCGGTTTTGCGTGTCGGGGCTTTCTTCGCCGGCGTGCCGTGGACCGGCGTGCCCGGCTTCGCGCTGCTGCTCGTCGAGCTGCCCGCGGTGCCGTTGTCCTGCGACGCCTGGTGTTCGTTGTGGATCTGGTTGATCTGGTGCCGGACCTTCGGCGACCGGTGCGATCTGGACACGCCGTCGCCCGCGGATGAGCTGATTGTCGTCGGCGCGGACGGCGGCTGCACCGTCGTATAGGTCTGGTTGACGAACTGCGGCACCTGCGAAGTGTCCGCGGTGTCGCTCGCCGAGCTGGAGCTGGCTTGCTGCCGGTTCTTGTCCCAGGCCCAGCCGATGATGACGGCGCCGATGACAGCGATCCACGCCCACATGGGCAGCGGCCCGATCTTCCGGGTGAAGGTTTCTTTCATCCCAGCTCAGCCTCGCTCGGCGGCGCGCTCATCCACATGAACTCGTCCTGACGCGGCAGCGTCACTGTCGAGTAGCCGCGGTGAATCAGGACGCTGATGTCGTTGCCGCACGCCGCCGGATACCGGTGCGGGGTGTAGATCAGGCTGAACGCCCCGACGCTGTTTACAGACGGGTCGGTCACGCCCGGAGGCGGGGTGAACGGCGGCCACGCGGGCGCCCCCTGGTACTTCGGGTATTTCAGGCTCGCACCAGGCGCGGCTTTCGCGGCGCCCAGGCCCAGCAGCACGGCGACGGCAGCGAGCCCGCCGAGGCACAGCCGTTCGTTGCGGGTCACTGGCCCGGCCCCCGTCCGCCTGATCCGGTCTGGCCGGGGCCGGCGCCGCCAGCCCGGCCCATGTACGGGTAGAAGCCGGCACGGCGGGTGCTGGCTGGCCGGGTCACCAGCCACCAGAGCCCGGCCACGACAGCGGCGACCACCACGACGCGCTTCTGCTTCTTGTTCACCGGGGCCTGCCTCCCCAGCCGCGTCCGGCGAACTGGCCCTGTCGCTGCCCGGCCGCAGCTGCCGACGTCGGTGGCCGGCCCTGATGCTGGACGGTCTGCGAGTACGCCTGCCCGGCCTGCGGGCTGTTCGACGGCCGGTCGATCCGCACCGGACGCATCTGCGGCAGCACCTGATAACGCCTGAGCGTATCGGAGCCGTCCGGGTAGGTCAGCGAATGCAGGCCATGCGGCGGCCCGGCCCAGACGACCTCACGGCCGCCCTGCCCGGCGGTCGGGTCAACGATCGGATACGGGACGCCGCCGCGGCTGCCGTAGGGCAGGTACAGGCCCGGGGTGCCGCCGTAAACCGGCGAATAGCCGGACCCTTGCTCGCCCAGCCACGTGTACGGGCGGGCCAGATCGTCCTGGTTCCGGGTGGTGTCCGTGCCTTTCTGGTACGACACCGACCGGTTAACGGTGCGGAGCCGTGCCTGCGGGGGCTCCTGCAGCGGGTTGTTGTACGTGTTCGGCGGCGAACTCGCCGCGGTGAAGTCGGTTCCCTCGAGCTGCGTGCCGGTCGACCAGTAGGCGTGCCGGTCCCGGACGGTCAGCCGGTCGTTGAAACCCTGGATGCCGCCGCGATACGAGTTGTTGTTGTTGGCGGTGCCGGAGTCCATGCCGGCGACGTTCTGGCCAGGCAGGAACACCGGCCGGATGATCGGCGCGGACCGCGGGTCGGTGCCCCAGAACCCGTCATTACCCGCTCCGGCGACCCCGCCGATCACGTAGCCAGGCGATGCCGGGCCAGGGCCGGGCCGGTCCTGCTCCGGAGGCCACAGACCGGAATCGGCGGGCAGGTTGTTGCCGTAGGTGCGGTAGGTCGGGCGCGCGAAACCGGGGCCGGGCGCCAGCCGCACGACCCCTGCCCGGGCGCCCACCGTCACCACGGGCCTACCCCTTCGACCAGGTACCGCCGCCAGTCGCCTTGCCGATCAGGCCCTGCAGGCCGCTGCTGACCGTGGAGACCAGCGACGGACCCTGCGAGCCAGGCCGGACCAGGACGAACAGAATCGCGATAATGATGATCCCGGTCAGGAACGACGCAGCGGTGCCCTTCATTACCGGGCCGCCCCGACAGACGCCTTGACGCCCATCAGCCGCACGTTGAACTGCGGGAACACGACCAGGAACAGGTAACCGACCACGAACCCGATCCAGAAACGGGAATCCTTCAGCGCGCTCACTTGAGCATCCTTCCGATCAGGTGGAACACGACCATCTCGCCGATGACCAGTGCGAACAGGTAGGTGATCGACGGCTCCCACGCGCCGCCGAGACTGGCGACCGACCCGATCCCCTGGGAAAGGCCGGCCGTGCCCTGCAACTTGACGCCCATACCGGACCCGCTCCCTCCGGCCTGGAAATCCATGCCGCGGGTGTATCCCTGGTCTCCGCCAGGGAACATCCCGCGGCCCTGGAATGCCATCGGCCTGCCTCTGCTAGATGTCGGTCAGGCCCGGGTCGACAGGGCCGACCGGGTAGACCTCGTCGGAGATCAGTTCCGCGGTCGGGCTGGCGCCCAGGCCGGCCGCTGACGTGGACTCGAAAATTTCCTTCGTGGAGTTGGCCGTGTACAGCCAGCCTTCGCCGAACAGCACCCCGGGCTTGATGTACCTGGGGAACACATAGACGCCGACCTCACGCCACTGCGGCACGTAAGCGGTGGCCACGCCGCCGCCGTTGGCCTGCTGGGTCGCGAAGTACTCGCCGTAAAACTCCTGCTCCCGGACGCCCAGCATGTCGCCGCCCAGCGCGGTCGTCGCGGTGCCGGACACCAGCCGCGGGTTCGTCGAGTACTTGCCGAGCGACCGGTTGTCGATCTGCCACAGCAGCGGGTCAGTCAGCGCGTCCGCTCGCAGCGACGGCGAACCGCCGCGGGTGATCAGGATCTGGTTGCGGAGCGCGTTGCCGGTCAGCGCCGACTGGAAGATGTTGTCGGACCCGGCGGCGTTCATCGTGAAAATCTGGTGCCGGCGCTTCACCTGAAGGTTCAGGCCCGGCGGCAGTGGCTCATTCGGCGTGCCTTGCAGGTCCGTCGCGTCGGGCTGCGCCCAGGCGTCCATGTACGGCTGCACGTTGACGATCGGGTGGACGGTGTAACCGGTGCCGCCCTGCAAGAAGTTCGTTTCGGTGTCAACCACGTAGTCGAACCGGTATTGCGACCGGGTGTCCGTGTTGGCCAGCACCCCGGCGGACCAGCGGATCTCCGGCTGCAGCGTCAGCGTGAACTGCGGCACCAGCACCGTTGATACTGCGGCGTCCTGGTAGGTGGCCGGGTCTCCGAACCACGGCTTGCCGTACTTCTGCGCCAGGTAGTGGGCGTAGCCGCCCATCACGTACAGGATTTCCGAACCGTCGACGTTCACCAGGTCAACACCGGTAAGGATGTTCCACGGCAGGTCCGACGTCGCGCCAGCGGTTCCGACCGTGCCCGCGGTCGAAGTGCGGAAGATGAGCCGCAGAGCCCGCAGGAACTGGCCTGCGTTGATCTGCCCGCCGCCGGGTGTCTGCGTCGCGCCAGTGGTAAGGCTGGTCGTCGCGCCGACGTTGTTCTTCTCCGCGTACAGGTTGGTAGCGAGCTGAAACGGGTTACCGCCGCCGCCTCCAGCTGCCCCGCCGCCGCCTCCGGCGGACGCGCCCTGAGCCATTCGAGTCTCCTGTCAGTACTGGATCGACATGGCTTTGCCGAGGTGCTGCAGGGACGGGTTCGGCGACGCCATCAGGTGAAACTGGGAGATCCGGAACAGCGTGCCGAAGACAAGGACCGTCGCGAATATGCCGAGACCGGTCAGAAGGTCATTCATGAGCACGCCTCCGGGCGGTACGTCGTTCCCCGCAGGCGCATGGAAAAGCCCTGCAGGCGATCCACACGCCTGCAGGGCTTACCGGAAGGATACTACGAGTCGTGCGATCTTCGTATGTGCGCCAGGATTCCGGCTTGAATGTCGGCCGCGGTCACGCGATAAGACTCGCCGCCGCTGTCGGGTGAGAGGCAGAATACGGACGGTCTCTCGGGGCATAGGTCACAGCAGAGATGGTGCGCGGTTATCGACTCGCGCTCCGGATGTTCGTGTGTCAGGTACATGTGATCGGCGCCGAGTTTCCGGGTGACAAGGACGAGCGGCCACATGGATGCTGTTTGCGTCCACCATTCGCCGGGGCCTATCGAATACCCGGCCGCGGCGATCTGGTTGGCCTGGCTCATAATGCCCCGCCGTCGCAAGGTCCCTTGCTGCGGCAGTGGCGTGCTTCACGCAGGTTGCGCCGCCTCATCCGATCATCCTCCGCATCCCGGCCGGCAGATTCCCGTACGCACGGCCTGTCCGCGCTATTGACTCTTGCGCATTCCGGCCTGTCGAATTTACCCAATAATTGCGGTGCCGCATGGAGCAGAACACGTATTCCAGGTGGGCTGTCCGGCCCGCGTTAATCAATGCCACCTCGTCGGCGGCCGCGCAGGGCCTCCGAACGTCATGGAGGCAGGACGTGTGCTTATACAGGATGGTACCGTCGCGGTCGCATTCATCCCAGCAGCAGATGATCGGCCGGCCGCCGGCGTCCAGGTTGATCGCCTTGCGCCCGAGCTGGGCGTGTTCCCACCGGCTCATTGCACGGTCCATGTGATCGTGACTTCATGCGCCTGGTCGCCCGGCGTCTGGGCATGGCCGGCTGGCTTGCTGCATTGCGCGGCGGCACCGAGCAGCCAGATGGATGCCGGGCGCGGCGCAACGAATATGCCCGATCTGGCGGTGGCTTCGGAGATGATTGCGGAGATCTGCTCGCTGTTCATGGCTTCACCCGGTCCCGCCACCAGCCGAGCGCGCGGGCCTGCTCATACCGGACCCGCGGATTCCGGCCCGCCAGCTCCTCGCCCATTCCGGCGCGGCCCGCCAGCCGGGCTTTCACGGACAGGCCACGGTACACCGCTGCCCGCTTCTCCCGGAACACCAGCAGAAGCATTAGCCGCTCCTGCTGCGGCATCAGCATCAGGATCATCCCGCCCATCGCCGCCAGCGACAGGCCCATCATCAGCAGATCCGCCCAGACCGGCCGCGACGGCAACTGCACCTGAACCGTTGGCCCGCCCATAGAACCCTCCGGCGTGAATCTTGAAGTCATTCAGAATGCTCCGGGCGTCCTCAATGTGCTTCAGCAGGACCTTGTTCCGCTGCCCGTCAATGACGACCAGGAGCACAACCACCGTCATGCACAAGAATGCCAGAGCCGCCGCCCGGCGCGCATTCCGCAGAACAGACTCAGCCTCGTCGCCCATTGCCCATCACCTTCCCCAGTATCGCCCGCAGCCGCGCCGGCACTTCGCCGCCGGACAGAAACTGCACAGCGTACGGCGGCACCGGTATCGGGTCACGGTACGCCTCCCCGCAGCCGCAGCCAGAGCAGTTCTCGCATAGCGGCCCGGCCGTCGCCACAGCCCACCCGCCGTCCGGCGTGATGAATACCGCGTACCGGCCCCGCTCGGCAGCCTCGGCGGCTACTGGCGCCGCCTCAGCCACTTCCATTTCTGCCGCCATTGCGTATCCCTCTCTTTTCTGGCTAGAGAATAACCCTCGTCCCGGCGTAACCCATCCGGAGTATCCCTCCGCCCAGAATATGATTTGCGCCCTCACCCAGATCCGAAGCCAGCGGAGACGACGATGCCGGCTGGATCTCAATATCGATGCCGTCATATTCAGTGTTGGTCGTGGCCGGGTACGTCCAGGTAACCCCGAGGTTGTAGACGACAGGACCGGGATAGCTGACAATGCCCTGCGTAATGCCGGACGGGAACGCGGTAGAAAACCAGCCTGTTTGCGCCTCGAACCACACGTCAGTATTGTCCGCGGTGAACGTCGAGAACACATAGCTGCCGGCGGGCAGCGCCGGCGGGCTGCCGTAGGTGACTGACACCCAGCCGGACCCGGCCGCGCCCGACCATGACGGCGACAGGATCGAGCAGGCTGCGACTTCAGTCATGCCCGAGTTCCACACACCGACCCGCGTCGGCAGGACAGTCGCTGTCGACGGGGAGTAATGCCAGCCCCGGACCACCTGACCCGGAGCCGACAGGGTGAACGGCAGACCCAGGGTGTAGGCAAGCGACTGCGGGCTACCGGACCCGGACGGCGCGAACACCGGCATGTTCGGGACCATGCGGTAGGTGGGGCTTGCCGGCGGCACCGTCGACAGCACCACATCCATGCCCAGGTTGGCGTCCGAATCGTTCTGCGTCGGCATCCCCGCGGTCGGATCCGAGATGCTGTTCGAGAACGCCATCTGCGGGATCCACTGCGACGTGCCGCCGGCTGGCTGGGTGCCTGACTGGCTGGAGAACGCGAACAGCGGCCCGTTCACGATCCCGCCAGGGTTCGTGTCCCCGGTGCCGAAGACGTTTTTCGCCTCCGGGAATCCGTTGACGAACGACTTGCCGGTACAGGCCATGTAGACGCAGCCGTAGGTCGTGGCGATGCTGTCAGATGCGAACGCGGGAGACAGCAGGAGCGGCGACGGCAGGTTAACGACGTTCCATGCATTCGCCGTGAGCACTCCGGCGGTGACGGTCGAGTTGGGGACGATGATCCCCGCTGCGGTGCCGGTGATCTGGTACAGGCAGAATTTCTGCCCGGCCGCGGTGTCGCCTCCGGTCGGCACCCACCACCGGTAAGAGTTGAGCCACAAGCCGCCCGAACTCGCGCCGACAGCGACGCCCACGACGAGCGTATCCGCCGCAGCGGTCAGCGCCGGCCCGCTGCCGGGAAACAGGCTGTAGGTCGTCACAGGCCCTGAACCTCAGCCTCCGCCGGCGAGCTTGCCCAGCATCTCCGAAGGAACTTCGATCAGCTCGCCGGACAGGGTAATCGTGCCGGTCGCGGCGAGGGTGCCGGAGTTGACGAGGGTCAGCGTCTCGCCGCCCGACAGGGTCCGCTGCAGCTTCCCGAACGTATAGCCGAAGTTGTTGCCGTTGAACTGCCAGAAAATCGGCCCGGTCGTGCGGCCGTTCAGGTACAGGTTGACGACGTCGGGCGTGGTCCCCGCGGTGAGTCCGGTGACTACGAGCGCCATCAGTGCCCAGGTGTAGCCGGCCTCCGGGCCGAGGACGATGCCGGTATTCACGCCCAGGCTGATAGCGCTGGATGCGACCTTGCCGGTCAGCAGTTCAGGCAGCCGCATCCACTTGACGCCCCGCAGTTTTTCCTGCTCGCGGAGCCGCTCTATCCGGGTCTGCTCCATGTACTGCCGCATGGACGACAGCTGCCCGTCGACCCGCTCAAGCACATCGGTCGGACTGGCCATGCTTATGCTCCTGTCTGCGTCGGCGCCGCGCCGGCATCCTGCGGCCCTTGACTTTCACCAGCTGGCTGCGACGCCTTGGCCTGGACCGCGCCGAACAGGTCAAACACTTTCGCCAGGTAGGCGGCCTCGCCCAGACCGATCCCGACAGCCAGCAGACCGCCGAACCACGCGGCGACCCGCGCCGAGCCCTGGCCGGCCTGGGCGACCAGCCCCAGGACGAAATACGCGGCCATAATCGCGACGAGCTGCACCAGATCCTGACCGTAGTACGGCGATACATTGTCTCTTTGTTTGCGGGTGAACGGCGCTAGAGCGACGACCAGGACCACGACGATAAACTCGGCGACGATCACCCGCTCGTAGTTCGTGGTGACGTGTGCCCGATACTGGCGGCGTACCTGCCGGACAGGTGACTGACTGCGGCTGCGACGGCTTACGGCTCCCCGGCCCGGAGGCTGCCCGCCGTTTCCCCCGGACCGCCGTTGGCGGGCCACAGTGGTCTGAGAGGGTCCGGGCCGGGAAGATCTGGCCGGGCGCGGCGCCGCGGGTGGCATACGCTGCCCCGGCCCGGAGTCGCCGTTGCCGAGCGGCCTGGCGCCGCTGCGTGGCTGGCTGAGAACTTGCTCGCGAGTAGCCATCAGCTCACCGGCTCCGGCGCAGGTGCCTTATCGTGCGGCTTGCTGATCTCTTCCTGCAGGTACGACAGGAAATCCGGGAGCGTCTTCACGGTCGACGGCAGGTTATGGAAGGCTACAAAAAGCAGCGCGCCGCCGAGCCCGACCTCAAGAATGCCGAGCGGCAGCGCCAGAGTCCCGCCCGCCGATGTCGGCACCGATGTGCCGGCCACCGTCACCGACGACGCCTGCCCGCCGACATGGGAGATGTTCCACAGTCCGACACCGAGCAGGATGCTGCCGCCGATCCCGCAGAAAATCCGCGCCCAGTGCGATGGTTGCATGAACCAGTCGACCGCATCGGCGATCTTGACGAACGGGGCCGTGAGCCCGACGATCGCCTGAGCCGGATCTGAAGCTGCAGTTACCGCAGCTGAGATCCCGCCGGCGGGTGAGCCTGCCTCGCCGGCGGACGTGTCGAATCCGAGTTTCAGGCCGGTCCAGACCGACGACACCCAGCCGCCGAGCCCGCCGCCGGAGCCGGACGTGCTGCTGCCGCTCCCGCCGGACGACCCGGCGTCTCCGGAGTACTGCGTGAATCCGGCATCGGGCTTGTACCCGCCGAGCTGCGAGTAGATGCTCTGGGCCACGTTCGCCCGCACATCCGAATCGGTCACCGCGGGCCGCTCGAAATTCTGGCTGTAGAAGTCCGACGCGGCGACCGGGTCACCTGACAGCCGCTTCAGCTTCTGAGTCGGCCCGCTGGTGTTGTTGTAATGCAGCAGGTCAGTCAGCTGAGCGTTGAAGTCGGCTTGCGGTGACCCGGTCACGATCGGGTAGATCGGCGCCGCCTTGCTCGGCGGCGTCCACCCGATCAGCCCCGCCCCCCCCGATCCGACAGCTTCCGGATCACCCGACGACTCCCCGGCGATCGCCCCGGTGATCCCGGCGGCCGCGGTGCGGCTGTACCCGTTGGACACCAGAAACTCGGCTACCGACAGAAGATTCTGCATCTGGTAGCCGCCGGAGAACGTGCCGCTATAGCGGGGGAACGACCCCCCGCCGCCGCCGGGACGCTGCGCCATTACGCGCCTTCGGAAACCGAATCAGTCGCGCCAGACGAGGCAACGGGAGCCGACACGGGAGCCGGGCTGGCGGCGAGGCCAGCGCGGGCCAGCAGAGCCTCCGCCTGGGCGACCTCCTGAGCGGACGGCGCCTCAGTCGTGTAACCCGGCGTGAGCGCCTCGTGCAGCGCGTCAGCCTCATGCGCGGCCAGGTTACGGCGCCCTGAGATCACATCCAGGATGGTGTGAATGACGTCGATCACTGCTTCTGCCTCCATGCGGTCACCTCTTGAAGTAGGGATGCGGTTTCGGTGCTCCGGCAGGCGCGCCTCCGGCGCCCTGGCCGCTGCCGCCGTTCGGATCGGGTGGAAGAGGAGGCGCCCAGCTCGCAGTCCGCACATAACCCCGGCGCTCAAGCAGCGTGTCGACAAAGACCGCGCGCTCTTCGTCGTCGTCGAAATAGTCGTTGGCGAACTCAGAAATGCGCTGATGGTGCTCGTCCAGATACGACGGGTCATGCGCTGGCTGTCTTGGTGGCATTTCGGAACCCTCTCCAGTCCGGAAGTCTACTCGCCCTGCCGTCTCGCCTGCTTCTGCCCTTCAGGAGTCTGCGACGGCAGCGGACGCAGATCCGAGTCAATCCACGTGATGTATGCGTCTTTCGTGAACGAGTTGCGGAGCACGAACTGATGCGCGGTCTGGTCAAGTGATTCAAGGACCGGCTGCCAGTCTTTCCACCTGCCGAGCATTTCAGCGAACCGTTGCATGTCGCCTGCATCGGCGGGCGGGAAAACTGCTTTCCACCGGGACTCGGAGTGCTGGTCCCGGACCATTTCGACGGGCCGCTGGGCTCCGGCCATCAGCGAAATACCATGCGACCGGCCTTCACGCCAGTACATGCGGATCATTTTTTTCAGCCGCGGCGACAAGGACTCTATGTAGCGGACCTCATCAAGCAGGATCACCACCGGATTGGTCTGCCCCGGTGGCGGCCATAGTTCGGAGAACAGATCGAAGAGAAGTTTCTCGTGAAACGTCTCCCGCTCCTGGCCCTTCAGGCTGGTCTGCGGCCAGAACACTGCCTGACGCCACTTCTGTTCGCGCAATTCCTGGTAGTCCGGGACGACCGGCCAGCCGAGCAGCGGAATCGAGTCATCGGTGTTCTTCGTGATCACAGCCAGCTCGGAGGTGTCCCACCTCGCGGCCCGCTGCTGCAACGCCGTCGCCTCAAGGTAGGACTTCCCTGATCCGGTCTGGCCAGTGATCTCCCAGTTCTCAGCCTGAAGCTTCCCGTCCTGGTCGTGGCCCCACGTTTCGATGAAGTCCGGGCCGAGCTGCGACCACGGCACTTCCGGCGGCCAGACGAACCCGGACTCGGACTGGCGCTGCACCTGAGTGCGCACCTGGCCGGCCTGAGCGATCCCCTCAGGCATCGTCTGTGGGAATGCTGATGATCTCGCAGATGTCCGCCTCATGCATCATGACTAGGCCGCGTAGGCGGGCCGCTGCGGCGGCGTCAGATGATCCCCATGCCCCTGCTCAGCCCGCCGCTCCACCACATGCACCAGACCCTGCTCATCCCGCACAACATCCACCGTCCGCAACACATGATGCTGCAGGACCGCCGTAGCGAACGGCCGCAGGGCCAGGGCCAGCTTGCCCCACAGCAGCCAGTCCGACTGATCCCCGGTGAAATACTTGACGATCTTCTCGCTGCGGCAGATCAATGGCAGGCAAGCATCCACGATCGGCTCGAACGACTGCGCCAGAGCCGTACCGCAGTACGGGTCGGCCTGCTGCAACATCGCCAGGATCGGCGCGCCGACCAGGCCAGCGAAACCCGCGATATCGTCCCGCACCGACTGGGGCACGTCATCGATGGACAGCCGCCGCTTAGCCGAGCTGCCGGCCGGCTTCGCGTTGTCGGCGAACCAGCCCGGATCCGGGTCTCTGTCAGACCCGCCTGATTCACTGGACGGTTCAGCATCCGTCGCGGCCTGCGGCGTCGACTTGTTGCCGCCGCGGCCCGCGGCTTTCTTCGGCCGCCAGCTCCGCATATGCCGGTCCCACGTCCAGCCGTTCGGCGCCATCTTCGGATCGTCGGGCGGCTGCACCTTCGGATCGTCGAACGTCGGCTCGGCCACCTGGCCACCGGAACTAAGAACTCCCTCAGGCATTGGAATCCTGTTCATCTAGCACAGCTTGAGCAGCCGCCCGCCACGCGGCCTTGATCCGATCCGGCAAGTCATCCCAGGCAGGCATTGGCAATCCCTGATAGTTCTTCCGGTCGGTAACGTCTCCGTACGCCTCGTAAGCGATCGCACCGTCCCGATCATCCAGCTCCGGCATGGCCGCAGTTTACACTCAGATCATGCCTGGAAAGGTGCGCATAATCGCCGGCCCCCGGAACACGTCGTTCGATCACTACATCGAAGACATCATCGCCGAGGGTCGATACGAACAAGAACAAGACTACTTCGGCATCGAAGACAACGACCGGGCCGACTACGTCCGCAGGAAACTCAAGACCGCCGGCACGCACATGGATCCGCCCGTTGCAGTGAAGGCATTCTGGGTTCCGTGCACCGGCTGCGCCAATGGCGGACCCTCCTGCCGCTTCCATGTGAAGTTCACTGTCTATGACATGGAAAAAGCGCGCAGCTACAAGGCCCGGATTCAGCAGAACGCACGCTAGAAGCAAACAAAGACCGAGGATAGGGCGTGCATCTCGCCGGGTCGCAATATCAATTATCTTGCGGCTCCTAAATGCCGTCCCGCGCATTCCGAGGTAGAATAGCGGGCGTGCGAGAAGAAACTCAGCGAGGGTTCGCTATCTATGCCAACGTGCACGATGCTTATGGCACATTGGTCCGCGTCCAGAAATCCAGCAGCGCTGAGGAAGCGCGATGCTGGATCTTCTGTCAGCCGCACCTGAACCTACGAGTTCCTGCGCCGCATCTGAATGTCGAGCAAGCTCGCGTCGTGAGGGATGCGCTGACGGCGTTCATCGATGAGAACGCTTGACCGAGGACCAGCTCGCCGCCGAGGTCGTCGACCTGCTCGGGGCGAGGCCGCAGTTGCGCTGGCATCGGTGTAAGGATTCGCGCTGGTGCCGCGGCCCGAAAGGCTGGCCTGACCTGGCGATCGTGGGCCGGCGGCTGATCCTGCGTGAGCTGAAAGGCGAGGAGACACGGACCCGCCGCTACCAGGCGTCCTACGGTGAGGCGCTGCTAGCGGCGGGCGTGTCGTGGGCGGTGTGGCGGCCGGCTGACCTGGAGTCAGGCCGGATCGAGGCCGAGCTGAACGAGCTGTGCTAATCCGTCACGTGAGCAAACTAACCCGAGTTATTCCACACGAAGTCGGCGGACTCATGCGGGCCGTGCCTCCCGCCGTGGTTGTCTGGCGGTCTGGCGCAGACCGGCCAGTCCTTACCCGGCGGCGTATTCCCGCATTGTGGTTCGCCCGGGGGCACGAGATCCGAGAGAGCAGACCTCATGACAACTACAGGCTTCGTCTCGCTCATCAGATGCCCTTGCGTAGCGCGGCCGCGCTGCTCCATGCGGTGATGGACCCGGCGGACACCGGGGATCAGGCACCAGACGCAGTGCCGGACGCTGAACGTCTGCAACCTCGGCATCAGTCACACTTCCTGATCTTGAAGTAGGCTTTCTTGCCCGGCCCAGGCCAGTATGCCCACGTCGGCTTGACCGTGGTGCCATCTTGGGTGATCCCGTAGAAGTGCATCTGCATCCGCCACCGGCCCTTGAAACAGTACGACTCAAGGAAGGGCTTAACCCATTCGTCCTTTCCGACTGGCGGAAGGTTGTGCTTCCGGTAGATCTTCTTGTCGATCACCTCCCAGCCATTCCGGGTCCAGTACAGCAACTCTGCGTGACCTTCGAACGCCCTGGGCTCTTTGATCACTTCGACTTTGATCCGGCCGATGAGAGTGCCGTCGCCGCGGGGTATCACCTGCCCCGGTCCGATGTCGGCGGTGTTCTCGTAACCGCAGCCGCCTAATCCGGTAGCGAAAATCAGGACGGTTGCGAGGATAGCTGATTTGGTGAATATCACGACGCGAGTCCTTCTGACGTAGATAGTTCGGATGGCAATTCGCGTGCCGCTTTTTCGTATAGGTGCAGGAATTCGGACGGATGCCGGGCGGCCAGATTTTCCAGAGCCCGCGCCCGGGCCGGATCGCCCGCCCGGGTGTTTTTCTTCCGGTAGCGAGTTCGGAAGTATTCGCGCCACGCCTGCTTGCATGGCTCGCAGGCGCCGGACGTGTCGAGGTGCCGGCATCGTTGATACCCGGCGACTGTGCCGTGCCGGATCGGCCGGCGCCGCCGGTCAGGCATTGATTTCGGTCCGGTCGGCGAGGCTTTTCAGCGGGGGCCGGCGGTGGACGATCGCCAGGTGGGCGTTCATGCCGTCGAGGAGAGTGCCTTCGCGTGTGCGCTGGATCCGGGCGGGGCAGAGCGGGCAGAGGATGATCATCGGGTGTTCAGGGACAGTCACAGGGATCTCCTCTCGTCGAGCGCGGCACGAGCCTCCAGATACGCGGCAGTCGGCGGACAGCCAGCCTGAGGCGGCGCGGACCCGCCAGCCACCGCATAAGGCAGCACAGTCAGCTTTTCGCCAGTCGAATGCGACCGCGCATCCGCGTCCCGGTAATAAGCCGAATTCTCATCAGCGATATACCGGCGCTTCTGAACCGGCGATATCTCGCCCGCATTGAACGACCGCATTATCTCGGCGATACGCCGCATGTGGTCCCGGTGCTGGTCTTCGGTGTGCTGATCGTCGTCACGCATTAGCGGCCATCCTTCGTGCGATCCATGACTGGTATGCCTCGTGTTCGATCGGCTGCTGCGGAGCAGCGCCGAGTTCGGCGGCGAGCAGACTTCCACCTTCAGGTGTGCGAACCTCAGCCAGATCTTTTTGACGGAGGTATGACGGAGGTATGACGGAGGGGGTCTCACTAACGCTGAGACCTGTTTCCGCGATTTTGAGACCTGTTCCGGTCGATTCTGAGACCTGTTCACCAGTTCGAGTCTCAACTATGGTGAGACCTGTACATGTCTCAACTATGGTGAGACCTGTTGTGAGCTGGTCCGAGACCTCGTAGACGGCTCTGCGGCCGGGCGCGGAATGGGTGACAACAATAATGAGCCTGTCGTCGGTGAGCCTTTTCAACCGCCGGTAGAGAGTTGCTCGAGAGCATTTAGCGCGTGCCATTAGATAGTCAATTCCGCATACTGAGCGGCGGGTGTTGTCGCGGGCGTCCTGGGCGATATCCATGAGGGTCCACCATTCGGGGCCGGGTCTGTCGGGTCGTGCCCAAGCCACTTCTTCGGCCAGTTTCCATCCCATTCAGGGGCTGGTTTTCTTGAGTTGCCGGCAGGTGGCGCAGTCGGCGCAGTCCTTGTGTGCGGCGTAGTGGAGGCAGACGGGGCAGCGGCTGAGTGTGCGGCCTTCAGCGGGGTGCCAGAGCGGGGCTGCGGCTCCGATTGTGAGAAAGTCGCGGACTTCGCTCGCCGTGTCGCCGACGTGGATCACGGCTGCGCCTCGGAAAGTGCCTCCGCGTCGAATAGGTCGTTACCGGCGTACTTGGCCGTGCATCGCGCGTTCACCGCAGCCACGCCTGGTAGCAGTCGACGCGGTCAGCACAGACGAGCTGCCCGTCCAAGCGGGTCAAGTCCTGGCGTGCGGTGCCGCACCGGGAGCAGCGCGGCAGGTAGTCGAGGGTTTCGGGTGCTGGCCGGGCGAGGTCGACCGGGATGAGCCGCAGATGTGCTGCGGTGGCTGCGGCTGCGCTTACAGCGTCCCGGATGCGGTAGGGGGTGCTCACCGGAGCACGCACACGCCGGTGACCAGGCCGACGGACAGCAGGAAGATGACGACGATAGTGGTCACGGCGTGCCCCCGGTGATCATCGCGTGGTAGAGGCTGATCGCGGAGTCCTGGAGCTGGTCCACGGTTGGTGCCAGCGCGGCCCTGGCTGCGGTCCTGGCTGCGGCCCTGGCTGCGGTCCCGGCTGCGGTCCTGGCTGCGTCCCAGGCTGCGTCCCTGGCTGCGGCCCTGGCTGCGTCCCCGGCTGCGTCCCTGGCTGCGTCCCAGGCTGCGGCCCAGGCTGCGTCCCTGGCTGCGTCCCTGGCTGCGGACCAGGCTGCGTCCCAGGCTGCGTCCCTGGCTGCGTCCCAGGCTGCGGCCCCGGCTGCGGCCCAGGCTGCCTCCCTGGCTGCGTCCCAGGCTGCGGCCCAGGCTGCGGCCCTGGCTGCCTTGTCGTGTGCTGCCAGGACATGCGGGCGGACAGCCTCAGCGGCGGCAAGATCAGCGACCGGGCGGGAATCCCGCAACGCTGTCGCCTCGCCGGCCAGCCCGGCCAGGTCGAGCCACGCC
>Ga0209656_10000723_pt1 | contig 21467 bp, 19 predicted proteins | sample BogFormECP12_OM2_FD_188239 | JGI IMG/M metagenome (GOLD analysis project Ga0209656, IMG submission 188239) | Bog forest soil microbial communities from Calvert Island, British Columbia, Canada - ECP12_OM2 (SPAdes) (version 2) | ecosystem: Environmental > Aquatic > Freshwater > Wetlands > Bog ... | reverse complement strand
AAACCATGAGCAACTACGACTCGGTCGACTACTTCACCGATCAGTCGCTCGTTTCGGACCCGTACCCCTACTTCGACCACCTGCGTAACCAGTGTCCCGTCGTGCGGGAACCCCACCACGGTGTGGTGGCCGTCACCGGCTGGGACGAGGCGAACGCGGTCTACAAGGACACCGAGTCGTTCTCGTCCTGCGTCGCTGTCGCCGGTCCGTTCACCCCGATGCCGTTCGTGCCCGAGGGCGACGACATCTGCGCGCAGCTCGAAGAGCACCGCACCGAAATCCCGATGTACGAGCACATGGTCACCATGGATCCCCCCGGCCACACCCGGGCACGGTCGCTTCTCTCCCGGCTGCTGACACCGAAGCGGCTGAAGGAGAACGAGGACTTCATGTGGCGGCTGGCCGATCGCCACATCGACGAGTTCGTCGCCGACGGGAAATGCGAGTTCCTGGCGGCGTACGCCCGGCCCTTTTCACTGCTGGTGGTCGCCGACCTGCTCGGTGTCCCGGAGGAGGACCACGAGGAGTTCCGCGAGGCCTTCGGGGCCATGCGGCCGGGCTCACGGATCGGGGCGCTCGACCACGAGCCGATCGCCACCAACCCGCTCGAGTGGGCCGACGAGAAGTTCGGCTGCTACATCGAAGACCGGCGGCGCGAACCGCGCGACGATGTGCTGACCGCGCTGGCGACGGCGAAGTACCCGGACGGGTCGACCCCGGAGGTGTTCGAGGTGGTCCGGACCGCCACCTTCTTGTTCGGCGCGGGACAGGAAACGACGGCCAAGCTGCTGAGCGCGGCGCTTCGGGTGTTCGGCGACCGCCCCGATCTGCAGCAGAAGCTGCGCGAAGACCGCAGCCGGATCCCGACCTTCATCGAGGAATGCCTGCGCATGGAGAGTCCGGTCAAGAGCGTCTTCCGGCTGGCGCGCAAGACCACGAAAGTCGGCGACGTCGACGCGCCGGCCGGCACCACGGTGATGGTGAGTCCCGGTGCGGTCAACCGCGATCCGTGCCGGTTCGAAAACCCGCACGAGTTCTGGCTCGACCGCCGCAACGTGCGCGAGCACATCGCGTTCAGCCGGGGCATCCACTCATGTCCCGGCGCGCCGCTCGCGCGGGTGGAGGGCCGGGTTTCGCTGGAGCGGATCTTGGACCGGCTGGACGACATCACCATCGACGAGGCCGAGCACGGGCCTGCCGACGACCGCCGCTACACCTACGAGCCGACCTTCATCCTGCGGGGGCTGACCGACCTGCACATCAAGTTCACCCCGGCCGGGTGAGCGTCACGTGTCGCCGCGTACCCAGAGGGTCTGGCCGTTGGTCGCGAGGCAGCTCAGGAAAAGGCCGTCGGGCGACTGGGCCACGTAGTTCTCGTAGCCCACGCAGGTCGCGTTCTCGTCCTTGATGCCGGCCATCGGGGGCGACCGGAACCATCGGGGGTCATATCTTCTGGGTGAGCCGCAGAACACGAGCCGTCCCCACGAGGTGACTCCGAAGACGTAGTTGGTGGTGTTGTCGCACGGCGCGCCCAGGACGACGCCCGGCACGATCCCCGGTGTGCAACTGGGGTAGTCGCAAACGGTCGGCCCGGCGGCGGCGGGGGGCGCGGCCACCATCCCGGCGGTCAGCAGCGCGGCGGCGGCTACCGTGGCGAATCGCACCCTGATACTTTGGCATAGATTTGGCAGAGCAGAGAAGGAAATTCTCCATTTCGGAGAAGAGAGCTAATAGGGCGCTGTCCACGGTAATGACGTGCACGAATCGTTAGAAGACGCCGAGGCCCAAGTCGCGCGCGCGGAAGCCGCCGCGGAGGCCGCGCGGGCCCGCGCGGAGCGGCTGCGCCGTGAGGCCCAGGAGGCGCGGGGGGAGGCAGCCGGCGGCGACACGGCGGCCGGGGCCTCGCGCCGGCGGTGGCCGCGTCACCCGGGACGGCTGCGTCTCCCGGGGTGGCTGCGTCTCCCGGGGTGGGTGCGTCTCCCGGGGTGGAAAGCGGTGGCGGTCGGCGCCGCGATCGTCCTGGCCTGTGCCTTGTTCGCGGCCAGCGGTTACATCGTGTGGCAGCACCGCGCGGCCGTCGCGGACCAGCGCCGGATGTCCGAATTCGTTGCGGCGGCGCGCCAGGGTGCGGTCAACCTGATGTCGATCGATTTCAACCATGCCCAGCAGGACGTGCAGCGCGTGATCGACGACTCCACCGGCCAGTTCAAGCGGCAGTACCAAGACAACGCTCAAATGATGATCAAGGCCATGCAGGACGGCAAAGTCGTCACCAAGGTCACCGTGACCGGCGTCGCGGTCGAATCGATGAGCCGCGATTCGGCGGTCGTGCTCGTCGCGGCGACCACCGAGCGGCACAACGCGCAGGACGCCGCGGATCAACCCGCGACGTGGCGCATGACGATCACCCTGGACAGGGACGGCGGGCAGCCCAAGATGTCGAAGGTCGAGTTCATGCGCTGACCGCGCTCAGCCGACTCTGGTCAGCTCGAGGGGCATTTCGACCGTGAGGGGTTTGTTGAACCCGCAGCCGCCGCTGGCGCCGACCGTCTTGTCCGAGCCGGCGAAGTTGGTGGGGTTGGCCATGTCCGGCGCGAACATGAATGTCTGCTGCGCGGGGGCGCCGGTGCCGTCCAGGCACGGCTCCCAGTGCTCGAGCTGGCGGCGCACGTACCACAGCCCGTCATAACACTTGGCGCTCGCGGTCCAGCCCTGGCTGCTGACGACCTGCCCGGTGCAGTCCAGGTAGTCGGTGCACGCGGCGCTGACGGTCCAGGTGTCCGTGACGGTCTCCTCGTTGTGATAGGAGTCGTTGGTCTTGGCCCACACCCCGTCCGAAACTCTGGTGAAGGTCCCGTTGATCGGGGGATCGCAGATGGACGCGCCGGCCGGGGACGCGGTGGCGACACTTACGACGGTCGCGGCCGCCACCAGTGTGGCGCCCGCGATGGCGGGAACTCGCAGCATCGTTCGCTCCTCACGTGTGCGACGTCAAGATCAGGTCTTTCCAGGACTTTGGCGCTCCCGGGTTGACCAGGTCCGACTGCTGATAGGTCTGGCCGTCGGGTGTCACATACTTTCCGGTCTGGGGGTCGTACTGCGCGACGGCCACCGACGGACCCGGCGCGGAACCGTTGGTGCTGAACGCACTTGGTGCTGCCGGCGCGGCACCCGTGTCGGGCGGCGCCTCCGCCGGCGGCGGTGGAGGTTCTGCGGGGGCGGGACTCTCGGCGCTGCCCGGTGATGCTGCGGGCACCGCCGGTCCCGGAGGTGGTCCCTGCGGCGCCGGACCGGGAGCCGGTCCCAGCGGCGTTCCCTCGACCGGAGCGTATTCATGGTCACCGAAGGTGACCCGGTCATCGGGCGGGACGCCCTGGGCGAGCAGGTTCGGGTCCAGCGGGGAGGGCCCCAGCGCATGTTGCCGCATGGCCAGCGGCTCGTACGGCTTGTCGCTGTCACAGATTTCGGCGGTCGGCGCACGCTTTCCGGGTTTGCCCATGCAGGGGTAGTTGCGGGCCCCGCGGACCGCGATCGGCGAATCCTGCGGCAGCTTGCAGTACAGGCCGTCCGGCGTGTCGATCTCGCTGGTGTCGGCCGGGGATCGCCATTGGCTCTGCGGCAGGAATCCGACCGTGCACGCCGGTGGATCGCTGACGGTGAGCGTGAAATCACCGATCGGTAGGCCGGTCGGGTTGTGGTCGGGTGCGAACGACTGAATGGTGGAGACGAACGGCGGGAACAGCACCAGGAGTTGCTCGATGCTGGGGTGGTATGTCACGGCGACCTGGCCGATGGTCGTGAGATTGGCCAGCAGCACCGGCAGCGTGGGCTTGACCTGGTTGAGCAGCCGGGAGGCCTCGTTGGCGGCGCCCGGCCCGTTGCGCAGCAACGTACGCACCTGTGGGTCGTCGGTCACCACCTGACCGGTCACCCCGGCGAGGCTGCGCGCCCAGGTCCGGATCGCGTCGGTGGTGTCGGCCTGCGAATCCAGCAGCGGTGCGCTGTCTTCCACCAGGGTGCGGCTGCGGTCCGACACGCCGTTGAGATCGGCGGCCAGTTTCGACGACGAGTCGAACAGCGACCCGAAATCGTAGCCAGCCCCGTTGAATCCCTGGAACGACTCGTCGAGCAGCTGGCGCACCTTGTCTTTGGGGATGCTCTTGATCAGCGCGCTGGTCTGGTCGAGCAGGGGCCCGACGTCCTTCGGGATCGTGGTGTCTCCCAAGGCGATCACCGACCCGTCGTGCAGATAGGGCGGCGAGTCGGTGCGCGGCCGCAGGTCGACGTACTGTTCGCCCACCGCCGAGATGCTGCGCACGTCGGCTTGCACGTCCGCCGGGATCTTCGGCGAGCTGTCAAGCGAGAGCGTGGCTTTCGCGCCGGCGGGCGTCAGCGCGACCGCGGTGACCTTGCCGACCTGCACCCCGCGGTAGGTGACGTTGGAAAAGCGGTAGAGCCCGCCGGTTGCGGGCAACTCCACAGTCACGGTGATGTGGCCGATGCCCAGCAGGGTCGGCGCCTGAATGTAGGCGAAGACCATCACGAGCACACCGATGATCGACGCGATCGTGAAGATGACCAGCTGGATTCGGACGAAACGCGTCAGCATCAGCGGCCACCCTCGTCCTTGGCCGGGAAGTCGGTGGGTACGAGGGCCTGGTTGACCGGCGGCAGCAGTTCGGCCGGATAATTCACCGGGACCGGCGGCATCGGCAAGCTCGACGACATCGGCACCGGGACATTCGCCTCCGGCGACGCAGTCCCGGGCACCGGCAGTGGACCTGCGGCGGTTATCGATGCCGGACCCGCGGGCGGCGGCGGCGGCGGCACGTCACTGCCTGCCGGCGGGACCGACAAGACGGCGCCGAGGGGATTCTTCGTGTAATACCAGTCGTAACCCGGATCCCCCGGTGCCGGTATCTGCTCGGCCCCGTCGAGACCCCACCGGGTGCCCAGGTACAGCGTTTTCCTGATCCGGGCAACGGTGAGATCGAACACCGCGAACAGGTTCATGTAGTCGCCGCGCACGCCGCGGTCGACGAGATTCTGGCCGAACGGGAACACCGTCGCGTACTGAAGCGCGTCGTCGAGGCCCGGGCCGACGTCGGCGAGCGCGCGGAACGTCGGTTCCAGGTTCTGCAGGTTTTTCACCAGGTCGGCCTGGGTGTCGTTGACAAGGCCGGTGGCGGTGTCGCTGAACACCCGCAGCTTGTCCAGCGCCGTGATGATGCGCGGCTTCTCCGCGATCAGCACGTCCAGCGCGGGCGGCACCTTTCGCAGTGCCTGGGTGACCACGTCGTGCTGTCCGGCAAGCGTGCTGGAGAACCGGTTCAGTTCCTGGATGGAGGCGATGATGTTGTCGCGCTGTTGGTCCAGGATGCCGACGAAGGTGTCGAGACGGGTGATCAGGTCGCGAACCGCGTCCTGGCGACCCGACAAGGCGGAGTTGAAGTTGTGGATGATGTCGCCGATCTGGCCCAGTCCACCGCCGTTGACGACGGCCGCCAGCGACGACAGGGTCTGCTCGGTCGAGGGATAGGTCGACGAACTGTTCAGCGGGAGCGTGGCGCCGGGTTGGAGCTGTCCGGCCGGCGCCTGGCCGGGCGGCGGGTTGAGCTCCAGGTGCATCGACCCCAGCAGGCTGGTCTGCCCGACAGTGGCCACCGCGTTGGCGGGCACGACGGTGCCGGGCTTCACCGAGACGTCGACCTTGGCGTGCCAGCCCTGCACCGTCATCTTGCCGACGCTGCCGACCACGACGTCACTGATCATGACCGGCGAATTGGATTCCAGCGTGCCGACATTGGCGATCTCGACGTGGTAGACGTCGGCGCCCGGCCCGCGTCCCACCGCGCCGGGCAGCGGAAGCGAGTTCAAGCCCTGGAACGCGCATCCGGTGACGGTGAGCATCGCGGCGCTGCCGATCGCCACCAGCCCGCGCAGCCTTTTTCGCCCGATCATGATGGTGGCGTCCCTCCGGCAGATTGCGGCGGCGGCGGGGTCGGTGCGGCGGGCGGCGGCGCCTCGGCCGGCAGCAGCATGTGTTCCACGCCGGGCGGTGTTACCGGCGTCGAATTGGGCGAGGGAGGATAGACCGCGGGCGACGGATTTGCCGGCAAGGGGGTGTACATGCCGGGCGGCATGGGAGGCAGGCCCGCCCCTGCCCACCCCGGAGGCGGCGGCACATCGTTGTTCAAGCCCGTGTACGCCGACACCGTGGGCGGCTGCTCCGGTGGCCCCGGCGGCGCGCCCGCACCGCCGGGTGCCAGGCTCGGGTCGGTGTAGAGGACATTCTGTTGGGCCGGCATCAGATACAGGTTGAATGGGAATGGCAGCTCGTTGAAGTTGAGCAACCGCAACGCGGGACCGAGGTACTGCGCACAGAGCTTCGCGGTCTCCGGCGCGGTGGTGTTTTCGATCGCACCGATCCCACTGCAGAAGAACCCCACGGGATTCGCGAAGTTGCTCAGGACAAACGATCCGACGACGGAACCGGTGTCGGCGTTGTAGTCGTTGTAACCGTTGGAGATCCCATTCGGCGCAACGTGCAGCAGTTCTTCGAGATCCATCCGGTGATCGGCGAGGTTCTGGGTGACGTCGGCCAACCGCTGGATCTGCTCGCCGGTCTTGTCACGGGTCTCCGCGATGAACCGCTGGACCTCCCCGACCGCTGTCGACAGGTTCACCAGTGCGGCGTCCAGGTCGGACCGGTTGTCGTTCAGCACGCTGGTGAGGGTCGCGAAACGGTCCTGGAACTGCACGATCTGGGTGTTGCTGTCGCGAAGCGCGGTGACGAAGGTCTGCAGGTTCTTGATAATGTCGACGATGTTGCCGCTGCCGTTGGCCAGGACCCGGCTGACCCCGGAGAGCTGGGCCAGCGTCTGGCGCAGTTTGTCGCCGTTGCCGTCGAGCGCGTTGGCGGCGCTGTCGATGAACCGCGCCACCGAGGTGGTCGAGACCTGGCTGCTGGGTCCTAAATCCGTTGCCAGCCGCGTCAGTTGGTCCTTCACCTCGTCCCACTCAACGGGTACGGCGGTGCGTTCGATCGGGATGACGGCGCCGTCGCCCATGGTGGGGCCGCTCGACCGGTAGGCCGGGGTGAGCTGAACGTAGCGGGCCGCGACGAGGTTCGCGGCGACGATCACGGCTTTGGCGTCCGCCGGGATGGGCACGTCGCGGTCGACGTTCATGACCATCTTCACCCGGGTGCCCTGCGGCTGGATGGACTTGATGCTGCCGACCTTGACGCCGGAGACCCGCACCTCGTCGCCGGGGTAGATGGCGGTGGCGGTGGGGAAATAGGCGCTGATCGTCTTGGGCTTCAAGACCGTGTCCCGCACGACGAAGATCGCGCCCGCGACGATCAGGCCTGCGAGGACTACCGCTAGTCCCGCGAGAAGTCGGTTCCGGCTCATCATTGGCCCCACTGCTCGTTCGGCTGCGGGATCCCGTTGTAGGGGAACGGCAACTCCGCGCGCGGCCCGGCGTTGTCAGGCGGCTGCCCGGCGTTCACACCCCTGCGGAACCCTAACGCGTAGTCCAAGAACGGCTGCAGGATCTGGTTCGGACTGAGGTTGGCCACAAACGCGTTGTAGTACGAGCCGTTGGCCACGAGTTCGCCGTTGGTGATTTCGTATTTCGCCAAACCGGGCAGTGCTTTGGCGATGTTGTCGCGGTTCTTCTGCAGCACCGCGGTCACCGAGTTGAGCTTGTCCAGCGTCGGTGCCAGCTTGGCTTCGTTGTCGTGCACCAGCCCGGACAGCTGCTGGGCCACGGCGGAGGTGTTGGCCAGCAGCGACACGATCGCGCGGCGCCGCTGCACCAACACCTCGAGCAGGTCGTTGGCGTCGAGGATCAGGGTGTTGACCTGCTGGCTGCGCTCCGCGAGGATCTTGGTCACGTCGCCGGCGTTCTTGAGCAGGTCGCCCAGCGTCTGGTTGCGGGCGTTCAGCGCCCGCGACAGCCGCGTGACCCCGTCGAAGGTGGGTCCCAGCTGCGGTGCGATCTGGTCGATGGTCGCCGACAGCGTGTCCAGCGACTGGTTGAGCGTCTGGGTGTCGGTGCCGGCGATGTTGGTCGTGAGGTCGCTGACGGCCTCGGTCAGCGAGTAGGGCGAAGACGTACGCGATTTCGGGATGATGTCGGACGGATGCATGCTGCCCGGGCCCGCCGACTCCAGCGTCAGCACCCGCTGGCCCAGCAGCGATCCGGTCCGGATGTGCGCGGTGGTGTCCGACCCGAGCTGAATCTTCCCGGGGACGGTGAATGCCACCAGGGCGTCGCCGTTGCGCAACGTGACGTCCGACACCGTTCCGACTTTGATGCCCGACACCGTCACGTCGTTGCCCGCCGCGAGGCCGCCGGCTTCGGCGAACAACGCCTGGTACCTGATCGCCGTCGCCATCGACCACAGCCGCTGGGGCTGAAGGCCGATCGCGATGACCAGCACGATCAGGACGACGCCGATCAAGCCCGCCCTGATGAGGTCGGATCCGCGGTATTTCAGCATCAGGGTTCCGCACACCTCCCGGTTTCCTGCTTGATCCACGGGAATACCGCGGTGCGTCCTGACAAGTCGGTGACCCGCAGACTCAATCCGCAGATGTAGTAGTTGAAAAAGCTGCCGTACGAGCCCAGCCGTACCAGCTTGCGGTAGTTCTCCGGTGCCTTCACCAGTGCGGTGTCGAGTCGATCCTTGTGCTGGTCGAGCAACGGGGCCAACCGGTTGAGCTGATCCACCGTGCCGGCCAGCGGCGGCCGGGCGTTGCCCAGCAGATCGGCCAGGGAGGCAGTTCCGTTGTCGAGGGATTCGATGGCGGCCCCGATCGGATCACGGTCCTCCGCGAGTCCGGTAACGAACCGCTGCAGCCGGTCCACCGTGCCGGAGAACTTGTCGCCGTCCTTGGCGAGGGTGTTCAGCACGGTGTTCAGGTTGTCGATCAGCTGCTGGACCACCTGGCTGTTGTCGGCCAGGGCGTTGGTGAACGACGACGTTTCCGACAGCAGCGACCGCAGGGTTCCGCCCTGGCCCTGCAAGACCTGCAGCAGGGATTCGCTCAAGGCATTGACGTCTTGTGCATTCAGGCCCTGGATCACCGGTTTCAGCCCGCCCAGCAGCAGATCGAGGTCCAGCGCCGGCGCGGTGCGGTCGATCGGGAGCTGCGACCCGGGCGGCAGAATTCTGGTCGATCCCGGGCCGTCGAGCAGCTCGAGATAGCGATCGCCGACCAGATTGAGGTAGCGCACCGCCGCCTTGGTGCCGGTGGTGAGCACGATGTCGCGGTCGGCGTCGAACTTCACGAGCGCGGTCTTGTCCGGGCGCAGCGACACGCTGTCGACCGTGCCCACCCGGATACCGGCCACCCGCACGGTATCTCCGGACTTGAGCCGCGACGCGTCGGCGAACACCGCCGAATACCCGTTCGTGGAACCGGTGCGGTACTGGCCGAAGATGAAGAACAGGAACGCGGTCAGCACCGCCATCACGATCGCGAACACCGCGAATTTGATGAGCGTCCGCGACACGCCGGTCATCCCGGTTGCCCGATCTGTGCGGTGTTGCGCGGCGGCCCGTCGATCGGCCCGAAGAGCCACTGCTTGAGGGCATCGGAGTTCAGCAGAATTCCCTGGTTTCCGTACTTCGACGGGTTGGTGCCGACGTCGGCGATGACGTGGGGCGGACGGGCCTCGAAGGGCACGCGCGGAAGGTCGGCGACGCATTGGGGGCCGCCCTTTGCCGCCACCTTGGGCAGGTCCGTCGGGTACCGATAACGCTCGATGCCCAGCGTGAAGCTGGCCGTCGTCAGGATCCCCGGAACCGGCAGTGGTTTGCCCCACGCCAGCGGCACGAGCCCGGCGATAGAGCAGTACAGCGCCTGGTTGTACTGGTTGGTCAGGTCGGTGGTCGGCACAAGCAGGTGCAGCAGGTCGGTCAGGGGCCGGCGGTTGGCGCTCACGACGTCGTTGCCGATGTCGGCCAACCCGATCGCACTGACCAGCAACGCGTCCAGGTTCTGCTGCTCGTCGACGAACGTCTGGCTGATCCGGGTGGCGTTTTTAGCGGCGGTGACGAGGTCCGGCGCCGCATCCGCATAGGCGGTCAGCACGGCGGGCGCGACCGCGAGGTCGTGGCTCAGCGCCGGCAGACCCGGCTCCAGCTTCGCCAAAAACGAGTCCAGGTCGGAAAGCGTCTGGCCGATCTCCCCGCCCCGGCCGTTCACCGCGGACGCGATCGCGCCGAGGGTCTCATTCAGCTTTGCGGGGTCGATCTGCGACAGCACCGAGCTGAGTTGCTCGAAGACCGTGTTGATCTCGACCGTGACGCTCCCAGCGTCGAGCACCTGCCCGGCGTACATCGTTTTCGCCACCGGCTTCTCGGGTGGGACCAGCTGAACGAATTTGGCGCCGAACACCGTTGTCGATGCGATGTCCACGAGCACATTGGCCGGAATGAGATGCAGCTGGGAAGGATCCATCGCCAGGTGAAGGGCGGCCTGGCCGTCCGGCAGCGTCTGGATCGAGGCGACCTTGCCCACCTGCACGCCGCGCATCTTCACCTTGGCGTCCGGGTTCATCACCAGCCCGGCGCGCGGCGACAACACGGTGACCGGCACCGTCGAGGTGAAACCGCCCCGGAACAGCGTCGCGGCGATCGCGATGATCGCAAGGATCACCACGATGGTGGCCAGGCCCAGCAGCGGGCGCACCATAGTCGGTTTCATCGGCCGTCGTCCCCTACCCCGACAGGTTGAAGTTGCCGTTGGCGCCGTAGATGGACAGGGAAACCAGCAGTGTCACCGACACCACCACGATCAGCGAGGTGCGCACCGCGTTACCGACGGCTACCCCGACACCAGACGGGCCGCCGGTGGCGAAGTAGCCGAAGTAGGTGTGAATCAACAGGATCGTCAGCGCCATCAAGATGGCCTGGAGAAACGACCACAGCAGGTCGATCGGGTTGAGGAAGGTGTTGAAGTAGTGGTTGTACAAGCCACCGGACTGGCCGAACAACACCACGGTGGTGAACTGGGAGGCCACAAACGACAAGATCACCGCGATCGAGTACAACGGCGTGATCGCAATCATCCCGGCCACCAGCCGGGTGGACACCAGATACGAAATCGGCCGAATCGCCATCGATTCCAGCGCGTCGATCTCCTCGTTGATGCGCATCGCGCCCAGCTGCGCGGTCACGCCCGCGCCGAACGTGGCTGCCAACCCGATACCGGCCACCACCGGCGCGGAGATCCGCACGTTGATAAACGCGGCGAGGAACCCCGTGAGTGCCTCGATGCCGATGTTGCCCAGCGAGCTGTACCCCTGCACCGCCAGCGTGCCGCCGGCGGCCAAGGTGAGGAAGCCGACGATGACCACCGTGCCGCCGATCATCGCCAGGGTGCCGGCCCCCATGCTGATTTCGGCGATCAGCCGGATGATCTCGCGCCGGTAATGGGTGGCCGCAAACGGCGCCCCGGCCAACGCCTTACCGTAGAACAGCGTTTGATCGCCGATGCGGCCCAGCGTGCCGACCGGCCGCTCAATCGTGCGGAAGAACCGCGGATAGGTGGCTCGCAGCGTCACCGCCTACGCCCCCTCACTTGACCGTCATCCGAATGCCGATCGCGGTGACCACCACATTGACCACAAACAGCGCCATGAACGCATACACCACGGTCTCGTTGACCGCGTTGCCCACCGCCTTCGCGCCGCCGCCGGTGATCGTCAGCCCGCGATAACAGGCCACCAGACCGGCGATCAGGCCGAACAGCGCCGCCTTGACACACGAGATGATCACCTCGGGCACGCCGGTGAGCAACGTGATGCCCGCGGCGAACGCGCCGGGGTTGACGTCCTGGACAAACACCGAGAACGTGTAGCCGCCCAGGATGCCGATGATGCACACCAGGCTGTTGAGCAGAAGCGCCACCAGCCCCGACGCGAGCATCCGCGGCGTCACCAACCGCTGCACCGGATTGATGCCCAACACCTCCATCGCGTCGATCTCCTCGCGGATCGTGCGCGACCCCAGATCCGCGCACATCGCGGTGGCGCCGGCGCCGGCCACGATCAACACCGTCACCAGCGGCCCGACCTGGGTCACCGCGCCGAAAGCCGCACCGGCGCCGCTCAAGTCGGCGGCCCCGAGTTCACGAAGCAAGATGTTGAGCGTGAAACTCACCAGCACGGTGAACGGAATCGCCACCAGCAGTGTGGGTGCCAGCGACACCCGGGCCACAAACCAAGCCTGCTCGAGGAACTCCCGCCACTGAAACGGGCGGCGAAACACGAACTTGATCGCGTCCGCCGACATCGCGAACAAGCCCCCCACCGCCTGCATCGGCCCCGAGAAATCGCGCCCCAGCGAGATACCCGGCGACCAGCGCTCCGGCCCTTTACCTGCCATCGGCTGCGGGTCCTTCCAATATCGTGACGGCCGACACCGCGGTCGGGCCGCCGATGTTGTGGGCCAGCGCAATTCGTGCGCCGTCGACCTGGTTGACCGCATCGCCGCGCAGCTGGCCGAAAAGCTCCACGCACTGCGCCACTCCCGTCGCGCCCGGCGGATGACCCTTCGACTTCAGGCCCCCGCTGGGGTTCACCGGCAACGAACCGCCGATGCTGGTGACTTCCGCCTCGGCGAGTTTGTAGGCACCGAATCGCTCGGCGAAACCGAGGTCCTCGTAGCTCATCAACTCGATTCCGGTGAAGAAGTCGTGGACTTCGGCGACGTCGACGTCCGAGGGCGTCAACCCGGCCATCGCGAACGCCTGCTTGGCGGCGCGGACGGTGGCAGGGAACGTCGTCATGTCGGACTTGTGCTGATGCATCACAGAATCCAGCCCGAGCCCGACACCGCGGATCCACACCGGGCGGTCGGTGAAGCGGTCGACAACGTCTTCGGCCGCGAGCAAAAGCGCTGCCGCACCGTCGCTTTGCGGCGCGCAGTCGTAGACGGAGAACGGCGTGACCACGATCGGCGCGGCCAGGGCCTGCTCGACGGTGATCTCGTAACGCAGTCGCGCCTTGGGATTGTTGACCCCATGGTGGTGGTTCTTCACCGCCACCATCGCCATGTGCTCCCTGGTGGCCGGCGACTCGTGCAGGTAACGCGCGACGTGCAGGGCGAAGCCGGCGGGAGCCACCAAACCGAGCGGATAGTCCCAGGCCATGTCGCGGGTCATGGCTTCCCACTCCCACAACATGTCTTTGGTGGAGGTCTCGCGGAGTTTGTCGGCGCCCATCACGAGCGCGACGTCGCATGCGCCGGACGCGACGCCGAACAGCGCGTTGCGCACCGCGTCGTTACCGGTCGCGCAGGAGTTCTCGACGCGGGTGACCGGCAACTCGGGCAATCCGAGCGTGTCGGCGAGGATCCCCGACGGGAATCCGTCCGTGGTGCCCATCGAGCCGAACCAGGCCGCCTGGAGCTCGGTCTTGGCCAGCCCCTTGTCAACGCTGGCCGCGCATTCGGCGAAGGCCATCGGCAGCAGGTCTTTGATGCCGAGGGCGAAGTGCTCCGCGAAGGGCGTCATGCCGGCGCCGACAATGGCAACGTTTTTCATGCCGGCCCCTTTCGCGCTTTGCTGGCGAGGACGTCGGCTACCGCGGGGGCCGGATTGGATCTCACGCCGTCTTCGTGGGTCACGCGATTATGGCTCACGCTGCGTCCCTTTCGGGTGCAAACGCGAAACCGTAATCGGGAACGCCGGATCTCACAGCGACGCGGCGCAGCGCCAGGCGACCGCGGTCGCCGATGCGCACCGTCCCGGCCTCGGCGCCGGTCACTTTCGCCAGCGCCCGAACACCCACGCCGTCGAGTTCGACGATCACCAGGGAATAGGGAGTCTTCAGCCCCGGAACCGGAATGTGAACGGTCACCTCGGTGTAGACGGTGCCCGTGCGGGGAAGCGGTTCCAGTTCATAGCGAGTGCTCAGTCTTCCGTCGGCGGCGACCCGGTACCGGGGCGGGAAGTCCAGCTCGTCGCTGCCGGGGAACCTGCCGGCCTCCCAGCGAACCTTGGCCTCGAACGCGCGCTCGTATGCGGCGAGCGAGATCGGGATGTCAGCGCCCGGCACGAACGTGCCGTCGGGCACCGCCCGTGCGGCGGGCTCGTGCCGGTGCACGCGCGCGCTGCCGCTGACCACCGTGAGCCCGGAAAGGCTGGCCTGCTCGACCGCCACCAGCGGTCCGGTCGTCGCGGTCTCTGCCATGGCGGCCAAGGCGAATAAACCGGAGCTTGCTCCGGCCGTCGGCAGCGCGGGCGGATCACCGGTACACAACTCGGCGGCCGCGCTGTGATCCACTCCCGCAAGCGCGGCGGGCGTGTCGAGCCAGGCCGCCGACAGGGAGGCAACGAGGCCCCGTTCGTGGAGCAGCCGCGGATCGCCGTAGTCATGTACCACGCCTACGGCGTTGCGCGTGCGAACCGGCAGGCTCCGGCTGACCCGTGCCGCGGTGCGCACCCACAACCCCCGGTCCGCGGTCAAAACCGCCGCCGCTCCCGCCGGGTCGAGGTCGACGCCGATGATCAAGGTGCGTGGCCGCGCCGAGCTGAGCGCGTCCACGGCCGCGGGCGCACCGCCGAGGCGTTCGTCGACTTCGAGCTCGGGATCCAGGCTCAGACCGGCCAGCAGCACCGCGGCATTGCTGCTTTGCAGCAGCGGCAGATCGCGGCTGACCAGGACGACCCGCTCCACCGCGGCGCTGCCGGCGAGGGCGGCGCGGCCCGCCTCGACGGCCAGGGTGATCGCGTCCTCGTCGTCGCCGGCGACCCGGTGATGCGCGGTGCCCCAGCACGGCAGGTAGGTTCCAACAGCGACCACGTGCGGCATCGGCGACTCCAGCGACCTAGGTGACGGCGCCGGCCGTTTTGAGCTCGATGATGCGGTCCCAGTCCAGGCCCAGTTCGGTCAATATCTCGTCGGTCTGCTCGGCGAATCCCGGGGCCGGTCCCGTCCGGGGTGCGGCGACGTCGAACTGCACCGGATTGGCGACCAGTTCCAGCTCGCCTGCCTGAACCAGATATTCGTTCGCCCGGACCTGGGAGTCCGCCGCGGCCTGCAGGGTGTCCTGGACCGGTGCCCACGGACCGGCGAGCGTCGCGAACCGCTCGCTCCACTCGGCGAGGGTCCGCGCGGCCATCGCCTTGCTGAGAATCTCCACCGCTTCGGCGGTGTTCGCGGCGATCTGCTCGATGCTCGCGAAGCGGGGATCGTCGGCGAGCTCGGCGAGGTCCATGTGGCGGCACACGTCAGCCCAGAACTTGGTGGGCTGCATCATCACGAACGAGATGTAGCGGCCGTCGGAGGTCGCGTACAGGCCCACCAGTGGGTTGATGGGTGAACCGTGCACACCGGGTGCGGGGGCTTCAAGCAGCCGGCCGAGGTGCTTGGTCAGCGCAACGGTGTGCCCCATCGCCCACAGGCCGCTGCCCAGCAGGGAAACGTCCACGATCGACGGCTCGCCGGTGCGCTCGCGCTTGAGCAGCGCCGCCGCGATGCCGCCGGCGAGGTTGGTGCCCGAGATCGTGTCACCGTATGCCGGCCCCGGCGGCCCGATCATCCCCTCCGTGCCCGGCGGGGTGATCGTCGCGGCGGTTCCGGCCCGGCACCAGAAGGCGGTCATGTCGTAGCCGCCTTTTTCCGCCTCCGCGCCGCGGGGACCGAGCGCGCTGCCGCGGGCGTAGATGATCTTCGGGTTGACGGCCCGGATGTCGGCGACGTCGATGCCGAACTTCTGCCGGTGTCCCGGCAGGAAGCTGGTCAGGAACACATCCGATCTGCGCGCCAACTCGTAGAGCACCTCGCGGCCCTCCGGCACCGACATGTCCAGGCCGATGCTGCGCTTGCCGCGGTTGGCGTGCTCGATGTTCGGATTGGGGTCGCCTTCCACGCGCAGCATGCCGGTCTGCCGAAGCCCGCGCTGCGGATCGCCGGTGACCGCGTGTTCCACCTTGATCACGTCCGCGCCCCATTCGGCGAGCACGGCGCCGCCGGACGGGACGAACCCGTACATCGCGACCTCGAGGACCCGGATGCCCTCCAGCGGCTTCATCCGTGGCCTTCTCGTCGCGCAAGCGGCTCATCGTGGCCTTCTGCTCTTCGCGCAAGCGGCTCATCGTGGCCTTCTGCTCTTCGCGCAAGCGGCTCATCGTGGCCTTCTGCTCTTCGCGCAAGCGGCTCATCGACCACGGTTGCGAAGGTCTTGGTTTCCAGGAACTCCTCGAGTCCGGCGGTTCCCATCTCCCTGCCGATGCCGGACTGTTTGTAGCCGCCGAACGGGCTGTCGGGGCTGAAGTAGTTGCCGCCGTTGATGGAGAAGGTTCCGGTGCGGATCCTGCGGGCCACCCCGATCGCCCGGTCCTGGCTGCCGAACACGGCGCCGGACAGGCCGTAGATCGAGTTGTTGGCGATGCGCACCGCGTCATCGTCGTCGTCGTAGTCGATGACGACGAGAACCGGTCCGAAGACCTCCTCCTGGGCGATCTCGCTGTCGGGATCGACACCGGCGAGCAGCGTGGGCGTGTAGAAGTAGCCGGGATCGACCTTCTCGCCGCCGGTGACCAGGGTCGCGCCCGCGGCGACGGCCCGCTGCACCATCCCGTCGACCTTGTCGCGCTGCTTGTCGCTGATGAGCGGTCCCATGTAGGTCTTGGGGTCGGCCGGGTCGCCGTAGCGCACCAGGGCGAAGTTGTTCTTGACCAGTTCGACGATCTCGTCGTGGTGCTTCCTGGGCACGAGGAGCCGGGAGGTGAGCGCGCAGCCCTGCCCGGCGTGGGTCACCATGCTGAACGCGGAGAACAACGCGGCGTTGGCGAAGTCGGCTTCGTCGAGGATGATCACCGCGGACTTGCCGCCGAGCTCGAGGAACACGCGCTTGAGGGTCTCGCTGGCCGCGGCCATGATCCGGCGACCGGTCGCCGTCGATCCGGTGAACGTCACCACGTCCACATCCGGACTCGTGGTGAGCGCGGCGCCGACCGCGGGGTCGGACGAGCTCAGCACGTTGACCACGCCGGCCGGGATGTCGGTGTGGTCGGCGATCAGCTCCCCCAGGGCGAGGGTGACGAGCGGCGTGTCGGGCGCGCCCTTGAGAACGACGGTGCACCCGGCGGCCAGCGCGGGACCCAGCTTCGCCAGCGCGAGCTGGTTGGGGTAGTTGTAGGCGATGATCGCCGCCACCACACCCGCGGCCTCTTTCTCGACCCAGCGGTGATGCTGCATACCGCGGCTGGAGATGTTGCCGAGGTCTTCGGTGAGCGGATAGGTCTTCAGCAGCTCGGCGTAATAGCGGACGATCTCGATCGGCTGGTCGAGCTGAGCGCCATGGGTGAGGGCGCGAGTGGCACCCACCTCGGCGATGGTGAGGTCGGCCAGTTCCTCGCGGTGGTCGACGAGCGCGCGGTGCAACTGTTCGAGGCAACGCACCCGCAGATCGGTGTCGGTCGGCCAGTCCGTGGTGTCGAAGGCGCGGCGGGCGGCGGCGACGGCCGCTTGCGCTTCGGCGACCCCGGCCTCGGGAGCGTGGCCCACCACGGCCCCGGTGGCCGGGTTGAGGGACGGGAAAGTCTTGCCGGTGGCGACGAGGCGGCCGTCGATCAGCAGCCGACGATCAGGCGCTTGATCAGACGCGGCGGTCGGATCCTTCGGGTTGGGATGGCCCGTGATGGTCGTCGCCGTGTCTTGGGGCGGCATCCAGCCTCCTCGGAGAATTGGATAACTTGATTCTCATCTGCGGCGAATCTTACATTCGCGTTCCGAGAACTCAACAAGGTTAAGCAAATCCAAGGCACCGGCCGAAACAATGCCTGACGTGCGAGACAAAGTGTTGGACAGTGTCTCGTCAGCCGGTTGCGCGGAACTCGACGCCGAGAGTAGGGTTCTCAAAATCGGAAGGGAGATTCTTTCCAGTGGATGGGATCGTGTCGTGAAGAACGCCGTCGTCACCGGGGGCGGGTCCGGAATCGGCCGGGCGGTCGCCGAGCGGCTGCGGGCCGACGGATACCACGTCGCGACGATCGACTTGAAGCCCCCCGAAGACGACGAACTCGCCCACGCCGCCGACGTGACCGACCGCGCCCAGGTGGACGCGGCCCTGGGCGCGATCCGGGCACAGCTCGGGCCGGTGACGGTGCTCGTCAACGCCGCCGGGCTCGACGGGTTCAAGCGGTTCCTCGACATCACGTTCGCCGACTGGCAGCGGGTCATCGACGTCAACCTCAACGGGGTCTTCCACTGCATTCAGGCGGTGCTGCCCGACATGATCGAGGCCGGCTGGGGCCGCATCGTCAACATCTCCTCGTCCAGCACGCATTCGGGAACGCCCTACATGGCGCATTACGTGGCGGCGAAGTCGGCCGTCAACGGGCTCACCAAGACGCTGGCGCTCGAGTACGGGCCGAGCGGCGTCACGGTCAACGCGGTACCCCCCGGCTTCATCGACACCCCGATGCTGCGCAACGCCGAAGCACGCGGGTATCTCGGGGACGTCCAGAAGAACATCGAAGCGACCCCGGTGCGCCGCATGGGCAGGCCCGAGGACATCGCCGCCGCGTGCGCCTTCCTCGTTTCCGACGAGGCCGGATACATCACCGGCCAGATCCTGGGCGTCAACGGCGGACGAAACACCTAACCAGGTCACAAAACCGGTCAAGAACCGGTCAAGAAACCGGTCAAGAAAGAGGAAGGACATCCTGTGGGACGCGTTGAAGGCAAAGTCGCATTCATCACGGGCGCCGCGCGTGGGCAGGGACGCAGCCATGCGGTTCGGCTGGCCGAGGAAGGCGCCCACATCATCGCCGTCGACCTGTGCCACGACATCGACACGATCGGATATCCCCTGGCGCGGCCGGAGGACCTCGACGAGACCGCGCGGCTGATCGAAAAGACCGGCCAAGGCGTGCTGACCGCGCAGGCCGACGTGCGCGAGGCAGCTCAGTTGCGCACCGCCCTGGAGAACGGCGTCGCCGAGTTCGGCAAGCTCGACATCGTCGTCGCACAGGCCGGCATCGCCGGCATGACGGGCGAGCCGCCGCTGCAGGCGTGGTGCGACGTGATCAACACCAACCTGATGGGCACGATCAACGCGATCCAGGTCGCGTTGCCGCATCTGGGCGAGGGCGCCTCGATCATCGCGACCGGTTCCACCGCGGCGCTGATGAACGTCCCCACCAAGGACAATCCCGGCAACGACCCGGGCGGCATGGCGTACATGACATCGAAACGACTGCTATCGCAGTACGTGTGGGACCTGGCGACCCAACTGGCCGTGCGGGGCATCCGCGCCAACGTCATTCACCCGACGAACTGCAACACCGACATGCTGCAGAGCGAGCCGATGTACCGATCGTTCCGCCCCGACCTGGAGCACCCGACGCGCCAGGACGCCGAGCCGGTCTTCGGGGTGCAGCAGGCGATGCGGATTCCCTACATCGAGCCCGAAGACATCAGCAACGCGGTGCTGTGGCTGGCCTCCGACGAAGCCAGATACGTCACCGGCATGCAATTGCGGGTCGACGCCGGCGGCTATCTCAAGTGGTACGACTACCACATCTGAGGTGAGGGAACAGTGAAGGTTTGGGTGGACGCACAGCGCTGCCAGGGACACACGCTGTGCTCGATGATCGCCCCAGATTCCTTTGCGCTCGACGACGTCGACGGCCATTCGTCGGCGGTCTCCGAGATCGTTTCAGCCGACCAGGAAGACCTGGTGCGAGAAGCCGCCCACTCGTGCCCGGAGCAGGCCATCTTCATCGAGGAGACAACGCCTTGACCGGCAGCGATCACGAAGAGCACCGCTATCACTTCGATCGGCACACGCCGGAGTACCGGCTGCAGTTCGAGAAGATCACCGAGGAGATGCACACGAAGTGCCCGGTGGCCTGGAGTGAGACCTACGACGGTCATTGGGTCGCGGCCGGCAGCCGCGAGGTCTTCGAACTCGCCCGCTGCCCGCAGGTCTCCAACGATCACGACATCAACGGCCAACGGCGGGGCTACAAGGGCATCTCGATTCCCTACGCGAAGCGGGTGAACGGCGTGCGCGGCGGGATCCTGGAAATGGACGAGCCCGAGCACCGCACCTACCGCAACGTGCTCAACCCGTATCTGTCGCCCGCCGCGGTCAAGCGCTGGGAGCCGTTCATCGACGACGTGACGCGCGCCTGTCTGGACGAGAAGATCGAGGACGGGCGCATCGACTTCGTCGACGATCTGGCCAACATCGTTCCCGCTGTGCTCACGCTCGCGATGCTGGGCATCCCGCTGGCGAAGTGGGCGGTCTACAGCGAGCCCACCCATGCCGCGGTGTACACCCCGGAGGACTCCCCCGACATCGAGCGCGTGCTGGCGATGCACCGGCAGATGGGCCTCGACCTGCTCACCAACATGATCGAGATCCGCGAGCACCCGCGGCCCGGCCTGGTCAACGCGCTCATCGGAATGCGGATCGACGGAGAACCCGCCCCCGACCTCGAGATCCTGGGCAACCTCGGGCTGATCATCGGCGGCGGTTTCGACACCACCACCGCGCTGACCGCCCACGCGCTGGAGTGGCTCTCGGAGCATCCGGACCAGCGCGAGGTGCTTTCGGTGAACCGGGACATGTTGCTGGATCCGGCAACCGAGGAGTTCTTGCGCTACTTCACGCCGGCGCCCGGGGACGGGCGCACGTTCTCCGGCGACGTGGAGGTCGAGGGCACGCACTTCAAAGAGGGCGAGCGCCTGTGGATCTCGTGGGCGATGGCCAACCGTGACCCGTCGGTATTCACGGACCCGAACCAGGTCGTGCTGGACCGCAAGGGCAACCGGCACTTCAGCTTCGGGATCGGCGTGCATCGCTGCATCGGGTCCAATGTGGCGCGCACCGTGTTCAAGTCGATGCTGACCGCCGTGCTCGACAGGATGCCCGACTATCGCTGCGAACCCGAAGGCACCGTGCATTACGACACGATCGGCGTGATCCAGGGCATGCGGCATCTGCCCGCGACCTTCACGCCGGGCGCGCGGGTCGGCGCCGGGCTGGCGGAAACCCTCGAGAAGCTCCAGCGCATCTGCGACGAGCAGGAGCTCGCCAGGCCGATCACCGAACGCAAGGAGGCGGCGGTCATCGACTAGCCAGTCGCGAGCGTGAAGCCACTGCGAAATTCTGCGCGGTGTTTCGCAGAGGTTTCACGCTCGCGAGCTAGCGCCGGGGGAGCCCGAGCACCTGCTGGGCGATGATGTTGCGCTGGATCTCGGACGTGCCGCCGGCGATCGTGCCGGAGAAGCTGCGTGCGAAGCGCTCGAACCAGCTCGCGAAGTAGTGATCGAGGTTCATCGGCGCGTAGGGGCCGGTCATCGCGGGGTGGGCGAGACCGTCAGGCACGGCCGACAGCGCGTGCTCCGTGGCGCGCAGTTCCGCTTCCGAACCGAGCAGCTTGAGCACCGACAGCGCGGGCACGTCCTCGTCGCCGCGCGCCGCGCGGGCC
>Ga0209656_10000722_pt1 | contig 21490 bp, 19 predicted proteins | sample BogFormECP12_OM2_FD_188239 | JGI IMG/M metagenome (GOLD analysis project Ga0209656, IMG submission 188239) | Bog forest soil microbial communities from Calvert Island, British Columbia, Canada - ECP12_OM2 (SPAdes) (version 2) | ecosystem: Environmental > Aquatic > Freshwater > Wetlands > Bog ... | reverse complement strand
CTGAGCAGCATGACCACGGCAACCATGCCCGCGGCTTCATCGCCGACTGCGGTCGTCGAGCCACGCAGCCGCGCCCGAGCCCCTGAGGGCAGGTCGACACGCTCATCGATGGTCGGCTGGCGGTGCATCATGAACCGCATGTGCTCCTCAAGGGCCTCCCGATCACGCGCATCGAGCAGGATCTGAACGGTCGAGTTGGCCATTGCCACCTGCGGCCCCACGGCCAGGATTTGTTCCTGCTCGGCCCGGCAATCACGGACGGGGAAGAACATGTCCTCGGCCATCGGCATGACGTACCTCCTCGGTCACCTCAGCGTGTTCGGCGTCGCCCCCACCTACATGCCCCAGATCGACCAGCACCTCGGTGACCTGCTGGCGACGAAGGTCTAGTTGCACGCCGATAGCGACGGCACCTTCGGCGCCTCGCATCGATCAGCCGGATCGTCCGATTCTGGGACACGTGACCGTCTCTCCACCGACCTACGGTCGGCCTACTAGCGATCCTTGGTCGCTAGCGACCAAGGATCGCTAGGCATCGCTGACATCGATCGGGCAACGGGAGGTCTTCCATGAAGGCGTTGGTATTTCATGGTCCGGGCAGCAAGGCGTGGGAAGAGGTGCCCGATGCGACCGTGCAGGAGCCGACCGACGTCGTGGTGCGAGTGGACACCACGACGATTTGCGGAACCGACCTGCACATCCTGCACGGCGACGTCGCCGCAGTAACCGACGGCCGGATCCTGGGCCACGAAGCGGTCGGGACCATCACCGAGGTCGGCGACGCCGTGGGCGGGTTCTCCGTCGGCGACCGCGTCCTGGTCCCCGCCATCACCAAATGCGGTCGCTGCGAGTACTGCCAGCGCGGGATGCCCTCGCACTGCCAGACCGTCGGCGGCATCGGCTGGATCTTCGGACACCTCATCGACGGCACCCAGGCTGAGCTGGTGCGCGTACCCTACGCCGACACCTCGCTCTATGCGGTACCCGAAGGCGTCGCCGACGAACAGGCCATCTTCCTGGCCGACTCGCTGCCCACGGGCTACGAAGTCGGCGTCCTGGCCGGCAGAGTCCGCCCGGGCAACACCGTAGCCGTCGTCGGCGCGGGCGCGGTCGGACTCGGCGCGATCCTTACCACCGGCCTCTGGGGCGCCTCGAGGGTCATCGCGGTCGACACCAACAAGTTCCGTCTCACCAAGGCCCTGGAGTTCGGCGCCACCGACGCGGTCGAGGCCGGGCCCGGTACCGCCACCGACGTACTGGGCCTGACCGACGGCCTCGGTGTGGACGTTTCGATCGAGGCCGTCGGCTTCCCCGAGACCCTGCTCACCGCAGCCTCGCTGGTCCGCCCCGGCGGCACCATCGCCAACATCGGTGTGCACGGGATCCCGGTCGAGCTGCCCATGCAGAACATGTGGATCCAGAACGTGACCCTCACGATGGGGCTGGTCGACACCGTCTCCATCCCGACCCTGATGAAGATGGTGGCCGGCGGGCGGATCCCGGCGGAGAAGATGGGCACCCACTCGTTCACATTCGACCAGATGGACCAGGCGTACGACGTGTTCAAGAATGCCGCAGCCAACGAAGCACTCAAGGTCGTCATCACCCCCGCCTGACCGACAGGCACGAGGCGCGGACGCGCGTGGCATCACGCGTCCGCGCCTCGTGCTGAGGCAACGAGATCGCGAGGTGCAGGCCTGATTTCCGGCTAATCCGAAAATCGGTGCCCGGTAGGCGCGCGGCAGCGTCCGCTGTGATGCCTGCGGTGTCGGCTGATGCTGCCGATGGCTGGGCCGTAGTCATGAGATCTGGTGCGTGATCACGGCCAGTGCCTCGCCAGCAGATCCGCAACGTCGCCGGGAGACGAGGCCACGTGCCGCGGCGCTGGACCGTTGTCTGGCGCGTCGTGCCCCGGCCGGACAAGACGGATGACGTATGAGCCCGCATCCATACCCCCGCGAAAGTCGCGCGCCGAGGTCGCGACGTGCACGTGCCCGCTCCGGCGAGCAGCTTCGCGCGCACGGCGGTAGATGACGGGTGCGGGCTACGGGCATGCAAGCGCTCGGAGGTGAGCACGTAATCGTCGTCGACGAACGGGGCCACCTGAGTGCGGGCGAAGATCTCATCATCGACAAGGAACTTCACATGGAACATGACCGGCGGATCCAACGACGCCACCCGGGCCACGGTGAGCAGGTCGCCTGCGGGGGCACCGTCGATGCCGCAGTGAGCAGGGCTATATGGCGGCGAGTTCAGCAGCGGACAGGGCCGCCGTCACCGCCAACCTGGCCTGTTTCCGGCGCATCGGCATAACACGACCCGTCGGCCGTAGCGACGTCGTTGTGATGTTCGCCATCCTGACTGAGTTCTGGGTCCGCGGTCCCCGCGACCTCCGCAGCCGTGGCATCACGCACTGCCGGTGGCGGCTATCACAAACACGCCTTGTGACGGACGGGGTAGTACCGACGTGCGATATCCGCCGATGTGCGTGGTCGGCGGCAGTTCGGGAAAGGGAGCGGGTGCGACCCCGATCCGGTCATTATGTGAGCCTGGTTGACCGCGGCCTGGCCGGCGGAGTTGGCTCCGCCGGCGATGAAGACGTGCTCGCGGGCGAAGGCGGCGGCTTCGGATGCGGTCGCGCCGTGGAAGACGCCTGCGCCGAGCAGGGAGTCCAGGCCAGGGGCGTCGAGCCTGCGGTAGGACACGCCTGTGGTGATCAGGACGCTGCGGGTGAGGCTTACCTGGCCGTCGGCCAGGCGCAGCGTGGGGCCGTCCGCGGCGGGCTGGAGCCCGGTGACCGGCCAGGCCATGGACGGGATGGCGCCAAAGGACCATCCCGCCAGCACCCCCTGGCAGCGAGGCTTGTCTGCTACTGCGCAGGGCTGCCCTATCTCTTGCCGGGACCCGCCCGCGCCACGGACGTATCAGGAGCGGTGCCAGCCGCTCCGTACATGACGAAAGCTCGGCCGGCCCAGGCTCCGGCTTGCGGGTCAGGCCGAGATTCACAATTCGGAGGAATTGAAGTTGGCCATGACCACTCCCCGACCGCCCCCGGGGGCGCGAGCGGACCTACGGTCAGGTGGGCGCAGTACCTTCTGGCCATCGCCTCATGCGCTCGCGGCGCAGCGCGGTTAGGCTTTTGATCAGTGACAGATCACCGGCGGCCGCACGGCCTGGCTGATCGCGCTCACCCGGCAGGGCAAGGGCTGACGTCGGATGCCTGAGGTCTCGAGTGGTACGGCGGCCTCGCTATCCCGGCGTGCGATCGGGCCAGGCATCGGCCGGATCAGCCTGCCCAAGCCGCTGACCAGCTTCGTCGGCAGGGAACGCGAGCTGGCGCAGGCAAAACGGCTGCTCCAGGGCAGCTGCCTGGTCACGCTGACGGGGCCGGGCGGCAGCGGCAAGACCCGGCTGTGCATCGCCCTGGCCGCGGCGGTGGCCGGCGACTACCAGGACGGCGTCTACTTCGTGCCGCTGGCGCCGATCCGGGACCCGGGACTGGTACCCTCGACGATCGCCCAGAGCATCGGGCTGCAAGACGCCAGAGACCGTCCCTTGATGGAGCACCTGGTCAGCCAGTTGCGCGACCGGCAGCTTCTGATCGTCCTGGATAACTTCGAGCACCTCCTGGCCGGCGCCCCGGTCGTGACGCGGCTGCTGCAGGAGACGAGCGCCGTGCGGATCCTCGTGAGCAGCCGCTCGTCGCTGCGCGTTTCCGGGGAGCGGGAATGCCCGGTCCCGCCGCTCGCGGTCCCGGAAGAGGAGGACCAGCCCACGGCCGCGTTGCTGGCCGCCTGCGCGTCGGTGCGCCTGTTCGCCGAGCGGGCCGCCGCCGCGGTGCCCGGATTCACCCTCGACGACGAGAACGCGCCGGCGGTCGCGGCCATCGCCCGCAGGCTGGACGGGCTGCCGCTGGCCATCGAGCTGGCGGCGGCGCGGGTCAAGCTGCTGCCGCCGGAGGCTATCTTGCCCCGGCTCGAGCATTCGCTGGGGCTGCTGACCGGCGGCGGCCGGGACCTGCCGGACCGGCAGCAGACGCTGCGCGCGACGATCGCGTGGAGCTATGACCTGCTGACCGAGGGGGCCAGGCGGCTCCTCGGCGTGTGCTCGGTGTTCGCCGGAGGCGCCAGTCTGGAGGTCATCGAGGCGGTGTGCGGCGCGGCAGCGGATATCGGCCTGCCGGTGCTCGATGGCCTGGCCGAGCTGGTCGACCACAGCCTGCTGCGGCAGGTGCGCAGCCCCGGGCCGTCGCTGGCGCGGTACGCGATGCTGGAGACGATCCGGGAGTACGCGGCCGAACGCCTGGCGGCGATGCCGGAGGCGGAGCGGGCCCGCGGCGCTCATGCCGCGGCTTTCCTAGCCCTGGTCGAGGCCGACGGCCGCCCGCATGCGGGCCTGACCAAGAAGGAATGGCTGGAGCGGGTCGAGGTCGAGCACAACAACGTCCGTGCGGCGCTCAGCTGGTACCGTCGGCATGATCCGTCCGCCGCGCTGCGGCTGGCCGCCTCGATGTCCGCGTTCTGGTCCCTGCGCGGGCACCATACTGAGGGCAGGCAGCGTCTGGGTGAACTGCTCGGCCTGGTCCCCGGCCCGGGTATGGCGCGCGTCAGCGCGCTGAACGGTGCCGCCTGGCTGGCCATCGATCAGGGCGACTACGCCCATGCCGCCGACCTGCTCGGGGAGAGCATCGGGCTCAGCCGGACGCTGGGCGACAAGGTCGGCGAGGGCATCGCGACCGTGTACCTCGGCCGCAGCAAGATGTCCAGCGGGCGGATCTTGGAGGGGGCACAGGACGTGGAGCGTGCCGCCACGCTGGTGAACGAGGCGCGCGACCGCCCGGCGATCGCGTTCGCGATGTTTTACTCCGCCCTGGTCGCACTGCTCACGGGCAGACTGGAAGCTGCCTGCGATCTCTTCGCGCGTTGCGGCGCGACGGCCACCGAACTCGGCCTGGCGCCGCTGAGCGCGCGCGCCCGGCTGATGCTCGGCTTCCCTCTGCTGGACCTGGGCGAACTGTCCGCGGCCAGGAAAGCGCTTGCTGAGGGGTTCCAGATGTCCACAGACGTCGGCGACCGCTGGTTCGTCCAGCTCGGGCTGGGCGGATTCGCCGGGCTCGCGGCAAAGACCGGGCGCCCCCGGCTGGCGCTCCGGCTGGACGGAGCCGCCGACGCGTACCGGGACGTGAACGAGTTCTCCATGCCAGGACCGATGGAGGAGATTGTCGACCGTTGGCTCGTGCCGACGCGGGCCAGGACCGGGGCGGCGGCCGGGCGGCTGCTCGCGGAGGGCCGCCGGCTGAGCCCCGAGGAGGCGGTTGCTCTCGTCCTGGCGAACGAGCCGGATGACGCCCCGGGGCCCCGGCAGACGCTGACCCGGCGGGAGGCCGAGGTCGCGGCGCTCGCGGCTCGCGGGCTGACCAACCGGGACATCGCCGCGCAGCTGTTCCTTTCGGTCCGGACCGTCGAGGTGCACGTCGACCACATCCTCACGAAGCTGGGTTTCCGCACCCGGACCCAGCTGGCTGCCTGGGCCCATGAGGAGGGCCTGCTGGCGGAAGATACGTAGCACCTACGCAATCCTTCAGATGGCCCGGGGGCGGCGGCGGATGCAGGGTTGGCCGCATGAACGCTATTCCTCTTGCCCAGTCGGCCGCCCCCGGTTTGGTGACCCGCGGACGCGGCGGTTCCCGCGCGGACTGCCAGGTGCTGGTCGTCGGCGCCGGCCCGACCGGGCTCGTGCTCGCCGCGGAACTGCTGGCCCGCGGCATCCACACCCGCGTCATCGACCGAGGCGACGGGGCGGCCCTGCAGGCCAGGGCGATCGGCATCCATGCCCGCACGCTGGAGGTTCTCGACATGATGGGCCTGGCGGGGCGGTTCATCGAGCATGGCCAGGTGGTGCGTCACCTGCGCTTCTACTCCGAGGGCAGGTGCCTGACCAGCCTGGAGTTCGGGCGCTGCGGCTCGCGGTTCGGGTTCCTGCTCGACCTCCCGCAGGACGAGACCGAGCGGCTGCTCCGCGCCCGGATTGCCGAGCTGGGCGGCGTCGTGGAGCAGCGAACCGAGCTCAACGGCCTGACCGCCGGCGGCGACGCCGTCACCACGGCCGTCCGCGGGGTTCACGAGGGCCAGGCCCGGACGATTACTGCCGAATACGTGGTCGGCTGTGACGGCGCGCACAGCCGGGTGCGGAGCGAGCTCGGCCTGACCTTCCACGGGCACCCCTACCCGCAGGAATGGCTGCTCGCCGACGTCCTGCTGGACTGGGATTTCCGCGAGGACGCGGTCCATGCGTTCTTCCGGTCCGACGGGCTGCCGGTGATCTTCTTCCCGATGCGCGGGCACCGGTGGCGGGTGACGCTGCCCTTCGCGGGGAACCGGGACCGGCAGGCCCCCACCCTGGCCGAGATCCAGCAGCTGACCAGCCAGCGGGCGCCGCGGCCGGTCGCCGTGTCCGATCCCACCTGGCTGGCCAGCTTCCGCTGCCATCGCCGGTCGGCCAGCGCCTACCGGCGCGGCCGCGTGCTGCTGGCCGGCGACGCGGTGCATATCCACACCCCGGCCGGCGGCCAGGGCCTGAACACCGGGATCATGGACGCCCACAACCTGGGCTGGAAGCTCGCCCTTGTCGTCTCCGGCCGGGCGCCCGACACGCTGCTCGACACCTACGGCACAGAGCGGCGCCCGGTGGCGGAGGACGTGCTCAGGCTCACGCACGCCCTGGTCCACTACGGCACCATGAGCCAGCCCGTCAAGCGCCGGGTCCGCGACATCGCCGTCCCGGCCCTCGGCTGCAGCCCGGTCATCCAGCGCCGGGTGGCCCGCAGGATCAGCCAGGTCTACGTCACCTACCCGCCGGGACCACTGGCCCGCCAGGACCGCGGCCGAGGCGGGCCGAGAGCCGGCCAGCGCATGCCCGACATCCACGTCCGCGCGGGCAGCCAGCCCACCACGCTGCACCGCGTCCTGCGCGGTGGCCGGCACGTCCTGGTAGTTCCCGCGGGTCACCTGGCCAGCGTGCTGAGCGACTCCGGGCTGCGGCCCTACAGCAGCGACCTCGAGGTCGTCACGGGCGACGTCGCGCAAGCGCCGAGACCTGACAATGGCACCGGGCCGGTCATCCTGGTCCGGCCGGACGGCCACGTGGCGGCCCGAGGAAGGCCAGGCAGCATGGAACCGGTGACTGGTTACCTACGCGACCTGTTCAGGGAACCGGCCGGCCATCCCAGGGCGCGCACCCTGAAGACGGTGCGCTATACCCCGTCTGCAGCACCGCCGCAGACCAAAGATGATCTTGAAGATGCTGCTGCGGGAAAGCCCAGAACCGAATTATCTGCCCGCCGCCGAACGCGAGGCCTGCCCTGGCCGCAGGCGCAAGGACTGCCAGCCACCGGCGTGTCACGCACCTATACGTCAGCAATATGAACAGCGCAGGGCGAGTCGGGAGCCTCGGGGGGAACTTCGAGTCGCCGGTCCACAAGATCTGACGGCCGGGTCCTTATATTGCGGTTTGAGGCTGGCGACCGCCGGCTTTGGCGGGCCGCTGGGAGGCCGCGAGCCTCCGGTCCGGCGGCTACTGTTGGGCGGCCCGGGCCGGCCCTCTCGGCCGGAGGCCGCGCCTACGGTTTGCGCCCTGCCCCGCCGTAGTTGGCTAGCTCGCGGCCCTGGCCCACCTCTCCGGTTCCAGGCCGCCAGCGGTGCAGCTGGACGACGCCGGGCTCGACCAGGTCCAGGCCGGTGAAGAACCGGCAGACGCCGGCGTAGCTGCGGGCGGTGACCGGAGCGGCCGCCTGCTTGTTGTACTCGCCCATGGACCGGGTCATCTGCTCGGTGGCGACGTCGCTGGCCGGGTGTGCGATGGCCAGGTAGCTACCCGCCGGCACCGCGGCCATCAGCCGGGCCACGATCGCGGCCGGGTCGTCCTGGTCGGGGATGCAGTGCAGCACCCCCAGCAGCATCACCGCGACCGGCCGGCCGAAATCCAGCACGCCGGCCGCCTCGGCCAGGATCGTCCCGGTGTCGCGCAGATCCGCCTGGATGTAAGCGGTCGCGCCCAGCGGGCTGCTGGCCAGCAGCGCCCGGGCGTGCAGCAGCACGACCGGGTCGTTGTCCACGTAGGCGACCCGGGACTCCGGCGCGGCCCGCTGGGCGACCTCGTGGGTGTTGCTCGCCGCGGGCAGGCCGGTGCCGATGTCCAGGAACTGCCGGATGCCCGCCTCGGCCACCAGGTAGTGCACCGCCCGGCCGAGGAACGCCCGCTGCGCGCGGACACTGACCAGCACGTCGGGCATCGTGGCGATGACCTGCTCGGCGGCCGCCCGGTCGGCCGCGAAGTTGTCCTTGCCGCCCAGCCAGTAGTCATACACCCGGGCGATGTGCGGCACGCTCGTGTCGAACGGCACGCTCTCGCCCGCTGGCTCCTGCCCGCCCATCCGCCTGGCCTGCCTTCCCGCCGATCCTGCTGGTGACATCCAGCTAGCCTGCCGCACCACGCCGATCCGCGCAAACCTGCCCGCAAACACCCCGCCTGCGGGCCGGCAGGTGCACGCTTCACCTGGACATCAGAAACGAAAACTTACTAAACGGATATATCGGACATACGTTGTCCTGTTCAGCGAAGGCTTCGATGTCCGCGTGAACCTACCTGCACGGCGAGCCCGCGCTCCCCCGTCAGCGTGCCCGCGGGCGCATCGCTGCCGCGACCGGGCGGCATGCCTCGCTTCTACCTCGTCGTCGCCGGGCTGGAGGTTGTCGTGCGGGCCTCGGGCGACGGGCACGTGACGGGCTCGGTCGCGATACCCGGGCCGGAGGCGACCGGGCGGGTCCTGGTCGGCGGCGAGGCCTTCGGCAGCGCGGACGGCCGGCACTTCGTGATCGTCGTGTCCCGGGGCGGCGACCTGCCCGGCGTGGCCGACGTCACCGTGTTCCAGCTGACCGTCTCCCCAGACGGCCGGCCCGGAGGGCTGGGCCAGCTGACCTTCGACAGCACAGGTGAGCCGGTGACCGGCGCGGCGCTGTCCCCGGACGGCAGGAGGCTCGCGCTGTCCCTGCTGCACGAGTTCCCGGCCGGGCCGCTGTACGGCAGCGTCGAGGTCCTCAACCTCGTCAGCGGGGCCACCCGCACCTGGACCGGCCAAAGCACACTGGGGTACTGGCCGGGCATTCCCGCCTGGGCCAGCAACAGCACAATCGTCGTCCCCTGGTGGCACAGCACCACCCCGAACACGATCCCGGCCCAGATCACCGGAATCCGCCACCTCGATACCGCGGCGCCCGGCGGCAACCTGGCCGCGGCACCGGACGCTCAGCCGTATGTCCCGCCGTGCCCCGACGCTCCCCACACCTCCTCCACCATCACATCGGCACCGTCTCAGGGGTGGCAGAAACAAGAGCCTGCTCGTCGCCGGGGTCTTGTGAGCATGGATGCTTCGCGGTTCTGAAGATGGCCCGGCGCGGCGGTCAACCGGGAGCGGACCAGGCTCTACAGAGCGCGCGGTGTTCCGGGTGCAAGACCCGCGGCCAGCGACTGTGCGTTCAGTCCGCGCTGGGCCACGAAGGTCTCGAAACTGGCCCGCTGGTCAGCTGTGGCCCGTTGCGCCGCATGGAGCCGCCCCGCGTCGGCCAGGCTGGGCCGCACCAGGTTGATGGCCCCGCCCAGCTTCGGGTCGGGCGCCGCCTGCAGGCCATCGGCCCGGGCCAGGCGCCGGTTGACCTCGTCCTCGGATGGTCCCAGTGCAGGCATAACCCACAAGGGGCCGTCCACGCCCAGCTGGTAGGAGCAGTAACTACCGCCCCAGGGCTGCGCCACGACGCGAATGCCGGCGGCGAGGCTGGTGGTATCCCGTTCCACCTGCACGGCGTCGCTGCCGAGGGCGGCGCTGAACGCCCGGTGACCCTCGGCAATGACGGGATGGCCCTGAAGCGCCGACGACTCGTGGTTCTCGGTCCTGCCGTGTTCGGCGTAGAAGGCGTGCAAGTGGGCGTGCTGCACGTCCTGCCGGGGATTCCTGGTGATCGCCGCATCCGGGCCGCGGCCGGCGAGGATCCCGCTCGCGGCTTCCACGTCGCGCAGGTAGTCCAGGTTGGGTGCGCTGTCATTGGCGCAGAACACCACGTGCCCGCCGTCCAGGCCGCGATACCACGCGGCGACCAGGGTCATCGCCGTCTGGCAAGCCGCCAGTTCGGCAGCCGTGGCCGAGGACCATCCGTCGCGATGGCGGCGGGGCACCAGGAGCGCATGGGGCCGTGCCACCCGCCGGGGCCCGTTAGCCAGCATGAAGGGGTTGCGATCGAGGACCAGGTCCACCAGCGCGGTACCGCCAGGCGCGGTAACCGTCCCCAGATAGCCGGGCAGCCCGGGCACATCGGCGAACACGTCCACCGGCCGGAACCGGCGCGAGAATTCTCCCGCCCGAACCACGCCCTGGACGTTCCCGGTCCCCTGGTCGACCAGAACCCAACTCCCGGCCCCGGCGGTCCCACCCGGCCACCAGTACCCCTTGACCGTGCGGGCGCCATCACTGTACGTCCACAATTTGCGCATCTCGACCGGCGTGAAAGGGGAACGCCAGCGCTCTGGGTAATCGGCCACGCTCCCATGTTCGGCCCTCCCTACAGACAGCTCGCGGCCGAGTGGTTGGCCCAGTTCACAATCGACATTGTTTTCGTGCATTCGAACATGAGCGAAGGTAACTAAATTTTGGGGAGCCAGCGGACGACCCTCCCGCCAACGGGACTTGAGCAGGCTTGCCCAACCAGAGCTACTAGCCGTCGGGGACGGACGCTGACCGGCCATCCGAGGTATCCAGTGGCTGGCCAACGAGCAGCTTGGCGCTTACCTTGACCGCCTTGACCGCCCCGGTGACACCGGCCTGCAGCATGAGGCCGACGACGAGGATCGCTACCCCGAGCCCGAACAGGGCGTTGCTGCCGAGGAGGACCAAGCCGATCCTGACGATCGCATATGGCGGGGCGCAAACGACGGCTCCGAGGATGCCGCTGACCGCGCTCGCCGCCAGCTTGTCGCGTCCCGACCGTCCGGCCTTGGCCGTCTTACCGGTGCTCACGCCGACAATGCGAGCGGGCACCGCGACGTAGCACACCATCAGGACGCCGAGAACGATTCCCAGCAGCAGCGCGAACCAGCCAAGCCCCCATCGTGGTGCGAGGATGGCGGCAACTCCGAGCGCGAGACCGGTGCCTACTCCCCAGCAAAGAATGGCTCTGGCGTGCTTGCGCGCCTCCTCGAAGCCGGGTCGCAGCTTCGGGGGACCGGGCTGTGAGATGGCGAAGGCGAAGGTGGCGTTGAGGTAGAAAGCGGCCGTGGTGACCAGGACCGCGGCGGCGAACAGCACGAGGACGATCGGCCCGCGGATGTCGTGGAATTCCTTGCCGCGAAGCACATGCGCCTTCAGGTCTATCGTGGTAGCCCAGATCAGCATCGCCGGCAGGACCTGGACCAGCATCAGCCGCCAGTTCGTGACCAGCAGCCGAAGCCCGCTGAAGAGCATGGCGAACGCGCCGACGGCGAGGGCGAGGGGCGCGAAGATCCTTCTTTTCTTACTGAGCTGAAGGACCGCATCCTCGATCTGGTGCTCGTCTCCCTCGCGGATGGAGACAATCAGCCGCCGCACAAGCTGCCTGAGCGATCGGTGGCGGGCCCGGGCCGGCTGCTTGGTATTCGTATCGTCCACAGATCTTCCGGCGACGCGCCAGCGCCGTTGAGGTGGCCAAGTTTAGGTGTACACGTGATCCCGCGTCCGCAGTAGGTGACGCGTTCGCTACCTTAACCCGGTTTTCCCCCGGGAAGGAAGCGAACCAGGCCGGATCGGCGGGCGCCAGGCTCGCCATGAGCTTGCGGTCGGTGGTCTCCCAGACCAGGATGCAGACAGCGGGTCCACGGGGCAGGCGCGGCTTACCGCATCCCGCGGAGGAAGACAGGCGGCGCGCCGCGAACCGGGCCCGGCGCACTCGATCACGCGTGACGGTCAGAGTCCCCGCCCGACCGGGATCGCCGGCCGCCGCCGTAGGTAAATAGCGACATCTATCGACTAGATAACTATCAAGAAACAACAGCCCAGATCTAATCCGGACTCTTGCGCGATGATGTTACTTGTAAGTAACGTACCGGATACTCGCGATGCCACCATCCCCGGCCCGGGAAACACCCTCAACCTGACCCTGGGCCAGCTCCAGCTCGGCTGATCGCACGGCCGGACAGACTGTCGGTGGGGATCACGGCTCCCCGTGATCCCCACCGACTCGGTCCTAACGGAATTTCCGGCGCCGGCATGAGCTTGTCACCGGTCAGGGATAACCGGGATACCCGTGAGCCGTCGCGCGGGCTGAGCCGCGGGGAGAGGAACGCCGTGGCGGTACGCATCAGCCAGAAGGTAGCGATCGGCGTCGTCTTCGTCGCCGCGATGTTCATGAGCATCATGGACGTGACGATCGTCAACGTCGCCTTGCCGACCATCGGCCGCGACTTCGGGGTGAGCCCCACGTCAGTCGATAGCATCTCGATCGCCTTCCTGGTCAGCCTGGCGGTGTTTATCCCGGCGTCCGGCTGGCTCGGTGACCGCTTCGGCGGCAAGCGGGTAATGCTCACCGCCATCGTGGTGTTCACCGCCGCCTCGGCGCTGTGCGGCCTGGCCTCCAGCCTGGGTGAGCTGGTCGCGTTCCGGATCCTGCAGGGCGCGGGCGGCGGCATGCTCGCTCCGGTCGGGATGGCGATGCTGTTCCGTGCGTTCCCGCCCGAGGAGCGCATCAGGGCCTCGGCGATCCTCACCGTGCCCACGACGTTCGCTCCCGCGCTCGGCCCGGTCCTGGGCGGGCTGCTGGTCACCGAACTGTCCTGGCGGTGGGTGTTCTACGTCAACGTGCCGATCGGCGTGGCGGCGTTCGCCTTCGGCGCGGTCTTCTTGCGGCAGTCGGTGCAGGCGCGGCCGGGCCGCTTCGACCTGGCCGGCTTCCTGCTCGCCGGGCTTGGCCTCGGGCTGCTGATGTACGGCGTCTCGGAAGGACCGAACCTGGGCTGGCATCAGCCCCAGGTGCTCGCGACGATCGCCACCGGGGCCATGCTGCTGGCCGCCATGGTGGTCGTCGAACTGCGGTCGGCCACGCCCATGGTGGACCTGCGGCTGCTGGGGAACAACCGCCTGTTCCGGTCAGGCAACGGCGTCATGGTCCTGGCCTCGGTGGCCTTCCTGGGCACCCTGTACGCCATCTCGCTGTATTACCAGGACGGACGCGGCCTGAGCGCACTCGGATCCGGGCTCAGCACATTCCCCGAGGCGCTCGGGGTCATGGGCGGCGCGCAACTGGCCAGCCGGGTGCTGTACCCGCGGCTCGGCCCCCGCCGGCACATCAGCATCGGTCTGATCGGTACCGCGGCCTCGATCGCCTTGCTGGCCGTGATGGGACCGCAGACCAGCCTGTGGTGGGCGCGGCTGCTCATGTTCGCCCTGGGGGTGTCCATGGCCCAGGTGTTCGTCCCGGTCCAGGCGGCGTCCTTCGCCACGATCACGCCCGCGGCGACCGGCCGGGCGTCCACGATGTTCAACGCGATCCGGCAGCTCGGCGGCGCGATCGGCGTGGCGGTGCTGACGACCGCCATCGTGTCCGTCGGCCCGGTTCACCTGGTAGCCGGGCACGAGGTGGCCAACCTTACCGCCTACCGCACGGCCTTCCTGGTCGCCGCCGCGATCTGCCTGTGCGCCCTGCCGTTCTCGCTGTCCATCCGCGACGCTGACGCGGCCGGCACGATCCCCCGCCGGAGCGGCCACCAGGCGACCGGCTCACGTCCGGCCCGCACGGCAGCGGCCTGACCCTAAGCGCCGCGCTCGGCCGTGCGGCCGACGAACGGCAGCTGCTGTTCCAGCCGCTGCCAGCCGGCCGCAAGCACGTACCAACGGCGCCACCACCTCCGTGTAAAACATCCGGGCCAGCTCGGCTCCCCGCAGGCCATGATCGCTCATGCCGACAGCCCAGCAGATCACCCGGCGTCCGGCGACCCAATTTCCGGCCGGGGACGGCCGCACCCAGGGCGTAACAGCCGGCCCGTTCGGGCAAAATTAAAGATCTTCAGGGCCGAACGGGCGTGGTCGGGAGCTCACGGACACGCGGGATGACCTGGCTGCCGTAGAGCTCGATGGTGGACCGGGCGCCCGGCACTCTAGCGGAGCTCACCGTGGCAGCGAGCCCGGCTATGGTAAGCAGCGCCGCGCGACGCGCTAGGCCGCGGCCAGCGGACGGGTCTGGCGGGTGGTGCCGGCGGGCAGGAGCAGGTCGCTGAGCGGGCGCCTGGTCCGCGGTGCGGTCTCGCGGGCCGCCAGGGGCCCGGGCAGTCCGGCGGTCACGTCCGGACGGCCGATCGCGACGATGACCACCGGGGTGAGGGTGTCGTCGAGGCCGAACCCGGCGCGGACGGCGGCGGGGTCGAAACCGCCCATCTGATGCACGGCGAGCCCGTCGGCCTGGGCCTGGGTGACAAGGGCGGCGACGGCCTGTCCGGTGTCGTACAGCGCCCACGGCTGTGGCTGGCCGTCGTCGCCGACCGTGCGGGCCGCGACGAGGATCAGCGCGCCGGCCGCCCCGGCCCAGGCCTGGTTGCCGGGAGCGAGGGCGGTGAAGAGCCGTCCGTGAGCCTCGTCGCCCCGGCGGGTGACCAGGAACCGCCAGGGCTGGCTGTTCTGGGCCGACGGCGCCCAGCGGGCCGCCTCGAGCAGCGCGGTCAGGCTGTCGTCACCGATCTCGTGCGCCTGGTCGAACCCGCGCGGGCTCCACCGCTCCGCGAGCAGCGGGTGCACCGGGACCGTAGTGCTGGCGGTTTTGCGCATAGCAGCGAATGTCCTTTCTCGGGATCGCCAGTAGATGATGTGTCATGTAACATTGGAGACCTATTATCCATTCCGGTGCCTTCTCCTACGCTGGGAGCATGGGAGAGATCCGGATGGGCACGGCGGGGTGGACCGACCGGTCGCTGATCGCCTCCGGCTGGTATCCGGCCGAGGCGAACAACCCGGAGAAGCGGCTGCGGTATTACGCTCGCCAGTTCCCGCTGGTGGAGGTGGACGCGACCTACTACGCGCTGCCCGCCGAGCAGACCGCCAGGGCGTGGGCGGAGCGGACCCCGGACGGGTTCACCTTCAACATCAAGGCGTTCAGCCTGTTCACCCAGCACCCCACGCCGGTCCGGGCGCTGCCCGCCGACCTGCGCGAGGCCGCGGGCCAGGCCGGGAAGGAGCGGGTATACCTCAAGGACGTCGATCCGGCGCTGACCGAACAGGCATGGGACCGGTTCCTGGCCGCACTCGAGCCGCTGCGTGCTGCCGGCCAGCCCGGGGCGGGGAAGCTCGGCGCGATCTTGCTGCAGTTCCCGCCCTGGTTCCCGATCTCCCGCGCGAACAAGGACTACATCCTGGCCTGCGCGCAGCGCGCCGCGCCGCGCCGGGTGTGCGTAGAGTTCCGCAACTACACCTGGATGACGGACGACAACCGGGAGGAAACCCTGCGCTTCCTGACCGACCATCAGCTCCCTTACGTGTGCGTGGACATGCCGCAGGGTTACCCCAGCTCCATCCCCCCGGTCCTGGCCGCCACCAGTGACCTGGCCGTGGTGCGCATGCACGGCCATTCGGACAAATGGACGAGTAAGGAGATCGCCGAACGGTTCGGCTATCGCTACAGCGAAGACGAACTCGCCGAATGGGCGCCGAAGATCCGCGGCCTCGCCGCCGAGGCGGACACCACGCACGTGGTGTTCAACAACTGCTACAGCGACTACGCCCAGGTCAACGCCCGGCAGCTCGCCGACCGGCTCGGCAGCTAGCCGCGAGGGTCGGCGTTCATAGTCGCCGGTGCGGTCTGGGTCAGAATGACCACCCCGGCGCACATCCCGGCGAAGGCGGCCGCCGCTAGGGCCAGTAGCGCTGCGTTAGGTGCGAAGTACTCGGCGAACAACCACACGCTCAGCGCGATGCTGACGATCGGATCGATGATCACCAGGAAAGGCTGAGAGACCTTCAACGGTCCGACGTGAAGTGCCGCCTGTTGCAGCAAGGTGCCTGCCACGGCCCCCACGACCAGGGCGTATACCGGCCAGTGGGTGAACATTCCGGCCACGCCGAACTCGGTCAGCGTCTCCGTCGTGGTCTTGATGAACGTCGCCACGAGCGCCCACACCGTCGCAGCCGCCGAAGCATACGCGGCAGCGCGCCAGTTCTCCGATCCCCGCTGCGCCAAGGCGGCCAGGACGGCGGCAACGGCGCCGCAGGCCACTGCGGCCACGATCCAGTGATGACTCGCCGGGGTGGGACGGCCGCCGCGAGGCTCGCCGGCGACGATGAACACGCCCAGGCCCACGCAGGTCAAGGCGGCGCCGCCCCAGGTAATCTTCAGGATCGACTGGTGAATCCAGAACTGGCGCAAGACGAGCGCGAAAATCAGTTCCGTGGCCAGGAGCGGCTGCACGATCGAAATCTGGCCATCGTGCAGGGCGAGGGCCTGGAACACGAACGCTGCGGCTAGCGCCACCCAGCCGAACAGCCACAACGGGCTGCGGAACAGGTAAAGGACCAGCCGCCAGCCCGAGGATCCGCGGGTATCGGCGGTGCTGGCGATGTGCTGGGTGGTGACGTTGACCGCGTTGGACAGAGCCGCCAGCAGCGCGAACACGATGACCACGGACGCCAAGTCCTCCCGGTCGGGAGCGAACCGCTCAGTGAGCTGGCGGCAAGTCCTCTATCTGCTTCTTGGTCATGTTGACCCGGATTCCGTTCTCGACCCCGGTCACGGCACTGATCGGGATGGCGACCTCCTTACGTCCCCAGAAATGGCCCTCCCGGAGCAGCACGTGGGTCACGCGGCGGTCGCCCGGATCGACCAGGAAGCCCTCCACCTGTCCGATCTCGCCGTCTAGGGCATGGACGTGATCACCGCGGCCAACGTCCGTCTCACCCAGCGGAACCACGTCCTCCACGACGGTCGGCACGGCCTCTGGTATGCCCCCGGGGGCCGCCATACCGCCGACTCCCAGGCCGGAAGTACCTTCCACGAGCTCGACCTCCTCGGCCGGCTCGAGCGTGTCGAACTCGGCCAGGGTGCAGCGCAGCCTGATGTGGCCGGCGGTGGTGTCGACCAGGTCGAGGGGGACCAGCCGCCCGTTCTCCCGCCAGTGTTTCGCCTCGATGACCAGATGCGTGACCGTGCGACTGGCCGGATCGATGATCATGCGGCTCACCTTGCCACACGGACCATCAGAGCAGCTGGCCGCGGCCCCGATCGCGAACTCCGTCTCTGCTGCCATGCTGCCTTCCCCTATCCGGACCTGGTTGGCGTGGGCTGGCTGGTCTCGTTACTCAGGAGTTGACCACGTAGTAGATGCTGCTGGCGATGAGCCAGAAGCCGATGAGCAGGCACCCGACGATGATCACCTGGTCGGTGCGGGTCTCCATCCACTTCCTGAACTTGGCCAGGAACGCCTGGCTCTGCTCAGGCCTGAAACCGGCGTAGATCACCAGGGCGATGTAGGAGGCCGAGCCCAGGATGCAGAACCCGAACAGCGCGAGATAGCTCTCCCAGTTGGATAGCTTCGCCTCCACTACGGTGGCCGCCCCCGCCGCGATCAGGGTCCAGGGCTGAAGCGTCGGGGCCAGGGCCATGGCGAACCACGGCGACATGTTGTCCACGTGCTCCTGCCACTTCGGCGGCTTCTTCGGCTTCTTCGGCCGCCCCCTCCGCCGGCGCTGCCGGATCGCGATCAGGACCAGGACGGTCCCGATGGCGATCTTCGCCGCCAGCGACGCCAGTGACGGGACCGTGTTCGGCTTGGGCGGGTTGTTGCCGGTCGCAACCACCGTGACCGCGACCACGATGGCCAGGGAAACGAGCCAGCCGAACAGGTAGGCCGTGCCTTTTCGCACGCCGCGCCTTGAGGGCAGTATGACAATGAATGCCGTCAGCGGCAGCGGATCGAGCGCGACCGTGAGGCCAATCAACAGAAGACTGAGAACCATGGCTGTCCTCTCGCCGAACCTTGGCTGAGGACGTCCTGCCGAGCTCACCGCCCACAGCTAACCGCCGGGCCGCGAGCTGCCATCGCCTCCCCTCTACACGATCACACGTACTCTCGGATCGGCGGTCACCCCCGGCGGGTGAAGTCCTGGGCCGGCGGCGGTCAGCCGCGCCGGGCGCGGACCTGGCGCTTGATCCGGGCCAGCATCGCGGCCATGCCCCGCAGCCGCAGCGGGCTCACCAGGTCTTGCAGCCCGAGTTGGGTGGTGAACTCCGCGGGCACGGCCAGCACCTCATCCGCGTCGAGCCCGTCAAGACCGCCGTGCAGGATGGCGGCGAAGCCGCGGGTGGTCGGCGCCTCGGCCGGGGCCTCGAAGAACAGGTGAACCGCCGAGTCCGGCCCGACCTCGACGGCCAGGAAAAGCGGCGTCTGGCATTCGGGCACGGGCTCGAGCAGGTCGCGGTGCGCGGCGTATCGCTCGGGCAAGGCCGGCAGGTCCTGGGAGTACTCCAGCAGCAACTGCAGCCGGTCCTTGTCCGGCACGGCGGCGAAGTCCTCGACGATCTCCTGCAGCCGGGGATTGAGTGCGGCGCCGCTTACGGGCTGTGGGGTCACGGGCTGTCACCACGGGTGATAGGGACCCGGACGCTGTTTCCCCACTCGGTCCATGACCCGTCATAGTTGCGCACGTACGGGTAGCCGAGCAGGTGCTGCAGCACGAACCAGGTATGGCTGGACCGCTCGCCGATGCGGCAGTAGACCACCACGTCGTCCTCGGGACTCAACCCGGCCTCGCCTTGGTAGATCGCCTCGAGTTCGGCCCGGGTCCGGAAGGTGGCATCCTCGGCCGCGGCCCGGGCCCACGGGATGTTCCGCGCGCCGGGGATGTGGCCGCCGCGCAGGGCGCCCTCCTGCGGGTAGTCGGGCATGTGCAGCAACTCGCCGGTGTACTCGCCGGGCGACCTGACGTCGATCATCGGCTGGCCGAGATGGTCCAGGACCTGGTCCTGGAACGCGCGGATCTGCTGGTCGTCGCGGTCGACGACCGGGTAGTCGGCCTCCGGGCGCTTCGGCGCCTCGGTGCTGACCGGGCGGCCCTCGGCGATCCACTTCGCCCGGCCGCCGTCCATCAGCCGCACGTCGGGATGCCCGAACAAGGAGCACACCCACAGGGCATAGGCCGCCCACCAGTTGTTCTTGTCGCCGTAGAGCACCAGCGTGGTGTCCCGGCTGATGCCCTTCTCCGACATCAGCTTGGCGAAGCCGGCCCCGTCGACGTAGTCGCGGGTGACCGGGTCGTTGAGCTCGGTGTGCCAGTCGAGCTTGACCGCACCCGGGATGTGGCCGGTCTCGTACAGCAGCACGTCCTCGTCGGACTCGGCCACCACCAGGCCGGGGTCGTCGAGGTGCGCGGCGACCCACTCGGTCGACACGATCTTCTCCGGATGGGCGTAGTCACCGAACTTGGGCGTGGAATCATACGGCAGCGCCACCGGTCACCTCCGCTCGATACCGGCCTCGCCCTCGCGAGGCACGCGGACTATTTCCCGATACGCACATGTAACACGCCGACGCGGTAGCGCCTTCCCGTCCCGCAGCGAAGGGAGGGAGGATGTCAACATCGTCAGCATGCGAGCCCGCCCTCCCAGCGCCCGACGACCCTGGCCAGCGCTGGCGGCGTGCGTGCTGGCGGCCTGCGCGCTGGCGGTGGCGGCCTGCACCGCCGCACCCCCAGCCCGCCACGCTGCACGCCCTGCCGCCCCGCGGGCAACCCGGGCTCCCGCACCGGCCGCGGCCGGGACCGCGGCCGCGGCCGGGACCCCGGCCGAGAACGCGCTGCCCGGTGACCCGCACTGGCGGATCACGCATCCCGGTCATCTCTACCAGCTCGAGGGTTTCACCGACCGGACCGACGTGCTGCCCGGCACCCCGTTCCGGCTGTTCGTGTCGACCACGGCGGGCAGCTTCCGGGGCCGCGCGTTCCGGATGGGCTGGTACGGTGACGACCTGGCCCGCCTGGTGTGGACCTCGCCGGCCACGCCCGTGACCGACCCGGGCAGCTGGGTGTGGGCCGGCGGCGGCGTGCACGCCGGCGAGTCGCTGCCCCGGCTGGTGGGACCCGAATTCGACCAGGTCAACCCGGCGGAGCCGACGCCGAGGCCGATCGAGGTGCTGGCCAGGTCGCCGGTCAGCTGCGGCGCCGCGCCCACCTACAGCGACGTCAGCTACTACGTGGCCGCCAGCGGCGCCGGGGTATTCGACGCCGGCACCGAGGACTGGATCTGCGCCCTCCCAGCGGCGGGCTGCCCGGCGCCCGCTCCCCCGGCCGTGCGGCGCGCCATCCAGACCGCCACGGCGAACATCCTCACCGCGTTCGCCGCCGGGCCCGCGGGCCGCGCGCATCCGGCGCAGGAGCTCATCCCCAGCACCGGCGGCCGGCCGCCCCTGCTCGGGACCACCTGACCTTCGCGCCGATTTGTCTGCAGTTTCGGGGGTTATAACCCCCGAAACTGCAGACAAAGCACTGGTCCTAGGGCGACCTGCGCCGGAGCTTGACCCGGTAGGAGTAGTGCTCGGGGTCGAAGTAGCTCACTGCGAGCTCGACGGGGTCGTCGGAGTCGTCGAAGTACAGGCGGTCGATCCGGAGCAGCGGCTCGCCGACCTCACGGCCCAAGTGCCTGGCGGCGAACGACGGGGCGCCTGCCGCGCTGACGCTCTGCTCCGCGGCGGTGATGGATCCGTTCATACGCGCATCGATCAGCCCGATGACCGTCACCTGGCTGCGCCGGGGCGAGGAAAGCTCCGCCACGTCGGTCAGCAGCCGCCCGATACGCGGCGGCAGGTAGACCGAGGTGTAGCAGAACGGGATGTCGGCGTGCAGGCGGACGAGCGTCACGGCGAAGAGCTCGTCCGAGGGAAGCCGGAGCCGGCTGGCGGTCTCGACGTCGACCCGGCGCTGCAGCGGGCTGACGACCTCGCACTCGGTGTCGAGCGACAGTGCCATCAGCTCCTCCACGGAGCCGAAATGGTTGACGTACCTGTCCTGTTCGGCGACCGGGTAGGTGCCCCGGCCGGCCACCCGATAGATGATCCCCTCCGACACCAGGTCCTGCATCGCCCGCCGGACGGTCTGCCTGCTGACCGAGTAACTGGCCACCAGCTGTTCCTCGGTGGGCAGCTGGCGGCCGTCGGCGTATTCGCCGTTGCGGATCGCGTTCCGGATCTGGGCGGCCAGGGCCCGGTAGGCGACAGGTCGCACCTGCATGCCTCGAGAGTACGCCTTGGATTGACGTGAGCCGTACTTTTATGAATAAATGGCCGTACATATCTTTATTAAGTCGGCCAAGTCCGGGCGCGGCGGTGTGGTGGCCGGAGGGGTCGTAGCCGGGGGCGGTCGTAGCCGGGGCGGTCGTAGCCGGAGGGGTCGTAGCCGGGGCGGTCGTAGCCGGGGCGGTCGTAGCCGGGGCGGTCGTAGCCG
>Ga0209656_10000721_pt1 | contig 21500 bp, 17 predicted proteins | sample BogFormECP12_OM2_FD_188239 | JGI IMG/M metagenome (GOLD analysis project Ga0209656, IMG submission 188239) | Bog forest soil microbial communities from Calvert Island, British Columbia, Canada - ECP12_OM2 (SPAdes) (version 2) | ecosystem: Environmental > Aquatic > Freshwater > Wetlands > Bog ... | reverse complement strand
AGCTGATGTTGTCCACCGATGCAGTTACTACCGGCTTTCTTGCGTGCCGCCATGCCGCGAGTCCGCCACAAAGATCGATCAAGTGCATGATGTGGCCCCCCAGCACGTTGCCAAGAATATTCGCATCATTTGGCAGCGCAACCTGCGTGTACTCGGAGCGCGATTCGCGGACGGGACGACCTTCGAGCGCCGAGTTATTCATAAGTGCTTCCTTGTAGTCGCAGAAGCTCAACGGCCCTGGAATTTGGGGCCGCGTTTTTCAAGAAAGGCCGACGTGCCCTCGTTCTTGTCTTGGGTTGCGGCACAGATCGCAACGAGCGACCTTTCAATAACCAACCCGTCCGCTTGGTTTGTTTCCAATCCTTTGTTCACTGCCTCGATCGCGAATTTGATGGACAGAGGAGCATTGCCAATGATTTGTTTGAGGATGGCTTCCGCGCGCGGAATGAGTTGCTCCGCGGGCACAACCTCGTTGACAAGACCAATGCGATACGCTTCTTGAGCACTGATCATTCCTCCGGAAAGGATGAGTTGCAGGGCCAAGCCTTTTCCAACCAACCGCGGCAGGCGCTGAGTCCCCCCGAAGCACGGGATAATTCCCAGTTTCACTTCAGGCTGGCCGATTTTCGCGCCGTCCGCAGCCAATCTGATGGTACAAGCCATGGCTGCCTCGCAGCCCCCTCCCAGGGCAAACCCGTTGACGGCAGCGATCACCGGCTTCCCCAAGTTCTCGATGAGATCGAACGTCTCCTGCGCGCTTCGGCTAAACTGCTCCGCTTCAACAGCCGAGAGGCGGGCGAGTTCGCTAATGTCCGCCCCCGCGATGAAGGCTTTGGAACCCGACCCTGTCAGGATGACGCCGAGTATCGAGGAGTCTCTACCGATTTCCTCGAAAACGATCGTCAACTCCGCAATAGTTTTCGCATTCAGAGAGTTGAGTACCTTTGGGCGGTTCACGGTTACATAGGCGATGCCGTCTCTCTTGTCGTACAGCACGTTCTCTAGTGCTGGTGTTGCAGCTATCGAGCTCATAGGATGGTTCCTCTCTTCAGCATGAATGCCAACTCACGCTCCTTGTGATTGCAACTCACGAACCAAAGGGAGACTTGTACGTCTCTGACTCGAAAACCACCGCTGAAAGACTTGCAATCAGATACTTGCGCCGTTTCAGGCAAGTCTGGCGAGAGCGCGGCAGCATAGAGCAGTCCACGTATGCTTGGAGCATTTCAGTCAAGGGTGCCAGTCGTGGTGGCTTATATAAGGCACCCAAGAATTAGCCGCAGCGCAACCTCCATATGCCGGTCAGGAGATAATTCTAGAGTTCTCTTGACTTTCGAAAAGCTCACTGGCTCACCGACAAAGACCGAGGCATTGGCCCGATGAGTGCACTCATCCGTTGCTTTCGGGAGATAGCCGTTGAGGTATGAAGAGACTTATCTCTTCCAGGAGAGTCATCAATGTCGAAAGTAATCACTGCAGAGCAGGCAGCAGCACTAATAAAGGACGGCGCCACGCTAGGGGCCAGCGCTCTTATGATTTCAGGATGGCCTGAAGAGCTGGGAATCGCGATTGAGAAAAGATTTCTCGAAGCCGGTCATCCTGCGGGTCTCACCGTCGTGCATGGCTCTGGAATTGGCGATTGGAAGACGAGGGGAATGCAGCACTTCGCTCATCCCGGAATGGTGAAGCGCTGGATTGGCGGTCACGTCGGGCTGGCGCCCGCGATGGGCAAGATGATCATGGAGGGTGGCTGCGAGGGGTACAACTTTCCACAAGGCGTTATCTGCCAGTTGTGGCGCGAAATTGCGGCGCACCGGCCCGGCCTCATCACCAAAACCGGCTTGGGGACGTTCGTGGATCCGCGACTGGAAGGCGGAAAGATGAACAAGGGCACCACCGAGGATATTGTCAAGGTCATTCAGTTAGAGGGCCAGGAGTGGTTGTTTTATCCAACTCTCAAGATTGATGTAGCCGTCATCCGCGGTACGGTTGCTGATGAAAACGGCAATCTCACAGAAGACTTGGAGGGCGCTTTACTCGAGTGTTTGCCTCTTGCACAGGCTACGAAAAACACCGGCGGCATCGTTATCGCGGAGGTCGAATACCTGGCCCAAAGCGGATCCCTGCATCCCAAACGAGTACGGGTTCCAGGCGTTCTGATTGACCATCTAGTGATCGCGTCCGAGGAACATCATTGGCAGGCGGCTGGCACGCGTTTCAATCCGGCATTCTCGGGTGACATTCGGGTTCCGGTGGATGCAGTGCCGGAGATGCCGCTGGACGAACGTCTGATCATCGCGCGCCGTGCGGCAATGGAATTGGAGCCGGGCTCAGTCGTGAATCTGGGTATCGGCATGCCCGAGGGCGTCGCGGCGGTTGCCGGAAAGGAAGGCGCCGCCGACCTGCTGACGTTGACAACAGAGATCGGTACGATCGGGGGTGTCCCCGCCGGCGGTGAAAACTTTGGCATGTCCTTCAACGCGCAAGCCTTCGTCGAGCAGCATGCACAGTTTGACTGGTACGACGGAGGAGGGCTGGACCAAGCTTTTTTGGGCGCGGCCGAAGTCGATTCGACCGGCAACGTGAACGTCAGCAAATTCAAAGGTCGAGCTGTGGGCTGCGGCGGCTTCATTAATATTACGCAGAATTCGAAGAAGGTCGTCTACTGTGGGACGTTTACGGCGGGTGGGCTAAAGGTCACGGTTGAGGGCGGAAAGCTCAACATCAAACAAGAAGGCAAGGGCAAGAAGTACGTCAAGAAAGTCGAGCAGGTGACTTTCAGCGGCGCTTACGCGGCGGCTAGCAAGCAGCCAGTGTTATTCGTAACCGAGCGTGCGGTATTTGAACTGCAGGATGGACAAGTCACGCTAACTGAAATCGCGCCGGGGATCAACCTCGAAAAGGACATCCTGGCGCAGATGGAGTTTAGTCCGCGCATTTCTCCCAATCTAAAACCAATGCTCGCGGGAATTTTCCAGCCAATCTGGGGAGGGCTTCGCCAGATCATCGAGGCAAAGGGCCGCAAGGTTCCTGGGACCAAGGCGGCGTAACACAGTGATCCGATGAGTTGGTCAACGCAATGAGAGGAGTGGCCGTGGCGCGAGAACAGTTTGCCTTCGTCAGCATCGAGGTTGCCCTCCGCGAGCTTAGAGGCGGCCGTATGCTCGTTGTCGTCGACGACGAGGATCGCGAGAACGAAGGCGATCTGATGATGGCGGCGGAAATGATTACGCCCGAGGCCATCAACTTCATGGCCACCCACGCAAGAGGTCTGATCTGCCTGGCCATGACCGGAGAAAGGCTCGACGAGTTGAGGCTTGGCCCGATGACTTTGGACAGCACTGCGTTAGGTGGCACAGGCTTCACCGTCTCGATCGATGCGAAGGGACGTGGCGTAACGACGGGCATTTCGGCCCACGATCGCGCTCAGACAATTCAGGCCGCGATTGATGCGCGCAGTGATGCTGCAGACTTCGCCCGGCCCGGGCACGTTTTCCCGCTTCGTTGCCGCGCAGGCGGGGTCTTGGATCGTCGAGGCCACACTGAGTCAGCCGTCGATCTCGCCCGCCTCGCGGGATTAAACCCGTCCGGCGTGATCTGCGAGATTCTCAGAGACGATGGCAGCATGGCTCGGGTGCCCGACCTCGTCCGCTTCTGCAAGCTGCACGCGCTCAAAATGGTCACAGTCGCTGACGTGGTGCGGTACCGGTTCGAATGTGATGACGAACTTATGCGGAACCACAGAGGAGTTGTTCCTCTTGACCGACCCGGAGATTTTTCTCCGCTCCTGGTGCAAGAGGCCGACCGGGCAGCCAGCATAGATGCTGAGTGAGCAAGAATGAAAAATAATATCGGGATCGCGACCATCAGCAATCCACCAGTGAATTCGCTCAGCAGCGACGTTTGCAATAAGCTGCTCGAGTCCTTCGACGAGTTTGAGAAAGACCGCGCCCGAGTCGTCATCATTGGTGCGAATCTAAATAGCAATATCTGGTCTGCCGGTCACGACATCCGCGAGATACCGCTCGATGGCCAGGACACCGTGACTTGGACGACAGGATTTGAAAGAGTGCTCCGTCGCGTTCGGAACTCCACGGTGCCGGTGATCGCTATGCTGCACAGCAGCGTCTGGGGAGCGGCTTGTGACCTGGCCGTAACCTGTGACCTCGCAATCGGCACACCGAAAACGACCTTCGCCATCACTCCTGTCAAGTTGGGGATCTCGTACAACACGGCAGGAATGTCGCATTTCCTTGGGGCACTGCCCTTGCACGTCATTAAGGAGATGGTCTTCACGGGCAATCCGCTCTCGGCCGAAGATGCTTATCGTTTCGGGCTGCTCAATCGTCTCGTGACCCCCGAGAAGCTGGAGGCTACGACGATGGAAATTGCGCACACAATCGCCGACCGCGCGCCTCTGGCGGTTTCGGTTGTCAAGGCCGAGTTGAACAGCCTGAGTAGGGGCGTCCCCATGAGCGCCGACGAGTTTGAGTTTATCCAAGCAGCACGGCGAGCCGCATTTCGTAGCGACGACCTTAAAGAGGGCGTGAAGGCATTTCTTGAGAAGCGACCACCCATCTTCCAGGGCAAATGATTTCGAGAGGAACCCGGAAACGATGACTAGATACGGAGGATTTTCCACCCCGGAACATTCCGTCCAAATCGGGGTCCAAAACAAGGGATTGCCGATCTATGCAGGTTGGAACTGCAGAACGCGCGCTTTGACCGGTCGACCACTGCCCACTCGCCTATCGCGACTATCTCCATCGCCCTGTCGAGGCGGCACATGTAGACCATTTCGAGTGGACCTGACGCAGTGCTTTGACTTACTTCGAAATTTGAGCGAACTACGCCCGGATGAATCGAGCGGGGCGGTTCGACGCCTCGGAGGAGCATCATCATGATCGAGGAACAACTGAACATCCTGGAGGATTTCCCGCCTGTCAGTTACGACACCTGGAAGGCGCAGGCGGTGGCTGACCTGAAGGGTGTGCCTTTCGAAAAAAAAATGATCACCTACACCTATGAGGGCATTGATATCCAGCCAATCTATACCGCGGAGACTTGCCCTTCGGCGAAAGACCCGTCCGGCTTCCCAGGCAGTACACCGTACACGAGGGGAACGAAGCCGCTAGGGCATTTCTTGGATGGCTGGGATGTGCGGCAGGAGGTCCTGCATCCGGCACCTACCGAGGCAAACCAGATCGTGCTCGACGAATTGGACAACGGCGTGACCTCCGTCGAGCTGAAGCTCGATGCGGCGGCTTCTGCCGGACTCGACCCGGACGATTCCCGTTCGGTCGAGCTGTGCGGTCGCGAGGGGGTCATGGTGTACAGCTTGGGTGATCTCGACCAGACCCTCAAAGGCGTTCAGATGGAGGTCGTGCTGGTCTCCCTGGAAGGCGGCGCTGCCTTCCTGCCGGCTGCGGCCCTACTGGCCGCTCTGGTGGAGGAAAGGAGCATCGAAGGTTCGAAGGTCTTGGGCGCCTTCAACGCGGACCCGCTGGGTACGCTCATGCGCGACGGTGCCCTGGCGCAGCCACTGGATGTGGCTCTACTGCACATGACCGACCTCGCGGCTTGGACAACATCCCACCTTCCAAACGTGAGCTCCGTTCGAGTGTCGACCTCTGTATATCACAATGCCGGCGCCGATTCGGTCCAGGATCTCGCGTTCGCTATGGGGACGGCTGTGGAGTATCTGCGGGCGATGACGACCGCCGGGCTAGAGTTCAACGCGGCAGTCAGGCAAATTGCCTTCCACGAGGCCGTGGGATGTAAGTTTTTCCAGTCAATTGCCAAGCTCAGGGCCTTACGAAAACTTTGGGCAAGGGTGATTGAGGCTTGCGGGGCCGACATGAAGCTGGTATCGGGTCCGCGGTTGATCGTCGAGACCAGCAGGCGCGTGATCACCCTCCGAGATCCCTGGGTTAACCTTCTCCGTAATACTGCCGCAGCCTTTGCGGGTGCTGTGGGCGGAGCCGATGCGATCATCACGCTTCCCATGGACGTCGCGGTAGGGTTGAGCAACGAGTCCACTCGGAGATTGGCCCGGAACACTCAACTGATCCTGAAGAAGGAATGTCACCTCAATCAGACCGTGGACCCAGCAGGCGGTTCCTGGTTTCTGGAAAGCCTGACAGACAAGCTGGCCGAAAAGGCATGGTCTCTGTTCCAGCAAATCGAGGGTCTGGGAGGAATGATAAAAGCAGCGACAGGCGGATGGGTCAGGGATCAGATCCGGGCGGTCGAAAAACGACGCGAGCAGGACATCGCTACGCGAAAAGCGGCAATCACCGGGGTGAGCGAGCATCCCGACGTGTTCGAGAAGGATCTCAGTCGCCCCACCCCGAATTACCCCGAGTTACGCGCGAGAGCAGCCAAGAGGCTGATGAAATGGCGCGACGATCGGGGTCAAGGGAACTCGATCGCGGCCCTGGGCGCTGTCGTGGCCACGTCGCAGCGCGGCAGCGGCGAGCTGATGGCCTCCGCTGTCAAGGCGGCGCGAGCGGGGGCGTCCATCGGGGAGCTAACAGCGACCCTCGCCGGACCAGGGGAGAATCGCCAAGGCGCATCAACGATACCGCTGGCCGCGCATCCCTATGCAGCTGCGTATGAGCAGTTGCGCGACATGGTCGATGCCTACTCCCAAGCACGGGGAGGCAAGCGGCCTAAGGTCTTCCTTGCCAACCTGGGGGCGGGAAAGGAGTTTCTCGCTCGCTCTAACTACGCACGGGACTTCTTCGAAACGGGTGGCTTCGAGCCCGTGGACAATGACGGCTTCACCGAAGGACAAGCCGTCGCCACGGCGTTCGCTGCGTCCCGAGCAGAAATCGCGGTCATCTGTTCGACCGACGCTCGCTACGCAACCGACGTGGAACAAGTCGCACCCAAGTTGCTGGCCGCCGGGGCCAGGACGGTCGTGCTGGCCGGAAACCCGAGCCCAAACGAGGCTAGGTATCGCGCCGCCGGTGTCAACCAGTTCATCTTCGTCAAATGCAGCGCTCTCGAGATCCTTCGCTCGTTGCTTCATCAGGTAGGTGTGCTGCCATGAACAGGATCCCAAAGTTCGATGACATCCCTTGGAACGGCGGGCCGGAGGTCGATAGCCGATCGGCCGACTGGTGCGCCCGCGCGGTGGCTCAGTCGGGCCGCTCATTGGAGCAACTCGCCCCGTATACGTCCGAGCAGATTTCCATGCAACCCCTCTACAGCAGTGCCGACCTCGAGGGGGTAGAGCACCTGCGAACGATGCCGGGGATCCCACCGTTCCTAAGGGGCCCTTACCCCTCGATGTACCTAGGCCGACCCTGGACCATCCGGCAATATACCGGCTTTTCGACTGCGGAGGAATCCAACGCCTTCTATAGGCGCAACTTTGCGGCTGGTCAGAAGGGTCTCAGCATCGCCTTCGACCTGGCCACTCACCGCGGCTACGATTCGGACGATCCTCGGGTCGCTGCCGACGTCGGCATGGCGGGCGTGGCCGTCGACAGCATCCTCGACATGAGGATCCTTTTCGACCGTATCCCGCTGGACCGCATGAGCGTGTCGATGACCATGAACGGCGCCGTGCTGCCGGTACTGGCCCTGTACATCGTTGCCGCTGAGCAGCAAGGGGTAAAGCAGGAGCAGCTCTCAGGGACCATACAGAACGACATTCTCAAAGAGTTCATGGTCCGCAACACCTACATCTATCCACCGCAGCCCAGCATGCGACTGATTGGGGATATCTTCGCCTATACGAGCCAATATATGCCGTTGTTCAACAGCATCAGCATCAGCGGCTACCACATGCAAGAGGCCGGTGCCACAGCCGACCTGGAGCTGGGCTACACGATTGCGAATGGGCTTGAGTATCTGAGGACAGGGTTGCGCGCCGGCTTGCACATCGACCACTTCGCTCCGCGGCTGTCCTTCTTCTGGGCGATCAGCAAGAACTTCTTCATGGAAATCGCCAAGCTGCGCGCCGCCCGGTTGCTGTGGGCGAAGATCGTCAAGCAGTTCGGCCCTCACAACCCCAAGAGCATGGACCTTCGTACACATTGCCAGACGAGCGGGTGGACTCTGACCGCGCAGGATATTCACGACAACATTATCCGCACCTGCATCGAGGGGATGGCCGCCACCCAGGGCCACACCCAGAGCCTGCATACCAATGCATTCGACGAAGCCCTGGCGCTGCCGGGCGATTTTTCCGAACGCCTCGCGATCAATACCCAGGACTTTCTTCAGGAAGAAACCGATACCGATTCGGTCATCGACGCCTGGGGCGGCAGCTATTGCGTGGAACGACTCACGCACGAGCTTATGCACAGGGCCTGGGCTCACATCGTCGAGTGCGAGCAGGCGGGCGGCATGACCAAGGCAATCGAAGAGGGCTTCCCCAAAGAACGGATCCAGGAAGCCTCTGCCCGGACGCAAGCGCGGATCGACTCGGGAGCCCAAGTGATCGTCGGTTTAAACGAACATATCTTTAACAAACAGGAGGCGATGAGAGTCCTCAAGGTGGACAACTCTGCTGTTCGACAGGCACAGGCCAGGCGACTTGCGCAGCTCAAGTCGCAGCGAGATCCAGCGAGGGTCTCGTCGGCCCTGAATGCACTTACCGAGTGTGCCCGCACCGGGAAAGGAAACCTCCTCGAGCTGTCGATTGCGGCGGCGCGCGCCGAGGCAACGGTCGGTGAGATCAGCTTGGCTCTGGAAAAGGTCTTCGGCCGGCACAAAGCCAAACCGGAACTGGTCACGGGAATTTATGTGCAAACTTACGGAGCGAAGAAGCCGTCGATCGTCGCCGTGCAGGACAAAGTCGAGCAGTTCTCGAAGAGCCAAGGACACAAGCCGCGTATCTTCATCTGCAAGCTCGGTCAGGACGGCCATGACCGCGGCCAGGACGTGGTCGGGGCGGCTCTCTCGGATCTCGGATTCGACGTGGTCCTCGGGCCTTTGTTTCAGACGCCCGAAGAGGCCGCGCGTCAGGCCATCAAGGAACACGTCGATATCATCGGACCAAGTTCGCTTGCCGCCGGCCACCTGACCCTAGTGCCCGCGCTCCGCCAAGCTCTCGGGAAACTAGGCCATGAAAACATGCCCATCGTACTCGGCGGCGTCATTCCACCGCAGGACTACGACGAGCTCTACAGGGACGGCGTTCTTGCTATATTCGGACCGGGTACCGCCATCCCCACCGCTGGACTCAAGATTCTGGAGATTCTGGATCACCAATCACGGCCGACAGCAACCGGTGCGATCGAAGCCGGTAAAACTGTCTAACCAACGGAATCGCGTTCAGAAGGAGGAGGACAGAAACATGCGCCCACCAGCCCTATCGCTCAATCAACTGGCGTCCTTGCCTGCGGTTTTCCGAGCGGTAATCCCGCCCGCCTACGAGGACCGGCAAGGCCACATGAATATGCGCTGGTACTTGGCCCTCTACGACGAGGCCGGGGACGCGATGTACCCGATGCTCGGGCTCACCCCGGAATACTTTGCGGCATCGGGTGCGGGCGGCTTCGATCTCGAGCATCATCTTTGGTATCCCTCCGAAGTACGCATGGGGGACACGGTAGTGATCAGCTTTCGCATGCTAGCGCGGAACTCGAAGCTTTTCCATTACATGATGTTCATGGTAAACGAGACCCGGGGCGTGCTCTCCTCTCTGTTCGAGTGTGTGCACGCTCATGCCGACCTCAGAACCCGACGCACCGCCCCGTTCCCAGCCCAGGTGGCAGTCCAGATCGACGCCCTCATCGCTGAACACCGTGCGCTGGCTTGGCCCGCGCCGGTCTCGGGGTCCATGAGCCTTCAGGCAACCTCCAGCGAGTAAGGAGGGAACCGTGAAGACGTACGTTCCTGACACCGGACTGGACCTGTGGCTCGAATGGTTGCGACAGGCGATGCTTGCTCGCGCCATCCTCCAGAAGGAATGAGTGTGGCCGGAGTCAGGCACCCTTCCGTTGAGCATTTGACCGCCGCGAAAAATAACTTATCGATGGGCCTTGGAAGCCGGTGATGAACTTTGAATCTTTTGCCGCGTCCACCCCATCTCACCTGGGTAGAGGCCCAAAGCGATGATTGTGCAGAGGGATTTAGGAATCGTGCGGATTTTCAACCGCGCCGTCGCGCTTTCTGGGCGTCGAACGGGGGCACAAATACCGCCTTCCCTGCTGTTGTTGGCGCTGCTCTTCGCCGCTGGGGCGCAAGACTTGGCGGCCTATCAAGACGCGCCTGCACCGGCGCAGTCTGCTCAGGGAAGAGAGTACCTGCAGCAGACACCCGACCAGTTACAGCAGCTGGTAGCGCCAGTAGCTCTTTATCCCGATTCGCTGGTAGCGCAGATTCTCGGGGCATCCACTTTTCCCGAGCAAGTCGTCGAGGCCGACCGATGGGTGCAGGCACATCCCAATCTGAAGGGTGACGACTTGGCTCAAGCTGTGGACCAGCAACCATGGGACCCCAGCGTCAAGTCGCTCACGGCCTTTCCGTCTGTCCTTGGCAACATGGACAAAAATCTCTCCTGGACGTCCTCCCTCGGTGATGCCTATTACAACCAGCAGGAGGATGTGATGGATGCCGTGCAGGTGATGCGCCAACGCGCGCAGGAAGCTGGCAACCTCAAGACCACACCGCAGCAAACGGTAACCTCGCAAGGCTCTACAATCATCATCGAGCCTGCCAGTCCGGAAATCGTCTATGTCCCCGCGTACGACCCATGGGTTGTTTACGGAGACCCAATCGTGGCGTGGGCGGGATGGTATCCGTATCCCGAAATTTGGTATGCGGGCCCCTACCTTTCTTTTGGAGTCGGCTTCGGAATCGGATACTACGGAGGCTATGAATGGGGTTGGCATCACTGGGGTTCGGATTGGCATCACCGGTCCGTGATTTATAACCACGACCGCTACTACTCCGGAAGCCGGACATTTTATAATCGGAATACCTACTACCGAGGCGAACCGGGGCGTGCCGAATCGAATAGAGAGCAGGGGCGCTACACCGAACATTCCGGCGAAGCGAACAGAAACATGCGAGAAGACTCACACCCGCATGGCGGAGCCTACAACCGACCCAGCGCTGTCACGGCATCCCCGCGGCCTTTCAATGGGAATACCCAGGCCGCGCGAGGATACGCGGAACCCCGTGGCCAAAGCGGTGTGCATTCCGGTGCCTTCAGCAACTACAACCATGGCGGTGAGACCCGCGGTTATTCCTCACGCGGAAGCGCCAGCTTCGGCGGGGGATTCCACGGTGGTGGCGGCGGGGGATCTCACGGCGGCAGCCATCGCTAGTCAAAAGCCGATAATGCCAACCGCTAAAGAGTTCGGGAAACGGAGAAGAAAGACCTATGCAACGCACAAAGTTGGGTTTCAATCAGTTTGGCTGGGGCAGCCTTCTAATGATTATCATCGTTGCCGTGCTACTCACGGCCGGCTTTTCCGCCAGCTCTGAGGCGCAGGGAAAGGGAAAGAAGACCTTTTCCTCAGTGGAAGAAGCCAGCCACGCGCTCATCACCGCAATTCAGAGTAACGACGAAAAAGCCATTCTGGATGTGCTCGGACCAGACGCGAATCAACTCGTTTCCTCGGGTGACGATGTGGAAGACAGGCAGAGCCGGGTTAAGTTCGTTCAAGAATACGCGGAAATGCATCGTCTGGTGACCGAACCGGATGGCACCGTCACCTTGTACATTGGCGCTGAGAATTGGCCCACTCCCATACCGCTCGTACGTAAAGACAATGCCTGGCATTTCGACACCGATGCCGGCAAGAAAGAAATTCTGTTCCGGCGCATTGGCCGGAACGAAATATCCACCATCCACGTTTGCCGGGAGCTCGTCGCGGCGGAAAAGGAATACTATTCCACGCACTCTAACGAGTACGCCCAGAAGATCCTAAGTGATGAAGGCCAACATAATGGTCTTTATTGGAAAGTCGCCGATGGCGAACCTCTGAGCCCCATCGGCCCACTGGTCGCGTCGGCTGTTGCGGAAGGCTATACCAGACATAAGGACAACTCACCGACTCCTTATCGCGGCTACTACTATCGCACCCTGACGCGGCAGGGAAAATATAACCCGGGCGGTCCGAAGAATTACATTGTAAACGGCAAAATGACCGAGGGATTTGCGTTTGTGGCTTATCCGGCGGAATACCGCTCCTCTGGCGTAATGACTTTCCTGGTTTCCACTGATGGGATCGTCTACGAAAAGGATCTTGGCAAAAAGACTGCTGCTCTCGCCGCAACAATAAAGGAATACTATCCCGACGCCGGTTGGCGCAAGGCGGATGGTCAGCCAGCGGACCCCACTGCTGGGCAAAAATCCAATTAAAGCTCACGCACGGCAAGGCCCAAACTTGATTGCCCGTGATTGCCGTGAGCGCCAGCGCGAGGCTGGGAGGTCGCGAACGAGCGATCGCGGCCGGTTTTGATTCCTATATTGTGAAGCCAATCAATTTGAGCGAACTGCGGAAGCATTTGGAATTGCCTTCTTCGCGTGACCCTAACACCGGGAAATAGATTCAGAAACTCTCGCGTCGCTCGCTTGATCTTGTGCCGCGAATAAGAGCATCTAGTCTTCCCGCCAACTAGGGGAACGGAATTGCAGGAAGGATCTGCGGCCCACACCGCAGCGCAGCAAGAGCCGAATCACGTTTCAGCAAATTCGGCCTGCTCCTGAAAAATGGCGTGGAGTGCCGAAAGCAATTCCCTTGCGTTTACGGGTTTTGTGAGAAGAACTCGAACCCCCAGTCTCTCAGCATGCATTTGATGCTCGGGGCTGAAGTATCCCGAAGTCAGGATGATGGGGATGTTCGCCCGCAGCCTCCGTAGCTCCCCCGCGAATTGCAGGCCCGACATGGCGGGCATGGAAAGGTCCGTGATCACGGCATCGAACGCCTCAGGTCGCTGCTGGAATTCCCTTAATGCCGCCTCCACGTTCGACAAGCCGGTCGCTTTGTAACCATTTTGCTCCAGCGTCGAGGTACCAACGAACACAAGCACCGATTCATTGTCCACAAACAAAACGTGTTCTCCTCGACCTGCAGGCGCGCCAAGTTCCTGGGCTCGGACAGGTTCAACAGCCCCTCGCGCCGCTGGGAAGTAAATCTGAAACGCCGTGCCTTTGCCTGGTTCGCTGTAGACCTTCAGAATTCCTCGATGGGCGGCCACAATTCCGTGAACGACAGACAATCCAAGACCGGTGCCTTTGCCCGCCGGTTTGGTAGTAAAAAAGGGATCGAAGATCCGCTCCACCGTCGCGGCATCCATTCCACAACCGTTGTCGCTGATTGACAGCCGCACGTAGCGTCCCACTGGAATTTGCGAATAAAGGTGATCTTCCTCTTGTACTCCCGGGGCATCCAGTTTCACTTCAATCAGACCGTTCGTCTCACCGATCGCGTGCGCCGCATTGGTCACCAGGTTCATGACCACCTGACAGATCTGGGTGCCATCCGCGCATGCTACCGGAAGATTCTGATCATGAGTGTATCGGATTGCGACCATGGCCGGCAGAGTGGCTCGCGCCAATTTCAGGGCCTCTTCTACAAAGGGGTGAAGATTCCGCTCTTCTAGATTTTGTTCCTGTGGTTTGCTAAAAGTAAGGATTCGCCGTACGAGATCAGCGGCTCGCATCCCGGCATTCTCGATATCCACGAGGCAGGCCTGCATAGGATGTTCTGAGGGGAGCCGCGAAATGGCGAGCGCCGCGCTGCCATTGATCGCAGCGAGAATGTTGTTAAAGTCGTGGGCAATGCCACCGGCGAGTGTCCCCAAGGCTTCGAGTTTTTGCGAACGCAATTGCAGGGCTTCGGCACGCTTGCGTTGCGTAATGTCACGGGCAATTGTGGAAGCGCCGATTACTCTGCCTGAGTCTCGCAGAGGGGAGATGGTCACGGCCACATCTATCCACCTGCCGTCTTTTCGGATTCGCTGCGATTCGAAATGATCAATCGTCTCGCCCCTTCCTATCTTTTCAAGAATCTCTCGTTCTTCTTCCCGTCGTTCGGGTGGAAAAAAGTCCGCCATATGCTTCCCAATAGCCTCCGCCGCGGTGTACCCAAACATTTTCTCCGCCGCGGGATTCCAGGTGGAAATTATGCCGCCCAGCGTTTTGCTGATTATGGCGTCGTCGCTGGACTCTACAATCGCCGCCAACTGGGCGCACGCTGCTCTGGCTTTCGCAGCCTCCGTCACGTCCCGCGATATCGCAGCAAACAGTTTTCGGCCGCTAGATTCGATCTTTGAAAGGAAGGCCAGACGCCCGAATGTGCTCCGCGTGTGTAACCAAAAATTGCGTTGGCGGAAATCGATCGAAAGGCGATCTGGATGAAAGGTGGGAACAGCCTTAGGCAGGGAGCCGCCAGTTATCCACATATCGGTTACCCACCTCCTGCAATCCCTGTCGTCTACTAAAGCAGTTTTCATACCATGCCAGTCGTCGCTGAGCTCTTGGGTTAAGCTCTTACAACTTGGCAATTTAAGAGGAAAAGTGCCCCAAGCAGCCAGCCAGCAGTAGCGCACTTGTGTCGAAGGCCTGACGTGTCAAAGCTTTCGACATTCAACGCGAGCGACAGTTCATTTTTGGGATTCGAGGCTACCGGGTTGGATTATGCACTTCGCCCAGTCAGAGCGGCATCTTTAATTGAAGATCCAAAAAGCAACTCACGAACTAAGTGAGCCACAACATCTGCAAGTCCAATCCTACATTTGCCTCGTCCTGGCTCTCTAAAACACTCATTTTTGAGAGGGTTGCCTGTTGGTTTTTATCGCTAATGGGTAGCCCCAGGAATCGACTGGCAATCGGGGGCCTGGGATTTCCGGGACCATGAGGTGTTCCCCTCAACCCCATTTTTGGAATCGTTCAAAAATCTTCCGCGACCAAATGTACGTGTGAATCGGTTCGGCAATCGAACTGCATGGTACATCTCGAAGCTTCAGGTTCATGTGAATGAGCGCTCCTTCTTTCCGAAACCCTGAATATTTCGAAAGCCACTGCGGAGGCTCGGTTTGCTTGCATCGGGAGTCGCACAGACCGGAATAGTTTTTGGCAGCGCAACGGGAAAGCGTCAGGACTTGATCTTCCTGGCCATAGCCATGGGGAGGGACAGGTCCTTACGTGTAGCACAAATAATCGGACTGGGATTCGCCCGCTCCTGATTTCCGGACAAATCGGGCCACCTTGTCCCACCGATTCAGACAGTAATAGGCGGAGAGGATCGGGCACAGTCCTCGCCGAAACTTTGCCAAGGAGAAGAAAATGGAGAACAAGAAATCGAACCTCGGAGCAATCGTACTGGCCAGTACGCTACTGGCCGGCATTTGCCTGCTGAGCTCACCGGCGCAGGCCGATGTTGCTGCGGGCGAGGCCACATTTAAAGCCAAGTGCGCCGGATGCCATGGAGCGGATGGAAAGGGGAAGGAGGTAATGAAGACACGGGATCTGGCCTCCACGGATACTCAGAGCATGAGCGACGCCGATCTGTCGAGCATCATCATCAATGGCAAGAGCAAAATGCCCGCCTACAAATCGCTGACGGCTGATCAGGTAAAGGACACGGTGGCGTTCATTCGCTCGTTGAAGAAGTAACCGTCTGGAGTGGTTTTTTCGGTTGCTGGCGCGCGACGGGAGAATCGAGAATGCCGAGACTAACCGTTCGCCCGTGCACCTGATTCCACAGGAACACAACCAGCGAAGCAGTTACCGGGCTCCAGCGCATCCTTCGCTGGGGCTCGGGCACTGTTCGAAACCAAATCAGAATTTAGACAACCGGAAGCCAGGCGTCCGCGATATAAGTCCAATCTTCTGGGTTCTCCTAGCCTCGGCTGGACTGATTGAGAACCGTGCGGGCAAGGTGAGGAAAACGTGAGCGATGATCCAAAACGTCCCATACTCGTACTTCTAACCAGCCACTGGATCAGCATGCTGGGAGTTGCTCTTGTGACGACTGCGGGCTTCTCCTGGCTGTTCGTTCTGCCGATCCAGTTTCGAGGTCACACCAATAATCCGTACATCGGCATTGTTGTCTTTATTCTTATCCCAGTTATTTTCATCCTCGGCCTTGTATTGATCGGCTTGGGGGTTTTCCTTGCGCGACGGCGGATTGAACCTGTAGAGAAAGGACTGTTGGAAGGTGCGGACCGGCGGATCTACATTCGGAAACTCGCGATTTTCTTCGCGGTGACCACCGCCGCTAATATCGTCATTGGTACACAAGGCACATACCGGGCGGTTGAGCACATGGAAACGCCACAGTTCTGCGGGCAGAGCTGTCACGTCATGAAACCGGAATTCACCGCCCATCAGAATTCCCCGCACGCCAATGTTCTATGCGTGGATTGTCACGTATCCCCGGGTGCCGTTGGATGGGTGGAAAGCAAGGTAGCTGGTACCCGGCAGTTCATGGATGTAGTGTTCCACCGGGTCCGCTACCCAATTGAGTCGGCCTTGCAATCCAACCGCCTGGTGCCTTCCCGCGACACCTGCGAACAGTGCCACTGGCCTGAGAAATTTGACGCTGTCAAACCCCGAGTGATCTTCCATTTCCAAGATGACGCCAGCAATACTCAGACCCAGACTGTGTTAATGATGCTCACGGGAGGGGGAACTTTGGGCGGCATTCACGGGAAACATCTAGGCCCCGGAGTGGAAATCCATTACTCCGCCAAGGATTCCCAGCGCCAGACCATTCCCTGGGTGGAGTATCGGAATCGGAGCACGGGTGAGACTCGAACATTTCTCGCGGATGGCTCAACCCCCCAGTCTGTTACGAACCTACCGCGCTTTCAGATGCAGTGTGTCGATTGCCACAACCGTCCGACTCACACGTTTGAACTTCCGGAGCGCGCCGTGGACCGAGCTATGGGACTCGGGCTCATTTCTCCAACGCTGCCCTTCATCAAAAAGAAAGCGATCGAACTGCTGAAGGCAAACTATTCGAGCAATGAAGAAGCCTCACACACGATCCCGGAAGGGATAGCTCGCTTTTATCAAGAGAGCTATCCGAATCTCCTATCGCAGCGGTCCCGCGAGGTCACCAACGCCGGTGCTGAAATTGCCGCAATCTACAACCGGAATGTGTTTCCCGATCTGAAGGTCACCTGGGGAACGTACCCCAACAATCTCGGGCACACCGATTTTCCGGGATGCTTTCGCTGCCATGACGGCTCGCACTCGACATCCGATCAGAAGCTGACCATCACACAAGACTGCAGCACTTGCCATGAGCCGCTTGCAATTGAAGAAGCAAACCCTGGGGTATTGAAGACCATGGGACTCGCGGAACGCATCGCGAGCCTGCAAAAAAAGGGAGATTAGACCCGGCAAATGGAATTCGTTTGCTTGAACAGATTGTCCGTCGAATGAGTCTGGAAGCCGGCCTCAGTGGAGTTAGGCATTCGCGCGCAGATTCCTAATCTAGGTATGAACTCTGAAACGCATGATCGGCACTCGCTTGTCCTGTTGCTCTCCCTACTTTTCTTCCTGGTACTCAGCGCCTTCGTCCGAGATGACTGGATCAGTGAAGTCGTTCTGGTCCTCGCCATGTATGCGATCCTGATTGTTGCCATGCTGAAGATCTACGCCACACGGATCTTACCGTGGCCGGCGCTTCTGCTGACAGTTTCCTCCTTCCTGGTGACTCTTACCTGCGTCTTCCAACCCACGCATCCGCTGCGGACGGCAAATTGGCTGCTCTTGTCCATCTTTTTTGGCTATGTCTCCGTCGCTTTTTTCTCGTTTCTGGAACGGTCGGGTCCGATCATACGAGCCAAACTAGATGCATGCCTCGGTCTCTACCTGATTCTGGCCATGTTCTACTACGCCATTTTCAACTTGATGCAAGAGATTCATCCCGGATCGTTTATCGAGGCGGGCCCAACTCCTATCCAGGCTTCGCGGCATTCCCTCCTTTATTTTAGTCTCGCCTCGTTAACCACAGTGGGATACGGCGATGTAATCGCCGTTTCGCGACCCGCGAGAATGCTTGCAGTCCTTGAGGCAATCACGGGTGTGTTCTATGTCGCAGTCACGGTTGCTCGTCTGGTGTCTGGATATCAGCAGAAGGATCGCGAGAGGGTCTAGAACCTGCCCTAAGCGTTGGATACCCCATGGTCGCTATCTTTAAAACTCAAGCTTGAGGGCGAGCTGGATGGAGCGGGGGCCGCCGATTTGGTAGAGGGGGCTGAAGCCGCCATTGGCGCCGCCGGAGCCGAGGAAGCTCGCTAGCATTTGCGTCGAGTAACCAAACAGTGGGCTAGTTAGGGTGTTGGTGGGGCTTCCGAAGTTGGGATTGTTGAAGAGGTTGAAGAACTCGGATCGAAAAGTGAGCCCCACCCTCTCGGTGAAGTGAAATTGCCGCTGCAATGCAAGGTATATTTGTGTTGCTCCGACACCTCGCAGCACATTGCGCCCGAAATCACCCCTGCTGCCCGCTTGGCGGCGGAGTAAAAGCTGCTTTGTTGAAAATCTTGCCGCCGGGATTATTACGCGTCGAAGACCTCCAGTGGCATGAACCTAGCTACCACCGAATGGCAAGTGAGAGCTGAATTTGTCGCGGATTATCGGCTGCTGCCGGAAGGCCCAGTCCCCGGAATCGGGGATTTAGCCAATCGGTGCTGGTACGCCCGTGTGTCAAATCTCCAACGTGCAAAATGTGGCCGTCAGTGCCGACGAATTCACCGGTGAATGCGTTCAAGCACCCGCGACAGTTCGGATCGGTGGAGGGCGGCATCACGTTTAGCACATCATTGCTGTTGTAGAACAGGAAGTTAGGATGATTGAAGACGTTGAAGAAGTCAGCACGCAGCTGCAGACGCATCGCTTCATTGTGAGGATTCAACTGAAATTCGCGCTTCAACGAGACATCTACTCGTTGGTAGCCGCTGGTCCTGGCGGCATTGCGGTGGAGATTCCCATTCACGTATTGGAAATCCACGATGTCGGAAGGCTTGAACGTATCCACTGCGCCGAGCGGTGAGGCACCGGCCGGGGCCAGGAACGTCGTCTGCGGACAATGGCATACGGACGCGCCTCCGGGGCCGACCAGCAAGTTGGCGCCGCCGACGGAAGAGGCAATGTTCGTGACGGTGATGGTACCGTCCGGCAGGACATTTGGACGTTGCTGGGTTTCGGAGCCATTGCCCAAGCCCGGGAACACAGATCCGGCGAATGGCCCTGTCCCGGTCGAGATCGGGTACGGGCGGCCTGATTGAACTGTGCCGGCCAAACCGAGCGACCAGTTGTTCACGATGCGGCGAAGAAAGCCACTGTTCAGCAGGCGGCCAGCGTCTCCTACAAAGGTGAAGTTCGCGAGGTTGCGAATGTCGTTTTCGGCCGGGCCCATTTCGGCGCGGATGTTGCGTGGGTCACCGGGCTCGGAGGTGCCGTAAAAGTCCTCGGTCGAAGAAAACGTATGCGACCAGGTATAGCTCGACTGGAATTGGAAGTGGTTCGATAGGCGCTTGATGGCTTGTAGAACCAAACCGTTGTAATTCGAAGTCCGACTGTTTTCGATGGTGCGTACGGCCGTGAAGCGCGGGTCGGGGCGACCGCCGAAGTAGAAGAAGCCGGGGTGAGCGGGATCGGCGAGAATCGCAGGGAAGTTGAGATCGCGTTCACCGAATTGCCCAAAACCGAACGCGCCGACGTAGCTCGCACCAACGACCAAAGTGTTGCCGATTTGCCGACGGATCGAGAGGTTGACATCGCGGGTCTCGGGATTATGCAAGTTGTCGGCGATGGGTCGAATGCGGCCGAACTGGGTGGGAGGTTGGGAAATGAAAGGCGCGATCACGTTCGCCGGAGGCGCATTGGGGAAAAATGCCAGGACAAATGGATCGGTGATCGTCGTGGTGAACAGCGTAACCCCATCGAAGTTGAGGGAGTCCAGCGAGATGTTCAGGAAGGCCAACTGCGTAATTTCGCCGAAGCCGGCGCTGATGACGGTTTTGCTGTCCGGGCTGTAAGCCAGACCCAGCCGCGGCTGAATATTGTTGCCGTCGGATGAACAGGCGGGTACGATGCCATTTCCCTGCAGGCACCCGCCTCCGGACTGACGAATGTAGCCACCCTTAAAGGCTCCCGCTTCGTAGTCATAGCGAACTCCGTAGTTCATGGTCAGCTTGGGAGTTAACTGCCACGTATCTTGGATATATAGACCGTAGATATTGTCCTTGGCTCGCACCATACCTGGGCCGGCACCCACCGTGAACACCGTCGGCAAACCGTTGGGCCCGAAGGAGCCGTATTGACCGAAATGAAACTGCTGGAATACAGCCGTGTATGGCATGTAGCTGATGGAAACCCCAGTCTTAAGACTGTGAGCGCCACGGATCCACGTGAGGTTATCCACACCCTGGTAGCGGTTCTGATTTCCTCCTTGAGGACAACAGGAATCTGCGCCGTGATAGAAGTTTGGCCCGAACTGGCCAGGAAGCGTGCTGTTTGGGGACGTCAGGAAGAAATAGCGGTGCCAGAAGACGCGGGCCTCGTTCACTAAATGAGGGGTGATGGTTGAAGTGAGTGCGCCGTTCAAGGTGTGATCATGACCGACAAATGAATCCAGCGAATCGGGCGTGCCGTTGGAAGGCGCGCTCACCTGCAAATTTTCCTTTGATTGACGTTGCTGGTTGAATCGCACAGACACGCGATTGCGTTGGGTCAGCACATGATCAACTTTGGCCGACCAGATTATTTCGTTGATGGGCTGCGTGACCGTCACCGCACCTGACGGCGGAGTCAGAGTAAGCGGTTGAGCCACGTGTGTCTTTTCGAAACTCCCGAACCAGAAGGTACGATCCTTAATAAAAGGACCTCCCGCGGTGACTCCCCACTCCTGTTTTTGAAACGGTGCGCGTGGCTGTCCGTCGAGACTTGAGCAACCTGAGCCTCCGCAACCGTTCTCGATGAGTCCCAAGTTGTAAAAATAATTGGACGCGGAGAGATTGCGTCCACGAAAATATGCATGAGCGTCGCCGTGGAAATTGTTGGTTCCCGACTTAGTTATGACGTTGACGATGAGCCCACCTGCCTGCCCATATTCTGCGTTGTAATTGTTGGTGATGACCTGGAATTCCTGTACTTCGTCGATCGAAGCGCCTAGCGCATCGCGGCCGCTCGAGACCTGATCCGTAATGTTGGCACCGTCGATGTTATAGACGTTTCCTCGTCCATTGAATTCTCCGGGAGCTATCAGTTCCGTGGAGCCGCCAGTGAAATCGTAGCGAACTCCAGGAGCGAGTGATGCTATCGTCGCGTAATCGTTGCTAGGTCCCACGCCTCCGTTGAAGCCGTTCGTAAACGGCAGGCTCGTCATCTCCCGCTGGTCGACGACGGTTGATAGGTCGGTTTTGGTACTTTCGACCAGTGATGCCTCATCGGTCACAAGGAGAGCCTCATCTTTACCGGCAAGTAGAAGCCGGAAATCGGCATCGCGCTGGTCGCCGACGTTCAAATGGAGGCTCGCAATTTTTGATGGGCGAAATCCTGGAACCGCTACTTGTAC
>Ga0209656_10000720_pt1 | contig 21515 bp, 22 predicted proteins | sample BogFormECP12_OM2_FD_188239 | JGI IMG/M metagenome (GOLD analysis project Ga0209656, IMG submission 188239) | Bog forest soil microbial communities from Calvert Island, British Columbia, Canada - ECP12_OM2 (SPAdes) (version 2) | ecosystem: Environmental > Aquatic > Freshwater > Wetlands > Bog ... | reverse complement strand
TGCCCACCCGCCCTGGCGGGGAATGGAACGCTCTTTGATAACCAAAACCGCCCGACGTCAATTCCCGAATCGGGAAAACGCAGCGCGCGACGAGCTCGAAATAGCGGCACTAAGTCCAACGAGGAGAGATGGATACGTATAACTAGCTTGGATTCAATTGCTTAGCAACAATTTCCTCCCAAGGGTAAGAATATAGTTGACTAATCAGTTTCGGGATGCTATTGTGATTGCATGATGCCCGCAAATAGCAATGAACCCAAGACTTTACAAGAGGCAATCACCTACTTTTCTGACCCTGATAATTGCCTTGCGTACATGATTCCGCGCACTTGGCCGAATGGCGTAGTGACTTGCCCGACCTGTGGCCGGACAGACCCCAAGTTTCTCGCCAATCAGCAACGCTGGCAGTGCAAGAGCGTACATCCTAAGCGGCAGTTCTCTGCGAAGGTGGGCACCATTTTTGAGGACTCCCCCATCCGACTGGAGAAGTGGCTTCCGGCTGTGTGGGCGCTAGTGAATGACAAGAACGGGATTAGCTCTTGGGAGCTTCATCGGATGCTGGGCGTCACTCAGAAAACCGCTTGGTTCATGTTACACAGAATCCGGCTGGCAATGAGCGGCAAGGGATTCGGGTTGCGCACCAAGATCGGCGATAGCGACGGCGGCAGCGGCGTGGAAGTGGATGAGACTTTCGTCGGTGGCAAGCTGCAGAACATGCACAAGGACAAGAAGGTTCGCTACAACATCAGGGGCGGCAACAAAGGCAAGGCCGTGGTCATGGGGCTGCTCGACCGTGACCTCCGGCAAGTGCGTGCGAAAGTAGTTCCCGACGTGCGGCGCGACACCTTGCAGGCCGAAGTCATGCGCGAAGTGAAGCACGGCTCTCGCGTGTTTACCGATGAGCATGTTGGATACGATAGCCTGCACTCCCGCTTTGTGCATGACGTGGTGAACCACACTCTGCAATACGTGAACGGGCAAGTGCATACCAACGGGATTGAAAACTTCTGGAGCCTGCTCAAGCGGACTCTGCGTGGAACCCTATCACCTAGAGCGTTACGTGGATGAGCAGGTGTTTCGCTTCAACAATCGTGGCGGGAAGCGCAAGGAAAATCGGGTTACAGACGCAGAGCGATTCAGCAAGGCTCTGTCGCAGATCGTCGGCAAGCGGCTCACCTATGCCGAGCTAACAGGCAAGGTGGGAGAAACGACGCCCTTCTAATCCTTACCGGAAACAGCGCGGTCGGAAGCCTTCGGTTTAGGGCCGCGCTTCGGCTTCCCCGCGTTTGCAGCTTTCTCCTCGGCCAGCATTCGATTCAGGTCAGTCTTCGATACCTGGAGAATCTGTTTCATCGCGCTGTCGAATCTCGTGTACTCCGGTGAGTGCTTGGGTTTAGATTTCATACGCCTTCAACTACGGGGACGTACCATATCAACTTCGGGCTGCATTATGAATTGTGCTGCTTGGTACGGATTCATCGGTGAGAGATTGCTCTTGGAAAAGAGCGCGATAGTACACCCGTTTGGATTGACCGTAAAGTGCAATTCAAAGGCGGCCCGACGAAGGGGATGACAACGAACCACATGTGTTCTTGGTTGATGAAACACATGGATTTCGGTTATTTCCGGATTCAGTGATGCCCGCCGAAGACTGATATGGTACCGAGTCTCAAAGTTCTCTTGGCTATTGTCAGAAAAACTACCTTCGACGCGGATCTTTGGCAGTTTGTTGACCATCGCCTGCAATTCGACGCCTAGTTGCCGGATGAATTCTGGGGTTTCCTGTTCAAGTAGGCGTTCTGCGGCGAGAGACGCTTGGATGTCTGCAGCTGCTTGTTCGCGCTTCAGTTCTGATTGCTCGGCAATATCGTCAATCCAGTCCTTCATGGCAACGTAAAACTCCTCATCACTATTAAAACATATCTGTCAAGTTGTGTTTGGCTCGGCCCCGAATGGTATCGTGGCTTTTATTTCCTTACTCCAGTTCTTGGGTCTATTCCCTTCGCCTCACATAGCCTAATAAGAGTTTCACGGGTCGGCTCAACATGTAGCTTGGGAATTCCCCAAATGAGCCAATACGCGGTTTCGTTCGGAACGTAGTTGGCATCTTGTTGGTGTCTCTTGCGGACGTTGAATTGCTCCCACGCATAGTGATCCGCGGCCTGAAGGCCAGCAAAGTCCGCCTTGTTCTTATAAATTGGTATTGGCTGCCCTTCATCTACCATCAGGTCTGTGAATTTCGCTTGCCCGAAATCGCCTGCCTCAAACACATACTCCACCGGCTCTCCGATGGCGAACATGTCTTGCCACTGTCGCAAGCGTTCAATGCACATCCTCGCGCCCAGAGCGTAGGGAGGTATGACTTCTCTGAGGTTCAGCAGAGAGCTAATGTCGTTGTACAAATCCATCGGCACCATGCACGAGATTCCACAATGCATGGTGGAAACTTCGGTCATGGCAAGTTGGTGTAAGAACTTCTGAGCTTTCTCTGGGTCTCGGCTCAATCGAACATAGTCCGCCCTTGCTTTGCTCTGTGCCGCGTATCGGTCTGGATTTTGGCACGCGGACATAAATTCTGACATGTGGAACGGTAGGTCGGCTTCTGCTTCTTCGTGGACTTCCTTCCATACACGTCCCAGCATCGACCATTGCGAAAAGTTGGCTACAAATCCAGAAACCACGATGAACGGCTGACGCTCTTCGCCTGATGCGTCGAAGTAGGCCGTAAACATCGCCATCATCGCCCCCTTGGGGTTTTGGCGATTGACGAAGATGGCACCGGCCAACCGATCAAGCGCGGTTGGAGGAACGCTGAAAGGAAGATCATCGGCTCGGAAATCATAACCCAATCCGGCCAAAGCTCCGCCCAAAGCCCTGTCACGGCTGCCCTGAGGATAGCACTTCTGATTAGCCTTGTATATTCTTGCCCTCCCAAGCCATTGATTCTAAATGATCGTGATAAAAATTTTCTGCGCCAGAACTACGATAAATTGCAAGTTAACTGCAATCACTTGCACATAGCTACTGAATCGCCGCGCTAGCCGTCTTCCCCGTCATCTGCCGAATCAACTCCACCTCGTGCTCACGATACGGCGTCCCATCGGTCTTGAACACATCGTGGAACCACACTGGCGGCTGGTCGAGAACATAGGGATGCTTCCAGGACTCCCAGGGAAAGTTGGTCTGCGTCTTTCCATTGACCAAGCCCCAATTGATGGCACCAACGTGATGTTTTTTCGCGATGGGCAACACTCCGTCGAAGGTGCTGCCGGCCGAGCGCGCCATGTATTCCGTGCAGATGATGGGACGGTGCTGCTTTTCCAGCCAGACGACACGCCGCTCGAAATTCTCCGGCCAACTGTAGTTGTGGAAGGTGATGATGTCGGAGTTCTGCAACTGAATCTTTTCGATTTCGGTCGGCCCCGACTTCGGCCAGTTGCCCTCCCACAATCCGCTGGTCAGCGGCTGCGAGGGATTGGCCGAGCGCGCCCACGCGAATGCCTGCGGCAGCAAAGCCTTCACCAGCTCAACCTTGTTGTCCGGCTCATTCTCGGCGTAATAGCCGCGCTGCACGTTGCCGGGTTCGTTCCATACGTCCCAGGCGAGAATTCGAGAGTCGTTGGCGAACGCGCTCACGACTCCCACAACGTAGGACTTGAGCCGCGGATACTGCGATGCGTCCTCCAGCGCCTTGGCGCCCGGACTCTGCACCCAGCCCGAGTTGTGGACGCCCTGCCTCGGGGCTGGCTGCGGACCCAGCTTGGGCACGGGGTCCCAGCAGGAGTCGAACAGAACCAGCATCGGCCGGATGTGGTGCTTCGCGGCGATGGTGAGGAACTGATCGAGGCGCTGCTTGAATCCCGCGGCGTCCTGCTGCCACAACAGGCCGTGCAGGAAGACACGCATGGTGTTCATGCCCAGCCCTTCGGCCCAGCCGAGTTCCTTGTCGATCTGTTTGGGATCGAAGGTCTCCGCCTGCCACATCTCCAATTGGTTGATGGCGGTGGCGGGAATGTAGTTGGCGCCCACCAGCCAGGGCTGCTGCTGATACCAGTCGTTGGCTTTGTCCGCGGACCAGCGCTGCGGCGATTGCGCGAGCAGTTGGGTCGCAAGGCAGAGCAGGAATGCGAATTGAAGCGCGCACGGGAAAACGCGTTTCATAGGTCGATTGAGCTACTGCGACAGACTACGCTGATTTCTTCGGGTTCGCAGTGAGTTGCTTGATCCTGCGCCGGTTGGTCGAATCCTCGATCAGGGTGGCGAGGCGACGCTGACGCGTCTCCTCCTTCTTGGCGCTCATCACCCAGTAGCATGACACCCGCCGGTACCACGGGGCCTGCGCCTGGTAGAACTCCCACGCTGTGGGACTGGCGCGAAACCTGGACTCGAACTCCGCCGCGAGTTGGCAGCTCCCCACCTCGTACGAGTACAGCTTTGACTTCTTCTTATCGCGCTGCTGGAAGACGCCCAGGCCTGACTTGTGCACGCGACCTAGCTCGATGAGCTCTTCCATGCGAGTGGTATTGATCACGCTCCAGATGCTTCCGGCAATTCGCGGGGTGAAGCGGACGGTGTAGCTGCCATCGTCATAACGCTTGCGCAGGCCGTCGATCCAGCCGAAGCAGAGCGCCTCATCGAGCGCTTCACGGTAGGTGAGGCCGCCCTTTCCGGAATCCATGCGGTGAAAGCCGATCAGCAACTCCGGCGCCGTTTTATGGTTCTTTTCCAACCATCTACGGAAGTCTGACGATCGGGCGAAAAACCTTGGTTTGCTCACAGGTCCCACAATCTAGCATATGGGCCGGGGCGCACGGCTAGGCAGAAAAAGAGGGGTTTGTTATCCTTAACATACCTTCCTGATAAGAGATCAACGTCCTTTTGGGCCGGCACTTCCGTCCAGCAGACGGCGTTCTTAAGACGGAGGAATTTCTAACATTCAACGGCCCAGCGGGCCGGGGAGATAGGTAATGAAAAAGTTCTGGATTGCAGTAGTGGGAGTAGCCCTCGCCTGCGGGACCGCGCTTTTTGCAGAAGATGTGGTTCACGCCGTCAGCGGGATTGTGAAGAGTGTAGATAAGACCACTAAGACCATGGTGGTCAAGACTTCCGACGGTACCGAGCAGACCATCAAGTGGACCGACAAGACGGCCGTTGAAGGTGCGAAGGGCACAGCCAAGGGCGTCGGTGACGCCAGTGCAGCCACTTACGACGGAGCCAAAGAAGGAAGCAAAGTCACTGTGAAGTACACCGAGAAGGGCGGCGAAAAAACTGCCGTTGCCGTGAAGGACGCCAGCAAGGCCACAGCCAAAGCGGTAACGCAGTAAAGCTACCTGATTTTCCGCTAGACATCATCAGAGGGATGCCGCGCACCGGCATCCCTTTCTCGTCTCTGCAATCAGAATCCTCTACTCGTCGCGCACGGCCGCCTGCACCGCAGGCATCATTTCCGCCGGAATGGAGTCGAGTCCATGCGCCTCCTTGGCATGCGCCGCAGCGGCCCTCATCAACTCATCCATGGTTTCCGCGTGTGCGGTGAAATCACAATCCATTCCCACATCCTTGCAACTGATCGACTTTGCCATTGAATTTGCTCCTCTTCGTTGTTATTGCGCTTGCGCGCGAATGCTGCTCAGGACCGACCGCCCTCGGCAGGCGGACTCCCGTGGGCTGCAACACTACAACTGTTGCCCACTACAGGGCAACCAGCCGGGTCGCCGCTTCACGCAACTTTCATACGCGCCGCCGTTAGACCGCCGCCAGCCGAAGCGCATTGCAGCGAAACACGTTAGTGCTTCAGATTGCCGCGGCTTATGCCCACAATAAAAACTATCGATTTCCTTAAGCTCCGGCCGACTTCTACACTTCACACACAAGCTGAACGCAGCACAATGCAGGGCGATCGGCGACCTCAAAACAAGCCGGCGACGAGACTGGCGACGTCTTTTCCAGATTTCTGACAACTGCGGGTTTATCGCGCTTTCCTATAGCGCAGGGCAACGTGTTTCAGGTGGAGCGACCGCGTGGATTTCGATCAACTGACGACATTTCTCGAAGTGGTGAAGCAGGGCAACTTTTCGCGCGCGGGCGAGAAGGTGTATCGCTCGCAATCGGCGGTAAGCGCCCAGATCCGCCAGCTCGAACAGGAGTACGGCACCAAGCTGCTCGACCGCTCAGGCAAGCGGGTCGCGCTGACTCCTGCCGGTGAAGTTTTGTTCGAATATGCCAATCGGCTGCTGGCATTGCGTGGCGAATCGTTGCGCGCGGTGGCCGACCAGGACCGCACTCCGCGGGGTGTGCTGGCCATCGGAGCCAACGAGGCCACCTGTCTCTATGTGCTGCCGGGGACGTTCAGCGAATTCCGCCGCCGCTACTCCGACGTACAGATCAGCGTCTACCGCAACTTCAGCCACAAGATCCTCGAGCGCCTGCAGGATGGCCTGATCGACGTCGGCATTGTGACCATGCCGGTGAAGGCTCCGCGGCTAGTGGTGAAGCGCATCTTCCACGACCGCCTGATGCTGATGACCGGCCCCAATCATCCGCTGTGCAAAATGGATTCCGTTTCGGTGGAAGCCATGGTGGACTACCCCATCATCCTTCCCAAGGCGGGGCACACCCGCAAAACGATGGACAAGCTCTTTCGCCCGTATCAGGCGCAATTGCGCATTGCCATGGAGTTGCCCAGCATCGCGATGATCAAAGCGTTCGTGGCGTCGGGCATGGGCATCTCGCTCATCAGCGAGAGCTTTGCCCGCCAGGAGAGCCATGCCGGCGATCTCCGCCTGATTCCGCTCTCGGACGCGAACCTCTCGCGCGAGCTGGCGCTGGTGTATCACCAGGACCGCACGCTGCCGCGCTCGGCGGTCGCGTTCATCGAGATGGTGCGCAACGGTGTGCAACCTTTGAAGTTGCCCGACGCGGTGGAAGTGGAAGACCCGGAACTCATGGAAGCTGAGAGTTTCGGTGCGGCGCTGCTCGAAACGTAGGTACGAAATTCGGCGCAGATTCAACCGGCAGTCTTATCACACGAACGTGTCATGCGCGCGTCGCTAGGCCGATGGATTCGGTGAGCGATTCGGACTCATATCAGCCGGGTTTTCGATGAATGGTGATCTAAGTCGCTGAAGAACTACGCCTATGAATGATGAAGGCGATGGAACAGAAAGACGTTGCAATAATCGCTGTTTATCGCGCCTATAAAAAACAACTCTCGCAGAAATTTCGATTCGTCGGAGCGGAACTATGCGTTGGACTGACCAAGGAAGCTTGTTTAGGTTCGTAGTCTCTAGCCAACGAACCGCGCTTTACACTGACCCGCGCGGAGGTTTGGAGAAAGCGAGCCATCGACATGAAACTTGCCTCCCGGATATGCACAGCCGTTCTCGGAGCGAGCCTTGCCGTTTTGACTTCTTCCCCCTGCGTCGGCCAGGATACGACGCCTGCTCAGCCGAAAGACCCACCGCCGGCAGCGACTCAAAGTACAACGCCCGCGGCTGCACCAGCTGCTTCAGCAGATGCCGCACCGTCTGCGCCGACTCCACTGCCTACGCCCTCTACCACGGGTCCGCTGCAATTGGCGCCACCGATCAATCTCGAGGCTGGACCTCTCGGCAAGTACAGTCTGAACGGAGCGGTGAGCGGAATCGGATTGTTTCAAAACAACGCCGTATCCGGAAACAACCCGCAAGAAGGCGCTTTCAGTAACGCGATGATTTTCTTTCAGAAGCCAACTGGATGGTTTCAGTTCTATGTTCAGGCGGGCGCCTATGATGTCGTCTCCTTGGGGTCGCCTTTTGTTTCGAATGCTACCAGCAACAGCGACCTCTGGGGCCCCGTTCCTGTGGTTTTCGTGAAGCTCGTGGTGGCAAAGAATACCAACATCCAGATTGGCGTGCTGCCGACGTTAATCGGTGCTGAGTCCACCTTCAGTTTCCAGAACATGAACGTCGAGCGCGGACTGTTGTGGAACCAGGAGAACGCCATCAACCGGGGCGTGCAGATCAACCAGACGATGGGGAAGTTCACTGCCTCACTGAGCTACAACGATGGCTTCTATTCCAATCGCTACAACTGGCTGACCGGTTCGCTGACGTACACGAAGGGCCCACACAGTGTGGCGTTCATTGGCGGAGGGAACCTGGGGCAGACAGATTGGCAAAACCTGGCTACGCCGATTCAGAACAACAGCATGATCTACAACCTGATCTACACCTATACGAAGGGGAACTGGGTCATCCAGCCCTACATGCAATACACCGCTGTGCCGACGAACCTGAAGGCTGGGATCCCGCAGGGGGCGCACACGACGGGTGGCGCGATCCTGGTCAGTCGCATTTTGAAGAAGGGATTTTCGCTGACCGGACGCTGGGAATACATCGGCAGCAGCGGGAATGCTGCTTCCAATTCCGCGAATTTGTTGTACGGACCCGGCAGCACGGCGTGGTCGCTCACCATGACTCCGACGTACCAGTACAAAAAGTTCTTCACGCGCACGGATATTTCGTACGTAGGTGCTGGCAATATCACCCCGGGCCTTGCTTTTGGATCGTTCGGCCTGAAACCCAGCCAGACCCGTGGCGTGGTTGAGTTGGGATTCCTGTTTTGAGTCACCAATATGCGGGAGGGCGGAAGGAAGCACATCTACAGCCCGCTCTGAGATAAGCAAGCCTTCCGCTCCCGCGCCACAGAAATTGAACGACGACAGCACGCAGATTTCTTAAGGAGAATGAAGATGGCTGAAAACGCCCCAGTCGAAATGAAATCAACCCTGGGCCTCACCGGCCTAACGATGAACGCCATGGCGCTCATTGCACCCGGCGCCTTCCTATGGCTGACCTTCTACATCCAGGCAACCACGGGCGTGACCGCTCCGGCCATGTGGCTCGGCATCGTGCTCGCTCTCTTGCTCTGCCTGGCTACCGCCGTCTGTTACGCCGAGATGGCGAAGCTCTATCCCGGCACCGGCAGCTCCTACTACTTCGCCGAACAGTCCTTCCTGAACCATGACAAGGCGTGGAAATACGCCCGCCTTTCGAAGTTCATCGTGGGCTGGGCGTCGCATCTGTACTACTGGATTTACCCCGGCGTGATGGTAGGTGTCATGGGAATCCTGGTCGGCTACCTGGTCGGCACCATCTGGCCGAACTTCATGAGCGCGTCCAATCCCGGTGTTGTCTTTATGATGCTGGTCGCGATCGTGTTCTCGTTCGCGGTGGCTTACATTGCTCACCGCGGTGTGATCGGATCGACGGCGGTCAACATCGCCATCAACATCATCCAGATCACGGCGCTGGTGATCTTCGCTGTGCTCGCGCTGGGTTATCGCATGAACCATCCGCCGGGAACCATCGCCTTCCAGTTCGACTCCGTCTCAGGCGAGGCTTACACCTTCGAGTTTGCGACCACCAAGACCATGGTCGACGGAAAAGAGACCGAAACCATCGTCCGCGACGCCGCCGGTGTGGTGCCGCAGCCTAAGCTCGACGCCGCCGGCAATCCTGTGCCGTTCCGCATCAGCTTTCCGAAAACGGACAGTAGTGGCGCCTTCCTCTCTCACCCGAACGCATTCTCTGTGATCCGGGCGCACAACTGGGGCTGGGTTTTCGTGCAGGCGACGGTGGCCATCCTCATCCTGGTCGGTTTCGAATCGGTGACCGCCATGGGAGGCGAGGCCAAGAACGCGAAGCGCGACATACCGATCGCGGTCATTGTCTCGCTGCTCGTCCAGGGACTCTTCTGCTACCTGTTCGAGTATTTTGCCGCAAACTACTTTCTCAACAGTGGCTACAGCATGCAGAGTGCGTCGAGTTCGGCCGCGCCCATCGGAGACATGATGGTCATGGTCGGCGACGCGCTCTTCGGACAGGGCCGCGGGCGCACCTTTATGGAAATTCAGGCTTTCACCGTCTTCCTAGCGCTGATTGGCACGACGCTCTCCTGCATGAACACAGGTGCGCGCGTCACCTATGCCATGGGCAAGGACGACGAAGCTCCTGAACACTTCGGGATGCTGCACTCCAAGAACCTGACCCCGCACCGCGCCATCTGGACGCTGGCGGCAATCTCTGCGGTAGTCGGCTGCATCGCTATTGTGGCTGCTTTTGGCGACGCAGGCGCGCCCACCGACGCGGCAATCCAGGCGCTGCCCCACGGCTTCTGGTCGAGCCTGGGTTACACGACGCACGACAGGATGGCGGCGCTGCCCAACTCGCTACTCACGGTCACGCTGGCCTCGAACTTTGGGACCTTCCTGCTGTACATGCTGAGCTGCATCATTTGCATCGTGGCTTATCATGGGCATCCCAAGTTCAACATGGTTCGGCACCTGTTCATTCCGGTGTTCGGTCTGGTCGCCAACCTGGCCTGCATGTTGTTCTACATCGTCGGTCCGTTCATGGGATTCGGCACCAAGAAAGAGCCGCTGCTGGCGCTGGGCATCGCGCTGGTCTGGGGACTCTATGGCGGGATTTACTTCCTGCGCTCCAGCAAAACCAAGGGGCGCACCACGCTGGTGGAACGAAGCAGTGTGGTCGTATAACAACGAAGCCGCTGATGGAGGTGAAACAGAGGGCGGGTTTCGACCCGCCCTTTACCTTGCTCAGGCCATCGCCTATAAATGATTCAAATTCGCTGGCTGAGTCATTACCCGTGGTGTTGGGACTCGCAGCGCGCGATTCAATTCCATGCTGGACGTAGAATTTACCCAACTCTCGGATCTTGGCCGCACGCGGGAGCACAACGAAGATTACCTGGGATACCTGCTGCCCTACACTCCCGAGCAATTGCGCTCGCACGGATGCGTGTTCATCCTGGCTGATGGTGTCGGCGGGCAGCAGAAAGGTGAAGTGGCATCGCAGCTTGCCATCGAGACGGTGCTCGCCGGCTTTTCCAGTGCCAAGAGTGGGGAACCGCACAAGGCTGTTTTGTCCCGCGCCATTCAAGCCGCCAATCTGCAGGTGTATGAGCAGGGCAGTGCGTCGCCTGCCAAGGCCGGCATGGCCACGACCATCGTGGCCTGTGCGCTGCGCGCCGATCGCGCCGTCATTGCGCACGTCGGTGATTCGCGCTGCTATCTGGTGCGCGACGGCCGCGCCCGCATCATCACGCGTGACCACACCATTGCTGCCGAACAGGTGTGGCTGGGAGTTCTTTCCGCCAGCGACGCCGCCGAGTCGCCCAACCGTCATTTGTTGAGCCGCTCGGTGGGCAACGATTTGGTGGTGAATGTCGAGATCGATGAAGTGCAGGTGCAGAAGGGTGATTTACTGCTGCAGTGTTCGGATGGATTGCACGGCTCGGTACTGCCAGAGGACATGGTTGCGGTGATTGACCGCGCTGGCAGCTTAAGCATAGCGGTGGAACGGCTTGTGGAATTGGCCAATCAACGCGACGGCAAAGACAATATCAGCGTGCAGCTCATTCGCATCCACGATGTCGAGCGCACCGGCATGTATCGCGGGCGCCCCTACAACCTGAGATGACGCCAGTTAACTCACCCGGGGGCTTTATGCACTCTTTATGCTGCAAAACCGGCTTTTCTGGCATCATATTTCTGGCTGGTACTGAAAAGGACACAACGCTGATCTGGCCCGGGCATTTCCGGTTAGCCGCAATCCATCAGCTTGGGCGACCATGAACGCCATACAAACCGACGAACTGCTCGACCATTACCGCATCGACAAGCTGATTGCCCGCAGCGGCATGGCGTCCATCTATCGCGCCACCGACACCCGCAACGAACGCCCCGTCGCCATCAAGGTCCCGCATCCCGAAATGGAGAGCGACCCGGTTCTCTTCGACCGCTTCCGCCGCGAGGAGGAGATCGGCAAGAACATGGACCATCCCGGCGTGATGCGTGTCTTCACCGACGACGACCGCAGCCGCATGTACATGGTGATGGAATGGGTCGATGGGCGTCTATTGCGGCAAATACTCAACGAGCAGCGACCGCTTCCGCATGACCGCGCCGTCAAGATTACGCGCAACATTCTCGGTGCGCTGCAGTATATCCATGATCACGGCGTCGTACATCGCGACCTGAAGCCCGAGAATGTCATGGTCGATGACGATGACAACATCAAGCTCATCGACTTCGGCATCGCGTCGAACGCCAGCTCGCGCCGCCTCACCTTCGCCAAGCTGTCGAAGACCATGGGCACGCCCGACTACATCTCGCCCGAACAGGTGCGCGGTGGCCGCGGCGATGCGCGCAGCGATATCTACTCAACCGGCGTGATGCTCTACGAGATGCTCACCGGCAAGGTGCCATTCTTGGGGCCGAATCCGTTTATCGTGATGAACGATCGGCTGCTCAACAACCCCACGCCGCCTCGCGAACTCGATCCAACCATCTCGCCGCAGTTGCAGGAAATCATCTACCGCGCCATGGAGCGCGAACCCAAGAACCGCTACCAGCGTGCCAGCGAATTCGCTCACGATCTCGACCATCAGGAAGAGGTGGGCGTCGCCGATCGCGCCGAGTTGCACAACTGGAAGGTGAAGCGCAGTCCCTGGCCGCGCAAGATCGCGTTCTACGTGGCCATGGCGCTGATTCCGATTGTGGTGTTCGGACTGCTGCTGTGGGTGGCGCGGCACAGCTAAAGCAACGACGCAGGGTAAGTATGGCCAGCCTTGAAAGGGCATGGCTTCAGCCGTGCCAGTTTCCGCTGATAATTGAGCCGGCCTTTAGGCCCTGAGGGCACGCATTTCAAACTCCCCCGATGGCCCTCGCGGACTGAAGTCCGCTCCTAAATCAAGAAAGCTCTTTACGGCACGCCTAAAGGCGTGCCCTTTCAAAAACTGTGTGAGCGCCGAATTTTCTGCGATCAGTACCCAGGCGTCGTTTGCCGAGGTAACGATTTGGCGAGGTCTCTCGCAACGTGTTCAACTGGCGGCGGGCACAACTACCGCTGAATAAAATCGTCGCTGTGGATCATGAACTCGGGATACGCGCCCGCGCCGAGTTCGTGCAGGTCCATTCCCTGGCGCTCGCCGTCGGACTCCACGCGATAGGGCAGGATGCGATTGAGCACCCAATTCAATCCATAGGTCAGCGGCAACACGAACCCAACCAAGGTTGCGATGCCTACGAGCTGTGCCAGCCACTGTCCCGGCGCAGCACGCGATCCCATTCCGGCGAAGACTCCGGCAGCGAAGAGTCCCCACAGTCCTGCGACGGCGTGTGCCGAAACTGCGCCACCGGGGTCATCGACGCGCAGCCACAACTCCAGCCACTCCACCGACAGCGCGACCAGCACGCCCGCGATGAGACCAATCAAAATTGCTGCGGCGGGTCGCAGCATGGCCGTCGCCGCGCTGCTTGCGACCAAACCGCCGACCCATCCATTTCCGGCGATCGACGCATCCGGGCGCCCGAAGCGTAAGCGCGTCACCACTACCGCAACCAGGGCAGACGCCGCAGCGCACAGTGTGGTGTTGATCTCGACCAGCACCAGTCCTGATGGAGGCGCGCCGCCAAACAGCATCGCGCCCGCGGAGTTCAGCCCCAGCCATCCTGCCCACGCCAGCAAGCAGCCGAAGACCACGTTGACCAGGTTGTGTCCGGGAATCCCGACCGGCATGCCTTCAGGAGAATACTTTCCCTCGCGCGGCCCCAGGATCCACACCATCGAAAGCGCAGTCAGCCCGCCGACCACATGAATGGTGCTGGCGCCGCCGGTGTCGAGGAATCCGCTGCCGAGTCCGTAGATCGTGCCGAGCTGCGACAGCCAGCCTCCGCCCCACGCCCAGTGTGCGAAGAGCGGATACGTCCATCCCGCGAGCACCGCCGTTGAAGCGCAGATCGGACCCAGCCGCCAGCGATCGGCGGCCGCGTTGAGCGGAATCATCGCGGTGATACCCACTGCAAACATCTGCAGCACCACGGACAGTAACGCAGGCGAGCCGTTCAACTCAAGCCCGCGCAGGAAGAACGGTTGCCGTGCCATCCAGTCCCACGGCTTGCCGCCGACGGTAATGACGTGCGCCGCGCAGCCGGCGAATCCTTCCCACGAAAAACCGACGGCGATGTACACCAGGGCGGCCACCGCGATCACGCACATCGAGGCCAGCATGGCGTGTGCCGCGCTGCGTGACTTACCCAATCCGTTGGTAAGCACCGCCAGCCCGACTACGGCGAGCGGAACCAGCAGAATTGATACCAGACAGAGAGCGGTGGTGATTTCGGAGACCCAGGGCGAGGGCTGGCCCATCACGGCTCCGCCTCGGGTGGCGCGAGGTTGGCGCGAAAGACCAGCGCCAGGCCGAGCACTTCGACCGCGAATCCCGCCAGCACAAACAGCGCACGCGGGGTTGCCGCGCCCAGCATCTCCAGCGCGGCGAGAACCAGAAACCATCCCGCCAGCATTAACAGGAAGCCCACGAGTTTCATGATAAGACTTTGCCGGGACTGCGCACGACAGGAAGCAGCGATACGCCCGACCCAGCAGCCACAATGGGCAACAAGCACGCCGCAGACGACCAGTGTGTAAGCCTAATTGCTGGCAGCGCAAGCGTCCAATCGATTTTTTTGATGAGCACTAGAAGCACGATCATCGCAGAAAAGCCCCGTTTCCCTGCTAGTATTTCGAGACGAACCTGCCTCAGACTGCAAGGACACCTTGATGAGAGACATCCTGAACCAGATTGTCGCCACCCGCGCGGGCACGATTATTGTGCTGCTGCTCGCGGCGTTTCTTGAGGCGTACGGGGACTCGTGCTTTCAGTCGGGACTCTATCGCACTACCGGCGCGGCGCGCTATGTTGCGTTCGCCGGTGGCGCGCTGGCGCTCACCTTGTATGGCTTGGTTGTGAACACTCCTCCGTGGGATTTTGGGAGATTGCTGGGAGTGTATGTGGTGCTGTTCTTTCTGGTGGCACAGGTGCTGGCGAAGGTACGTTTTCAACAGTCGCCGACCGCGCCGATCCTGTTGGGCGGATCGCTGATTGTGGCTGGCGGAGCGGTGATGACTTTCTGGAAGGGATAGCGCGCTGCACTGTGAAAATGGTACGGGTTCGTTGCGGACCATACAGAAATGTCAAGAAGCAAACAGGTGGAAGGGCACGGCTTCAAAGCCTGCCCTGAGCGAAGTCGAAGAGTGCCGCAAAGGCGCCTTACCTATATTCACCCGCGCGGACTTTAGTCCGCGCGGGTCTCAGGAGAACAACGCATGACCAAGGTAGAAGCTATCATTCAACCATCGCGCTTTGAGGCGGTGAAGGACGCGCTGATCGAAGTCGGGGTCGACGGCATGACAGTATTCGAAGTGCGCGGCCACGGACGCCAGAAGGGCCACACCGAGTCCTATCGTGGCCGCGAATACAACGTGGACCTGCTGCCCAAGATTAAGATCGAGATGGTGCTCGACGACAGCGTGGTCGAGCGCGCGGTTGAAACTATCCTGAAGGTCGCTTCCACCGGTAAGATCGGCGACGGCAAGATCTTCATCTCGAAGATCGACGAAGCCATCCGCATCCGCAACCAAGAGCGCGGTGTGGTTGCGCTGTAGCAGTGGAGCCCAGCATCTGCGCGGATCCGTAGATTTCGCCAGGCGCGCGACGGGCGCAGAAGTCGTAAGCTAACCCGATGCTCTACACAAGCTCATCGGGAAGCACTGCTTCCCGCCACGAGCAGCTACTGCAGCTTCGCATACTCCATCTTGGCTTGCTTCAGGATGGGAACATCGAAGTCGGCGTCTTTCCAGAGCGTGAGAAAATCCTGGTATGTAGCTCGGGCCCTCGCCTTGTCTCCCTGCAGGGCGTAAGCACGGGCGAGGCCGAGACGGGCCAGCGCACCCCAGGGAAAGTTGGCCACCAGTCCCCGGTAGTCGAGGAACTTCCGAAACTCCGCTGCCGCTGCGTCGCCGTTGTGCAGCATAAGGTAGGCTTCTCCCCGCAAGTAAACCGGGAACAGGGAGCCGGTTACCTGCATTGGCAAGCTCAGCTCGATCGCGGTCGATACCCGCAATAATTCGACGGCCCGATCCGGGTCCTTGCGCTGCAAGGCAACAGCCGCCCCGATCGTCGGCAGCCAATACTTCTGCACCAGCGTGTCCAGCGGCAATGCTTTTTCGAGCTCGGCTGCCAGCTTTTCCGCTTCTTGTATATCGCCTGCCCGGGCCAAAGCCAGGGCCGCCATGGCCCGCACATCGCGGTTCGAGGCTAGCTTCACCGCTGCATTGGCATCGCTGCGTGCCTGCTCGCGGTTGCCCGATTCCACTTCGCGCAGCGCAGCCGATGCCAGATAGCTTGCGGCAGCCTCTCTGGCGTCGTTGTGTTGAGCTGAATCCATGGCGCGCCGGGTCAGCTCGCGTGCATCTCGCATTTTCCCAAACCACGCCGCCGTGTCCGCTTGCGAGGCCAGCAGCACGTCTTCCGTGCCCGGTTTCCCCATGGCGGCCGCTGCCAATTGCGCCATCTGCAACCTGTCGTCCTTCAGAAACGCCAACGCGTAGCGGGCGGAAAGCAGATTCTCACCTTCCAGCTTGCGTTGCTCCGCTTCCTTATAGACCGCCTCCGCTTTATCCAGCTGGTTGAGGGCCGCATAGTCGGAGCCGAGGTTGAGATAGGTGACCTCATTGTTCGGCTCGATACGCATTGCTTCGCGATCTTCTTCCGACGCCATTTCCCAGTTTCCCAGGTTGCCGGAAATGAATCCCAAGTTGGCGTAAGGCACAGCGTCTCTGGGATAGGCCTGTTGCCACAGTTGGTAGACTTGTGCCGCTCGATCCAGCTCTCCGGTCGTAGTGAGGTAGTAGTTTGCTTCGATGGAGAACCGCTCCCGCTCGCTCACCTTCTCCCGCAAATCGTAAGCTTGCTTTGCGTTTTCCGCTGCTCGCCCGACTTCGTTGAGGTTGCTGTAGGCGGTCGCCATGTCGGCGTACGCCATGGCGAAAGTCGGGTCGAGCTCCGCTGCCCGCTTATAGAACGGGAGCGCGGCGGTGTCTCCTTTCGCAGAATTGGTCTTGCGTCCCAGGCTGAAGGCTTGCAGCGCTTCCAGCGATGGCGTGGTCGCCGCCTCCAATGGTGTGGAGTACTTCTGCACCGAGCTGAGCGACTCGCCCAGCTTGCCGCGCAAGCTTACCGCTGCGGCGTCCAGGGCCTTGAGTACTGATTCTTTGCCAGCTGCCTGCTCCTGCGCCTCCGCTAGGGTGTCTCCGGTGGCGCAGTTCACTGCCTTCAAGCCGATCACATACTGGCTGCCCAGCCTGGCAATCGAACCGGTCAGCATGGCCTTGCTGCCGGTCCGCAGGCAGACCTCGCGAGTAACCGCCGGGGTCAGGCGGTCGTCCGCCGGACGACCCATCAGCTTCAAAGTCTCATTGACCTTGTGCTCGGAAACCAGATCCAGGAATGGCGATTGTTCAAGCTGGATCGAGAGCCCTTGCATCAGCGCATCATCAAAAACGCTCTCACCTGTAGTGTTGGTGAAATCGGAAACGACGATGGTGTCCTTCTCAGTCAGGTGCTGGCCGCGATGCGAGCCATAGTAAAGACCACCAGCAATCAGCGCCAACAGAATGAATGCGGCAGGGACCACGACTTTCCAGGAGAAATGTCGCTGCGGCTTAGGCGATAGCGTTTGGGCTGAGGCGAAGGAACGGCGGCGACCGCGTGAACTGGCGCGGCTAGGATGCTCGCTCACCGCCGAACTCGGAGGCAACGCCCCAATTTCCTCACCATCTGTGGTGATGGCGCCCTGCAATATCATCTCGTGCCTCAGTTGCTTCAGGTCGGCGCGGACCTCAGACGCGAGCTGGTAACGGCGCTCGCGTTCCTTTTCCAGACAGTCGGCGATGATATCGTCCAACGCTGGCGGGATGGCGGTATTCAGGGAAGACGCCGCCGGCGGTTGGTGATGCAGGATCTCCGCATAGACCACGCCCGCACTCTCGCCCTCGAATGGCAGTTTGCCCGTGGCCATTTCATACAGCACCGATCCGAAGGAGAAAAGATCGGTGCGTGTATCCAGTTGTCTCGTCCGCACCTGCTCGGGTGACATATAGGCGACCGTGCCCAGCAGGGCTCCTGTGTTGGTTATGTGCCTGGCATTCTCATCGCTAGTGCGTGTAATTACAGCATCGATCTCGGAGTCAGGCTTTTCCGTAACCTTGGCCAACCCGAAATCGAGAATCTTGGCATGACCTCGCTTGGTGACGAAGATATTCGCGGGCTTAATATCCCGGTGGACAATGCCTTCGGCGTGTGCCGCGTCGAGCCCATCGGCGATGTCGATGGCAATGCGCAGCAATGGTTCCAATTCAAGTGGACGGCCGATCAGGTGCTTCAGGGTCGCGCCATCCATGAACTCCATGGCTATGAAGGCGCGGCCTTCCTCCTCTCCGATGTCGTGGATGGTGCAGATGTTGGGATGATTGAGCGCCGAGGCGGCCCGAGCTTCGCGGCGAAAACGCTCCAGCGCCTGAGAATCACGGGCGACCTCGTCGGGAAGAAACTTGAGGGCGACGAAACGGCCTAAGCGCGTGTCCTCGGCCTTGTACACCACGCCCATCCCGCCGCCGCCGAGCTTTTCGGTGACGCGGTAGTGCGAGATAGTTTCGCCAATCATATCCCGGGTGAAGTTGGAATGGATAGCTGATGGTACCGGCGACCGCGACCGAGAGTCAATTAGTAACCTGCTTGCTATTAGCTCAATCCTGAATGATCGGCCATCCGGAAACGGATTCCTCAATACGTCTCAGCTAGCTCTTGGAACATAGCCTTCCGCCGCTTGCGGGTTATCAGCAACCCTGCTCTAATCGCGCTACTTCCTTGTAGCCGGTTCTTCAGCCTTCGGGTTAAGCTGGAACTCACGCGAGAAAGATAATAAATGACCAATTATCCAGTGCTTTTCTCCCTTCTGTTGTCAGTCATAATGTGGCTGGCGGCGCAGGCCGGGGCCGTATTGCGCAGGCGCCGGCCTCTGCAGGATGCCGAGCGCGACGACTTCGGACTTGTCGAGGGCGCAACCCTGACATTGCTCGCTCTCATCATCGGATTCAGTTTCTCGATGTCCACCACCCGCTACGATTTGCGCAAGAATTACGAGGAAGCCGAGGCCAATGCGATTGGCACCGAATATGTCCGGGCAGGACTGCTTCCGGCCGGCGATGCCGCGGCCATACGTTCCCAGCTTCGCAAATACACGGAATTGCGTATCGCGTTCTACCGTACACGGCATTTCGAAGCCCTGAGTGAAATTAATGCCGATACCGCCAAGCTGCAATCGGAGATGTGGGCTGCCGTCGAAACTCCCGCGCTGGCGCAGCCGACACCTTTAACGGCGCTCGCGGTCTCAGGCATGAACGATGTGCTGAACTCGCAGGGATATACCCAGGCGGCATGGTGGAACCGCATTCCCGCGTCGGCATGGGGTTTGATGATCGCAATCGCCGTTGCCAGCAACTTTATGGTTGGCTACGGTGCACATAACGTCAAAACCAAAGGCATACTGCTGTTTGTACTGCCACTGGTTGTCTCCATCGCATTCCTTCTAATCGCCGATATCGACAGCCCGCGTGGCGGCTTCATTCACGTCGTTCCGCAAAATCTGGTAAGCCTGCTGCAGTCTTTCCCTGGACAGTGATCCGGGCTTTGCAGCACGACCATACGTCCGGTGTAGCCGGGTGCGCGGAAGCGACTTCTCACTACGCCGGGTGTCGCACTCACCATCCTCTGTATGAGTGGGAGACTTCGGGGTCGATGTTAATCCTCGATGAATCTGACACTCAGCGAAGAGTCGTTGCACTCCTTCGAAAGCCGCGAATGAGTGGCGCGCCGAGTGATTTTCACTTGTTGCCGCCAACTTGGCCGGGTAAAATTTAGCATCTGAAAAACGCAGGTGGGGTAGTTCTGTCTCCCAAGTTCCCAGTTTCGCCTCGGAAGGGGAGCAAGCCAGGTTTTGTGAGTTGCTGAATGAATCGTCCGCCCCCGATCGGGACGCTGAATTCGACGACAGGTCGCGCTTCGAGATGCTGCTTACCGATCTCTCGGCGCACTTCGTCAGCGTGACTGCAGAGACCATCGATAACGAGATCGTCAGCGCCCAGCGGCAAATTGTTGAGGCCTTAGACCTGGACCGCAGCACGCTGGGCCGGTTAGACGTTGATCGCTTTGTCGTCACTCATTCCTGGGCGCTGCCGGGCCTGCCTCCTCTTCCGGGCTACGCAATCAAAGACTTGCTCTGGTTCTCGAGTGTCTTGTCTCGCGGAGATACCCTCTGCTGCTCGCGCCTCGACGATTTGCCGGAAGAGGCTGCACTGGAGGAAGGCGTTGCCCGCTGTTGGTGAGTTGATCTTGGGAGCAACCCATCGCAATCCTCCCGCGTGCGGAGGCTAAACCAGAAGTACTTATGCTGCCAGCCTGTAAACTGGCAGCGCAGAATTTCCGACAAGGAGACACTAAGTGGACTTTGGAGCGGGATTTCGAAAGCTAGCCCTAGGAGCATTTACAGTCGCAAGCCTTTTTGTCGGCGGAACGTCCGTCGCGCAGCAAGTCACGGGCACGTTGGGTTCGGCCGACGCCACCACCACCATCAGCGGCAAACAGATTCCGCCCCCGCCTCCAAGGTTTGGCGGCGTGATCAAGGAAACTTACAAGGATTCCACGCCTTGGTGGCCGCCGCGCATTGTGCCTCCCAAGGGCGCGCCCAACGTTCTCCTTATCATGACGGACGACCAGGGCTACGGTGTGCCGAGCACCTTCGGTGGCGTCATTCCTACCCCGAACTTGGACCGCATTGCCAAGTCAGGATTGCGTTACATTCAGTTCCATTCGACGGCGCTTTGCTCGCCTACCCGGGCTGCGCTCATCACCGGCCGCAATCATCACTCAGTCGGCTTCGGCGTCATCGGCGAATTGTCCACCGGCTACCCCGGCTATGACTCCGTCATCGGGCCCGATAACGCTACCATCGCCGAGATACTGAAGGAGAACGGCTACGCTACGTCGTGGTTCGGCAAAGACCACAACACACCGGGATTTACCTACAGCACCACGGCGGGGCCCTTTGACCAATGGCCAATCGGCATGGGATTTCAGTATTTCTATGGCTTCCTGGGCGGCGAAACCGACCAGTGGACGCCGTATCTGTTCCGCAACACCGAGGCGGTGTATCCCTGGGTCGGCAAGAAAGGCTATAACCTCACCACCGACCTGGCCGACGACGCTATCCGCTACTTGCGTGACCTGAACGCAGCCGCGCCCGACAAGCCGTTTTTCCTCTACTACGTGCCTGGAGGCTCACACTCGCCCCACCAGCCGAAGCAGGAATGGATCGACAAATTCCACGGCAAGTTCGACATGGGCTGGGAAAAGCTGCGCGAGCAGATCTTCGAAAACCAGAAGAAACTGGGCGTGATTCCGCCGAACACCACTCTGACGCCTTGGCCGAACGGACAGGAAGAGTACGGGGGAGCCAAGCTGCCCAAGTGGGACTCGCTCAACGAGGCGGAAAAGAAGATGTATGCCCGCCAAGCGGAGGTCTTTGCCGGGTACACCGCCTACACCGACTATGAGAT
>Ga0209656_10000718_pt1 | contig 21536 bp, 18 predicted proteins | sample BogFormECP12_OM2_FD_188239 | JGI IMG/M metagenome (GOLD analysis project Ga0209656, IMG submission 188239) | Bog forest soil microbial communities from Calvert Island, British Columbia, Canada - ECP12_OM2 (SPAdes) (version 2) | ecosystem: Environmental > Aquatic > Freshwater > Wetlands > Bog ... | reverse complement strand
CCACCAGGCTCGCCCAGGCTCACCTGAAAAAGCTCGATCTGCTGCCAAGCGAGGCGAGGGTGCTCAGGGTCAGCCGTCTGCAGGTGGCGGCGGCCGGACCCGACCGCGTGATGCAGGACCACAGGGTCATCGATGTCGCCGTGCATCTGCAACCAGTTGTCCGGGGTCTGCCGCTGGATGGTCCCGGCGGAAGACTAACGGTTTATTTCGACCACAAGAAAAACGTGACCTGCGTCGATTACGTTTCGCGGCGGATCGGACGAGTCTATAGGGAGGTCACCCTCCTGCACCCACCCGAGCACGCGGTCGAGGCCGCCCGCCGGGAGTGGGAGAAGCGGGGCATCGGCGAAGTCGAGGTGAACGAAGTGCGCCTTTGCTACTACGAGATGGCCTGGAACGATCGGCAACGCTATCTGCAGCCCGCCTATCTCGTGCTCGCGACGCTGGTCGGTGCGGACAGTCGCATCAGGATCGGCGACATTTATGTGTCGCCGGCGGCGGTCAACGCCGTTGGACGGATCGTACCCGCAGCGCCGCGGCCTACGCCTCAACCACCGAGGACCGCGCGAGGCGGCTCACACGGGAGGGCTGGTGCCCGTTGATGAGGCAGCCGAGCGAGGCGGAGCTGGAAGGGAGAATGCGGCCAGGCGCCTTCTCCAGAAGCGGGTTTCTCGGTCCGGACGAACGGCTCGCCGACGTGACCGCGGCCGACGCGCGGACGCTTGATGCGTTGAATCTGGACGATGCCCGGATCGCGGCCGCGCTCGAAGGCCTGATCGACGCCGCCGAGCGTTCCCCGCAGCACCGCGCGTCTGTGGGTCCCCTTCAGTGTCACATTGAGGTCCACCAGGGTTTTCAGATCTGCCCATGGGCCGATCTGCAGAGCGGCCGGTGTTCGGCCGGCGGAGGCGCGCGCCACGCTTCGGCTGATTGGTCGATCACCAATACCGCGACGGGTGACACGATGAGAGGCCCAGGCCTCATCGTCCACCTGATCCGCGATCACCATTTTTTCGAAGGCGCGAAGTCGCCCAATCGTGTCGATCCCGCGCGATTGGCAGCCCTGCTCGGGCTCTCGTAGACGGGTGCGACGCTGAAAGCACAGCGGCTCTGCTCGCAGGTCAATGCGTAGCTGTATCTTTGGTTCAACGGCGCCAGACTCATCAACGGGCGCCGTCCGGGAAGCGATTAGCAGTCCACCCGTCGAACTGCGAAGGCCGGCTGGGTGCGAAAGCGGTGAGACCGCGCTGCGGCCGCCAGCTCGGGTCCGGTGTGGTTATCGGACGCCGCGCGCCAGCACGCCCGTATCACGCGCGTCGCGCTGTGGCTGTGTGTGGATTCGCCGCCCTTCCGCTGCGAGTGCGGCGCCGTGACCTACGGGCCAGCGCTGGCCGATGGGTGCAGTCTGCTCGACGGGCCTCAACCTCAACCAACCTCAACCTCAGCGTGGGCGAGTTGACACTTGCACCATTAGCAGGGGTCGCCGTCGGGCGTGTAGTACGGCTGGCCGTCAGGCGTGTAGCAGGGCGGCTCGCCGACGTACACGGGCGCCAGCAGGACCGGGTGTCCGAGGGCGTCCGTGCAGCCGCCCGCCTCAATATGTCGCCCGTGTACGGCCGCGCAGGCGTCGGCGTGTGCGGGGGGTGCGAAGACAACGGGCGCCGCCGCCATCGCCAGGGCCGTTGATATGGCTGTCACCAGCGCTGCTGCCAGCTTCTTCATCTCATACTTCCTTTGGCTAGCCCCGGCCCCCTGTCATTATCGCGCCCACCTTGCCAGCGCGCTAGTGCGGTTGGGTCGCTACAAGGTTCAGAGTTTCGGCTTGCCCGCTGCTAGTGTCGGGGGTGGCTTCGAGGGTTCACGCCCCTGGTGCGCCGGGTAGGGTGGCGGCCCCGGCTCCCAACCTCCTGAGGCCGGGTGGGCGTGCTTCCGGTGCCTCGAAGGGGCCATCGGACGACGCCTCGTGCCGGCCGACTTCGAGCCCGCGGCGCCCGCCAACTCCGACGAGGCGCCTCACGGCCCTGAGCTTCGCGCTCGATACCACCGACAAGGAGGCGAAGTTCGCTGCCGCCACGCGCGCAGCAAGTTCGCGATATTCCAGATCAGGTTGGCATTCGTCTGCGCCATGGTGCGGATAATCTCCTCGGGTCAATTGGTAAAGGTGGAAGTCACCCCGACCCCCCGACCCGACGGGGACCTTGGGCAGGCACTGCGGTGCCGCGTTTATCGCAGGTGCGCAGGAAGCATGGTCGCTTCAACCAAGCGGCGATCGATCAGGCAGCGCCATCCTCGCTGAGGTACCGATACAGCGTCGCCCTGCTGACTCCGAGGAACTTGGCGATGTCCCTGCCGGTGTGACCATCGGCCTTCATCCGCTTCGCGGTGGCCACGTGCTCAGCATCCTCGACCTTGCGGGGTCGCCCGAACTTGGTGCCGTTGGCCCGCGAGGTTTCCCGCTTGAGGGCGGTCCTCTCCTTTACCAGCTCGCGCTCGAACTCAGCCATGCTGGCCAACACGCCGATGACCATGCGGCCCGCCGCCGTCGAGGAGTCGATCCCGTCGGTGGTGGATACCAGCCTGACCCCGCGCTCGGTGAGCGCCTTGACCGTTTCGAGGATGTGAAGGGTGTTGCGACCCAGCCGGTCGAGCTTCCACACCACCACGGTGTCGCCCTTGCGAACGTAGTCCAAAAGCGAAGCGAAGCCTGGGCGGTCATCGCGTGCGCCAGACATCGTGTCCGAGAAGGTCTTCGTGACCCCGGCAGCGGTCAGGGCAGCGTTCTGCTGGTCGAGGGTCTGAGCAACCGTGCTCACGCGGGTGTAGCCGATCCTTGTTCCGGTTGCGGTTGGGGCAGCGATTGTTTTGTCGCCCTTATGTCTCACAAGTAGTAGCGAGCGTCCTCATACAGCCGACTGGACCGGTCAGTTCAGCGTTGGCCCGCACCACGGGCGAACGGATTGGAAGGGCGAGGGATCTCCGCAGTCGGAGATCCCTCGCGTCAGCTTAGCCTCAAGGTTGCTGAGACCAAGGAGGCGTTCATGGCCGACTACGCAACTCTACTGCGGGATCACGTCACTTTGACCTGCCGCTCGGTGGACCGGATCTTTCTGCAGCCCTACGTTCCGAAGCTGCAGTCGGTAGGCGGGGTGTGCCAGTTCCTGCACTGGCAGAAGGGGTTCGGGATCCCTTCCTCGGCGGCGTTCGGGAAGATCGGCGACGCCTACGTCGCCGAGGTTCACCGGTGGGCGACGGCGAACGGGATCCCGGTGCGCCGGTTCGCCAAGGGCGAGAACAAGGAGGAGATCGCACGCCCGCTGATCGAGGCTGCCGAACGCGAGGGCGGCGATGGGCGAGTGGTGCTGATTGGGATTGCGCAGCAGAAGACGCCGGTGTGGCGGTCCTGGAAGGCCAAGGGCCAAGAGCACGCGGCGCATCCGCACATGGAGTGGGGACGCCAGATGGCCTTCGTCAACCACTTTTACTTCTACCTGTGGGATCCCGACTGGGGTGGGGCGTTCTGGAAGACGAACGCCTACGCCCCGTGGCCGGTGTGGATCTGGCTCAACGGGCACTCCTGGGCGCAACGCCAGTGCAAGCGGCTCGCCATCGGCTACACCGCGCTGGACAATGGCTTCCGCCGCTGCGATGATCCCGAAGCGCTGCAGCGGATCTGCGACCGGCTCGGGTCGGGCGCGGTGAAGGGCTTCTTCTGGCGGTGGCAGCGACGGCTCCCCTCCCCGTTGACCCGCGACGACCTCGGCGCCGGATATGTCTACGAGCTCGCGTTTCGCCAATTCGAGATCTCCGACACCCGGGTGTTCGACCGGCCGGCGGCGGGGCGGTCGTTCTTCGAACAGCTCATCCGCGACCACCTCGACGTGGGCCGCCCGGAGAAGGTGGCGCTGATTTTCGGCCGGCGGATCAACCGGCGCACGCCGGGTACCTTCCGCACCCAAGTGATCACCACAGACGTCGACCCGCAGATCAGCTGCTACTACAGGTCCAGTCGGATCAAACAGTATTTCAAGGAGCACCGGGCGTTGCGCACCGAAACCGTGGTCTGCGACACCCGCGACTTCGGCATCGGCCGGCGGGTGACCGCCGACAACTGGAAAGCCCTTCGGGCGGTTGGCGAAGCGGCCAACCAGCGTCTGTGCGACGCACAAGCCTCCGATGCCCGTCCCGCTCCGGATGTGGCCACCTTCGCCGAGGTGACCCGGCCGTCCACAAACGATGGCCAACACGCCCCCGCGCTCCCGTTCGGGGACCCGCGTGTGATGGCGGTGATGGCCGCCACCGTCGGATTCACCCATCTGCTCGCCGGTTTCGACAACCCGGCCCTGGTCCGCGCGGTCGGCACGCTCCTGGGCCTCCCATACACCAGTCGGCAGGCCACCTACGACCTGCGACGCCTCAAACGTAAGGGGCTCATCACCAGGCTGCCGGGCCACCACCGTTACCAACTCACCCCGCTCGGACGCCGCGTGGCCGTCCTGTTCACCAAGGTCTACGGTCGCGTCCTGGCTACCCTCGATCCTCGGCTACCAATGGATCTCGCCGAACGCAGCCAGCTGGCCCTGGCATGGCGACAACTGGACCGCCGACTGGACTAATTCACCAGCGACGGACTCGCCGCGGCATGAACCTCAAACTTGATCTGCCCGTGAACCTGCCCTGACCAAGCGAAGCTAGAACGTCGCTATAGAGAACTTCCATCGTCGGGCCGGGCGGTATTGCCAGTGCTCGCCACATGTCGTTTTGCATCAGGTGAAGCAGTTCCAATGACCTACAACTCCGCCAATTTGCCGACCGCCGGCGGCTCACCCCGGACCCGCAGGTCCGTCAGCGCAGCCAGCGAGCTGCCTTCACCAGTCCCCGGGCGACGGGGTCAGTCGGCTCCAGCTCGCCCGCCGGGTTCACGCGGACAGGTGGCAGGACGGGGAGCCCGAGACGCCACAGCAGCCGGTCCAACATCCGGAACGGCGCCAGCACAGCGGGCTCGCGCAGCTTCCAGATCGGGCAGCGCAGCGCGTCTGAACCGGTCGCATCGAGGATCCCGTTGACCGCACGCCGCGCCGCCTCATTGGCGCCCTCCATGGTCGCCAAGTCGGTGTACGTGCGGACGAAGTCCGCGGCGAGGAAGAAGTTGGGGATACGCGTCACCGCCTCAGGCCGGTCGGCCCAGGAGCCTGCGGTGTTGATGAGCAGCGGCTCGAGGTTGGTCACCTTGGTGGGGTTTGGGAATTGGATATCGGGATCGAGGAACGAGGTGACGACGTTGGCCACCTCGAGCGAGCCGTCGTTGATGTGGTCTATAAGCTGTCTCCACACTTCCTCGCGGATCTCCTCCTCCGTGCACTCCATCGCCACCTTGCCGTTGAGCCCGGGCGTGTTCCAGTCCGAGATGTCGACCGAGAGGATCCCCGCGACACTCCCGTCGCCGCGCTGGGTCAAGTTCACGTCGGGCCAGAACTGGGCCTGCGAGATCGCGGTCAGTGCCCACTCGGAGTCGATGAAGATCGCGTGACCGGGCACCAGTGGCACATCGTGGCGGAGGTAGAACATCATGCCGTTCATCCAACGCACGGTCAGTCGGGGCACCGGGGCCAGCCGCGGCTCGGCCGCGAGGAGGTCTTGGGAAAGCAGCAGCGCGAGCTTCTCGGCCGGCAGCGCCGCCACGTAGTGGTCGGCGACCACCCGTTCCGGGCCGGCGGCGCCCTGCACGGTCACGCCGGTGATGCGGCGCCCGTCGCAGTCGATCCCGGCGACCTTGTAGCCACCGCGCAGCACCACACCACGGCTGCTCAGGTACGCGATCCACGGGTCGATCCAGACCTCGCTGGTCGGCGCGTCCAGCACCCGGTCCGCGCGCCCGCCGGCGCGCATCATGTCAAACAGCAGCTGGCACAGGATCAGGCCGCCGGTGCGCGCCGATATCTGTTTCGCCTGCGCTGCAACTAGCGTGCGGGTCAGACCGGTGGCGAGAAACTTCTGGAATCCAGGGGACCGATGGTCGGCGCCGGTGTATTCCCACCAGCTCATCTGCTCGAACTCGTCGTAGCGGCGCTCGTCGCACGAGCAGAGCAACGCCAGCAGCCGCTCGAAGAACACCGACAGGTCCGGGGGCTTGATGCTGAGGCGGGTGCCGAACTCCCACATGAACCGGGTCGCCAGCCCGAGGTCGTCGATCGACCCCAGCGCCTCCGCCGGCGCGACGAGCTCGTTGGGTCCGCCGGCCTGCGCCATCAGGATCCGAGTAGCCGAGACGAGGTGGTAGGCGACCGTTCGATTCTCGTGGGGGATCCGCGCCATCGTGTCCGGCAGGTGGCGGTAGAAGCCGGGAAAGAAGCGGAAGCCGTGTTCGGCCGGCAGATCCGCTCGCCCGTCGGTCCCCGATCGGGGCTTGGGCATCGAGCGTGCCTTACCGCCGAACACGTCGCGCGCCTCGAAGACGGTCACCTTGAATCCGCGCTCGACGAGCTCATGCGCCGCGCTCAACCCGCCGACTCCACCACCAAGCACCGCCACCGACGTCACGGGTCGAAGATACGGCCGATCGGACCGCGGCGTGTCCGCTTTCAGATGGGCGGTGTGGGGCGTCGCATTCGAAACCCGCCATCACGACGTCCGTGACGGGCTGATGGCGCTCAAGGCCGCTAGGCGATCTCGCCGCGGCAGCCGCAATGAGCCACGGCGCCGAACGGGTGCCCGACTTTGGAGGAAAATCTCAGAACCCTGCTGTCGTACGACCTCTGTTGTTGTTGTGTGGCGCTTTCTGAGGCGGCGGCGAGCGGCAGATGACACGATATTGACGTGAGCGACAGTCGGGTGCGCTACGTGAGGAACAGGGACGCCCGAATTGCCCACCGGGTGCCGGTGAGGCAGAGGATTCTGTCATCCCTGTGGTTCGCCGATCTTGCCGTCGGACAAGTCGGGGCATCCCTTGGCTTCGACCGGCATATCGCAATCGCTGAGGCCATGTCATGACGACGGCGACGCCATGTCGGGCCTGTGGCACCGAATTGCGGAACAACGCGAGATTTTGTGACCGGTGCGGTGCGGCGACGGCGACGACACCGGCCGAGTACAAACAGGTGACGGTGTTGTTCGCCGACGTGGTCCATTCGATGAATATCGCAACGGCCGTGGGTGCGGAGCGGTTGCGCGAGATCATGACCGAGTTGGTCAACCGATGCTCAACCGTTGTGCAGCGTTACGGCGGAATGGTCGATAAGTTCACCGGAGACGGCATCATGGCGGTGTTCGGGGCCCCGGCCGCGTTGGAGAATCATGCTTTTCTCGCGTGCCTGGCGGCACTGGAGGTCCAAAACGAAAGCCAGCGGCTGGCCGCGGAGGTCAAACGCTGTGACGGCATGGAACTGCAATTACGGGCGGGACTGAATTCCGGCCAGGTCATCGCCGGCGAGATCGGCTCCTTCTCAATGGGTTACACCGCGATCGGTGAACAGGTCGGGATGGCCCAGCGGATGGAGTCGGTGGCCCAACCGGGTGCGGTGATGCTGAGCGAGTCCACCGCACGGCTGGTCGAAGGCACCGCGGTGTTGGGTGAGCCCGAACTTGTGCACATCAAGGGCGCGCGCGATCCGGTTCCCGCGCGCCGGTTGCTGGCCATGGCGGCGCACCATGTGCCGGTGGGCCGCGATAAGTCGACTCTGGTCGGGCGTCACTGGGAATTGGGCGCCTTAGCCGGGATCTTGGATCAGGCGGTCGACGGCCAAGGATGTGTCGTGGGCGTGGTGGGGCCGCCGGGTATCGGTAAGAGCCGTCTTGTCCGGGAGTTGGCCACGATAGCGACGATCCGCGGCATTGAGGTGTTCTGGGCGTTCTGCGAGACGCACACTCGTGAGATCCCGTTTTACGCGGTCGCGGGTCTGCTGCGCGCCGCCCTCGGGGTGGCCCGTCTCGACAGCGTCACCGCCCGCGAGCGGATACGAACCCGGACCCCCGATGCGAATCCCGACGACTTGCTGCTACTCGATGACCTGATGGGCATCGCCGATCCCGAGATCTCCCTGCCAAAAATCGATCCGGATGCGCGACGGCGGCGCCTGACGGCGCTGGTGAATGCCGCCTCGCTGGCCCGTGAGACACCGGTGGTCTACGTCATTGAGGATGTGCACTGGATCGACGAGGTGAGCGAATTGATGCTCGCGGACTTCCTTGCGGTGATCCCGCAGACCCATTCGATGGTGCTGGTCACCTACCGACCCGAATACCACGGTGCGCTGACCCACACCCGCGATGCCCAGTCAATTACCTTGGCCCCGCTGGGTGTTTCTCAATCTGCGGCATTGACCGCCGAACTGCTGGGCTCCGATCCGTCGGTCGGACAACTGGCCGCGACCATCGCCGAGCGGGCCGCCGGCAACCCATTGTTCATCGAGGAGATGGTGCGCGAGTTGGCAGAACGCGGCGTGCTCATCGGCGACCGCGGCGCCTATGTGTGCCAGACCGACGTGGCCGACGACATTGTGCCGGCCACCCTGCAGGCAACCATCGCCGCCCGCATTGACCGGCTCGACCCCCAGGTCAAACGGACTCTGAGTGCCGCCTCAGTGGCCGGGTCAGTGTTCGACACCGAGCTGCTGACCAGCCTCGGGATCGACCCCGCCTTCGAGGAGCTGGTCAGCGCGGAGTTGATCGATCAGGTGATGTTCACTCCACGCGCGCGATACGCCTTCCGGCACCCGTTGATCCGCAAGGTCGCATACAAATCACAGCTCAAATCCGACCGCGCCCGGTTGCACCGGCGGCTGGCCGCCGCGATCGAAGCCCGTGGCCCGGAGTCTCGCGACGAGAACGCGGCCTTGATCGCCGAGCACCTGGAGGCAGCCGGCGATCTGCACGGCGCCTACTCGTGGCACATGCGCGCCGGGACATGGTCGACGACCCGTGACATCGTGGCGGCCCGGACGAGCTGGCAGCGAGCCCGCGCAGTCGCCGACCGGCTACCCGGCGACGATCATGACCGGACCACCATGCGGATCGCACCCCTGGCCCTGCTGTGCGCCACCAGCTGGCGGGTCAGCGGCTCAGTGGCCGCGGCCGGCTTCGACGAACTGCGCGCTCTCTGCACAGCGGCCGACGACAAAGTGTCGCTGGCGCTCGGCACGATGGGGCAACTGATGGAGCTGACGATCCACGCCCACCGTCGCGAGGCCGCGCAGCTGGCCTCCGAATACATCAAACTCCTTGAGTCGGCCGGTGATCCGACGATCACGGTCGGACTGTCCTTCGGAGCGATCTTCACCATGTACGAGGCCGGTCAGTTCACCGAAGCCCTGCGATTGACCCAGCGGGTCATCGACCTGGCCGCCGGCGATCCCACCAAAGGAAACATCGTCTTCGGTTCACCGTTGGCGTTGGTCACCGCGGTGCAGGGCCTGCTCGGATGTTTTCTCGGGCGTCCGGGGTGGAAAGACCGCTTGGATGAGGCCGTTGCCGTCGGCCGCGGCTGCGACACAAACACGCGCGTGGTGACCGTGATGTACAAATACGTCGCCATTGCCTGCGGAGCATTGCTGCCCGACACCGCGGCCTTACAGGGCACCGCCGAGGCGCTGCGGATCGCGGAGGAGTCCGGCGAGAATTTCGTGCTCGCGCTGGCTCGCCTCACCCGCGGCATCACCCTGGTCCATTGGGGCGGCCCGGAGCGCCAACGCGGCGTCGAGCTGCTCGGTGACGTCGGAGCAGGGACAATGGCCGCTCAGCTGCTGGCAGATGTCGAGATCGCCCGGGAGAAGGCCAGAACCGCAGACATCGACGGTGCGATCGAGCTGGCGCGCACGGTCATCAGCAAACAGTTCGACACCGGGACAATGATGTGGCGCGGGCCGGCCACCACCGTTCTGGTCGAAGCGCTGCTGCGCCGCGGCAGAGAGGCCGACATGCAGGAGGCACAGGCCGCGATCGACAGGCTGGCGGCGGTGCCGACCGAGCCGGGGTTCGTCCTGCACGAATTGCCGCTGCTGCGGCTACGCGCCCTGCTTGCACGTGCGCAAGGCGACGAGGTTTCCTACCGCGACCTCGCGGACCGCTACCGCGCCATGGCGACATCGCTTGGCTTCGAAGGCCATATGGCAGCGGCCGAAACGATGGCATGACGCGCGCCCACCCGGGATATCGCATCCCACCCCGTTAGAGACCATCTCCCTCACCGCGCGCCAACGCGACATTCTTGCCCTCGCGGAGCAGGGGCTCACCAACGGGCATATCCCGAGCTACTCGGTGTATGCGTCCGCACCGTTGAAGGTCACCGCTACCGAGTACGCGAGAGAGATGGTCAAATAGCAGCCCCCGTTAGAGCGTTCTTCACGGGATGGCGCGCTTGTCGGCACGCGGTGTCGTGCCGGGCCCTTGCTGGAGCAACTCGGCCGGGCCGGCACCGCTACGCAGTTGCTCTAGTGTCGCGCGCCAGGAATTTGATAAATAATTGTAGACCTGGTTCATGGCGGATAGGGGCAGGCCGAAGGCGGAGTTGGTGTTGAGCGAGGACGAGCGCCAGACGTTGGAGCGGTGGGCGCGGCGGCCGTCGTCGTCGCAGGCGTTGGCGCAGCGGTGTCGGATCGTGTTGGGTTGCGCGGCAGGTAAACCCAACAAACAGGTCGCCGCTGAGGTCGGGGTCTGGCCGCAGACGGTGGGGGTATGGCGTCGGCGGTTTGTGCAACGCCGGCTGGAGGGTTTGGTCGACGAGCCGCGCCCGGGAGGGCCGCGCACGATCACCGACGAGCAGGTCGAGGCGGTGGTGGTGGCCACGTTGGAACGCGAACCCAAAGATGCCACGCATTGGTCGCGAGCCTCGATGGCCACCGAGACGGGATTGTCCAAATCGAGCATCGGGCGGATCTGGAAAGCCTTCGGGCTCAAGCCTCATCAGATCGACACGTTCAAACTGTCCAACGATCCGCAGTTCATCGACAAGGTGCGTGATGTCGTCGGTTTGTATATCGACCCGCCGGAAAAGGCGGTGGTGTTGTGTGTCGATGAGAAGAGCCAGATCCAGGCGTTGGACCGATCGGCGCCCGTGCTGCCGATGATGCCGGGTATGCCCGAGCGACGCAGCCACGACTACGTGCGCCACGGCATCACCACGCTGTTCGCCGCGCTGGATGTGGCCACCGGCGAGGTCACCGGATCGATTCATCGGCGCCACCGCGCCGCCGAGTTCTGTAGACTTGCGGCGCAGTCGCGCCAAAGCAACGCGGAGCGCAGGGGGCATGCTCACCAATGCCAGGCGGTGACTGTCCTCGTCCCACGCGAGGAAGGCAAGCTGTTGGTCCTCGTTCCCGACCCGACCCCCCGAAAACATTCCGGCATCTCGGTGCTGCGGGCGGTCTTGACGACAAACTGCGCCAGGTGGTCGAGGCCTGAAAATTCAATGGGCTCAACGATGCAGGAGCCGTTGGCTCTTGGCTATGTCTCCACTGACCGACCGAGCCCCGCGCCTTCGGCGCACTGGGCGCGCAGAAAGGGGATGAGGGCCGCGGCGACGGCCTGCGGGTCATCGAGATATGGGAAATGACCAGATTCCTTGAGTATTTCGATCTGGGCATCCGGGAAGACTTCTCGTTGCCGTGCGGCCATTGCCTCTGAGATGAAGATATCTCTGGCGCCCCACACGACGAGGGCGGGACGCCGCAACGGCAGCAGCCTGCGGCGGAGCTCAGGGGCCTGCTGCGCGAGGTCTGTGGCCCGGTAGAGTTTCAGCACGGCGCGGCGCGTTTGGGAAGAGAGGTTGTCCCACATGGTGCGAAGGGCTTCCTCTGGAACTCCGCGCTTGGCGCGCAACCGCATCGTCAATTTCAGCGCCGGGTAATTGAAGGCCCACATGAAAGCCTCGCCGACCCATCTGCGGCGCCACAGGCGTGCGAAAAAGTGCCAGCGGTAGTCACGCAGCACCCCGGAATTGATCAACACCACGCTCGCGAAGCGGTCTGGATGGGTTGCGGCCCACTGCAAGCCCCACGGTCCACCGAAATCGTGAAGCACCAGATGAACGCGCTGCACACCCAGCGCATCGAGCACACCGGCGAGGTGGCGCGCGTATCCCTCCACGGTGTAGTCGAAATCCTCGGGCTTGTCGGCGCGTCCGTAGCCCGGCATATCAGGCGCCAGGGCCCGCGTGAACGAGCCCACCTGCCGAAGAAGGGGCACGAATTCCTGTGCCGGGCCGGGGTTCCCGTGAACAAAGACCACAGCCTCTGCGCTGTCCGGCGGGCCTGCCTCCCACAGCGGGGATCGCACTCCGTCGATCACCACGTCGCGTGATCGCGCAGCGGCATTCATCGCGGCCGGCTTTCTGCGCTCACCGAGCCGGCCGACTCATAGGGGCGGCGTGCGGTTGTCGGCCGGCGCCGGGTGGCCTTCGCGACGCGGAACATGACTGAGGGGCGCAGCAGGCGAGCCGGGGGGTCGATCATCCCGGTGACTTTCATGAATTGGGCGGCAACAATCGCGTCTGATTCAGCTGCGGTGAGCACCCGGTCGACATACGCGTTGGTGATCCGCATCGAGAGCGGACGTGATCCCGCCACTTCCGGCAGGGCCATATCGGAGCCGACGGCCGTCTGCCAGGCCACCCGAAGTTTCTTGCCGGTGGCGCGGAAAAACCGCCGCGGCAGGCCGCGCTCTCCGCGGCGTAGGCAGTCGCGCAGGACGATCGCTTCGACGGCGGCGACCGTCATACCTTGTCCGTAGATGGGGTTGAAGCTGCAGATCGCGTCGCCGAAGACGAGCAGACCCTTCGGTGTTCGGCGCATCTTGTCATAACGTCGCCACCGGTTGGACGGCACGCGGTAGTGACCTACCTCCCCCAACGGCTCAGCCGCTTCGACTGCTTCAACCGCATGCGGCGGCGCGAAATCCGCGGCGAATGAGAGCATTTCAGCGCGTTGACTTGGCGGCTCATGTCCCATCATCGAACCGAGGGTGAGCATCCAGGTGTCGTTCTCGTAGCCGACCAAACCGAATGTCGTGGGTCGTCCCGGCTCGGGAAAGATCGCGATAAGGTTCTCCAGAAGCATGCCGGGTGGAATGCGCAGCAGTTGACTGGCGTAGGCCAAGCGCACCACCAACTCGTCTTCCCAGGGGCGGCCGTAGCCGAGCTCCTCGAGAAAGGCAGGTGTCCGCGAACCCCGCCCGGTCGCGTCGACAACCAGATCCGCCGTTAGGATCATCTCGCCGCCGTCGGCGCGGTTCACCACCCGTGCCCCGGTGACACGTTTCCGGTCGGGGGTCGCTGTCAGACCCATCACGTCGTGGCTCTCGAGGATCGTCACGTTCGGGATGGCCCGCAGCCGCCGCCGCACGCTCCATTCCAGCAACGGGCGGCTCGGAAAATAGATTGCCACCGACCCAGGGTTCGGCAGTCTGCCGGAGCGGATCACCTGGTGGCCCCCGGACGACATGGAAAGCTTCGTAAAGTCCCCATCACTCCACGAGGAGACACCGCCGGCGACGAGGTCGTCGAGAAACCCGGGGAATAACTCCGCCAAGATCTGTGAACTGCGTGCGAGCAGAACGTGGGCGTGCCTGCCCTGCGGCACGCCGCGCCGGTTCACGGGATCGTCGGGGAGCACATCCCGTTCGACCACTGTGACGGTTCGATAGAAGTCGGCGAGCACCCTGGCGGCGAGCAGTCCGCCCATGCTCGCGCCAAGAACAACCGCACGCTCACCAAGTTCCGGCATTGCGCACTCCTAGCTCGCCGTTGAGCGTCGGCCCGTTGGCGGCCGAAGCGTATGAGGCCTGCTAGGAGTACTCTTCCACCGGTTTGGGCGGTCGCCTAGAGTAGCCGGCTACTCTAAGACAGCTTTTTGACGAGCAAGGCAATTTTATCCTCGGCCGCTCCAGCCGGTAGTGGCCGATCTCGCCAGTGGCGGCAGTAGATCGCCGCTCCGGCCAGTCAGGTGCTCAACCAGCGTTGTGGCCCCGCGGTCGCGACACCGCTACCGCCCAACCGACTTCCACTTACACTGCGGCCCGCGCGATCAGCACAAGGTCTCGATGGGCCCTCGGGCGATCAGTGGTTCTTTAGCTCTGCAGCCAGTTTCTCCTCGGCCACGTGCAGCAGCGTGTCCGGCAGCATCGCAGCAATTACGGCGGCGGCCACTCCAAGGGTGATGCGGGGAAGCATCATCGAGGTCTGCCCTTCCTCCCGGCCCATGGCTGGCAAAGGATTCGCCGTCGGCGACTTCATAACACTCCACCCCGAGCACAGTAACATCGTGCGCGTTTGCCGAGGAGGTCCGGTATAACTACATCGTCAGTGGCGGAATGTCAGTCGTTAACGCATATAGCCCGGTTACCGGTCAGGCGTACACCATGCAATGCGGCACTGACTTCGTCGCCCACCTTAGCAATGGCATGACGGTGAATTCCGTCAGGTGCGTCGGCGGCAACGACGCAGTCGTTGTTCTGTTCTGACCACCAAGAAACAAAACGAGCCACTGCCAAACCTGGCAGAAGGTCAGCTGAAGCGGCCCACGCGATCCACGCACGCGGGTTCATCGAGGGACTTGCATGCCGGTCCCCGCCAGTCGGCGACTGTCCCGGTCACACGCTGCCCGACCAAGCTGCGGGGGTCGTGTAGACGGGCGTTTCCGGTTAGGGTGTGCCGGTGCAGGACCTGTGTGGGTGCGGACGGTTGGATGCCGTTTCTCGGCGTGATGTGCTGAAATATGCCGCGGCCATCCCTGGTGTTATCGGCCTGAGCACCCTCGTAGCGACACTGGACGCGGCGAAGGCCCTCGCCGCCGCTGATATCGGCGGGATGGTCGTTTTCCTCGATCCGGGCCACAACGGTGCCAACGACTCCTCGATCACTCGCCAAGTCCCGAACGGTCGGGGAGGAACGAAGGATTGCAACACAACGGGCACCGCGACCAACGACGGCTATTCAGAACACGCGTTCAATTGGGATGTGGTTCAGCGGATCCAGGCCGCACTCACACAGATGGGGGTGCGTACCGGGCTGTCACGGGATAGCGACAACGGTATCGGCCCGTGCGTCGATCAGCGGGCTGCACTGGCAAACGCCATGCACCCCGACGCGATCGTCAGCATCCATGCCGACGGAGGGCCGCCATCAGGGCGGGGTTTCCACGTCAACTACTCGGCGCCGCCCTTGAGCGACGCCCAGGCCGGCCCCGCCGTCCAGTTGGCGCACACCATGCGCGATTCCCTGGTCGCCGCCGGTCTCCAGCCGTCCACCTATGTTGGGTCGGACGGACTGTACGGCCGCGCAGACCTCGCCGGCCTCAACCTGTCCCAATACCCGGCGATCCTCGTCGAGTGCGGCAACATGAAGAACGCCGATGAGGCCGCTCAGATGGAAAGCACTGGATGGCCGAGCAAAATACGCCTCGGCAGTCACTCAGGGGATAGTGGCCTATCTCAGCGGAAAAGCTTCTGCGAGTTAGCCCCATAAGGCTGTGAACCCGGGGCTGAGACCGGTGATGACAAATCGACGACCGCTTGCCTGTCGCCCGTCCTGGCTGACCGCTCGGGATGTACTCGAAGCTGGGGAAGTCGAACCGGTGATCAATCGGGTCGTCACGTGGTGATGGTTGACAGCAAACGGCTGTATGACGAATGGGCCAACAACTATGTTGCGTTGTCTCACAACCTCCGCTGCTGAGTAGGCGCACACTCTGGTATGCGCGGTAGTCGGACCGAGAAGATCAATCGAACCGGGCGGGCACGCCACGCCGCACTTCCCAGTCGACGGCGCCGGTTCGCCAGAACCCGCATTTTCTGGGCGCTTTTTGCTGTCATAACCCTACTCGTGACCGTTTCTGTCGTGATGAAAAGCGGTGTATTTAGGGGGCCACATGCGGCCGCCCCGTCCTCATTGCCGCCAGCAAAGCCGCCAACCGTCTCTGCAGCCCCACCGGGAACAACCCCTCCACGAAAAGCATACGCAGCGAGCGGACCCCCTGGGGCCGCCCGGTCGGTGAACGCACACAGTCCCGTAACGGATGTGGACTATGTCATGAACTGCGTACCCAACGGGGGTCTCATCACATGTACGGGCGGCAATAACGCTGTCGTCTACATCTACTAAGAGCATGTGACGTGTTAGTGCCGACAGCACGCTCGCTGAATAACCCGCAGATTGGTCCGTGGGCAGGCGGGGGCCAGCCCCGCGAGAGAGGGATCGAATGACCGCGAGGACCGCGTCGCCGAAAGTCGTCGACCGGCGGCATGTGTGGATGCTCACCTTCGTGACGGCGATGGTGATACTCACCGGATGTGGCTTCAGCGACACCGAGCAGAAGTATCTGAATGTCATGCACAGCCCGTGCCAATACCCGGACATCGTTCAAGACACGACTGTGTGCGACTTCGTGTGGGACAGCGACGAAAAGGCACAGGTCTCCGAGGGCCATGAGATTTGTGACATCGAGAAGAGGGCTCCGCCCGAGGAAATCTACGACGCACCCTCTAATTTCCTGAAATCACGTCACCCGTATTACCGGGTTGAGCAAATCAATACAGAATTAATTGCTGCTGAGCACACGCTCTGCAAAGAGTGAGCGCCTCATCGAGGCCGCCGTACCCGGGGGTGGTGGCGTTCGTGGGCCAGTCGACCGAGCCGTTCCAAAGGCTAAACAGACATCTACCAGCCAGTAAATTTTAACAAGCTACTGGTTCTCTAAAATACATCTCATTTCCTCAAGCTCTCCTCGGATATGTTCGACTACTTTATGTCTACTATTCTTAGCGAGTTGAGCGATGAAAGTGAAGTGCATATTGGTTATTAATATGCACCCATCCCCCATCGGCTCTGGATTTTCCTCGACTTGTGTTAAGAAAAGTGACGTTGGGAATAAGAACTTGGTGCCGATGTATTTGTTCATCTCAACTCGGGTGATCCTTCCTCGAACCTTCTGTTCCTTTCCCGAGATCGGTGATATCTGTCTAAAGTAAAAGCTCACGTCGGGATGTTCTAAATCTGGATCCTTGATATTAACGACGCGCTCAATATGATCCTTGCTAACGTCTGTATAGTGCTTGTCATAGTCAACAAGGAATTGGAAGACTTTTTCAGGGAGTGCGTTAATCTCAATGACGATTTTGTCGATCATAGGGCAATCTGGCTCCTCTGTATTAAAAACCATGTAAGCTGATCGACAGGTCGCTCGAACCGATCCCAGGCCGCCGCGGCGCCGAGCGCATCCGCCAGCTCGTCGTGCTCGGCGACGGGGCGTATCGACCAGAGTAGTGCTGACCAAATCCTCAAAATTTCCATGAAGGATCTCTGCCCTCAGCAAGCTCAGCCGGGGATGGTAAGCCGATACTTGAAAATCTTCTCACCTCTGTAACTCAGCGGAAGAGTACTGGTTTCCGAAATCAGAAGTCGCAGGCCCGAGGCGTATTGGGACCCGAGACGGGATCATGCACGATTGCCCAGGCGTCAAAACCTCGCCTTGCTGCCACCGACGAGGCCGACATTACCAAGATCCGCAGGCCGTGGCCGAGTTCGACGCCAGGAAGGCCGAGCTGGCGGCGCGTGCGGAGGCGCTGATCGAGCAGCGGGCGGCTCGGGACGACCCGGTGTACGTCAGCCGCCGGCTGGTAGGCAGCAACGTCCTGCCGGTGCCGCCGGGTGTGCCGATGTTCGCATGGACGCTGGAGAACTTGGAGTTCCTGCGGCGGGGTTGTTTCCTGGTGACTCCAGATGATGTGATCACGGTCTCGGATCCGCCGCTGACGTAGCATGTTCTTCATCCGGAGCATCCGTTGCCGGATTACTGGCCTTGCGAGCCGCGAGAGCCATCCGCAGGCGTGGAAGATGTCCACGATCGGGGTGGCTTCGGGTGCGATCGCGGTGGCCAGGTTCTAGATCCAGGGCTGCCAACACTACTCTGGTCAGGCCCTGGGCGCGGTGATACCAAACCGGCAGCCACGTCGTCTTGACGCTTGCCGGCTGCCAACATGGAACAAACTTGCCAGCCGACAGCGGCAAGGTCCTTTGAGTCGCCGGTAGAACTGGCCACGTTGACTGCCGCTAAGTCGTTGACGAACTTGGTCTCGGCAGCGTTCAGCGGAGCACCCGGTGCCGATTGTGTTGGGGACGGGGAGGACCCGGAGGACGGGGAGGACCCAGCAGCACCGCCGGAAGGCCCTTCGTGAAAGAGCGAGCGATGAAGCTGGCCGTGAGTCAGGGTTAGCATCGTTCCCCCGAACACCGCATATGGCGCAAACACGCGCTTGAGCTGTACTCGGGACGCGGAATCGTGTGAGGAGAAGGCGGCCGGTGACTTGCCGCCGTTCTGGGGGTCCAGAATTGACCCTGTGAGCCATGTTTTGCAACCCCTCGGGTTGCCGCGTCTTGTACCGCTTCGGGAGTTCATCGTCTCGCCTGGTTTCGCCGGTGCGGCGGCGCTGGTCGCGGCGGTTATCACGTTGTGTGCGGTGCTGTACTGGTCGCGACGCGCTCATAAGCGCTTCCAGCTGGAGCTAGAGCAGCGCGAGCGCCACCATCAGGAGGCCCGGGAGGATGAGCTACATGCGGCGGCGGTGACGCGGTGCTGGGAGCGGTTGGTGTGGGTGGTGGAGACCGCCGGGATAGAACCGACCGCCAGCGAGGGTGCAGCCCTGGGTCTTGGGCCCCAGCTGGCCCTGGAGCTGCTGCGGGGGTTGCTGCGCGACTCCGAGCAGCTCGCAGATAACACCCTGGTCAAGGCCGTGACGGTGTATACCAGCCAGTTGTCACTGGTGCTTGCCCAGCAAGGCGGTCCCCTTGCTGAGCTGGCTGCGACCGCCTCGCCGCTGACAGATGGCAAGCCAGACAAGCAGCCAGCACCGTCGTCGGCCGACAACACTCCCGACACCCCGCCAGCAGCGGCAGGTGCTGAAAAGCCGCGGGCCACAGGCGATGTCGGAAACGAGAGAGGGGCGCGCCGGCAGTGACCACCACCCGGCAACACATCGAGGACCTTGACGTTGACACGTGGGCGGCCCTGACACGAAGGGCCGCGGTGGACGCGGTGACGGCCGCTGAGCGGCTGGGCCAGCAGCCACCCGCCGAGTTGGTCGCGGTGGCCGCGATGACCGAGCGCGAACTTGCCGAACGCCGCCGCCGGTCAGGCCCAGCGCCGAAGCGCCTTTCGCCGGTCATGCAGCTCGTTGAGGCCGACCATCAGCGGCACGTGGCCGAGGCCCGTGCCCGCGACGCGCATCAGCGCAGGCTGGACGCCGAGGCGGCGGCGGAGCTGGCTCGCGCTGAGGCCAACGAATCTGCACACGCGGCCACTGCAGCGCGGGAACGGGGCCGCGCGATCGAGGCCGATTCCGCGCGTAAGGACATTGAGCGGACGGCCGAGCGCACGGCTGAACACCAAACGATTCAACAGCTACGCAGCGAGCTCGAACAGGTCCGCGCCGATGCGGCCGCCCAGATGGCCGCAGCGCTCGAGCAGGTGGAGGGCGCGGAGAGGCGCGCCGAGCAGCGCACCGCCGAGCGGGCGGCTGACCGGGCAGCCGCCGAACGAGCTATGCAGGAGCTTCGCACCGAACTCGCACAGGTCCGCGCCGACGCGGCCGCCGAACGGGAAACTCAGCGGGCCGCCGCCGAACAAGCGACACAGCAGGTGCGCACCGAGCTCGAACAGGCCCGCACCGACGCGGCCGCCGAGCTGGCAGCTCAGCGCGAGGACGCCGAACGAGCCATGCGGCAGGTGCGCAGCGAGCTCGAACAGGCCCGCGCCGATGCGGCGGCTGAGCTTGCCGCGGCCCGTTTGCAGGTGAGGGCTGCGGATGCGCGGGCCGGGCAGCGGGCCATGGAGCGGGCAGCTGAGCGGGCGGCCGGGGAAGAAGCCGCGCAGCGGCTGCGTACCGAGCTTGAGCAGGTCCGCGCCGACGCGGCCGCTGAGGTCGCCGCAGCGCGTGGGCAGGCCAACGGTGAAATCGCGGCGGTGCGGCAGGCCGCTGAGGCTGAGGTTGCGCGGGCCCGGGCGGCCGCTGAGGATGCTTTCCGTCGGGCTAATGGTGAGGTCGCTACTGCGCGGCAGGCAGCAGCTGCCGAGGTCGCATGGGCGCGTGCTGACGCCCAGAATGCGCGCCAGCAGGCACAGGCCGCCATCAACCATGCGGCATCGACGCACTTGTTGACTATTCCTATCCCTCCATTGGAGGTGCGCGCCGAGACCCGGCGTATCGAAAACGCGCTCACCGCGCTGCACCAGATCGATTACGTGCTCGAAGTTGGCATGCTTGATGCGGCGGAGCCGCCAACTGCCGGCGATGTCGAGCTGATCCGCAAGCTGGCGTGGACGGTGCAGCAGGAAGCCAGGGATCTTCCGCTGGAGTGGGGCGGCGTGCCCGCGCGCTACAGCAACCAATTGCAGGTGGAGGCGGCGGCTGGCTATGCAAACGCTGCCGCTGACGCCTATCGCGAGTTTCTGGAGCGCATAGAAACCGCCACGCAGCGGCTGCAAAGCCGCGGCCGCCACCCAGATGCCCAGATTATTGGGTTGGTCACCATGATGCTGGCCGACCCGTCGGTCGAACATTTGCGCAACCAGAACACTCAGTGACGCCCGCGGAGGCGGGGTCTGCCGATAGTTCCTAGCCTGAACAGCAGCACAAAGGGCCTGGGCGTGAGAACGCGTGGGCGCCGGGCGATCGTGCTCGTGGCCAACAGCCGCTGCCGGCGCGCTGCTTTGATGCCGTCGGTGGCGGCCTCACTTGGTCGGCGACCACAACCAGCCCGGCAAGCTCCCCAGGCGCGGGCGCCGGTCATCACGCAGCTGCCCGCGCCGGTAGTTACGCCGCTGGTCCTGCACCCACTGCCCAAGGTGGTGCCCTGACTCACAGATGCAGCTCTTGGGCGGATCAGCCCTGCTGGTTCGTGCACAGTAGCGGCTCAGCTCCGCAAAGCCGTTCTCCCACAGCGCATCAAACCGATTCCACACCCATCCAGGCAGGCTCTCAGCCGGGTGATCCGGTCGGGGTACTGGGCGGCCATAGTGCCCCTGCGGTAGGCCCGTCTCTGCGCTGACAACCACTGGCCAAGCGGCAAACCACTTTTGATGTACACGCTTTGCGGGGGTGGCGTGGCCGTGTTGGGCAGCGTAGCGGGCGAGCTCGCTGAACGAGGCGTCCCAGGTGAGGGCGATTGCGTGGGCGGCTCTCCCAGGACCAGCCGGGCAGCGCCTGCAGCCGCCTGTCCTTGAGAGCCACCACCCGGCGCAATAAATACCCACATCGTCCCCGTGCTGTCGGTAATAGTCGCGTAGGAGCAACGCCTGAATATGGCCACGTCGTTCTGCAAGGCGAAGGTTGACGTGTGTTGGCCGATGTAGTGCCTCGAAGACCGGCGTGTGACACCCACAGAAGACAGGTAGCCCGCTACGCGTGCTTCTGAATGGTCGGCGGCCATACGTTCCTCGCATCAACAGCCCCCACATGGCGAGGAGACGACATGTCGGAATCACCAACGACATCCACGGCGATGCCGGATGTCGTTCAAGACGCGGCGCCGGATGTCATCCAAGCCCGCTGAGCCGACC
>Ga0209656_10000716_pt1 | contig 21546 bp, 13 predicted proteins | sample BogFormECP12_OM2_FD_188239 | JGI IMG/M metagenome (GOLD analysis project Ga0209656, IMG submission 188239) | Bog forest soil microbial communities from Calvert Island, British Columbia, Canada - ECP12_OM2 (SPAdes) (version 2) | ecosystem: Environmental > Aquatic > Freshwater > Wetlands > Bog ... | reverse complement strand
TGTCCGCGCCGAGGCCAAGGGTTTCAAGGTGGCCGAAGAAAGGGGCGTCACGCTGCAAGTCGGCGACCGCCAGCGCCTGGATTTCAAGCTGGAAGTCGGCAATGTGCAGGAGACTGTCACGGTGGAAGCCAATGCGATCGCCGTGCAAACGGACACCAGTGAACAAAGTAACGTCATCACAGGGCAGCAGGTGACTCAGCTCGCCAGCAACGGGCGCAGCGTTCTCTCGCTGTTCGCGCTGGCTCCGGGGGCCTCAAGCCTGACCAATTCCAGGGCGGCCTTTACGCCGGTGAGCGGCGACAACGCCATCAGTGTGAACGGCGAGCGCGTGGCTGAAAATCTGCAGCTCATCGATGGCGGTGAAAACCTTGACCGCGGCGGCAGCGGTGGCTCGGTGAGTCCATCCCTTGACGCGATCGCCGAGTTCCGAAACCTGACCTCGAATTACAGTGCGGAGTACGGGCTGGCTTCCGCTGAGACGGTCAGCATGGTCATCAAGTCGGGGACCAAGCAGTTCCACGCTTCGGCCTGGGAGTTTTTCCGCAACGACGACTTGAACGCCCGAAACTACTTCAACCGCCCTCCGAACAAAGTTTCGGAATTTCGCTATAACGTATTCGGCTTCAACGTCGGCGGTCCGATTCCGGTCGATAAGGCGCATCCCACGTTCTTCTTTTACAACATGGAGTGGCGCAGGGAAATCGACGGCGGGCTTATAAACCAGCTTGTTCCGCCGGCAAGCGCTTATCCCGACGCGGGCGGAGCAGGCACGGGTGCCGTGCTTCCTACAACGTTTGGGCCTAAGAACACCCCCACAATTGCAACGGATCCATGCGACCAGAACACTACCGCGAACCCGTGCACAGTAACCCCGGTGGTGCCGGATTCTATTCAGTTTGCAAACTGCCCGGGCGGTAACGCGGCTGGAGCTGGTGTAACACCTGGACAGCCCTTCCCCAACAACACAATCCCGGCTTGCATGATCAGTGCCAACGCGAAGGCTCTGCTGACTGCTGGTGGGAAATACGGCGGGATCTTCCCCACACCAAACAGCCCCAACGACTATTTCTTTGGCGGCAACAACAGCCCCACGTACTTGCGCGAGGAGATTGTCCGCGTCGACCACACCTTCAACAGCAAGTTCAGCGTGTTCGGGCACTTCATTGATGAGCAGATTTCGCAGACGTACGGCACCACGCAGTGGAGCAACGACAACGTTCCTTCGGTCGCGGACGTCTTTGGCAACCCCTCCTACAGCGGTGCGGTTCACGCAACGCTTACCATCAGTCCGACACTGCTCAACGAGATCGCGTTCAACTATAACGGCAACCGCATCCACATTATCCCCAACAATCTGGTGAGTGCGCCCCCGGGCTTCACCTTCAATCGTTTGTTCAACGCTTTCCCTAACGCTCAAAATCGCATCCCGGCCATCCAATTGACCGGTACTACGGGAGCCCAGTACACGTCCAACTGGACGCCGTGGAACAACAAAGCAGACGATTATCAGTTTCGCGACGACCTTTCCTGGAGCAAGGGCACGCATCAGCTGAAGTTCGGTTTTGGTTTCGCGATTTACAAGAAGATTCAGGATGCATTCGCGGACACCGAAGGTCAGTTCACGTTCAAGGACCAATATACTAAGTATGATTTTGCTGACTTCCTGCTCGGCTATGCCCAGCAATATCAGGAGGACGGCGCCAAAATCAGCGGCCACTGGAACAATATCTCTCCCGATGCCTACGCTCAAGACAACTGGCGCGCAACCAAACGGTTGACCGTGAATTTGGGACTGCGGTGGGATGGAATTCCGCATACCTACGAGACGAACCATCTCTCGTCGAACTTCTATCCCAACCTTTACAACCGGGCCAACGCGGCCACGTTCGATTCCAACGGAAATATCTGTAGCGTGAACTCGGTTCCGGCCTGCCCGGGAGGCCCGAGCCCCGGTCTGGTGGCCGAAAGCGCCTTCGGCGGTTACCAGTTCTACCTCAATGGAATTGCCCAAGGTGGAGTCAACGGGATTCCAAAGGGGCTGGTGAACGGCGGCTGGAAATCCTTTGGCCCGCGCATTGGTTTTGCCTATGACCTTACTGGCAGCGGCAAGACCGTGATTCGCGCCGGCTACGGCCTGATGTATGAACGCGTTCAGGGCAATGATATGTACAACGGAGCGACGAACCCGCCGGGCGATCCCAGCCCAACGCTCTTCGGGGCTTCGCTGGACAATCCCGGCAAGAACCTGGAAACAGGGAATGTTATCTCTGCTGCCCAGTTACCTGTGCTGCCGTTAGGTGTGACCGGCATCGCTACGAACTACACTGCGCCGCGCCATTCTCAGTTCAGCGGAGGAATCCAACAAGCCATTGGAACCCGTGCCGTGTTGAACGTTTCCTATGTAGGCAGCTTAGGACGGCACCTGAACTACTACCAGGCTATCAACCTCCCGCCGCTTGCGTCTCTCCCAGCGGCTGCTACCGCTGGATCTCTCAGTTACCAGACCCTCACCTACCCCGGCATTGGCCAAACGCGCCTGGCGTACGAAGGGGCAAACTCGAAATACAACTCACTACAAGCCTCTTTGAATGGGCATGTAACTCATGATCTCTACCTGCAGACCGGCTACACGGTGTCGAAGGCGTACGATTCCTCCACGGCCGCCGGCAGTGGCGCCGACCTGCAGAACGTCACCAATCCCTATGCGGGATGGCGGTATGACTGGGGACCGTCGATCTATGACCGCCGGAACATATTCTTCGCCAGCCTTGTCTACGATATTCCCCTCTTGCGGAATGGCAGCCGCTTGCTCAAGTCGACGCTTGGTGGCTGGCAGTTCTCGGCCGTCGTCACTGAGGAAAGCGGAGCTCCTGTCAATCTCGGGGTTAACAATCTGCCCCCGCTTACCCCCGGCGGGCCTAACAGATCTACGCCGGGAAGCCTTATTTCCAATAGCGGCGAACGGCCTGACTTGGTCAGCCATATCACCTATCCCAAAACTGCCAGCGAGTGGTTCAGCACATCGTCGTTTGCAGCCCCTGCCTGCACGCCTGGCGGCTCGGGTGCCGATTGCTACGGCAATCTCGGATTCAATGCCATCACTGGGCCAGGCCGTAACAACTTCGACTTGGCGCTCCTCAAGAACTTTACTTTCACAGAAAGAGCTCGCCTGGAGTTCCGAGCGGAGGCCTTCAACGTGTTCAATCATCCCCAGTTTCAGGGCAACGTTGACACGGGCGGCCTCGGCAACACCTTCGGATCAGGCAGTTTCGGCGTGATCTCGCAGGCGTACGATCCCCGGGAGTTCCAACTCGCGTTGAAACTGATTTTCTGAGATCGTCGTCAGGATCCCACGCTTCCCGCTCGCATTTCGGAATGGAATGCGAGCGGGGAACTTCTTCCTCGCCTTACTGCTGTCTTAGAACCCAGACTTGCGCAACAATTGTGATGGTCGGTATTCTCGCCTTCTGTGAAACGATTGAGAAAATGGCCCATTCTCGGAGTAGTTGCAGGCGGGCTGATGGTCGCGTGTTTGGCCTCCGCGCAGACTTCCGCCGATGCCATCGCGATGGAACAACAGGGTAATCTCTCCGAGGCTGCCAGGGCCTGGAAGGCGGTCGTCGCACGCAATCCCAACGATGGACCAGCCTTCGCCAGCCTGGGAGTTGTGCTCTCGAAGCTGCAGAAGTACGCGGAGGCGGCCGCAGCGTACAGGAAGGCGCTTGCGTTAAATCCCAAATTACCCGGCATCGAGTTAAATCTGGGCTTGGCGGAATTTAAACAAGGGCACTTCGAGGCAGCTGTGCAACCCTTGCGCGCCGCACTCACCGAAGATCCCAACAGCACGCAAGTTCAGACGCTTCTCGGAATGAGCTACTACGGCGCGAAGAAATTTGCTCTTGCATCGCAGTTGCTGGCACCGGTGGCGAAATCTGAACCGGACAACGCCGAACTCCACCAGATCCTGGCGCAAAGCTGCCTCTGGGGCAAAGATTACTCGTGCGCTCTCGAGCAGTTTAGTCTGCTCGTGCAGCACGATCCGGAATCCGCCCAGGTCCACATTCTGACTGGTGAAGCGCTGGATGGTATGAGCAGAACCGAGGAGGCCATCACCGAATTCGAAGCGGCGGCCAAGATGGCTCCGCATTTGTCAAACGTGCATTTCGGGTTGGGCTATCTCTATTGGAAGACCCAGCAATACGATCGAGCCCGGCAGGAGTTTGAGCTGGAACTGGCGAACGATCCCAGCAGCGCCCAGGCGCTGGCTTATCTCGGTGATATCGAATGGAAGAACGATCATCCCGACCCCGCGTTTTCTTTTCTCACTCGGGCGGCACGAAACAACGGCGATATCCGCATCGCGCAGCTTGATCTGGGCGCGATCTATCTTCAGCAAAAAGACTACAAGAACGCAAAGGCGGCGCTGCTGCGAGCTGTGAGGCTTGCTCCGGAGCAACCGGAGGCCCATTATCAACTGGGCCGGCTTTATCAGGCCCTCGGCGACAAAGCGGGTGCAGCCAACGAGTTACAAAAGGCACAAGAGCTACACCAAAAAGCGGAAGACAGCCTGCTCGGAAAGATTTCCTCGTCCGCGCCGGACTTGAATCCGCCAGAGAAGGACGTGAAGGGGGAGCAATGAGCAAGAACGGGGCATACCAGCCCAGGCCTGAGCACAAATTCTCTTTCGGTTTGTGGACGCTGGGCAATCGCGGCCGCGATCCTTTCGGCGATGCGGTGCGCCCGACGATGCCTCCAACCGAGATTGTGTCTGTGCTGGGCGAAATCGGGGCTTGGGGCGTCAACCTGCACGACAACGACCTGGTGCCAATTGACGCTACTCCCGCCGAGCGCGACCGCATTGTGCGTGAGTTCAAGAAAGCGTGCAAAGAACACGGAATTGTTGTGCCCATGGCCACCGTATCGCTCTTCTTCCATCCCGTATTTCGAGATGGAGCCTTCACCGCCAACGATCCCGAGGTTCGCGCGTACGCGGTGCAGAAAACCATGCGCGCCATGGATTTGGGTGCGGAACTCGGCGCGAAAATTTTCGTGCTATGGGGCGGGCGCGAAGGCGTTGAGACCGACGCCTGCCGGCGTGCCGATGAAGCGGTGAAGCGTCTGCGTGAAGCCATCAACTATCTTTGCGAATACAACATTGCCAGCGGATGCAACTACAAGTTTGCGCTGGAAGCCAAGCCCAACGAGCCGCGCGGCGATATCTACATGGCGACCACGGGGCACTATCTCGGATTCATCCCCACGCTGGATCATCCGGAGATGGTCGGCGTAAATCCCGAGGTCGCGCATGAAACCATGGCAGGACTCAACTTCATGCACGGAGTTGCGCAGGCTTGGGATGCGGGCAAGCTCTTCCACATCGATTTGAACGATCAAATGCCGGGACGCTACGACCAGGACCTTCGCTTCGGCTCCGCCAACCCAAAATCAGCTTTTTGGCTGGTGAAGTTTCTCGAAGATGTCGGATACGAAGGGCCGCGACACTTCGACGCGCATGCCTACCGCACCGAAGATTACTGCGGAGTAAAGGACTTCGCGCGCGGCTGCATGCGAACCTATCTGATCCTCAAGGAAAAAGGGGCCCGCTGGAACGCCGACCGCGAGATTCAGGCAATTCTCAAAGAGATTTCCGGCAATCACAACGGATCTGCGGAACTCGGGAAGTTCTCCAAGAAGAATTCTGCGTCGGTGTTGTCCCATGAATTCGACAAGGATGCCATCTTAAAAAAGCGCTTACCGTACGAATTGCTGGATCAGCTGACGATTGACATTCTGCTGGGGGTTCGTTAAACGCACAAAATGTGCGATGCGATTCAGTTTGCGTAGACGTTAACGTGTTGATAAGCTCATGCATCTTGTTCGTCAAATCAGGTAAATGAAAACCACTTTGCTGATCGTCACTTCGCTGATCGCCCCGCCTCGCCTCGTTCATTTATCAATCGTTGATTTGGTTATCATCGTTTTCTACTTTGCGCTGGTATTGGCGATTGGGCTGTATTTGAAGGAGCGGGCCAACACTGGGGAAGACTTCTTTATGGCGGGACGCGAGATGACCGCCTGGGTCGCTGGCCTGGCATTTCTTTCCGCCAACCTGGGATCCCTCGAACTGATGGGGTGGGCGGGCAACGCCTACAAGTATGGCATTCTCGCCGCCCATTGGTACTGGATTGGCGCCATTCCAGCAATGCTGTTCCTGGCCCTGGTAATGATGCCCTTCTACCACATCTGCAAGACCCATTCGGTCCCCGGCTATCTCAAGCTGCGTTTTGGACCGGGCGCTCAGGCGCTGTCTTCCATTTCTTTCGCCTTGATGACCGTTCTGATGAGCGGCATCAACATGTATGCCATGGCGGTGGTGATGAAGGTCGTTCTGGGATGGGACCTCAATTTCAGCATCCTGGTTTCTTCGATCACCGTTGCCATCTATGTAACTCTCGGCGGCCTGCGCTCGGCGATTTTCAATGAGGTGCTGCAGTTCTTTTTGATCTGGGCGGGTGCTTTGCTTATTCCAATCATGGGCCTGATCGAAGCTGGCGGATGGAGCGGCCTGCAAGCCAAGATTCTGCAAAACCTCACCGAGCTCAACGTTCCCAACCCCGGTTCGTACACGCATCTGTGGTCGACCCTAGGTAAATTTTCCGACAACCCCATGGGGATCAACTGGGCCGGGATTGTCTTCGGACTCGGTGCAGTCATTTCCATGGGTTACTGGACCACCGACTTTCTGGTGATTCAACGAGTTCTCGCTGCCAAGGACTTGCGTTCGGCCGAACTCGCACCCATCATCGGCGCGGCATTCAAGATGATGGTCCCATTCATCGTGATTCTTCCCGGCTTGCTGGGACTGGCCCTGCTGCGCGATCCACAGGGGCATCTGCTGCGGCTCGTGCCGGCGGACGTGGCGTGGTCTCCGGACGGACAGGCGCAGGGACTCCATGGTTATGACGAAGTCCTGCCTCTTATGCTGGCTCGCTACTGCGGGCCGGGCTTGCTCGGTCTCGGCATCACGGCGTTGGTCGCCGGGTTCATGTCCGGCATGGCGGGCAACGTCAGCGCGTTCACGACAGTGTGGACCTACGACATCTACGGCGCTCTGATTAACAAGAATGCTTCCGACCAATCGAAAGTGAAGATGGGACGATGGGTCACCGTGATCGGCGTGATTGTCAGCATTGGCACCGCCTATCTGGTCATGCACGCGCAGAGCATCATGGACTACGTCCAGTCTCTGTTTAGTTTCTTTATTGCGCCGCTGTTTGGCACGGTGATTCTGGGGATGCTGTGGAAACGGGCCACCCCTGCCGGCGGCTTCTGGGGACTGCTCGCCGGCACGCTTTCTTCAGTCGGAATGTATGCCTGGGTCAAGGTCGATCCCACCGCCGTACGTTATGTGGCGCTTTCTTCGCAGGCGCAGGATCAGGCGCAGAATATGTTCCGCGCCCTGTGGTGCTGGCTGATTTGCCTGCTCGTCACCGTTGTTGTGAGTCTGGTAACGCAACCCAAGCCGGACGCGGAGTTGACCGGCCTGGTCTACGGGCTGACGCCGATTCCGAACACCGGGAATGTCCCGCTGCTGCAGCGTCCGGTCTTCTGGGGCGCAGTGGTGGCCATCGTGTTCGTTATTTTGCAGATCATTTTCTGGTAGAAGAAGGCTGGCGAGGAGGAGCTAAGTGAAATCCGGCGGATCGCTTTCAATCTGGTTCTTCATCGGCCTGTCGCTGCTGGTCAACGGCGCGCTCATCCTGGGGCGAGGGATCTACGAATTAATCGCTCCGCCTGAAAACAGAGTTGTGCTCTACGAATTGCACGCCAACGTATGGTGGGGCGGAATTCTATTCGTTGTTGGAGTTGTGTATACCTGGCATTTTTCACCGGCCCGAGAGCGCGCGCGAATGTCCAATAGCTAGGAAGCAATCATGGCAGGCCTTGCCCGCATCGCTCTCGCCTCAAGTGCAGGGTTCAGAACTTTGAAACCTGTTCTCCTCCTGTGTTTGCTAGCCGCTCTTGTGCTGGCTGAGCCCAATGCGGTCGGCCAATCAGACTACACCCCAGCGCCGGAAAACCTGAAAGCGCGTAAGGAATTTCAGGATGCCAGGTTCGGCATGTTCATTCACTGGGGTGTTTACAGCGTCCTTGGTGCGGGCGAATGGGTGTTCCGCGACCGCAAGCTGACGGTCGATGAGTATAACCACCTGCCCCTGTTTTTCGATCCCGAGAAGTTTGACGCCAAGGTATGGGTGGATTTAGCGAAGGCTTCGGGAATGAAGTACATTACGATCACTTCACGCCACCACGATGGTTTTGCCATGTTCGACTCGAAGTTGTCGGACTGGACCGTCGTCAAGCGCACTCCCTATAAGCGAGATCCCCTAAAAATGCTGGCGGACGAGTGCCATCGCCAGGGAATCAAACTCTTTTTCTATTATTCGCAACTGGATTGGCACAATCCGGACTACTACCCCAGGGGATGGACCGGATGGGATAGCGGCCGTCCCAACGCAGGGAACTGGGATCGCTATCTCGACGAGTATATGGACGGCCAACTGAGCGAACTGCTCTCCAATTATGGTCCGATCGGGGGCATCTGGTTCGACGGCATGTGGGATAAACCCGACGCGGACTGGCATTTGTCCAAGACCTATGCGCTGATTCACCAGTTACAGCCGGCGGCACTGATCATTTCCAATCATCATCAGACGCCGAAGCCGGGCGAGGATGTCCAGACGTTTGAACGCGATCTGCCGGGACACAACAGTGCCGGTTTCAACACGCAATACATCAGCAACCAACTGCCGCTGGAGAGCTCAGATACGGTAAATGAGTCCTGGGGCTTTAACATTGGAGACGATAAATACAAGAGTCCCGAGGAGTTGGTGCACAGACTAGTGCGCGCCGCAGGAAACAATTCGAATCTCCTGCTGAATGTCGGTCCCATGCCGAATGGAGAAATTCAGCCGGAGTTTGTCTCTCGCCTGCTCGCTGTGGGCCAGTGGCTGTCCAAATATGGGGATTCTATCTACGGCACGCGCGGAGGGCCCATTCCCGCCGGAGATTGGGGAGTAACCACTCGAAAAGAGAACAAGATTTACGTTCACGTACTCGACTGGGCGGCCCCGCTGTTGGCACTTGCCCCCATCCCAGGGACAATTACTGCGGCAAATTCATTAGCAGATGGATCGCCGTTGGAGTTCACCCAGAATGCGAACGGCGTGATTCTAAGACTTCCACAAGCCCAAAATCACGAGGCCGATCGGGTCGTCGTGTTGACCTGGCAAAAACCCAACTGAATTCACTACACAGAACGTAAGGCGCGCTCCTGCGCGGCCACAGTGCGGTCAGACGCTGGTCGTACAAAGAGATCCCGGAGGGCGGGATAAATCGTGCGATACACCCGATAATTTTGCTGCATCAGCGCAGATGAATCAGGATCGGGTGCGATCCGTTCAGCCACACGCACCACGGCTTCACAAGCGGCATCGACCGAAGGCCAGATATTGGCGCCCACACCAGCCAGGATCGCCGCTCCGTAGGCCGCTCCTTCCTCGGCTTCTACGATTTCGACTTCGCGCCCATAGACATCGGCCTGAATCTGGCGCCAAAGCGGCGAACGGGCTCCTCCGCCGCCGAGGCGCACACGCTCAATGGGCAGGCCCAATTCCTCGAATATGGAAAACGAGTCCTTCAGGCTGAATGCCACTCCCTCGAGAATGGACCGGACGACGTGGGCGCGAGTGTGCGATGCCGTCATTCCCAACAGCGCACCACGCGCGTGCGGATCGAGGTGTGGGGTGCGCTCTCCCATCAGGTAAGGCAGCCAGTACAGCCCTTCGGCACCCGGCGGCACAGCGCTTGCCTCCTCGGCCAGACGTGCGTACCGGTTGGGATCGCCCTGCAAGTCTTTGGCGAATTGATTGGCAAACCACTGCAGCGAGAGACCCGCCGCCTGCGTGACCCCCATGACGTGCCAGCGGCCGGGAATGGCATGGCAAAACGTATGGATCCTGCCATGTAAGTCGAGCGCGGGACGCTCCGTCGCTGCAAAGACGACACCAGAGGTTCCGATCGTGGCGCTAACGGCGCCCGGCCGCGCGATGCCCATGCCCACTGCGCCTGCAGCTTGATCTCCGGCCCCCGCCACTACCGGGGTGCCCGCCTTTAGACCAGTAGCCTCAGCCCCTTCCGCGGAAACTCGGCCACACACGTCTGGAGATTCGCAGAGGACAGGCAGGCAGGTTTCCGGGATCCCGGTCTGGTTCAGAATTTCAGAGGACCAGCGCCGGTTGGTCACATCCAGCAGGAGAGTGCCGGAAGCATCGGCTACATCCATGGCACGATCGCCAGTGAGCCGAAAGCGGACGTAATCCTTGGGCAGCAATAAATGCCGGAATCGTTTCCAATGCTGCGGCTCGTGCTCGCGCACCCAAAGCAGCTTAGTCAGCGTGAAATTAGTAAGCGGGGGATTGCAGGTAGCCCGGATGATCCGGTCAGCTCCGATCGAATCCGCCAACCCATGCACCTGCTCGTCGGTTCGCTGATCGCACCAGATGATCGCGGGACGAATCACACGGTCATCCTCATCCAGCAGAACCGCGCCGTGCATCTGCCCGGAAAAGCCGACGCATGCGATCTCATCGGGGCTGACGCCAGCTCGCTTTAGAGCCGTGCGCACGGCCGCGCCGCACGCTGCCCACCAGTTGTCGGGATTCTGCTCGGCCCATCCGGGCTGAGGGCTGGCGAATGGCTCGTGTTCGCTCGAGGCCGACGCCATAACCCGCCCCAATGCATCCATAACGAGGGCGCGGGTACCACCCGTTCCGACATCGATTCCAAGAACTTTAATACCGCTGCCTCCCCAGAAAATGGATATGAGACAACATTGCTAAGGCCGCTCGCACCAGGCTCTATGCAAACCTTTCCACCAGGTCTGCGGCTCCATCGCGCGACGTAGTGGATTTATTGGCCACCGTTTCTGCGGCCTCTCGGGAAAGAAAGAATTCGAGATTCCCGCGCATGACCAGATGAGGCGCCAGAGTCACTTGAAACGACGGGCATTGCCCTTCGGTGAGGAACTCTCGCAGGACGCGGAACGCCATCCTGCCCTGCGTGCGAGGACGCTGGTAAATGGTCGCTGCCACGGTGCTGCCTCGAATCTCGTCCACAATCGCTGGGAACAAGTCAGTCGTGATGATCGTGAGCCGGTCGAGGATGTTGATTTCCCGGGCCGCTTTAATTACTGGAATGGAGGCTTCCGTGGTGATGTAGATACCAGCAAGATCCGGATGCGCGGCAAACAATGCACGGGACTTGGCGTAGGCTTCCGACTCCACGTCGTGGTCCTCGATTGGTTTGAGAACATGCATGCCCGGATAGATCGTTCGAACCGTCTTTTCAAACGCGGCGTATTTCTCCGCATGCTCAGTGATGGCGAGGTCGCTGATGGTCACGGCAAGTTTCCCCGTACCCTTGAGGAATCGGCCCATCAAATCGGCCGCCAGCGAACCGCTGGCTAAGGTGTCAATCGAGATAACCGCGAGCCGGCTGGTGTTGGGAGCATCCGTGACCACGCAAATCACGGGAATGTGGAGGCGGGATGCCCGCCGGATCCAGGAGCGCAACTTCTGCGGCCGGCTGGGGAAAACAATAATGCCGTCGACTTTCGCATCCAGGGCCGACCCGAATGCTTCCTCATCGCCCTCCCCAAGCCGGGGGTAAGTTCGAAACTCAAGTTCGACATTTTCCAGGAGGCTCGCTCTGGCTTCTTCCCCAATCCCGGCGCGCACTTCGTCCCAGAAGGAGGTGGTCCCCTGCAGCGTGATCACCGAAATGCGAGGGTTTTTCTTCGAAGAAAGGTATCGGGCAGCCAGGTTCGGGCGATATCCAAGATTCTTCGCCATTTGCAGAACCTTGGTCTTAGTCATCGGACTAACGCCCGGGTGATCGTGCAAGGCACGATGCACCGTGCCTGTGGAGACACCAAGGGCATCGGCGATATCGAACAAAGTGACCCGGTTATTCACGAATTGGCCGCTCATCGAAGAATACCTGCGAAGCTGCCGCAATACGAGCACCGTTTGCTCATATTCCCGCACAGCGTCTCGGACCGATAGTCTAGACTGTTCTTCCGAAAATCGGGAGACGGCCCCAGCATTGTAAACGTTAACGTAACAAATTCCCAAGAAATTTCGCGTTGTGGGCAGCGATTGTGACCGGAAACACGCATTCCTGCTTCTCAGAGACCTGCAAAGTAGCGCCCCCTGTCCCCGGGACGCACCAACAGCCACTGGAGTCGCCCAGCAATAAGATTGTTCCCATAAGTTGAGAAATCGTTTACTATACGGACGCCGAAATTGGCGAATTCCGGGTACCGGCCTTCGGACTCCGCGGAATTGCGACGAGTCGGGCGGAACCGGGAGTTCCCCAGGGAAGTTGGAGCCGTGATGCCAAAGAAGATCACCGTGTTACTGGTGGATGATCATAGTCCGCACCGTAGCGGCTTTCGGCGAATGCTGGACCAGGTGAATGTCGAAGTCGTCGGTGAAGCATGCAACGGTGAAGAGGCCGTGAAACTCCTCAACGAATTGCGTCCCCAATTGGTCGTCATCGACTGCGTCTGGCCTCGAACGAATGGTCTCCGCTCTACCCTGCAGATATTGGAGGACTCTCCTCATTCCGCGGCCCTCGTGCTCAGTGCCCATTACGACAGCCCATGGGTGAAGCGCGAGATCGCTGCCGAAAGCAAGCGATCCATCCTCAACGATACGATGGACCTGGAACTTGGAGGCGCCATCCGCAAGGTGGTGGCGAACGACAAAGTCTTTGAAAATATTGCGGGAAGAAGAGTGCTGAAGTCGAATCGCGCCTCGGGGCTTAGTCCACGGGAGTTGGAGGTCCTGCAGATGATCGTGGACGGCAAATCCAACAAGCAAATCGCGGTGGAGCTTGATCTCAGCGCCAATACGGTGGCTGTCCACCGTGCCAACATCATGAATACGCTGGGAACCCACAAGACTTCAGAGCTCGTGGTCCACGCGATTCGTGCAGGTTTGGTGAGTGTCCCTTGAATCGACACATGGTTTGTGCAGCACACGTCCTCCGCCCGAACTGAGCGATGTTTACGGTTGCCAGCCTCCGCCCAGCGCTTTGTAGAGTTGGACCAGGCTGCGATATTCATCTCCGCGCGCCGCTGCGAGCGTAAGCTCGGCGCCGTAAAGCGAGCGCTGTCCGTCGAGGACCTCGAGGTAAGTTGTCGTGCCGCCTTTGTAGCGCAACGTGGAAATGCGGACGGTTTCCTGCAGATCGGCCACCGAATCCTGCTGGCGCGTCCGGACCTGATGAAGTTTCTCGTAACCGATGAGCGCATCGGAAACGTCGCCAAATGCTCGTTGAATCGTTTGTCGATAAGCGATGAGAGCCTGTTGCTGTTCAGACTCAGCCAGATGCAAATTCCCTTTCAGCGCGCCTCCAGTAAAAATCGGCTGGCTCACCTGCGCGCCATAAGACCAGATGCCGAGCTGCGTCGGGTAGCGGCCTGGGAAAACAGAGTCCCTGCCGAATGAACCGCCGCCACCGCCGGTCAGCGAGATCTGCGGGAAGAACTCCGCTTTGGCAACTCCGATGTCGGCGTTCGCGGCAACTAAGATCTGCTCGGCCTCTCGGATATCGGGCCGGCGCTCGATGATTGAAGAGGGAAGGCCGGCTGGGACTTCGGGGGGAAGCGTTTGCTCGACGAGCGGAATGCCGCGTGCGATGTCTTGCGGGTAATTGCCGAGCAGGATGCTGAGGGCATCCTCTTCTTGTGCGATCTGTCGCTCCAGGTCAGGAATCTGCGCGTTCGCAGTATCGAGGACTTGTTGAGCCTGGAGCACATCCAACTTAGTTGCGACTCCGTGCTCCAGCCGCAGGTTGGTAAGTTTCACCGAATCGGTTTGGGTCTTCACCGTATCCCGTGTGATCGCGAGCTGCAGATCTAGTTGCAGCAGCGTGAAATAGTTGGTCGCAACGTCGCTGACGAGGGTCAGGGTCACGACTTGGCGCGCGTCTTCGGTAGCCAACAGTTCAGCGCGGGCTGCTTGCGTTGCGCGGCGCAGCTTTCCGAAGAAATCGAGTTGAAACGCGGCATCAGCGGTCAAGGTCAGAAAGTTGTACCGGGACTGTTCCTGATTTTCCTTGCCCCCGGTGAAATTGGCATTGCCCGAGACCTGTGGGAACAGGCTCGAACGAGTCACCGCAACCTGCGCGCGCGCAGCGTTGATGCGTTCGGTGGCGAGTTGCAGATCGTAGTTCTGTTTGAGCGCCGTACGTATGAGATCCTGCAGCTTTGGATCCTGAAATACCTGCCACCACGGAAGGTCGGCGTACGAGGCAGTCTGCGCCTGAAGCTGAGGATTGTCCGCCAGGTCTCGAAACGAATTGGGAGTCTGAACGGCAGGGCGATGATAGTTAGGCCCAACCATGCAACCGACCAATATGGCCGATCCCACAATGACGATCAGCAATTTTCCGGTGTTCATAGCACTCGATTCCATTGAGCCCGCATTCTCTTCGCGCATGCGGCAGTCTCAGTCGCCTGGCGCGGGTGAAGGCGTAGCTGGCAATCTCCCGCGTGCGGGTTCCTTTCCCGCGCCCGACCATTTCTCGACCATATAAAAGATGCCGGGTATGAAAAAGATTCCAATCGCGCTCGCAGTGAGCATCCCGCCGATGACGGCCGTCCCCATGATCTGCCGGGCTACCGAACCTGCCCCGCTCGCTGTCCACAGTGGAACGCAGCCGAGGATGAACGCGAATGACGTCATCAGGATCGGCCGCAGCCGCAGCTTCGCCCCTTCAAGCGCCGCGTCAGCCAACGGTTTTCCGTGTTCGTACTGATCCTTGGCAAACTCGACAATCAAGATGGCGTTCTTCGCGGCTAGGCCGATCAGCATGATCAAGCCGATCTGCGAGTAGATGTCGCTTTCAATCTGCACCATGTAGGGCGGCAGGAAAGCGCTGAGCAAAACTCGGCGCAACCACAGCACGAGAAACGCTCCAAAGACCGCTACCGGCGTGCTGAGCAGTACGCTGAAAGGCAGCGACCAGCTTTCGTACAATGCCGCCAGAATCAGGAACACGAACAACAGCGACAGGCCAAAGATGGCCGCGGGAGGCACTCCCTGGCGCGCTTTCTGTTCCAGATAAGATATCCCGGAGTAGTCGAATCCCATCTCTCGCGGCATGGTTTGTTTGAAAACATCTTCCAGGGCGGCGCTTGCCTGATCAGCACTGTAGCCCGGTGCTGCGCTCCCGTTGATTTGTGCGCAACGGTACTCGTTAAAGCGCTGTGTGAATTCGGGACCGAGTTGCGATTTGACTGTGGCCAGCGTTGCCAGCGGAACGTTCTCACCCTTGTTGTTGCGGACGTAGAAGCGTCCAACGTTCTCGGCGCTGGCACGATCTTCGCTCTCGGCTTCGATATAGACCTGCCACTGGCGGCCGAAGCGGTTGAAGTAATTGATGAAATATCCGCCCATGAACGCCTGAACGGTGCGGTAGACGTCGGAAAGATTGACACCCTGCTTCAATACCTTGTCACGATTGACGTCGACAAACTTCTGCGGAACACTGGGCAGAAAAGTCGTACTCAGGCTGGCGATTTCGGGCCGCTTTCGTGCCGCGTCAAGAAACGTGTTCAAGTTTTGCGACAGGAATTGAATGGTGCCGCCAGAGCGGTCTTCGAGCATGAACGTGAACCCGCCCGCAGTGCCAACGCCCGGGATGGCCGGCGGGGAAAAGCTGAATGCGATTCCCGCGGGCAATTTGGAAAGCTGCTGATTCAAATGCGCCTTGATCGCTTGAAACTGCTCGGCTCTGGACGTGCGCTCGTCCCACGGCTTCAGAGTGACCACAAAGAAAGCGTTGTAGCTGGTGCGAACAAAACTGAGCAAGCTGAAGCCGATGACGCTGGTCGTGTACTTCACACCCGGCGTGTCAGCCAGAATCTTCTCGATCTGTGCCGCGGCCTGCGATGTTCGCTCCAACGACGCGCTATTAGGCAATTGCAGATTCACGTAGGCATAACCCTGGTCTTCATCGGGAAGAAAGCTCGACGGCACCTGACTGCCGAAGAATGCCGCCGCGCCGCCAAAGACCAGCAGAAGCACAACCACCACTGCTGTCTTCTTGAGCAGGACACCGCTCCAAGTGACATAGCCCTCAGTGGCTCGCTCAAAAACCCGGTTAAACCAATCGAAGAATCTCTGCAGCAGGCCATGGCTCTCTTCGCGCGGTCGAAGAAGCAACGCGGCCAGGGCTGGGCTTAGGGTGAGCGCGTTGAACGCGGATAGAATGACCGAGATGGCAATCGTCACTGCGAATTGCTGGTACAGCCTGCCAGTGATCCCGGGAATGAAGGCGGTGGGCACGAATACCGCGGAGAGAACCAGCGCAATTCCTACGACGGGACCCGATAGTTCCTCCATTGCCTTTAACGCGGCATCCTTTGGAGTCATCCCCTCTTCGATATGCCGTTCTACGCCCTCGACGACCACGATCGCGTCATCGACTACCAGGCCGATCGCCAGCACCAGTCCGAAGAGAGAAAGCGTGTTGATGGAGAAACCGAACAGCGGGAAGAGCACGAACGTTCCTATCAGCGAAACCGGCACAGCCAGCAGCGGGATCAGCGTTGCGCGCCATCCCTGAAGGAAAAGAAAAACTACAATGATGACAAGGACGAGCGCGATCAGAAGAGTCTCGACGATTTCCTTAATGCCCTGAGTCACGGAAAGGGTTGTGTCGAGGGAAACGGCGAAATCCATGTCCTCGGGGAAGCGCTCCTTCATCTGCGCCATCAGCTTCTTGACGCCGGCGGCCGCCTCGACTGCGTTCGATCCGGGCAATTGGTAGACGGCAACAATCGCGCCCGGCTTGCCATTGAAACGTCCTGCAACGCTGTAGTCTTGAGCGCCCAGTTCGATGCGAGCAACATCGCGCACCCGCACTGTCGCACCGTCAGGCGTTTCGCGAACCACGATGTTGCCGAATTCTTCCGGTGAAACCAGGCGCCCTTGCGCCAGAACAGTGTAGGTATATTCCTGACCTTTGGGAGCAGGCTCGCCTCCCGCTTTGCCGGCGGGGTTCACAGTGTTCTGTGCCTGAATCGCGCTGACGATCTCCGGAACGGTGATGCCAAGTTTCGCCAACGTGTCCGGCTTTACCCAGAGGCGCATCGCGTATTGACCCGCGCCGAATACCTGCACGTTGCCGATGCCGGGCGAGCGAAGAATCGGATCGACGAGATTGATGTAAGCGTAGTTGGCTAAGAACCTGGCATCATAACCTCCATGCGGAGAATAAAGCGCAACCCACATCAAGGGAGCAGTGACCGATTTTCGCACCGTGATGCCGTAGTTATTGACGTCCGCCGGAAGTTGAGAAGCAGCCTGCGTTTCCCTCGACTGCGTGTTAATGAAATCGGTATTGGGGTCGGTCTTTACGTCAAAGTCAACGATCAGGCTGGTGGTTGAGTTGCCGGTGGCATTCAGCGAGTACATATAGTTCTCGTTGTCTACTCCGTTCATCTGCTGCTCGATCGGAGTAGCCACCGCTTGCTCCAGCGTCTGCGCGTCTGCTCCGACGTAGGTGGCGAGCACTTGAATTTCGGGGGGAGTGATGTTGGGAAACTGGGCGACGGGCAAGCTCAGTACGGTGAGTGCGCCGACCAGCACCATGACGATCGATATCACTATGGCAACGATGGGACGGTTAATGAAGAATTTCGACATGGGGATCCATCCTTATCGATTCGCCGATCCTTGATTCCCCGATCCTTGATTCGCCGACCCTTGGCCTGCGGATCCTTGGTTCTGGGCCATGAATGGTTTGGGATTCACGCGCACACCAGTGCGCATTCTCTGCACTCCCTCCACCACGATTCTGTCTCCAGCATTGAGCCCGTTCGCAATGATCCATCGGTTATCCACCCGGTCGCCCACTGTGACCGTGCGAACGTCAACTTTGTTGTCGGAGCCAACCACAGCAACCTGGTAGCCGCCCTGCAACTCCGCCACTGCGCGTTGCGGAACCAGCAACGCCCCCGGCTGGGTCCGGATCACCGCGCGGACTTTGCCATAGCCACCGGGTCTCAAAATATTGTTTGGATTGGGAAAGAGGCCCGCGATGCGAATCGCTCCTGTGGTCTCGTTCACCTGCCGGTCGGCAAAATAAAACTTCCCTTCCCGCGGGTAGGTTGAGCCGTCCGCCAAGATCAGTTGCAGCCGCAGTTCCTTGTCGGCCTGCAAGCGGCTCTCCTCGGTCGGAAAACGTCTCCGCCATGAAAGATACTGAGGCTCGCTCACGGTGAAATAGACCTTGATCGGATCGACGGTGGAAACGGAAGTGACCACGCCGCTGCTGGGACTGACCAGCGCGCCGACCTGCAATTGGGCTTGCCCGGCAATGCCATCGATAGGCGCAACCAGGCGCGTAAAGTCGAGATTAATTTTCGCGGTTTCCACCGCAGCCTCGTAGGTCTTGATCTGAGCTTTGGCGGTTTCCACGGTTGCGAGCGCGGCGAGATTGTTCTGAACAGAATTGTCGAGATCCTGTTGGCTGGCCGCTTGCTCCTTGGCCAGCGGCGTGTAGCGCTGGACGTCAAGTTCGGTACGGCGCTGCACCGCTTCGGCGTTGGCGAGCGAGGCCTTGGCCTGAGCCAGCTGGCCTTGAGCCTGATCGAGCGCCGCCTGAAAAGGCCGCGGATCGATCTGGAAAAGGAGCTGCCCCTGCTTAACAAAGGCGCCCTCCTGATAGCCTTGCTTTAGCAGATAGCCAGTGACCTGCGCCCGGACGTCAGCATTGACCAGACCGTCAAGCGTGCCAATCCACTCCGCATAAATCGGAACGTCTTCCTTCTGAACCTGAACCACCTCGACATCCGGTGTGCTTGGCGGTGCACCCATGGCTTTTTTGTACGGTCGAATGGCTCCAATAATCAGAGCGACCACGATCAAGCCAAGTACTCCACCGATCAATAGATAGCGCTTCTGGACCTGGGTCATGTTGCCTCCCCCACTTTTTTGCTAACACCTGGGAACGCGAACCTCTTGTCCTCTGCAGGACCAGGACACCCGTGCCGAAGCAGCAGGTCGATTGCGAACCTGCGCATTAGGCAAACTCGACGCAATTCGATTGAAGATATGGATGCGGCTTTACTTCAGAGGTCGTAGAAAATCTACAGCGGTTTGTCACGCTAGATCAGTTCAGGCGACGGACCCGAGTCGACCTGTACAAAAGTACAGGTGGCAGGCTATAGAAATTGTCAGGTACGGCTTTCGAGCCTCGGCGACTTACGTGTGGGAAGCTATCAAGAATGCGGCCTTGAACTGCTTGTGTCGATGGAGGGCCTCGGTCATCAGGCCCTGGAATCCTGGTTCGTCGCGGAGACTCTGCAACACGGGATCGCGCAAGAAGTAGGGATAGCAAGAAAACCACTCCCGGCGCTACGCTGCAGCAGGAATCTGGTGGCGGCGGTTGGACTCGAACCAACGACCTACGGATTATGAGACCGTCGCTCTAACCACCTGAGCTACACCGCCACGGGCAAAATCGGGGACCACGCGAATCACTTCTCGCCGGCTTAGAACCGGCTTCAGGAATGGAAGCAACAATCTGGTAGAAGCGTTCCGTCCGATCTCTACTTCGCAATTCCTAATTCTAAGATCACGGCACGATTAGGTCAAACTTTCCGTACGCGATGCGGATATACTCTCCCGCATGATTATTGGAACTCACTTCCTTCTCTATAGCCGGGATGCGGAGGCTGACCGGAGCTTTTTTAGTGATGTCCTCGGGTTCCCGTATGTCGATGCCGGCCACGGCTGGATGATTTTTTCCATGTCGCCGGCGGAAGCGGGCATTCATCCGGTGGAAAGCGAGCCTTCGGAGCACAACGCCGGTCAACCGCTGATGGAAGCGGTTCTGTATTTGATGTGCGATGACCTGGATGCTTTCGTGGCCTCAATGAGGGCGAAGAAGGTTGAGTGCTCCAGTGTGGAGACTGCGCCCTGGGGCATTACGACAACGGTGGCGCTACCCAGCGGCAGCCGGATTGGCGTGTACCAGCCGCGGCATCCGACCGCTCTCCATCTAAAATGACCCCGATGACCGACTGGAGTAGAGCTTGAGAGCTATCGCAGTTATTCCGGCGAGACTCGCGTCCACACGTTTGCGGCGCAAAATGCTGCGCGAGATCGCGGGCAAGCCATTGGTCGGCCTCGTGTACGAAGCAGTGCGCTCGTCGCCGTTTTTGAGCGACGTCATTGTTGCCACCGATTCCGACGAGATCCTGTCTGCATGCCGGGCCCATGGCTGGAAGGCGCAGATGACCTCGCCTGTTCACCGCAGCGGCACCGAGAGAGTTCACGAAGTGTCAGAGCGCGATGCGGCGGATGTCTACGTCAACGTTCAAGGCGACGAGCCCATGATCCGCCCCGAGCACATTTCCATGCTGCTGAAGGTGATGGAGAATCCCGCTGCACAGGTGGGGACCCTGATGACACCCGCAGCGGAAGTCGACATTTCCAACCCGAGCGCGGTGAAAGTTGTCACTGACTGCAATGGCCGCGCACTTTATTTTTCGCGTGCCACTATTCCCTTTGATCGCGATGGCACGCGGCCTCGTTACTTCAAGCATCTTGGGATCTACGCTTATCGAAAGACGCCCCTCGACCAGTTCGTGCGCTGGCCGGAGTCCTCGCTCGAAAAAAGCGAACGCCTGGAGCAATTGCGCTTTCTGGAAAACAGCATTTCGATTTACGTGGGAGAAACTCCGTACGACAGTGTGGGAGTGGATACGGAAGAAGATCTCGAACGCGTGGTAGAAATTCTGCAGGGCCAGCGAGCGAAGTAATCTGTCGGACTCAAGCCCGGTGTGGCGTGCTCCCCCCTCGTTCCCACGCATGTGCCGCTTCAAGCCGCTTTGAAATCGAAGGATGCGAGTGGAAAAACCATTCCACCCACCTTGCCGGCGTGCGCTCAGCCAGGTTCTGATCCGCCAGCTTGTTCATCGACGAGATAAAGGGTTCGATTGTGGCGATCGATTCGAAGGCATACCGGTCAGCCTGCCGCTCGTTGAAGCGCGAGTAAGCATTCAGCGCCGGCATCAACAGGAACGAGAGCACGACCGAAACCAGCGCCAGGAGTGGCAAGTTGGCGAAGTCGGAAAGTTCCTCGAACATGTGCTGGTCGACCGCATAATGCAGGGCCCAGTTTGCGGCGAAGAAACCTACAAACGTAATTGCGGCCTGGACGAAGATGCTCTTTAGAATGTGGCGATGCACTTGATGGCCGAGTTCGTGCGCCAGCACCGCTTCGATTTCGTCGGGCGTGTAGTTGTCGAGAAGGGTGTCGGCGAGGATGATTCGTCGCGTCGCGCCCAGTCCAGTCAGGGCGGCATTTGCCTTCTTGCTTTTTTCTGACAAGCGCCAACGGTAGACACCCCGCACGCGCGTTCCGGCGCGCTCGCTCAGCACGACCAGGCGGCGCCTGAGTTCT
>Ga0209656_10000715_pt1 | contig 21562 bp, 24 predicted proteins | sample BogFormECP12_OM2_FD_188239 | JGI IMG/M metagenome (GOLD analysis project Ga0209656, IMG submission 188239) | Bog forest soil microbial communities from Calvert Island, British Columbia, Canada - ECP12_OM2 (SPAdes) (version 2) | ecosystem: Environmental > Aquatic > Freshwater > Wetlands > Bog ... | reverse complement strand
GACACACAGCCGAATAATGCCGGGGCCCTCAACGGCCGGCGCTGATCGAAGCCTTTGTAATCGCTCGAGAATTACGCTAGCCGAGCAGCGGCACTCGGAATAATCCGAGGCTCGGAGTTATGTCGCTAATGCCGAGCTCGGCATTACCGGCATGCCTTTGCAGTGCATAGACTCATGGCCTGGGCGAACGATAGCGTCGACATTCACACGAAGCTACCGTCCTTGTCGGCGTATCTAGGACACCAGAACATCATCGGGACCGAGGTCTATCTGAGGGCTACGCCTCAGCTTCTTGAACTGGCCAGCACCCGATTCGAACAGCACCTGCGCGGCGCGCGCCGGCCGGGGTGAGCAACGCTGCCCCGCGCGAGCTGTTCGCGCTCGTCGAATCCTTCTTCCTGGAATACCTGCCGCGTCAACGCGGGGCAAGCCGGCACACGGTGCGCGCCTACCGGGATTCGCTCAAGCTGCTGTTCGAGTTCGCCGCGCGACGGGGTGGCCGGGAGCTCGCATCACTGGAACTCGGCGATCTCGACGCCGACACAGTCGCCGAGTTCCTCGATCATATCGAGACCAACCGCTCGAACTCCGTCGCCACCCGCAATTGCCGGCGCGCCGCTCTCCGCAGCTTCTTCAAGCATCTCATGCGCAACGATCTGGCCCACTCGCTCCAGTACACGCGGGTGCTGGCGATCCCGTCGAAGAAGGCTCGGCTGCGACCCCCGACTTACCTCGAAGCGGACGACGTGCGCGCCATTATCGCCAAGCCGGACCGGCGCACCGTCGAGGGGTGGCGCGATTACACGCTGCTCCTGTTCCTCTACAACTGCGGCGCACGGGTGAGCGAAGTCATCGGGGTCTTATGGTCCGATCTCCAGCTGGTACCGCCGCGGCAGGTACGCCTGTGCGGCAAGGGGAGGAAGGAGCGGCTGGTACCATTATGGCGTGAGACCACCGATGCGTTGCTCCGGCTGCGCAGCGTGGCATCGGACACTGATCAACAGCATGTCTTCGTGAACCGGCACGGCCAGCCGCTCACCCGAGACGGCGTCGCCTACATCCTGCAAAAATATGCTTCGGCGGTGGCGACAAAGAATCGCCCGGCGCTCGCGCACAAGCGGATCACGCCGCACGTCGTTCGGCACAGCTGCGCGGTCGCGTTGCTTCAGTCGGGCACCGACGTGACCGTGATCCGCGATTACCTCGGCCATGCCAGCGTCGCCACAACTGGCCGCTACATCACCACAAACCTGCAGATGAAGCGCGATGCGCTTGAGACGTTCTGGGCACATGCCGGAATCGAGCCCGCTAGGGCGAAGCCGTGGAAGCCCAAAGCCAACCTCCTCGCATTCCTCCAGTCGCTCTGACCGAACACAATTTATACCAGGACTCTCTGAGCGGAACCCATGCGCCCGTTTACGGCAGGCCAATGGCCAGGAACCGCGTCGCGCCGGGCAAGCCCCCGAGTCGCGATCACCGAGCATTGGTATTATCCGGTGTCACGGTGCCCATTGCCACCGGCGGATGCTGCGCCACCGGCCGGTCACTCCAGATAAAATCCGACCCAAGATAATGTGCCCAGCAGAACGCCAGCTGGATCGACGCATCCTTGCGAGCTTCGACCAGATTGCTGAACCCGGCATAGCCATCCACCTGCAGGGTGCCTCGGAATGCAGCCAGGTGCGCGGTCGGATGCTCTCCCCTGCGATCCTCGGAGTAGACGTAGGCCGTTGCCGGATGAGTGGGGCCAGCCCAAGCCCGATCATCGACCGCGTAGCACCAGAGCCGCCCGGTCTTGGTCTTGCCTCTGCCCGGCTCCAGCACCGGAAGGGTCGTTTCATCAGCGAACACCCTATCCGACGACAGCACCGTGCTGAACACCAGCTCAGAGAGCGGTGTCAGCCACCAGCACGCGCGCCCCACCCAGGCGCTCAGCGTTGAACGGTCCAGCGAGATGCCCTGGCGCTGGAGGATCTGTGCCTGGCGATAGAGCAGCAGCGAGTCGCAGAATTTGCTGACCACCACGTGCGCCAGCAGCGCTTCGGTGGCCATGCCACCGTCGATCGGCCGCTCCGGCGCCGGTGCCTGCACCACAGCGCCCTCGCAGGCGCGGCAGGCGTAGCGCGGACGGCAAACAACCTTGACCCGGAGCTGGCTCGGAACAATGTCGAGCTGCTCGGTGCGGTCTTCACCGATCACGTGCAGCGTGCCGCCACAGCAGGGACATTCCTTGCTCTCGACATCGATGACGACCTCGAAGCGCGGCAAGTGCGCCGGCAGCGCACCGCGATTGCGGTTGGCACGCTGTGCGCGCCGCCGTCTCTCTGAGGGCTCCGCAGCGTCTTGGGCGGCTTCGTCCTCCGCGGCGCCTGCTCCTCATCCTCCAGGCCGAGCTGCAGCTGATCGATGTCAAGTTTCTCGGAACGCGGGCCGAAGCGATGGCGCAGCAGACGTTGGATCAGCAGGCACAGCTTCTCGTTCTCGGCTTGCAGCTCAGGCACCACCTCCCGCAGCATGCGCTGCAGAACATCCGGATCATCAGGGAGGGCCGCGAGATCAATCTGCACGCCGGAACGATGAGCTACGTCGTCGCGTCGTTGCCAATGACTCTGTCGTGATCACGCGCCATAATCGCGTCAGCCTGCTAGCTCAGGCCTCAGGTTGCGCGCAGACGCCCGCCACTCGCAACCTTCGAGCAGCGTGGAGAGCTGCCCAGGTGTGAGCGATACAGTCCCCGCAGACGACATCGGCCAGATGAACTGCCCGCGTTCCAGGCGTTTAATGAACAGGCACATCCCCACGCCATCGTGCCACAGCACTTTGATCGATCCACCGCGGCGTCCGCGGAACGCGTAAACTGCCCCAGAAAAAGGCTCGCCCCCTAGCGGCTGCTGCACCAGCATGGCCAGCGTCGCCATACCCTTGCGCATGTCGGTATAGCCACAGGCGAGATACACACGCACCCCGGGCGGCGGCGTGATCACCGCTCGTACAGCGCACCAAGCACGCGGCGCAGTGCGCGGCCGTCGACCTGCGCGTCGACACGCACCGAAGCGCCACCCGGCAGCACGATCTCGATCAACCCATCTGCACGCGGCGAAGCAATCACTGCCACTGCTGTAGGTGGTCTTGTCGCGGCCGCCGGCGAGGCATCACTCATCGGGTCCGTCTTCTCTTGCCGCCGTGCGACGACCACATCGACCCGCGCAAAATTCGCCGACCGTCCCGCCAGCTCACCGCCGAGACGCCGTGTCAGCTGTCGACGCCAAGTGTAGAGCTGGCCAGAGCTGATGCCGTGCTTGCGGATGACCTCGCTCGGCCCGATGCCAGGCTGAAGACTCTCCGCGACGATCTCGCGCTTGTCCTCAATCGACCACCGACGCCGACGCTCACCCCGTGTGATCACCTCCACTCGCTGCGTGCGAGCGCTCGTACGAGTAGTCGTATGACTACTCCTTAAGCGCTCGGCCTCCTCGATCGTCGCCCGGTCACCGTCCATGCGCCAAAATCAGCGCACGCCATCAGCTCCGCGCAAGGTGGGTTCAACGGGCCGCTTACCCATCTTTTGACCCAACTTCCGCACTTTTGGGGTTCGGGCAAGCGTGGACGCCCAGAAATCCTGGACTTCGAGAGGTGCTAGCAAAATTGTGGTGCTAAACTTTGCGGGCTTCGCGCGACGCTTTCGACTTGACCCCGGCGCCGGAACGATGATGTGGTCAAGACGTGAACGTGAAGCGCTGAACGCGTTGTGGTCAAGAAAATCCAGACGCAGCGCTGATTTTCGGCTCTTGTAGCCGGCAGACTGGCAATCCAATACCGTGAAACTGTGGTGGCTAAAAGTCGGCGCGACCGCTAGCGCATTGATACGGAATCATATTTTCGAGGGCGGTGCGGAAGTCGGGTTTGAATGACATGGAGCCGGAATCACAATCTCCGTCCGCGCACAATGCCGTTCAGTCGGTCAACGTCATTCGAACGCTAAGCTCGCAATCTCGAGTCTTTTCAGAAACCCAGAACCGGTCTCCCGATTCTTTTTCTCTGTGCATCTCTCAACCGAAATGAGGGGAGGCATGAGCCCTACAACCCCAATCAGAGAAGACTCTAAGATGTTCACGGATGACGCGTTAGGCTGTGTTCCCTGCATCTATGGTCAGGGTCGTTCCCGTGATATTGCGTGCCTTCTTGCTCAGCAGGTACTCCACGGCACAGGCCACATCGTCCACATCGGCCAGACGGCGCAAAGCACTTCGTCGCCTGATCTGCTCGAGGTGTGCAGTGGTGAGATCGCTCGTCATTTCGGTCGTTAAGAACCCAGGCGCAACGCTATTAACGGTGATATCCAAGGGCCCGAGTTCGCGAGCGAGCGAACGGGTGAAACCGATCAACGATGCCTTGGAAGCGGAGTAAGCCGATAGTCCGCTGTATCCCGTAAAACTCACGACTGAGGAAATGTTCACGATCCGACCACCCCTCCCCACCATCATAGACCGTACTGCGTATTTTGTAAGGACAATCGGCGAATGGATGTTGAGCCTGATTACACGGTCGATTTGAGAATCACTCATAGTGGCTAACACGCTGCCCGCTCCCAGCGCCGCGTTGTTCACGAGACCATAAAGCGGCCCAAATTCGTCGCGTAGTGCTGAGATCAGGTCGGGGATGCGTTCCACATCGCTAAGGTCGAACGAACGAAAGTGAACCGCTCCGAGTTTCGATGATTCGGCCTCCAGAACAACTGATGCCAACTCGTCGCTCTGCTTCCTGGCAACCGCAATCACCCGGTCACCAGCGGCGGCGAGTTTACGCCCGATGGCCAGGCCAAGCCCTCGGCTGCCGCCGGTGATGAGAATATTACGCACGTGGGCGGGCCAGCTTTCCAGACGGAGCGATGTCCAGCGCAGGAACAATTCGGATCGTTGCCGGCACCTTATGGGCTGGCAAAGCTGCCCGACACATCACGAGGATTTCCTCGATCAAATTTGTAAGGCCGGCTGCCTGGGTAGGCAGTGAACCGCGGCACGCAGGCACCACTTGCGACTTCATGACGACCTCGGCAGCTATGATCGCGCCCGTTATCGGGCTTCGTCGACTCTTGACGAACGAGAGCTCGACACCGGGGTGTCTGTTGATCACCGCCTCGACCTCCTCCGGGTGCACTTTCTGGCCACCAATATTGATTACTCCTTCTTTGCGGCCAACGAAGTAATAGCGATCACCGCGCAATTCGACGATGTCGCCAGTATCGATGAAGCCGTGCTCGTCCATAAGGCCGCTCGTCGAACCGCTAAGATAGCGCTTTGCCAGCCTGGGTGAACGAATCCGCAGCGAGCTATCAATAACCCGGAGCTCGGTTTCACTGCCGACACTGTCGACTAAGTTTGCGGGAAAACCCGATTGGCCGTCTTGGACCTCGAACGCGACACCTGCCTCCGTAGATGCGAATGCGTGAGCAATCGTGGCGTGCGGGTACATCTCCCTGAGCCGGTCGAGGATAGTTTGATCGGCGACCTCGCCTGACAGGCGAATATAGACTGGCGAAATCTTCCCCGCCTCGCCAGTCATAAGAGCGCGGCGCCAGTGCGAGGGAGTACCGAGAATGTGGGTCACGCCGCATGCTCCGGCGCGGCTCAAGAACGCTCCGGGTGATTCATGAGGATTCGACAGCACCAAGGAGCCCCCGCCAACGAGGGCGCGCAGCAACATCTGCAGACCCCCATATCGTCGTATGTCGTAGAACGTACTCCAGACGGGAACCGTTCCGGACGGTGATCCTGCGGGGAGGTGCCCAGAAAGGCTCTCCAAGCTGTGGACCACCGTCTTCGGCTGACCAGTTGTACCGGACGTAAAAAGAGTCCATTCAGTTAGTCGACACCCGTCGTGGCGAATTGTCTGTGATTCCGTCAGCTTCGAGGGATGTAGAATGTTCCGACCGCTATATTCTGGTAGCATCCGATCGCAGATGACGGTGTCGACTTCACAGCCATCCAAAACGCTGCTGATGTGATTTGGAGGCAAGTCCGGCGGGCAAATCACGACACGGCGCGCTATGCCGTCGAGCTCGATCAGAGCGACTGCACAATCAAGCTGCGAATCAAGCGCGAGCAAGACACTCCGATCGCGCATATGGTCCAAGGTTCCACGACGTGCGGCGATCTCTGGGGGTGCTTGTAGATCTACTCGCGTAGTCCCGTCGAACAAGAACCGGTTGGGCCCGGTTCCTGAAGCGGCCAGCAGACACCTGAGCGATTTCCGGCTATTTTGCTGCATTGTCATAGAATCTGATGAAGTCGCCGAGTGTTACCGGAAACGCTCCATCAACCCCGTCCCTAAATGGGTCAACCCCGAGAACGTCTTCGAGACGCGCCACGACGACCGCCAACCCAAGTGAGTCTAGTCCACTGTCTAAGAGTGGCAGATCGTCGTCCAGAGGAGGCATGCTCTTATTCAACTCCGATGCTACCTGGAGTATCGTGTCTTGAATCGTTGAGCGTATCGTCACGTTAAAACCCCTTTCCTCACGTTAAAACCCCTTTCCTATTGTGGAGCGCCAGCGTTTCCGTCTAAGTCAGAACACCATCTACATTGCCGAGAGAGCCTGGCTCAGACTTATTGTCCGAGGAAGATGGCGATAGCGGCAACCCAGATTGCTGGGAGGAAGATGTGCGCGCAGCGGTCGTAGTGGGCAGCGACGCGGCCCCAACCCATGAAACGACCGAAGGCGTTCTCGATGCCGTGGCGCTGGGGGCGTACCGTCTTGTCGTAGGCGAGTTTGACCTCGCGGCCCGGTAACATTGTGGGACGCGGGGCAGCATGCCGGGCTTGATCCGCGCCGCACGGAACCGGTTGCTGTCATAGCCACGGTCGGCGATCAGCTCACTTGCCGCGAGCAGAAAGGAAAGTAGCTGGGCGGTGCCCGTATGATAGGATCGCTCGTCTGATCTTCGCTTATCGGCGGGATGATTGGTTTCGCCAATCGACGACGGCGTGGAGCTCGGAGTTCGAATCGCCCTTCGTGCGCGCGATGCAGCGAGAACTACCGTTTCAAGCAGGCTGGGGGCGGGGCGGGGCGCCTTGAAATGCGTGCGCTTGAAATGCGTGCTGTCGGCCATCAGCGGCGCTCCGGCGCCACTAGTTCGGTGGCCAATGCTGCGAAAATGCGCTCGAATAAGCCCTGCCGCGCATTCGAACGAAGCAGTTGTGGAGCGTGGCCCGTAGGGGCACTGTGCCTCTTTCTGCTGAAGCCGGTGACGAATGACATTGGCGTTCACGCTGACTATACAGCGGCCCCGGACGCGCGGCTTCCCACGTGAGCGCGGGAAAGATCACGTGAGCGCGGGAAAGATGTGGGATGCGTGGCATCTGTGCTCCTGAAGCCAGGAAAACGTCGGACATGCGCCACCTCCGCCGTTCCGAGAATCGCCCAACCCGAAACCGACGCAAGACCTTGACGGGTCTTGAGCCTAATTTTCATTCCGCCTAGGAACCCCTGTCGCAGCTTCACGTATTCCACTTACCCCGAAAAGTGTCAACGCGAAGTTGTTCAGTACATGAGCGGGCGACCGATCGGCGACGTCAGAAGCCGGGAGGGTCCGGCACCTCAGGCCCGGCACCGGGCGGTGTCCGCCGCGTCCTGACGAAGGCGAAATATTCCTGGCGGATTGTGTGCCAGGGTGCATTTCTTGGGAGCAGTTCCAGCGTAATCAGGGGCAGCTCCACGCCACGCGACCCGACCATGTGGGCCCCTGCGGGCCGCCAGCACGGTACTGTCCGGCTTGGTAGTCTGCGGTCAGTGCGGATTGCGCATTGTGGCGCTTTACAACAATGACGGCCACGCGGCGCCCTACGCGTGTAATGCCAAGGCTCGGGGACCGCGACTCGAGGGCGTGCCCGACGCAGCGCGGTTCATGTGCATTGGGCTGCCGTAAATGGGCGCATGGTTCCGCCCAGAGATTCCTGATATAAGGACCAGAACACGCGTGCGGTTGCTCCTCCAGCGGGTCCTGGTCTGATCGACGCCAGCGACCAGGTACGGCTAGAGTCCCATTGGCATGGCTGGCAACACGACGACCCACATGCTCTTGCGCCCAGCGGCACGGGTGAAGGTGCTCAGCACCTACCTCGCTCTGGTCGCACGCGCGGCCACACTGCATCGCACGGGTCTCGCCTTTGCCACCATCGCCATGACGCTCAAGCGGTCGGTGCGGCGCCTTCTACCAGCGCCGGCGTCATTGCGCCCAGTCCGCGTCGTTCACGCACTACCGGGGCGACAGAACGATGAATGGACGATCCGCGAACTCGCCGAACAGCTCGGCCTGCCCGGTCGATGCGCTACAATTGGGTCCAGAACGGCCGCCTACGCAGCCGCTTGGTCAGGCCGGCGCCGGCTCTGCGAAATTGGTGACGGCTGACGCCGACACGATCGCCAACCTCAAGGCCATCCGGGCAACGCCGCCTCCTTGAGAGGTCACCCAATGCGCCTCGATGGTGGCCGCCAGCGTGCGTAACGACGTTCCGCTCGGCTGGTTGCTGAGGTGGAACTTGCGCTCGCCGCTGCTGCGCCAGTCGCCGATTAGCCACGCTTCTTTGCCTGGCAAATGCCGACGTTCGCGCAGGGTCGACACCCGCAGGGCGGCGAAACGTACTGCGAGCGCGCCTTTGGTGGCCTGGCGTCAGGCGATGCGGCGCCAGGGTCGACCGGTCAAGGCCTTAGCCGCGGTCTGGCCCTGTTCGCTCGGCATCGGCTGCTTGCGCGGCCGGCCTCGACCAGCGTTGGGCCACAGCGGCTTGGCCGCCGTGGTAGAGACCTTCTGGGTGCGCGGCACGCCGACCGACCAGGTCAGGCCCGCACGCTCAAGCCCTGCTGGAACGGCGCGGTGTTGCCGTTTCTGGCATCGGCCAGCACGGATCCGAACGCCACGCCGTTATATGATCGTTATCGGTTCGTGATTTAGCCTTGCGAGACGGAGGCGGGGGCGTTAATATAACGCCAGTCTAACGCGACGACGGGTAAACGACGGGTCATTGGCGTCAATGTCGCGGCAATCCAGCGTTACTTGGCTCTCGGCGTCAACGATACGCCATCCTGGCGTTCCAGGCAGGGGCTGCTGCAACCTCCTGGTCTTTTGTCGGCTTTCCGGAAGGGACAACGGCGGTGCTACTTACCCGCTTACCATCGACCGATTTCAGCTCGCGCACCCGCTCCTTCGACACGGTGCTCCCGACCCTGACGGATTATAGACGACTCGATCTGCACTCAATCGTTGTGAAGATCGCCATCCTCGACGTGGTCGGTGCGGCCGCTTTATCGGTTGCGATTTTCCAATGCTATCTCGCGCCTCTCAACGGCAACCGGGATCAGCTCTGGCCTGCCCTCGGTACTTTCGTGGTCGCATGGCTGCTGGCTTCGCAGTCGCAGTGTCTTTACCAAGAGGAGACGTTCCTAGGTGGCCGCCGGATGCTGCTGCGCTCTGTGGCCACCTGTGTCGTGACGTTTGGAATTATTCTCGCGCTAGCATTCTGTTTCAAGCTGATCGGCAGCGTCTCTCGGGTATGGCTGCTTGCATGGTCGGTGAGCACTCTTGCCTGGGTACTATTAATCCGGATCCTTTGGCAGCGCCGCCTCGTGTATCGGTTGCGCAGCAAGCGTGAGAGGCTCTGTCTCGATCGAGCTCTAGTTTTTGCCGGCTCTACCGACTCAGCGCGCCGTGTCGCCAACGCCGTCGAGATCGAAAGCGGTTACCGAGTTCGTGTAGCGGCAAGCGTGCCCTTACCCGGACTCCCGGGCGCACCTACCTTCGCTTGGGTAGAGGATGTCGTTCGCTGCGGCGCGATCGACCGGGTGGTGATCGCTGATTTCGAGAAAGCCAAGGACGAGACGAACGCGGTCCTGGTGCGCCTAATCCGCTTGGCCGTGGATGTCACGCTGATGCCCAATTTCGACGGGCTGTTCACCCCGGTCATGCACGAGAGCAGGATCGGCTGGATGCCCGCAGTCGATGTCGTCACGCGACCGCTCTCGGCGAAGCAGGCGCTCGCTAAGCGCACGGAGGATCTGATTGTGGCAGGCCTCGCGTTCCTGTTAACGCTTCCTTTGATGGCTTTGATTAGTATAGCGATTAAGCTTGATAGTCCTGGACCAGTTCTGTTCCGCCAAAAGCGTGCCGGGTTCCACGAAACGACGTTCCGGGTCTGGAAGTTTCGGACGATGTATCACGAGATGCAGGATCCGGGGTCAGTCCGTCAAACCAGCCGTGATGATAGCCGTGTTACGCGCGTAGGGCGGATCCTGCGTCGGACGAGTCTGGATGAGCTACCCCAGCTCTTCAACGTTCTGCACGGCGAGATGTCGATCATAGGGCCCAGACCGCATGCCATGAACATGACCGCTGCTGGCGTTCCCCTACGAGAAGCACTTGACGAGTACGAATCGCGCCATCGCATCAAGCCTGGTATAACCGGGTGGGCTCAAGTCAACGGCTGTCGCGGGGAGGTCGACAGCGAAGACAAGCTGCGGCGACGCATCAGTCTTGATTGCTATTACATCGAAAACTGGTCGCTCGCGTTAGATGCTTGGATTATAGCTCGCACCGTGGCGCTGATTGCTTTCGACTCTCAAGCCTACTGACTCGAGGCACATCAGCTAGCTGATTCCCTCGTCCGCTTCAACATGAGCAATTCAACATGGCAATATTAAATGAACTTCCCGGGCTCCACGCCAGACTACATCAGCGCCGCACGACCTGACTCAATGGGATCGAACGCTTTCGATATCAGCAAGCTGTTGCTCACCGTATGGCGCCGGCTTTACGTGGTGGTAGCGCTTTTCGTGCTGGGGATTTGCCTGGGCTACACGCTAGTGAGATTTGTCCCAGCGCGCTATTCAAGTTCGGTTTCTATCTTGATTGACCCAAGGCGCCCGGGCTCAATCGGAGCGGACGAAACCTTTGCCAATATGTTCATCGACACCAACAAAATCTCCACCGTCCAGGAGGTCCTGGTGTCGTCGGGATTGCTGAGCAAGGTTGTTCAGGCGGAGGACTTGGCTGCCGATCCCGAGTTTAGCGACCCGAGGCCGTCCATCCCGCACAGATGGCTTGAGCTACTCCCCAAGGGATTGACTGCTGCTGTCCCAGAATTGCGTTCCCCGCAGCCCGAAACTCTAGCTGTGCGTCAAGCGCGCGCGCTCGACCGCCTAGTTCACGCGGTGAGAACAGCTCGGGTTGGCATGACATACGTCATCGTGGTGGATGTAACGGCATCTAGTCCCGCTCGCGCCCAAGGGCTCGCGCAGGCGGTAGCGAGTGCGTATCTCAATGAACAAGTTGATCAGAAATTCGCAGAGGCGCAGCGTGATGCGGACTGGCTAACAAAGCGACTTGCTCAATTACGGGACGACATGATGCAAAGCGAGCAAGCTGTCGAAGCCATCCGCGGTAGATATGGATTGACCCCGACCGACGTTGCGCCAGGCTCAACAGTGGGGCGGCAGACTATCACGCAGATCAACGCTGAACTAGCAAAGGCTGAGGAAGATGTCGCCTCACGCCAAGCGAAATATGAGCAGGCGGAACGCATCCGGCGGAGCGGTGGAGATCTCGCCGGGCTGTCAGAGGTCACTTCGTCAAAACTCATAGAGTCTCTTCGCGAGCAGCAAGCCAGTCTAGATAGACAGATCGCAGACCTCGCCGCCCATTACACACCAACATATCCGGGTTTGATCCGCGCCGAACACGATCTTAAGGTTCTGAACACCGAGATTGCCGCAGAGGTTTCCCGTATCGTCGATGGGCTGCGCAACGACGCACAGGCCGCGGCGGCACATCGGGATGCGCTCAAGCGGCAGCTATCTGAGCTTGTCGGACAAAGTAACGCAGGTCCTAGCCTGGAGGGTCGGGCACAGCTCCTCGAAGCAGAACGTGTCGTGGAAGCGAATCGAACCGTGTACGCCGACACGTTGGCGCGCCTGAAAAGTGTGGAGGAGCAAAATACGCGTCAGGATGCCGAAGCACGAATTATCTCTCCGGCTTCGGAGCCGACGGCTCCGAGCTCCCCTAAGCCCGTTATGTTTTTGGGCGGAGGAGGCGCTCTCGGAATGCTTGTTGGGCTCGGTCTGGTTGTCGTGCCTACTCTGCTGGAGCGCAGGGTGATCAGCGGCACGTTACTCCAGGGCGAACTCGCTTTGCCTATTCTGTCTGTAATACCGCTGCTCACTCGGCGCGAGTTGAGAAGGCGCGTCAAGCCGCTCTCAGTCGCTGAACACCTGGCGTGCAACCCCCTCTCGAGTTTTGCTGAAAGTCTCAGAGCGCTGCAGAGTCGGCTTCCGACCGTCGAAGAGGGCACGCCTCGCGTGGTTCAGATCACCTCGACTGTGCCTGGAGAAGGGAAAACGACGATTGCCGCAAGCATCGCGATCTCATACGCCGCGAGCGGCGTACGCACGGTGCTGGTCGACCTAGACTTCTACAAGCAATCAATTTCAAGGACATTCGACCTCAAGCAGCGTGAGGGCGTGGCAGACGTGATTCTCGGAAACGCCGTCGACGACTCAGCTCTGCAGAGACATGAAAGCTTGCCGTTGAGGATCATCAGTGCCGGATCGTCGCGACATCCCTGCCCAGACCTTATGGGAACCCAGCAATTCAGGGCGTTTATTAGGGGGCTCACCGCGCACTCCGATATCGTAGTTTTGGATACCCCCCCCGTACTGGCGGTGTCGAATGCGGTTATGGCATCATCGGTCGCCGACTTGACGATTTTGACGGTGGCTTGGCGCCAGACTACTCGCCGCGATGTTCGTCAGGCAGTGGAAACGCTTCGGTCGGCGGGCGCACCGCTAGCAGGCATCGTACTGAACAAGACTAACCTTGCGAAGATCAGCCGATATGAAGGTCGGCGTTACGGCTACAGATCTTATGCGTACGATTACGAGACTGCTGGCCGCGCAAATCGCTGCAGTCGTAATGCGCGACGGCTGCTTCGACGACAAGATGCCTCTTGCTCCTCTGCCAGGCTCGGAACCACCAGCTGAGTCTGCAAGAAAGTAGCCGTTCGCAAACAAAAAGATATAGCTTCCGGTCTGTCTTGGGTTATAGAGTGGACCATCCTGGTATCAGGTCACACCGGGCACCCACTTGAGAGGGTCTTGTGGATGTCACTTCGGGTTCGGAATTCGAGGGGTTTTGGAATGCAAACTGGAGATGAAGTAACCATGGAAATGATGACCGCCTGCCGCTTCGAGCGGACAATTCAGTCAATCTTCGAAATGGAGTGGGACACTCTGAATCGTGACGAGCTCGTCGCCGTCGCCTGGGCCTATTACCACTTCTCGATTCAATTCCGAGAAAACCTTGAGGCTGCTTGCGCAATGTTCCCCGACGATCCGAAGCTGGAGCAGCTGCGACGCGAGGAGTGCGACACTGATAATCTATCTCCATGGCCGCGTGTCGCTCAGCCCGGGGAGAAAATGAACCATGACGAGTTCATGCGTCGGTTGCTTACTCTGGAGCCAATCGGTGGTGACCTGAGATCAAGGCTTGAGGCGGTCGGGGCAAACTACCTTGCCGAGACCCGTGTTATCGAACCGGTGGTCAAGGCTTTGTCGATCGCGAGTTACGAAGACGGCGGCTTGGAGAAGGTGTTTACGGCGATGCTGAGGGCGCCTGATTGGACAGGCGAATCGCTCCAGGCATTTCGGCACTTTCTCATCGAGCATATCAAGTTCGACAGTGATCCTGAGGCAGGACACGGATCGCTTAGTCGGCATCTGGTACCAGATGACCGGATCAGCCCAGTCTGGGAGGCCTTCGAGGGCTTACTAGTCGGAGCCGTTCCGCGCTTAGCGGCTTAAGCCCCGTTTCGCTTGCGAGCTTGCGCTTGACGGTGAACATGCCCGACGGGCCGAATTCGGCTCTGTTCCCACCACGCGGTGAACGGCGGAGGGTGGACGATTATCTGACACGATCATTGGCAGACGCCAATGATCGTGTCGTCGCCGGACCTGTCACTCCGACGTTTGACCCCGATGCCTTTACGCGCGAGCTCGACGAGATTGACTTCCGCACTCCTCGTGCACTCGACGACCTACTCGCCTGGACTGTTGCACGGATGGAATGCGGTGTCGTCCACATCACTCATCCGCGATATTTCGGTCTTTTCAACCCTGCTCCGACTTTTCCGTCGCAATGTGCAGATCGAATTGTATCGGCATTCAACCCTCAGCTCGCAACCTTTACCACATCGCCCGTGCCGGTGGCGATCGAGGAGCATGTGATCCGTTGTATCGCGCGACGGGTGGGCTTTCCTGGCACCGTTGCAGGCCACTTTACCACTGGCGGGGCGGAGGCAAACTTCACAGCGCTGATCTGCGCTCTGACGCGCGCTAATCCCGCGTTTGCTCGGGAGGGAGCCCGTGCGTTCAACGGCGCGCCAGTCTGTTACATCTCACGTGAGGCGCATCTTGCGTGGCTAAAGATTGCGCATCAGGCTGGCGTCGGACGAGATGCGATACGGCTAATCAACACCGACGGTAGCGGCCGCATGGATCCAGCGAGCCTTGCGGCCGCTGTGAATGCTGACGGGGACGCGGGACGAGTTCCGGCCATGATTGTAGCAACCGCTGGCACGACCGTTGCGGGAATGGTCGACCCGCTTCCAGCATGTGCCGCAATCGCAAGATCGGCGGGCGTTTGGTATCACGTTGATGCTGCTTGGGGCGGTGCCGCGATCGCGTCTGAAAGGTTTCGCCACATTTTAGCAGGAATTGAGCAAGCCGACTCAATCACAATCGACGCACATAAATGGTTCGCCACCACGATGGGGTGCGGCATGTTCATCACTCGGCATGGCGCGGTGCTTTCGTCCGCATTTCAGGTTGCGACGAGCTACATGCCGTCGAACCTCCCCTCGCTCGACCCATATGTCAATTCTGTACAGTGGTCTCGGCGCTTCTTGGGACTACGTCTCTTTCTCGCGTTGGCTGCTGCTGGTTGGAGTGGCTTCGCGGCCCATGTAGAACGGACCCTTGATCTGGTCGAGCTGCTGAAAAGCGAATTGATCGATCATGGCTGGAGGATTTGTAACGCGCCACAACTCGCCGTCATTTGCATGGAGCCGCCACCCGGTTCGCGCGATGTGCGTTCCATCGTCCGGGGTGTCGTTGATTCAGGGCGAGCCTGGGTCTCGCTTGCCGCCTTCGAGAAGCGCGACGTCATTAGAGCGTGCCTTACGAACGGCGAAACGATGCTAGAAGATCTCAAATCGCTTGTGGCGATACTAAACGAGATAGCCCGCGGCTGCTCCGGCTCAGCGCCCTCAAGCTGACATCTGTCCCGCAGGTTTCGCTGTCATATCCAGACACAATGCCTCTCGATTGTAGTGTAAGAAAAGCAGCCAGAACTTGAGACACTAGCAATTGGACCAGACCACTGCCCGTCTGCAACTGTCGCTAGAGAGCACAACGCAAAATTGCTACTTGCAAAGACGCAGAGTTCCCGGTAGTCTGTTTCAGTGGTGGACCGGTCCCGGCCAACCAACATAGCCAGTGGACTGGCGTTACGAAACCCTTCCCGGAATGCACTGATGCGGCAAGAGACAATCGCAGTTCATGCTGGCTACGATCCAGATCCATCAACGCGGGCCGTCGCGGTGCCGATATACCAGACGGTTTCATATGCTTTCGATAGCGCCGATCACGGAGCGGCTCTTTTCAATCTTGAAGTAGAGGGGCATCGGTACAGTCGGATCAGCAATCCCACCAACGCTGTGTTGGAAAAGCGGATTGCCGCTCTGGAGGGTGGCGTTGAAGCGCTATCCGTAAGCACCGGCCAGGCCGCGTTGCACTACGCTATTTTGAGCTTGGTCGAACCGGGCCAAAACATCGTGTCTGTGCCTCAGCTATACGGGACCACGCATACGCTCTTCGCACACTTTCTTCCGCGGCTTGGGATAACGGTCCGCATTGCCGCCAATGACCAGCCAGCCACGATCGAGGCTGCGATTGATTCTAATACGCGAGCTGTTTTTTGCGAGAGCGTCGGGAACCCCGCAGGCAACCTCTGCGACCTCGAGGCGCTCGCACAGGTTGCGCACAGATACGGCGTGCCCCTGGTTGTGGACAATACCGTCGCGACACCGATCCTACTTCGGCCGATTGAGTACGGCGCTGATATCGTCGTCCACTCCCTGACCAAGTTCCTCGGCGGCCACGGAACGACCCTCGGCGGAGCCATCGTCGACAGCGGTCGCTTTCCCTGGACCGAACATCCCACCCGCTTTCCGATGTTTAATGAACCAGACCACTCGTATCATGGCTTGGTTTACACGGAGCACTTCGGACAAGCCGCGTATATTGCTCGCTGCCGTAGCGTATATTTACGCACCACGGGCTCCGCCCTGTCACCAATAAACGCTTTCTTGTTGTTGCAGGGGATAGAGACCGTTGCACTCCGTGTAGAACGGCACGTCGCCAATGGACGACTAGTTGCTGACTTTCTGCGCGCTGACCCCCGAGTGGATTGGATAAACTATGTCGGGTTCCCCGATAGTCAGTACTACCAACTGGCGCAAAGATATCTGAAGGGCCGCCCTTGTTCGTTAATGACGTTTGGCGTCCGAGGGGGCCTTGAGGCTGGAAAGGCCTTCTATGACTCACTCAAGCTAGTCAGACGGCTCGTGAACTTGGGAGATGCTAAGTCGCTGGCTTGTCATCCGGCCACGACGACCCATCGTCAGATGTCCGCTGATGAGCAACGCGCCGCGGGGATAAGCCCCGAAATGATCAGGCTGAGCGTCGGCATTGAGCACGCTGACGATATAATCGCGGACTTGGACCAAGCGCTGGACGTTGCTGACGCAGCGACGGCCATTGTTGCGCGCGATGTCGTCGGCATCTAGCGGAGGCACCACTCCTATGTTTATGCGTAAAGTTGCAAATGACCGCGTGAGCCGCTGGTCAAAACGTTCGCCTATCGTGATCGGGCTCATAAACAACATGCCCGATACCGCATTGCGAGGGACTGAACGTCAATTCTGTGCTCTGCTGTCTGCGGCGTCTCGCGACTTTCTTGTCCGTTTGAAGTTGTTCTCGCTGGATGAGATCGAGCGCTCCGAAACTGCACGTGCGCACATTGCCAGATACTACGATGATCTCCGGGAACTCGAAGAGGATCCCCCGGACGGTCTAATCATCACGGGCGCCGAACCGCGTGCTCGGGATCTGAAGGATGAACCTTGTTGGTCGGGGTTATCGCGCTTGGCCGACTGGACTAGAGATAACGCGATCTCAACGATCTGGTCCTGCCTTGCAGCACATGTGGCGTTACTGCATGCGGATGGTATCAAACGCTATCCGATGGAAAGCAAGCTTTCGGGCGTTTTCGAGTGCCAATTCAGTTCCTCGGCCCACGATTTTACAAACGGAACTCCGTCTAAGTGGTTCGTCCCGCACTCGAGATATAACGGTGTGTGCGAGGACGAATTGTCGTCGCGCGGCTACAGCATTCTGTCGTCGTCTCCGGCCACAGGGGCCGATATTTTTGTCAAGCACGATAATGGTCCGTCTTTTTTCTTCCAGGGCCATCCAGAATACGATTCGGCTGCTTTGCTCGGAGAATTTCGTCGTGACATCGGTCGCTTCCTGCGTTGTGAACTGGAGCGCTATCCGGACATGCCGAGGGGATATTTCGACGGCTGTTTGGAGGCTGAACTCGAGAAGTTCCGCGAGCGGGCTTCGGCCAACCGCAACCCTGAGCTGCTTCACGATTTCGCCGCGATTGTACCCGAGTCCTCGCTGCAGAGCCCCTGGCTTCCGACGGCAATGCGGATTTACGCGAATTGGCTCTCGTTCCTGAGTGAGCAGCGATCGCGCCGTATCGATCAATCAAATCACTTCTTTGTCGACGCAGAACCGCTTCGCCGCCTGGCCTAGAACGCGAACCTGCAAAGTGGATAATCGGCGGATGGAGCCGAGCCTGACAGACGGGTATCGCGATGGGTGAAGCTGCGATGGTAACAGATAAGAAGGATATTGCAGGTTGCGAGAGGCGGGCGCCAGTTTCGTAACGGAACCACCGGCGAACTTCATGGGAGTGCCGGGTCACCTTCAAACTATGAACGAGACCGAGGAATTGATCGTTGCCGCGATGCGGGACGGACACCCGCTACAACAAGCTGCCCTGAACGTCGCTGAGCTCGTCAAGATGTGGCACGACCCGGACCTAGCACTATCGCGTACTACAGGAGCCTCGGTGCATGTGGCAACCGCGTTTGATCGCTAATTTGGCTTACGCCGGACTTTTAAGCTGGCCTTGCGCCATTTCGCGCAAGGTCGTTGGGGCCGAGGGCACGGCTCATGAGCGTTCTTTTCAGGTGAAGCCAGCTACTGAATTTCGAATCGACGATCGGAGAAACCCCTGAACCACATTTCGTCTCGGCCGTCTTCTACCGGTGTCATTTGCCGACAAATCGGCCCTCATGACTTTGCGGAGATTGCTCACCTACTTCACGAAGGCTTTCCCCGCAGATCGAGCGTGAGCTGGATGACGGCGTTGAACAGGCTCGCTTCCCATACGAGCCCGAGGGGGTTTCCGAAATTTGGGTATATGCTCGAATGCGAAGGGAGAGCAGTGGGCGTTCTTCTGACGATTTGCACCTCGCTACAAGATCGGCAGTCAGACTTTGTCCGATGCAACCTGTCCAGCTGGTACGTCCGGCCGGCGTTTCGCCTCTACGCGTCTACGCTTACGTCCCGAGCAGCAGCGAGCGGATCAGCTTCATACGTGAACGTTTCCGCAGCGGAAGCGACTTGGCCGATCATCGAAGCACAGGGGTTTCGGCGCTTTTGCAACGGAGCGTTTGCGGCAATCCCTCTTTTTGGGCGACGCGCTATAAAGGGCAAGGTAACTGCGATCAACGCGTTCAGCCGTGACGACCATCGCTTGCAGCTGAAAGAGTGGCATATCCTGAGCGATCATGAAAGATACGGCTGCATCAGCGTGTGTTGCGAGACGATGGAGGGTAGCTATCCTTTTGTCTTCCGCCGCCGCCTGTTCAGGCGTCATCCTCTACCATGCGCGCAACTCATATACTGCGCTGATCAGGGCGATTTCGAACGCTGTGCAAAGCTACTTGGACGCTTCCTCGCATCGCGGGGTATGCCTTGGGTTCTAGTTGCCGGCGACGGTCCGATGGTCGATATTCCTGGCCGCTATTTCCCCAATAAGATGCCAATGTATTTTCTTGGGACGCGGCCCAAGCACCCGGGCGACCTGGCCTATACCGAAGCCGCACTGTTTGGCCTGTAGGGTAAGCTTGTCGCCCGTGAACAACTCCGGACCGATCGAAAGCTAGCGCACACCATCGGCTGGCCCTTCCTTCCTCGAACAGCGGCTCGGCGCGGTCTACACCGATCGCCTCGGCCGGCCATCGAATGGCGGGGCTCGCCATTCCTCAAACTCAAGTTGGACCGATCTTCGGGCAGGTGCGGAAGCCGTAGGATCTACTTCACATGGTCAGTTTGGCCTTGTTGTTCAGGCCCTCTACCACGCCGCTGGAGAGCTGCTTCTTGGCGCGGAAGTAGTTCAGGATCAGCGCGCGGTGCGAGCGTGGCGTCCTGGCGATCTTCTTCATCGGCACGATGCGGGAGCGCATGACCTGATAGCACCACTCACCAAGGAACTTGCCAGCGCAACTCGGCGACTCGTAGTCCCAGAACTGTTGGAAGTCCTCCTTGAGCAGATAGGCCCGCACGGTCTGCAGGTTGTAGCGCAGCAGATCGCGCAGGCGGAACCGTTGATGCTCTGTCAGGTTGGCCCTGCGCTTGAGCACGCACCAACGGGTCTTTCTTAACACCGGCTCCCCGGCGGCATGCACTTTGCGGCGGTCCCGGCCGTTTGGACAGGATCCGGGAAGAATAAGCTAAGATCGGTAGCCGGTTGAAGGGTTTCACCTTTCCCGGAACCAAACACAATCCTTGCTGCTGTTGCGGCGCTGTGAGAGTCTGTCCGGAAAGTTCAGCTTGGATTGCATAGCCTTCGCAGCATGAGCCTGATCGAGGCGAGACGAATGAACGCGACCGCATTGCGGGTCAGGTTCTCGAAGTCTTTTGCCAGCCTGCGGCAACGCCCCAACCATGCGAAGGTCCGCTCCACAACCCAGCGTTTCGGCAAAACTTCGAAGCCTTTGGTCTGATCGGATCGCTTCACGATCTCGACGGCGAGTTGCGGCAGCACTGCAGCCGCTGCGTCGCGAAATTGCGGGCCTTGATAGCCGCCGTCGGCAAATAACTTCAACAGAAACGGATAGGCACCGAACAAGGTCGCCAACACCAGCGCGCCACCATCGCGGTCCTGAATATCAGCGGGATGCACCACAGCATGCAGCAGCAGGCCTACCGTATCAACCAGGATATGTCGCTTCTTACCCTTGACCTTCTTGCCTGCATCATAACCATGCGGATCCAATGCAGTGCCCCCCTTTTCCGCGCTTTTGACGCTTTGGCTATCGATCACGCAGGCGGTGGGACTGGCTTCTCGCGCGACTTGCTCGCGGCATCTCACATACAGGGCATGATGGATTTTCTCCAATGTGCCGTCGTAGCTCCAGCAATCCAGGTAGTCGTGCAGCGTGCTTCTCGCTGGCAGGTCCTTGGGAATGTAACGCCACTGGCAGTCGGTGCTGAGCACATACATGATACCATTGACAATCTCTCGCTCGTCCACCGTACGTTTCCGACCCCCACGCTTGGCTGGCGGAATCAGCGGCTTGGTGAGCGCCCATTCTTGGTCGGTCAGATCGCGCGGGTAGCGAAGCTTGCTGCGGTCATATCGGGGGCGGTTTTCAGCGGTCCACATTGGCACATCACGAATCGGTGCCCGCGATAGAGTCACAGACGATTCGCGCCGCTCAAGTCCCTCCCTCGCCCGGCGGCTCGGTCGCATAGCAACCGATTCAAAAGACACCCCAACCTCCCGGACGGACACTTAGGGCACCGGGGCCGTCGCGCCCGCGTAGAACTTGATCCATTGATAGGTGGTCGTCGCGCCCGGGGCTGCCGGCGCCGTCCCGCCGAAGTTGGCGTTGCCGCTCCAGGTGTTGGCCATGATGAGCATACCGATCGCTGGCTTGAGCAGCTGAGACCCTGTCCTGGAATGCACGACAGTCCCGTTGACTGTGTTCGAGACCGTCGCTGTGCCATTCCCGTTGTTCACCCATAGAATGCCGTAGGTGTTGAACGACTGGCACGGGTTGAAGCCAAGGTTGTAGACAAACGAACTGCCGTCCAAAGGATGATCGGTGAAATCAACCGTGTTCGGCGTGTTCAACAGAAACTCGATGTCGAACTCCGGGCTGACGTAGCCTACCTGTTGGACGAAGAACGAAGCCACACCACCACCATGGCACGACGGCTTAATCATCACCTCATAGTAGCCGTAGCCAAAGCCTGGATTAGCTAGAGTCTGGATCTCAGAGGCCTGGCATGCCGACAGCGTGCCAGGACAGCCAGCCGTAGCAATCTCCGTTAGCGTAAGGTCGTTGGTCGCGACAGACGCTAGCTTCTGCTCGATGG
>Ga0209656_10000713_pt1 | contig 21590 bp, 22 predicted proteins | sample BogFormECP12_OM2_FD_188239 | JGI IMG/M metagenome (GOLD analysis project Ga0209656, IMG submission 188239) | Bog forest soil microbial communities from Calvert Island, British Columbia, Canada - ECP12_OM2 (SPAdes) (version 2) | ecosystem: Environmental > Aquatic > Freshwater > Wetlands > Bog ... | reverse complement strand
CTGCGCCCGCCACGCCGGCGGTCACGCTCCTGCGTGACCGTGTGGCGATACCCCAAAAGCCCTACCACCAGAACCCCGATTTGAACACCTGGCCTCGGCAGGGTCAGTCGCACACGCTTTTTACAAGACCCGCTCGGATTCGCTGTGGGAAGGAGCTGTACCCAAAACACACTGAAAATAAAATAAATTATTTTCAATTAAGTCAACGCGTGGTTCCGAAAGATCGACTGGCAACGTTGATCAAGTCTGCTTTTGGGGTATCGCCACGCCGGTCACGCGGAAGCGTGACCCATCTGACCTCTCCCCAAATGGCTACATACTTTTGCCCCTGTCTGTGGTCTTCTATCGGCGGCGTCTCTGGAGTGTGATGCGTTTGATGCGCGCGTCGTCGTTCGGGCTGAAACTCATCACATCGGGATCTTCCTTGAGGGTGTTGTGCACGATGCGCCGATCATAGGAGTTCATCGGCTCGAGTTTGACCGGACGGCCCGAAATCCGAACAGTATCGGCGATTTGCCGGATCCGCTGGCGCAATTTGTCGTCCCGCATCGCACGCCAATGTCCGATATCGACGTGGACGCGTTGTGCATTCCGGTCCTGTGCCTGGAGGATTCGGTTCAGAAGGAATTGGAGATCCTCCAAAGTCTCGCCTTCGTGTCCGATCAGTGCGTCGCTTTCGGCTGTAAAAACCTGGAGTTGACGACCGCTTTCGGTCTCAACTTCCTGGATTTCCGCGACGAAGCCGAGGTAACCAAGCATCGTGTCCAAAATCTCCTTGGCTTCCATTTTCTTCTGAGGGTGAGGGAACTACGATTACCGATAACTTTTGCGTTTTGCAATCTGGGGATTTTTCGGCACCTTCACCAACGGGGTGTCCGCCTGCTTTCTCGTCAGATACATCTGGGCCACGAAAAAGAGGTTTTGTACCGTCCAGTACAGCGCCAGCCCTGATGCGTAATTATAGCAGATGAACAGAAAAATCAGCGGCATAAACAGAAACATCCGCTGCTGAGCCGGGTCGCCCGTCTTCGGCGTTATGCTCATCTGCCAGAGTTGTGTTCCAGCCATCACGAGGGGGAGAATATTAATCGGAATATTGGCGATATGGAAAACTGTATCTGGTTGCGATAGATCACGCACCCAGAGAAACGAGCTGTTCCGGAGTTCGATTGCTTTGTCGAGCATCCCGTAAAATCCGAAGAAGATCGGGATCTGAACCAACATCGGGAGACAACCGCCAAACGGATTGACGCCGTAATCCTTGTAGAGCTTCATCGTCTCCTGGTTCATGCGCTGCGGGTCGTCTTTGTACTTCTCGCGCAGCTCGTTCATGATCGGCGAAAGCTTGGACATTTTTCGCATCGACTTGGTAGCTGCATTCTGGAGGGGCCAGAGCAGCGACCGGATAATGATCGTCATGATAATGATCGCCAGCGCATAACTATGCACCCAAGCGTGCAGCGTGTTCATGACGGTCAAGAGCACTTCGCTGACCCATTTTGCCCAACCGAAATTCATGATGTCGGCCTGATCGTTTGGGAGCTTCGACAGGCGATCGAATTCCTTGGGACCGGCGTAAATATTGAACGTCGCGCTTCGCGTCTCGCCGGGCTGCAGAGTGAACCCTGGAATTTCGATCGCGCCGAGAATGCCCTTGATTGGGAGCTGGCCATCCTCGCTCGGGATATTGAGTGGTATCGCCCAAACCTGCTGGCCGGTTGTATCCTGCGGAGAAAGGATCGTCGCGAAATACTGATTGCTGACGCCGGCCCATAAAATTTTTTCGGCTGCGACGATATAGGAGTCTTTGGCGGTGCTCGTCTGGAATAGACCGAAAAGCTTCCCTGGATCAAAGTAGTTCACTGCGATCGAATTGAATTTACCATCCCGGTACCAGTCGAACTGCGTTGCAAAGATTCGGTCGGTCCGATGGATCGGCTCAATCGCTCCGGTACTCACGAAAAACCCGGTCGTATCGAATGGAGCGGTACCGGTGTTTTTGAAACTAATCGCCAGTTTGATCTGGTAGTCGTCTTTTAGTCCCGCCTGCTTAGCGAGAGTGTAGACTTTTGTGATCTCGAGTCCGTTTGGATCGGTTTTCTTAAAGGTCGCATTGCCGGCAACCGAGTCGGTCGAAATTGTGTATCCTCCGTCGTGCCAGCTGTTCGGGTTCTGCGAGACGGCTCCGATCGCGGGAGCAATGTCGGTGTTGAGCAGAACCGGTTTGCCTTGTTCGCCGAGATGTTTCAACAGGCTAACAGTGGCGAGGCCCCCCTTGTTATTTGAAAAGTTCAGGGTTGCGAGATCGCTCTGCAGCGTTTCGTTCTGTTCAGGCTGCGTTTCGGGCTGCGGTTGTTGCTGCTGCTGCTGCGCGAGGGAGGGCTGAATTGCACCAATCGGCGAAGTTCCGGATTCGGGTGTCTGAGATGCGGTGGGCGCCGGCGTGGCCTGAGCGGCCAGCAGTGCCTGCTGTTGCAGGAACCTGGCTCGGGCTTCGGCCGCCTGGTGTTGCTCCCAGATGAGCGACGCGACGAGGCCGATCCCGGCGAGTGTGATGGCTATCCAAGCTGTACGATCCATAGTTCGTTTAGAAAAAGAGCTTCATTTGCACTTGCGCTTCGTTCCCCTGGCTGGAACCGGGTCGTATCCAGAGCTGCCCCAGGGATGGCAGCGCAAAATCCGTTTCAAACCAAGCCATGTCCCGACCATTAGACCATGGACCTCGACCGCTTCGACAAAATATTCGGAACAGGTGGGCGCGAACCGGCACCCGGTCCCGGGGCCCCCTGTCAACAACGCCAGGAACGGTGATAACGTCGCCTTGTACACTTTAAGGAAGATCCGCAGAATGCGAGCCATCTTGAGCAGGCGCTAAAATAGAGGCGCGCTCAATCAGTCGCAACCAGTCTCGTTCGAGCTCGGCAAATGTGGCCCTCGTCGAGGAGGACCGCGCGATTGTGACCAGCCAGCACCCTTTTCGTATCCGGTGCTGATTCAACCTGAATATTTCCCGGATTCTCCTTCTGACCTGGTTTCGGCAGACTGCGTTGCCGATGCGCTTTGTGGTAATGATCCCGATTCTGGAGGTGGCATTGCTTCCTTGCGTTAAGATCCCTAATACCAAGTGCTTGCCGGTCCAGGATTTGCCTGATGTCCTGACCAAACGGAACTCAGAGGCGCGACTTAACCGGGACGCCTTCGAGAACTTAAACCGCGTCCGCCCAGGGCGGATCATAATCGTCTAAGCCTCTGTATGCCGCGCGAAATGTAGTTCGACGCCGCCAGGGACGAGTCGTTTCCGGCCGCGCTGGCGCCGCCGGGCCAAGATTGCTCTTCCGCCTTTGGTTTTCATGCGTGCACGAAATCCGAACTGGCGCTTTCGGGTACGTTTTGAAGGTTGATAGGTTCTTTTCATGGCAGTAAATCCTGGAGCATCAAGGGTCGGGAAGGTTATTCAGGGGCCGAAGATTGTCAACCTCGGAGAGCGCACCCTCGAAATGCGCCCAACAGCTCCTCGCCAAAGCTACTCTGGACAGGCTGGAAGGCAATCGTTAGACAGGCTGCCAAGCCAATCCTACTTTGACTTGCCCAAAATGGAATCAAGCGAACAGACTTTACAGCTCCTGAAGCGGGGAGGCTCGCAGCTAATCAACGAAGCGGAACTGAAGATAAAGCTTGAAGAAAAGCGCCCGTTGCGAGTCAAGTTCGGCGTCGATCCGACTTCCCCGGATTTGCACCTTGGGCACTCAGTTAATCTCTTCAAACTGCGCCAGTTTCAGAACCTTGGACACACGGCTATTCTGATTATCGGCGATTTTACCTCGATGGTGGGCGACCCGAGCGGACGATCGACGACACGGCCAATGCTGACCCGCGACCAGGTGATGGCCAATGCCGAGACATACAAGACCCAGGCATTCAAAATCCTCGATCCTGACCGAACGGACACGGTCTTCAATAGCGAGTGGTTCGGTAAAATGCGTTACCTGGAGGTGGTTCGGCTGAACAGCCGGGTGACACTTCAGCAAATGCTGCAGCGCGATGATTTCAGGGGACGGATGGAAGCCGGGCACCCGGTATTTCTCCATGAATTGCAGTACCCGATCATGCAGGGCTGGGATTCAGTCATGATCAAGGCCGATGTCGAGCTCGGCGGAACGGACCAGCTTTTCAATATCATGGTCGGCCGCAACCTCCAGAAAGAGGAGGGCCAGGCACAACAAATCGCCTGTATTCAGCCGATTCTGGAAGGGCTCGATGGCGTCCAGAAGATGAGTAAGAGTCTAAATAACTACGTCGGGATCTGCGAGCCGCCAGGAGAGATGTTCGGAAAGCTGATGAGTATCTCGGATGTTTTGATGGCCCGGTACTACGAGGTTCTTTTCGGCGAGACTTTGCCGGCAATTCATCCGATGGAGGCCAAAAAGCATCTCGCGTCCAGAGTCGTTGAACAGTTCCACGACCCAACCGCCGCGGAGACCGCACTCAAAGAGTTTAATCTCCGATTCGAGAAACGGGACCTGGATTCAGTTGATCTCGCGGAAGTCAGTGCCGCCAAGTTGGGTGGGGATATTGTATCCGTCGTCGTTAAGGCTTATGCGGAAGCGTTTAGCGTCATCCGGTCACGGAGCGACGCGCGCCGGCTTGTCGAGCAGGGGAGCGTTCAATGGCGCGGCGAAAAGGTTACCGACCCGAAAGCAGAGGTCTCGTTCGCCGAAGGGGGGATCCTGAGGCTCGATAAGACACGCGCGGTGCGGGTAATGTAAAAAGGCAAAAGTAAAAAGGCAGAAGGCAGAAGTGATACCGCTACCGAGCGTCGCGGAAGCACCGAAGCGGCACCCAAACGCTGTCTATTCCGTTGAGGGATTTTGCCTTTTGCCTTTTTACTTTTGCCTTTCCTCGCTCTCGTCGGAAAGCATTTCCTTGATCGATTTCCGTTTGCGGAGGCGTAGCCAGTTGTTCCAGGTCTTCCTGAGGTTGTCTTTCACGGAGATGTATTCCTGGTTGAGGTCATTCTGTTTTGGGATCTGGTCCAGAATGCCGCGAACGGAAAAGTCTTCGGTCTTCAGGATTGTGTACGCACGACCGATGGCGGCGTGATGATGAGCATCGCTCGCCGCGGTCATGGCGAGCCCGCGCTTGAGGGCATAATTGAACGCGGACTGGTTGTACCGTTTTAGTGTGCTAGCGGCGTTGAAGACTTCGATCGCATCAATCGGAAGCTTGTTCAGAACGTTTTCCCGAATGCCGGCGCGGAAAAGGTCGTACGGGTGGGGCGGGATTGCGAGCCCGCCCGCTTCATGAATCAACTTACAGACCTCCAGCGCGCGTCTTCCTTTCAAATTCGGGAGCACAGCGCCGATGCAGAGAAGATGCCCTTCGGCCGTTGTTATTTCGACGCCCGGAACAATCAGAAGACCGTTCACCGGCAGTCCGTCTTCCCGCATTAGACCTTTGTCGAGCATGTAGGTCACGGCATCGCACGTGTTGTGATCGGTGATCGCAAACGCGTTGAGCCCTTTCTTGCGAGCGGCCTGGATCAGTTGTTCCGGACTGCTGACCCCGTCACCAGAAAAATAAGAGTGGCAATGGAGGTCAATCTTCACTGACATGGTGTGCAGACGATGATTCTGGAAATGAAACGCGCAACTAATATCCCTTTGTGGGTAGCGGCGCAAGGCCTGCAGGATCAACATTTGCAGGGCCAAATGTTGACTAAATCGTCCCGGAGCGACGATAGAACACCGGTACGGCATGGGAGCACATTGACCCACGAAGACGGAGTTAAATTTCCTCAGCACAAGCGTCTCTTCTTATGTTAGATAAATTTTCCATGGTAGAATCGGCAACCAAGTCGACTTTCGACTTATCGGATAAATCGGGGACCGAACGTCCGGGCGGCGTCCCGGCTTTCAAGGAATGGGCGATCGTGTGCGCCTCGATTGAGCGGGGAGAAACTAGCGTGATTTTCCGGAAAGGGGGGATCGCCGAAGGCCGGAACGGGTTTGAATTCAAGCACCGCCGCTTCTTTCTTTTTCCAACCTTTTTCCACGAACAGATTGAGCGGACCCGCCTGGGTCGAGACCGGGATCTGGCGCCGCGCCTCGACCCGGTTACGATTTCCGTGTTTGTGGAAGTCGAGTTCGCGGCAATCGTGCGAGACTTGAGCCTCGTGCAATCTCTGGAGGCATTCCACGTGTTGCAGCCCTCGGTGCTCAAAGAACGGTTTCATTACGATGACCAGGATGGTTTATACGTCGCTTTCCTGCGCGCGTTTCGTGTCTCTCCTGTTTGGGAGTTGCCGTTTCGCCCTGCGTTCGGAGGATGCCGCTCCTGGATCACTCTGCCTAATGCGCCGGCAGGCCTCAAAATGGAGCCCGTGCTCGAGGACCAGGAACAGACACGGCGCCGCACGATTTGCGCAGACGGGCTCGGCGTCGATCAGCGGGAGAAAAGCCTATTTAAGAATAGCTGAACCGATCTAAAAAGCAGCGAAGCTTTCGGGTGTAGTCGGAAAGCTTCGCTGCCACAGCCTGCAATCATCACCAATTTCTAGCCTGACAACCCCCATAGGAGGGACGCGCTCTCGCGCGTCCGGTGTTGCCGGACTCCCGGGAGCGCGTCCGGCTGGTCAGGCTAGGGATTGGTGATCGTTGCAGGCTTAGCTGTAAATTAGCTGCAGGCGCTGGAATGTGGCTGCCACGCGATCGCGGACGCGATTAAACTCGGTCGAATTTGTATCCCGATTCAATGCCTTGATCAGGTGGTCAAAGACGGGCCGCGCATCTTCGAGCTTGGCTTTCAACGACTCCAGATAGTCTTCCATCGCTTTTTTTGCGTCCGCATCGTCGTCCATGGATTTCACCACCGGCGAGTTCTCGAACAGCTCCTTGTTCGCGTTAAAGTCGTCGACAAATTTGTTGGCCTCGTCACAGAACTTGTCCGCCGCTTTGATGACGTCCGCGTCTGTTTTCGCAGAGCCCAGTGCCGTACCGAGTTCGTCGATCGCAGCCAGATAGATGGTGAAAGGTTCCTTGTATCGATCGAGAGCGGCTTGTTTTTCCGGGTCGAGGGCGAAGGTTGAAACGCTAAGAACGAGGAGGGTCGTTCCGAGGCAGACTGCAAACTTCAGATTCATAGTAAAAGTCGTACGGCGAACGCGGGACATTCTTTGAGTGTCGATCCGGAATCAATTAAAAAATGGATCGGCGCAGGTCGTCCTCGAAATAGCAAGGCTACTCCTTCGGCATTGCAATCAGGTAGTTGCTTACGATCGGTCTGCCTTCGGAGAAGATCGTTCCATTTTCAGTCTTCACGTAAAATGTAGTTGATGATCCACCATCGAAGTTGAGCGCGCTACTGATTGGATGGCCTGGAATAAGTGGCACTTCAGCCAGGATTCGGCCCATTTCCTCCAAAGTGACCGACCGGCAGATGCCGAATCCCCAGAGAGCGGAACTAGAAGAGAAAATGAACGTTCTGGCCGCAACGCGCCCGTTGTCCAGGCCGGGAACGGCACGGCCACCATCAACCAAAAACGGGCCGCACTGTATTGCTTGCTGGACTCCCTTAACCCCCGGAAACTCCCGTGTTCTAACCAGCGCCGGATGCCCGCGTTTCACGTAGAATATGCCGGAAAGTATTTTTGCTTTCTGCAAACCGTGGACCTGCCGGTCATTGCTTATCAACAGCCCGATGGGCGTTAGCCCTTCGTCGAAGTATCCGCCATTGATTCCGGCGATTGCCCCTTTGGACTCTACAATGTCCCTCAGTCCGGCAATTTGACTTTCGAGATTTGGAACCGTTTCGAGAACAACGTCGCCGGAGGTAAAATAGACAAAACTCATATTCGCGTCACTGTCGCCATCCGTAATCCGCAGCTCAGATGCTTTGAGCTTTGCGCCTCGGAGCGGCGAGTCCCGTCGTTCGACGGTTTTCCACTCGGCATCGGCGTATAGCCGAAACGGGATGAATAGTAGCAAAAGGAGCCATTTCACGCGGTTGATCTAATCCATTCCGACCGGCAGGCGCCAGTCTCTATTTTTCCACTTTCCGACCGATGCAGTGCTGCAGGTTAACTGCAGCTGTTTTGTTTACTTTACCCCGGTCGCCAAGACCGTTTGAAAGTGCGGACTATTTGTTTCTTTCGAAACAACCTGTACCTCGATCTCTCGAAAGCCGGCCTGCTCCAGCAAATGGACCAGTTCCACTTCACTGAATCCGAGCCAAAGATCCGCGTACAGGTCTCGCGCTTGTTCGAAGCCGTGTGCGAGAAGATCGAGAATCACAACCCGACCCCCGGGACGCAAAATCTTCCCAGCCGCAGCCATTGCCTTTTGCGGACTGTTCGCGTGATGGAGCGCCTGACTGAAGATTGCAAGGTCGATTGAGCTTCCCGCGATTGGCGGTTCTTCGAGGTCGCCGAGACGAAATTCCAGATTGCTGAATCCATGTTCCCTGGCGAGTTGCGTGCCGACTTCGACCATGCGCTCCGACAAGTCGACGGCGATGACCTTCCGAGCGCGTTTGGCGAGAATTTGTGAAAGCGTTCCTTCGCCGGCACCCAGATCTGCGACATCAATCGGAGGCATCGTCGCAAGGAAAAAATAGGCGAGCGCCTGCCATGAGCGGCCTGGGCAATAACTTCGCCCGAATTTGCCGGCGAGCTTATCGAAATATTCGCGGGTCCGATTCTTTCGCTTTGCAATGACGTGCTGAAGGCTTGACCGATCCGAGATTGCTTCCGGCATATCAGCGATGGCGAGCCCGATCAGGCTTCGGAGTTCGGGCTCTTTGATCGGGCCGACCGGGGACCAGCCGTAATAGATGTTCTTGCCGACTCGTCGATCCTGGACGAGCCCTGCACGTTTCAATTGCGCAAGGTGGGTTGAGATTCGAGATTGGCCCATGCCGAGGATCTCCTGGATTTCCGCGACTGACAACTCATCGGATAGAAGGAGGTTCATCAACCGAGCCCGAGTCGGATCGGAAAGAGTGCGCAATAAATTCAGAGTTGACTGCATCGAGATATCAGGATATCAGGATATCATGATTTGTCAATTTTATCATTTCCTGTTTCCTCTCCCGTACCGCGGATAAGCTTAACCTGGCCGATCTCTTTCCTCATTTATGGCGCGTCGTTACATCTTTTCCTCTGAATCTGTGGCCGAAGGGCATCCAGACAAAGTCTGCGATACAATCTCTGATTACATCCTTGATGCTTGCTTGGATCAGGATCCGAAGAGTCGCGTGGCATGCGAAACTCTCGCCAAAGGGAATCTTGTTGTCATTGCGGGTGAAATCACCACCAACGCTCAGTTCGATTACCTGGCTCAGGTGCGAGCGGCGATTCGCGAAATCGGGTACATCCATGAAGATTCGCAGTTTCACGCCGATACCTGCTTAATCGTGCAGGCGCTCAGCCGCCAATCGCGCGACATTGCACAGGGCGTCGACGCCAAGGCCGCCGAAGGGAAGGATACCGCCGAACAGGGAGCCGGCGATCAGGGTCTGATGTTTGGTTTTGCCGTTCGTGAAACGCCGGAACTGATGCCTGCTCCGATTCAATTCAGTCATAAGCTCGGTCGCGAGTTGACCCGTTTGCGCAAATCCGGCGAGCTTCCCTGGCTTCGTCCCGATGCGAAAACACAGGTATCAATCGAATACGAAGGGTATCGTCCGATCCGTCTGAATACGGTTGTTATCTCGACGCAGCACGCAGCCGACGTGAAGCATAAAGAGATTCGCGAGAGCGTGATTGAGCGGGTTATCAAGCGGGTGATTCCGCCGGATTGGATTGATTCTTCAACCCAGTACCTGATCAACCCAACCGGTCGTTTTGTGATCGGCGGCCCTGAAGGAGACGCCGGTCTGACCGGTCGCAAAATTATCGTCGACACCTACGGTGGAATGGGCCGCCACGGCGGTGGAGCATTTTCAGGGAAAGATCCAACGAAAGTGGATCGGTCAGCCGCCTACATGGGCAGGTACGTCGCCAAGAACGTTGTTGCGGCGGGATTGGCGGACCGATGCGAAGTCCAGTTTGCCTACGCCATCGGGCATCCGGACCCGGTAAGTATTTCCGTCGACACATTCGGAACGGCAAAAGTGGACGAAGCCAGGATCGAAAAAGCGATCCAGGAAGTATTTAACTTCAAACCTGCGGCCATTATCGAACAGCTGGAACTGCTTCGCCCGATTTACCGGAAAACGACCAACTACGGCCACTTCGGCCGTGAAGATGACCTGGACGCTCTGACCTGGGAGCGCACCGACAAGGCGGACGCACTAAAGCAACTTGTTTCCTGACCGTTAGACCAACTAAAGACACTCACCTCTGACCAACCGCATTGTTAGTCCAAAAAAATCCATGAGCACCGTTGCCACAACATCAGCAGCCGATTACAAAGTCGCCGACCTTGGGTTGGCAGAGTTCGGAAGAAAAGAGATCGAGATCGCCGAAACCGAGATGCCCGGGCTAATGGCCTTGCGTGCGGAGTATGGCACTTCTCGGCCGTTAGCTGGAGCCCGGATTGCCGGGTGCCTGCACATGACGATTCAAACAGCGGTTTTGATTGAGACGCTGATTGAATTGGGAGCATCCGTTCGCTGGTCGAGTTGCAATATATTCTCGACCCAGGACCACGCGGCGGCGGCGCTCGCCGCCCAGGATGTCCCGGTGTTTGCTTGGAAAGGCGAGACACTGGAAGAATACGACTGGTGTATCGAGCAAACGATCTTGTGGCCGGACGGGAAGCCGCTCAACATGATCCTCGACGATGGCGGCGATCTTACTTCGATCGTGCATCAGAAGTACCCCCATCTGTTGAAGGGGATTCGAGGGTTGTCCGAGGAGACCACGACCGGTGTACATCGGCTTTACCAGATGATGGAACGCGGCGAACTCGGCTGCCCAGCGTTTAACGTCAATGATTCGTGCACCAAATCGAAATTCGACAACTTATACGGTTGCCGTGAATCGTTGCTCGACGGACTGAAGCGAGCAACGGACGTCATGGTTGCAGGCAAGATCGCTGTTGTCTGCGGGTATGGCGATGTTGGAAAAGGGTGTGCACAATCGCTTAAAGGCCAGGGAGCACGCGTCATTGTGACCGAGATCGATCCTATCTGCGCACTGCAGGCGGCGATGGAAGGTTACCAGGTTGCGACTCTCGAAGACGTCGTTCACGAAGCCGATATTTTTGTCACCGCAACCGGGTGCAGAGACATCATCCGGCGCGAACATCTGGACTCGATGAAGAACCAGGCAATAGTGTCCAACATCGGACATTTCGATCTTGAGATCGATGTTGCCAGTGTGTTTGAAGACAAGAGCCTGAAGCGGATCAACATCAAACCGCAGGTTGACCAATTGGAGTGGCCGGACGGAAAGCGTGTCACGATTCTTGCCGAAGGCCGTCTGATGAACCTCGGCTGCGGGACGGGGCATCCTTCGTTCGTGATGAGCGCGTCGTTTACGAACCAGGTAATGGCTCAGATCGAATTGTTCACCAACAATCGGCAGTACGAGAACAAAGTTTACGTTTTGCCAAAGAAGCTGGATGAAAAGGTTGCGCGGCTGCACCTCGCCAAACTCGGTGTGAAGCTGACCGAACTGACCGAAAAACAAGCGAGCTATCTTGGCATTCCGGTTGCAGGTCCATTCAAACCGGAGTTCTATCGGTACTAGGCTGCGGCGAGTGCGCAGGACACGAAGCGAAAAGCCGTTTGTGGGCTCGCTCGACATGGAGGATTACCGCGGACATATTCGGGCCAAAATGGAGGCAGCGGGGCTCAGTTCCGCCGCGATCAGGGCATTCCTGTTTCAATACGACAAACTTGCCGCCACCGACGCCGGGTTAATCGAAGAGAATGCCATCTCCGCAATTCAAAGCTTGCCTTCGATTGATCGTGAGCCGGTTCCGACTGACGGGTCTGCCCTCGTGGCTAAAACCGTCGTCCTCAAACTGAACGGCGGTCTTGGCACCAGCATGGGCCTCGAGAAGGCCAAGAGCCTGTTGCGCGTTCGGCGCGAACTCACTTTTCTGGACATTATTGTCCGGCAATTCATGCACCTCCGCGATAGTGGTGGGCCGGGACTCCGGTTGCTGTTCATGAACAGCTTCAGTACCAGCGCGGACACTGCAGAGGCGCTCGCCGCCTACCCCGCGCTGGGGGTCCCCGGCAAAATGGAACTGATGCAGAACAAAGTGCCGAAGATTGAGGTGAAATCATTGGCGCCGGTCAAGTGGCCGGACAATCCAACGCTGGAATGGTGTCCGCCGGGGCACGGTGACATCTATCCATCGTTGCTTGGCTCCGGATTGCTGGATCGCCTGCTGAACGACGGCAAGGAATTTCTGTTCGTATCGAACTCCGATAACCTTGGTGCCACGGTGGATCTTCGGTTGCTGGGCTTCTTTGCAAAGGCCGACGCGCCGTTCCTGATGGAGGTCGTTGGGCGGACGCCAGCGGACCGAAAAGGGGGACACCTGGCACGCAGGAACAGCGATCAACGCTTGCTTCTTCGGGAGTCTGCCCAATGTCCAGAACAGGATTTGATCATGTTTCAGGATATCGACCGGCATCGCTATTTCAATACGAACAATCTCTGGATCCGTTTGAGTGCGTTACGTCGCGAGCTGGATCGAGGCGATGGATTGCTACCGCTTCCGCTAATTCGGAATGAAAAGACCGTCGATCCTCGCGATAGATCGACGCCGAAGGTTTATCAACTCGAGACCGCGATGGGGGCAGCAATCGAATGCTTTGACAGAGCCGTTGCAATCCAGGTCGGTCGCAATCGGTTTTCGCCCGTCAAAACGACATCCGATCTCCTGGCGGTACGCTCCGACGCGTACGAGCTCGATTCGGATTTCCGGCTGGAGTTGCGCTCCGAACGGAATGGCGTGCCGCCAGTCGTGAAATTGAGCGACCAATATAAATTGGTTGATCAATTTGAACCGCTCGTCGCTGGGGGTATTCCGTCGCTGATCGGTTGCAAAAGTTTAACGGTCGAAGGAAAGTTGGCATTCGACCCGGGTGTTGAAATCGCTGGAGATGTGAAGTTTGCCGGGCAGGGCCCGGAAACGAAAAGAATCCGATCCGGATATTATAAGGATACCGTGGTTGTTCTGTGAATGCGCTACTAGGCAACTCAAAGCGCATTTTTCCGCCAAAAATGCGCTTCGAACTAAAGTCTCACAAAATCCCAGAGGAACCTAAACCAGAGATAGAACATTCCCCGCCAGGTGTAACGCACGCTTTGCGCATCGACGCGCGCCAACAAGCCGGCTCGAACGTTGTGCCTGATTTGCGCCGTCAAATCCTGTTGGAGTAATAACTGAATCTGTGGGGGGTCGAGTTTAGGGATTAAATCTGCGGAAATGTGATTTCGTGAAAGCAGATTCTGATGGGTGTCGCACATTGAGGTGAATGTGGCTGCCGGCCGGACGCGCTGGATATGAGTCTGCGGCAGGAACTTCAAGGAATAGGAAAACGGATAGTTCCAAGTCATGAAGACTTCGCCATCGCGCGGTCGTGTCATCAACGTGACGTAGTAGAATGCGAAAGTTCCCTGGTCGACCAGACAAACTGCTGCCTGCGTCTGATCGCTGGCACGATGAAACAACCGAATAAATTGACGTTGCTCATCCCAGTCGCACCCGAGGTCGTTAACGAGATCGAAGCCTTCCTGTTCGATTTCGTCCGTAAGATCGTCCAGGTTCGGAAACAGATCCCGGCCCGGGGGGCTCTTGTGTTCGAATTCGCGTTCGACCGGCATGCGCAGTGCCCGGACCTTCGTCAGGATTTCGAACCAGGGCAGGAAGATCCAGAGGGTGGCAACGCCGAGACCGACCAGAGTGTTCCCGGTCGGCAGGTAGCCGAGCAGGAATGAGACTCCAAGGACGCAGAGGATGGACAATCTCTGGCATATAGGGTTCTCGAACGAACGAAATGCCATCGCCAGAACGGCGACTCCAAAGACTAAGAGAACGGAAGATAACATTATCTGGGCGAGGTCAGTTACGGAAGGATGTTATGTTCCTTTAGGAATTCTTCAAGTTCGTCAAGGCCGAAGTCAAGAAGCTGAAGGTCTCCGATGACCATGGTTGGCGTATAGGTCTGATTCGATATTCGTTTCAATTCATCGAATGCAGCCCGGTCGCGTCGGACGTCAATTCGCTCGTATTCATAGCCGTGTTTGTGCAGGTAATGTTCGGCCATGTCGCACCAGGGGCATCCTGGTTTGACGTAAAGTAGCATTTGAGTTGAGCTCATCGGGTTGCTGTCTCAGTGGCAATGTAGTAGAGGATTAAACTTCCGATTTTCGCAAGTGAATCTCCGTTAAGTCGATCCACTGTGTCATCTGCTGTTTGTAGATACGGAGAATCGGCGTCGAGGAGCGTGATACTCGGAATCCCGGCCTGCGCAAATGGAACATGATCGGATAACATCGCCCGATTTGCCGGCTCAAGGGCGACGCCAATGGCAGTTGCCCCTTTTCTGAATGAATCGATCACGCTCTCCGTGCTATTCGGCAAATAGTTCAGGGTTGTGCCTCCGGCGTTTCCCACAAGAACAGCGGCTTGAATATCGGCGGCGTGCTCGCTGAGGTGCACCATCTGAGCGTAGTAGCGGCTCCCGAACAGCCCGTCGTTCAAATTCAGTTCGTGAAACGGTGCGTCGCCGTCGATGAAAAGAAGTTCGACGTTACCGGCCATTTTCGGGTCGGTCGCGAGAACCCGCGCGATTTCGATCAGGACCGCGGTATTCGCTGCTCCATCACTGGCGCCTGCGTCTCGAAAATCCAGAGCAGGGGGTGTATCGAAGTGTGCACCGATCAGGATTCTTTTTGGTGACACCTGCGCCCTGGTGCAACGCGCGCTCAAGTTGCAGAATTCGACTTCATGGCCGTCCGGCGCATGCTCAACGAGGCGCTGCTCGGTTGTCTGCCAGCCGAGTGCGGCCAACCGGTCGGTGATATGTTTGCGGACCTGCTTATTTGCGTCGCTCCCGGATGGTCTTGGCCCGAAATCGGTGATGACTTTGGCTTCCGCGAGCGCCTGGCTGGCGTCGAATGCGGCCCAGATCCGGGTCTGCAGCGGAGCGGTTGCGACCTTTGGCGGACCGGGACTGACACCAGGTTTTTGAGAATCATTCGGCGCCTGAGCCGAGATTGAACCCGATGCGAACTGCAAAAGCCCAAGGATCCATAGCGCGCCGGCTGCCCGACGCAAAGTTCTTGCTTTTGATTGTTGCACGCGTCGATGTCCGCAAACGACAGGACGTCTCACGAAGGCGAAACTCCCAATAATGAAAGAATCCGTTCAAGATCGTCGTTCCCGTAATATTCGATCTCGATCCGTCCCTTTTTGTCGCCGTAATGAATTGCGACATGGGTCGCGAGCTTGTTTCTGAGACGGCTTTCAAGATCCGTGACGGCATTTTGAACGACCACGGAATCCACCTGGCTTGGTCGCGCACCGGGTTTTCGGCTTTTCACGAGCCCCTGGCGGGCCAGTTGCGAGGCAACAATGCGCTCTATCATCCGGACGGTCGCGGCTTGCCGGATTGACTGTTCGGCGACGACGAGTTGTTCGTCCTGGTTCTGGAGCGCAAGCAGCACCTTGGCGTGGCCGACAGTCAAGCGCCCTTGAGCGACATATGACTGAACCTGGGAGTGGAGGTCGAGCAAACGTAGTGAGTTGCCGACGACCGAGCGGCTCTTGCCGACACGTTGTGCGATATCCTCCTGGCGCAACGAAAATTCCTCTGCGAGCCGGCGGTAGGCGTTTGCTTCTTCGATCGGGTTAAGATCCTCGCGTTGGAGGTTCTCGATCAGTGCCAGCTCGAGCACATCCCGATCGGAAGCCTCGCGAACGATTACCGGGGCTTCACTCAACCCGAGCTGAGTGGCTGCGCGCCAGCGTCTTTCACCGGCGATCAATTCACATTTACCGCTCACCTTGCGGACAATGAGCGGCTGGATGATTCCGTGTTCCCGGATCGACTCGACAAGTTCCTGGAGTTGCTCGGAGTGAAAGGCTTTTCTGGGCTGCAATGGGCTCGGGACGATATCGGTCAGCGCGACCTGTTCAATGCGCTCGGAAGGTTCGATCGCGATCGAGGCCGGCTTATTGTTACTGATCAGGGCGCCGAGACCTTTGCCGAGAACAACCTTAGCCATAGAAAACCCGAAGCTAACGGAGGACAGAGGGGAAAGCAACGTTTCTACGGCGATTTGCAAAGTTCATCGCTCCGTGCTTCCGGAGAGACAGTGAACCTGTGGCTTGACCCCAAAGCTCGATTGATTCTGATCGCGAACTTTCTGCTTGTTGTCGGCAGCGGGATCACGTGGCTCGCTGTGCCATGGCTTCTGATCCATCAGCCTAATGGAGATGCGGTCTATGGTTTGTCGAGTGCCGCGTTAACGTTGCTAATTTTTCTGCTCCTCCCGTTTTTCGGGAAGGCGATTGACCGGAATTCTCGAAAGAAAGTATTGCTGGTTTATTACGTTTTTGCGCTGGCCACGAATCTCTTTGTCATCGCGATGATTCTTGTGCGAGGCCGTGTCGAGATCTGGCATCTGGTGATGTCGATGAGCTTTGGATCCCTGGGCGTGAGTGTCTACTACCCTGCACAATTTGCGTTCAACCAGGAAGTTCTGTCCAAGGACCAATACAGAGCGTTGAGCGGTGCGATCGAGGTGCAATGGCAAAGCGGGGCAATGATCGCCGGAGGTTTGGCGACGTTTCTAATCAACCGAGTCCCGTTGGCGGCGATCCTGATGATCGATTGCTGCGCATATATCGCTGCTTTTTTTGTCATGTCGCGCGTTCCATACAGAAAAAACCCGAAACTGGAGGCAAATACCGGGTCGGCGTGGAACCTCATGCTGGAGGGTTTTATCTATATGCGGAAGCGGCCGAGGTTGTCGCTCGTTTTGCTGGGAAGTTTCCTGCCGTTTCTTGGGGTAATGGTATGCGTCTATTTGGTACCTGTATTCATCAATAATGCGTTGCATGCCGGTCCCGTGGTGTTCGGGTTTGCAGAGGCTTCCTATTCGTTTGGCGCGGTTCTTGCCGGTCTAACGATCCCCTGGTTAAGCGGAAAAATCGGTCTGATGCGCACGCTGCTGCTCACGGTGGGCTGCTACACGCTGGCGGCGGCGGTGAACCCGGTCTATCCGGCTGTCGCAGTTTTTCTCGGGTCCCTTGTTCTGCAGGGATGGGGTAACGCGGGGTCCAGAGTGGCCCGAAGCACAGTTGCACTCGAAACGGTTCCCAATGAATTGATGGGCCGCGTGAACTTGTTCTACAGCGCCCTTGAACGACTGTTGCGAGCGGTTCTGCTTGCCGTCGTCACGCGGCAGGTCGCCACGATCGGCGCGCGGTCGGGTTACTGGACCATCGCGGGCATCGGGTTGTGCGGTTGGATCATGATTGTTTTCTGCCGCCGGTTCCGGCGGCATCCCGCGGTTCCTATCGCGACACCGGAAAGAGTCGTATGAAGTTTGAAGTACTGCGCCTGATTCAAGACCGGATACCGAAAATCGCGGCGGAAAACATGGCGATCGACGAGGCGCTGTTTCTGACTGCAGAGAGCCCGGTGCTCCGATTTTACCGATGGTCGCGTCCCTCAGTTTCGTTCGGATATTTCACGGCCTGGAGCGAGGTGAATCAGCAGTTTGGTCAACGGGATCTGGTTCGTCGTTGGACCGGCGGCGGTATTGTGGAGCACGGGCTGGATCTGACCTATTCACTCGTTTGGCCCGGTGGCCGGGAAATCCCCGCGGTGACGGATTTCTATCGGCACGTTCACGACGCGGTCGCGAAGGTCTTTAAGGAAACAGGATTTCCTGTCGAAGTCGCGCAATCGAGTGAGCCGAGCGATTCCCAGGCCTGTTTTGACAAGGCTGTCCGATACGATTTGAAAGTCGAGAACGCGAAAATCGCGGGTGCGGCGATTCGCCGCAGTCGCAAAGGACTGCTATTGCAGGGAAGCATTCAACGTGTCGAAATTCCGCCGCAGTTTGAAATGATGTTTGCGCGCGAGTTGTGTGACCGACCCAACGCCGATGTTCTCTCAAACAGGATCGTTGAATACGCAAACTGCATTGTAAAAGAAAAGTACGGTGCTGCAGATTGGAATCGTCGGAGTTAATATTCGCAACCATGAACGGAGTATTTCGTACAAATCGGCTCTTTGACGGCTTGGGGCAAGAGCTGCTTCGTTCGGTGGAAGTCTGTGAAACGGAATATCAAGCGGGTGACCTGATCTTTGACGAAGGCGCTCCCGGGTCGACACTAATGCTTGTTGGTCGTGGCCGCGTACAAATCTCCAAGACCGGGCGCCGGGGTTTGCAAGAGACGCTCGCGACCATCGAACCGAATGATTTTTTTGGAGAGTTATCGGTCATCGATCACGGGAAAAGATCTGCTCGAGCGATCGCGCTCGAGCCGACGTTGCTCGGCGAAGTCGACCACGAGACGTTCGCCGAGCTCATGCGCAGTGCTCCGGGTACGCTCACCTTAACGTTTAACCGGGTCATGGTTGAACGCCTGCGTGACACGAATGCACGCTATATCGAACAACTATTGCAAAATGAGCGTCTGGCAGTGCTTGGCACCATGGTAAGTTCAATCGTCCACGATCTCAAGAACCCAATCTCTGCAATTTTGTCGTCAGCCGACTACCTGGAAAAGCGGGCGCCGACCGATGCGGTGGGGCAGTTAGCTGAGATCATTCACTCTTCGGCTGTTCGAATTGTTGAGATGACCGAAGAGCTGCTCGGATTTGCGCGCGGGAAGGTCAATATCAAACCGGGTGAGACGTCGGTGCGGCGGTTGATGCAATTGCTGGATGCCGAAATATTGAATGAAATCCGCAGCACCGGCATTCGTATTGTGTTAGAGGTCGCCGACGTCCAATCGCTCATGGTGGATGAAGTTAGGATCACTCGTTGTCTGGCTAATATTATCAAAAATGCAAAGGAAGCGATTGGCGAAAAGGGGACGATTACAATCTGGGTTCGCGAAGCCGGGTCGGAGTTGCATGTATCGATTTCCGATGACGGTCCAGGGATAGAGGAATCGGTAAGAAGCCGCATTTTCGAACCGTTTGTGACGAGTGGCAAGAGACATGGAACAGGACTCGGCATGGCGATAGCCAAGTCGACTGTGGATGCTCACGGCGGACGGATCTGGCTCGAAAGTGAAGCTGGAAAAGGCACGACTTTTCACCTGGTGCTGCCGAAGAGGCACAGCTCGGCGTAGCCGCAACCACAAAGGAGGCGTATCGGCTTGCCCTACGAAGCCTTGGCGTAGTAGGGCGTGTCGGCGGGCTGCAGAAGATTTTAGACCTCTCCCGTCGAAATCTTGAACCCGGAACGGCGCCGCGCTGCGCGGCGGCTACCCGCCTGCAATCGCCGGAACGATACTGACTTCGTCGCCCGAAGCGACTGGGGTCTCGGATTCTTTCAGAAAGCGTACATCTTCGTCATTTAGGAAGACGTTAACAAACCGGCGAATATGATCCTGGTCGTCGCAGATGCGCTCTTTCAAACCGGGATAGGTCCGATCGAGACTATCGATCACTTCGCGGATCGTTGTACCATCGGCTTCAACGATCTCCTGGTTCTGGGTTAATTTTCTTAACGGGGTGGGGATACGAACGGGAATTGCCATATGCTTAATGTGTTTGGATCGGTTGTTCGAGCAGGGACTCGAATTCTTTCATCGTCGGCCGGATAAGCATTGCGCTGCCTACCTTGTCGATGACGGCTTCCTGAGTCTTCAGACCGTGCCCGGTCACACAGAGGACAATGCTTTCGTGTCTCGGGATACATCCACTTTCGATCAATTTCTGCGCACACGCCACGGTGACTCCACCCGCGGTTTCAGTGAATATGCCTTCGGTTTCAGCCAGCAGTTTGATTGCGTCGATGATTTCCGGGTCGCTGCAATCTTCGGCTGTGCCGCCCGTCTCCTTCATCGTCCGAATCGCATAATAACCGTCGGCGGGCGTGCCGATGGAGAGCGATTTGGCAATCGTATGAGGTCTTGGAACTGGGTGCACAACCTCCGTGTTATTCTTAACGGCTGTGGTAATCGGCGAGCATCCGGAGGCCTGGGCGCCGTAAATGCTGGATTCTCCCGGCTCCGCAAGGCCGAGCTTGGAAAATTCGTTGAAAGATTTGCGGATCTTTGTGAGAAGTGAGCCGCTGGCCATTGGTACGACGATGTGACGTGGCAGCCGCCAGCCAAGTTGTTCGATGATCTCAAATCCCATCGTTTTTGAGCCTTCGGCGTAGTAGGGACGAAGATTGACGTTCACGAAACCCCATGGGTATTTCCCGGCGATTTCGGAGCAGAGCCGGTTCACCTGGTCGTATGCCCCTTGGATGCCGATCACGTTGGTGCCGAAAATCAGCGACCCGAGAATCTTGCTCGGCTCAAGGTCCGCCGGTATCAAGACAAAGCTTCGGAAGCCGGCTGAGGCGGCGTTGGCAGCGACTGAGTTTGCGAGGTTGCCGGTCGAAGCGCAAGCCACGGTGTCGATGCCGAGCTCTTTGGCGCGGCTGAGCGCGACCGAAACAACGCGGTCCTTGAATGAAAGTGTCGGATAATTGACGGTGTCGTTCTTGATGTAAAGCTCGTCGACGCCGAACCGCTCGGCGAGGCGACGGGCGCGAATCAGCGGGGTAAACCCGGTCTGAAGTCCGACGGTCGGCTCATTTTCGATCGGGAGCAGCTCCCGGTAACGCCACATTGATTGCGGGCGCGAGAGGATTAGATCCCGCGTTAACGATTTGCCGATTGCGTCGTAGTCGTAGGCTGCTTCAAGCGGTCCGAAATCAAATTCACAGACGTGAACAGCTTCCTTTTGGTAGTGCCGGCCACACTCGCGACAACGAAGGTGCGAAAAGAATCGCGGTTTATCCATAAATCAAGGCGGGCATATTTATCTGACTGCATCCCACCAAGAGTCGCGCAAGTTACGAGATCTGCGCTCTCTCCATCTTCGCCCGAGAATAAATCTCGAACCTGGAATTGGCACCTAGTCGTTCTGCATTAAGTAGAACCGGTTGCCGTGGCATCGCAGGGCCAGTCCCTCCGCCACTCTTGATGGAATTGCTCGCGAACCTTAGGGGATTGCGTTAGGCGCGTCAATAGAATTCTATCGCATCGGGTGCGTGGGTGCGTGTTTAAGCCATCTCCAGCAGAGTCTCGTGCCGAGCCCGCGGCAGGGTGCGACGATTGACCTTGGCGAGATTGTGGCTGGCAAACAATTGACCGGCGTGGCATCATAGCGACTGGAAATGCCTGCGAAGTTTCGCGTTACTTCCCCCGGGGGAGAACCATTCGAAAGTGAGGTTAATAACACCGCCACCATCGGTCGGACTGGAGACAATACTATCCGCTTGCAGGGGAACCATGTTTCCCGCCAGCACGCAATTGTTCGATGCCATAACGGGTACCAGTACCAGATCATGGATCTCGGTAGCCGCAACGGAACGTTCGTAAACGATCAACGTGTCGTGATGCCGATCACTCTTGAACCGGGCGCCAAGGTACGTATTGCGAATT
>Ga0209656_10000712_pt1 | contig 21598 bp, 18 predicted proteins | sample BogFormECP12_OM2_FD_188239 | JGI IMG/M metagenome (GOLD analysis project Ga0209656, IMG submission 188239) | Bog forest soil microbial communities from Calvert Island, British Columbia, Canada - ECP12_OM2 (SPAdes) (version 2) | ecosystem: Environmental > Aquatic > Freshwater > Wetlands > Bog ... | reverse complement strand
GCCGTGATGCAAACGGAGGATAGGAGTCATTAACGAGCTCTAAACGTCTTTTGCATAGATTCTGCTGACGCGAACGTGTCTAATAATGTGCAACGCGATCTCGTGCGCGCGATATAAGAGGTCAAGTTTATGCCATCAAAAGCCAGCAGCCAGAAATTTATCGCCCGAAACCGAGCCCCAAGAGTTCAGATCGAATACGATGTGGAGGTCTATGGCTCGCAGAAGAAAATCGAATTGCCATTCATTATGGGCGTGATGGCGGATCTTTCCGGCAAACCGGCCGATCCACTAGCGCCCGTCGCGGATCGGAAGTTCCTGGAAATCGACATCGATAACTTCGACGACCGATTAAAAGCCGCGAAACCGCGTGTGGCACTCAGGGTCCCGAACACTCTAACGGGAGAGGGAAACCTGAGTGTCGATCTGACATTCGAGAGCTTGGACGACTTTTCTCCCGGTGCGGTGGCTCGAAAGGTCGAGTCGCTCAATAAATTGCTAACCGCTCGGAACCAGCTTTCCAACCTGATCACTTACATGGATGGCAAGGTGGGAGCGGAGGAGGTCGTTAAAAAGATGTTGGCCGATCCGACACTTTTAAGTGCGCTTGCTGCAACGCCGAACCCTGAAAGTTCGAAGGAGGCCGGGAGCGCATCCTAGGGAGAACGATTATGGCTGAACCGAATCCACAGACGCAAACGGAGTTGGCAGGCGGCACATCGACCCTCGAAACCACAGAGTTCGAGTCGCTCCTGACAAAAGAATTCAAACCGAAGAGCGACCAGGCAAAAACGGCGGTGCAGGAAGCCGTCAAAACGCTCGCGCAGCAGGCGCTTGGATCCGCTTCACTGATTTCGGATGACGTCTTGGTGACAATCCAATCGCTTTTAGCGGAACTCGACCGCAAGCTTACCGAGCAGGTCAACCTGATTATTCACCACGAGGATTTTCGGAAACTCGAAGGGACCTGGAGAGGTCTTTACCATCTCGTCAGTAATACCGAGACGGACGAAATGCTGAAGATCCGTGTGATGAATATCTCCAAGCAGGAACTCGGGAAAACACTCAAGAAGTACAAAGGAGTCGCCTGGGATCAGAGCCCGATTTTCAAGCGGGTATACGAAGACGAATATGGTTCCCCGGGTGGCCAACCGTATGGCTGTCTTCTGGGCGACTACTATTTCGACCACACTGCGCCCGACGTCGAATTGCTCGCCGGGATGGCACAGATCGCTTCGGCCGCGCATGCGCCGTTTATCGGAGGCGCCTCCCCGACGGTGATGAATATGGACACATGGCGCGAGCTGAGTGACCCGCGCGATTTGACGAAGATTTTCCAGACGCCGGAGTACGCTCCATGGCGGTCTCTTCGAGATTCGGAGGATTCAAGGTATCTCGGTCTCGCGATGCCGCGATTTCTCTCACGAATTCCGTACGGGGCCAAGACGTCACCGGTCGAAGACTTCGCGTTCGAGGAGGATGTCGAAGGCGCCGACCACAACAAATACGTCTGGTCGAATTCCGCCTTCGCGATGGGCACAAACATCACCCGGGCGTTCAAGCTGTTTGGCTGGTGCGCTCAGATTCGGGGCACCGAAAGCGGCGGGATGCTCGAGGGCCTTCCTGTCCATACGTTCCCGACCGACGACGGAGGGGTGGATATGAAGTGCCCGACAGAAATTGCGATTACCGATCGGCGCGAGGCCGAGCTGGCGAAAAACGGGTTTATGCCGTTGTCGCACTACAAGAACACCGACTATGCGGTGTTCATCGGCGCCCAGTCGCTTCAGAAGCCGGCCGCGTATTACGATCCGGATGCGACGGCAAATGCGAATTTGTCGGCGAGATTGCCGTACCTGTTTGCAACCTGCCGGTTCGCTCACTACCTGAAATGCATGGTCCGAGACAAGATCGGAACATTCAAAGAGCGCGCGGATATGGAGCGCTGGCTGAATGACTGGATAAAGAATTTCTGCGTCGATGGATCGACTGCTTCAGAAACGCAGAAAGCGCAGCGACCACTGGCAGATGCACAAGTTGAGGTAACCGAAGTAGAGGGCAACCCAGGCTACTATGCGTCGAAGTTCTTCCTCCGGCCTCACTATCAGTTGGAGGGTCTGACCGTCTCCCTGCGGTTAGTCTCAAAACTTCCGTCGGTAAAAAGCAAATAGTTTAGTCAGTAGATGTAATTCCTGACCCCCGAGTGCCTAGGCTGCTGCGTCACGGCGGGTAGTTGGATGGTCAGAGCGAGTGAAACGAATAGATGCAACATTGTGGCGCACTAACCTAAGAAAAAAGTACATATATGGCAGTCGACATTTTTTTGAAAATAGCTGGTGTTGACGGCGAGTCGAAGGACGACAAGCACAAAAAAGATATAGATATCTTGGCTTGGTCTTGGGGCTTGTCGAATAGTGGCTCTGCACAAACTGGAGGTGGCGCCGGAGCTGGCAAAGTAAACGTTCAGGACGTCAGTTTCACAAAATGGATTGACGCGTCGTCGCCGAAACTGATCCTGGCCTGCTGCAACGGAACGCACTATGACGATGCGACGCTTGTCGTTCGTAAAGCGGGTGGCAGCCCGGTCGAATACCTCAAGATAAAGCTTCAAGAGGTCCTGATTACCAGTATCTCGACCGGTGGCTCAGGCGGAGAAGACCGACTAACGGAGAACGTCACACTGAACTTCGCGAAGTTTAACTTCGACTATACGCCGCAGGATGACAAAGGTGCAGCAGGAACTGCTATTCCGGCAGGCTGGGATGTTTCGGCGAACAAGAAGCTTTGATCGCTGTCAAATTGCGCGGCCGGGTGCGCTGGCCGCGTTCTTCTCGATCACATCGACCTTCCGGCAGTTATCCGGGGCGTCCTGATCTAACCACATTCACCCGTTACGGCTAACGAACTGACCGTCGAACAGGAGAGTAGCCGTGTATCCGAGGGGCCTGTCCCGAGATCGAACCGCATATTTTTTTAACAATCCATGAAACCGGAAGAATTGCTAAAGGAAGGTCGCCTCGAAGAAACGCTCAAATCCCTTCAGCATGTTGTGCGAGATGATCCGGCAAATCCGAAGCCGCGCGTGTTTCTGTTCCAGCTTTTCAGTATTTTGGGAGACTGGAATCGAGCCAATACGCAGCTTCAGGTCCTTGCGGACATGGATTCGGACAGCATGATGCTCTCACGAATTTTCACACCGGTCCTGCTTTGCGAGGCGATCCGGCGTGAAGTCTTCGCAGGCAAGCGAACGCCGATAATTTTTGGCGAACCGCCGGAGTGGGTTGGTTCCTTGGTCGAAGCGATTTCGCTTTTTGGCAGAGGCGAGTACAGCGCCGGGGCCAAACTGCGTGACCAGGCATTTGAGGCAGCGCCGGCAAGCGCGGGCAAAGTGAATGCCGAGTCTTTCGAATGGATTGCCGATGCCGACGAACGACTCGGTCCTGTGCTGGAGGTGATTCTCGAGGGTCGCTATTACTGGGTGCCCTTTTGCCGGATCCGGCGGCTCTTTATCGAACCCGTTACCGATTTGCGTGATCTCGTGTGGGCTCCGGCTCAATTTGTCTGGGAAAACGGAGGCGAGGCCTCGGGACATATTCCAGCCCGCTACGCGGACACTGAGAATTCGCCTGAAAACAGCTTGAAGCTGGCACGTAAAACCGAATGGCTAAATCACGGCGGTGTGCACACAGGCCTGGGACAGCGGGTGCTTGCAACGGATGCAAACGAGTACCCACTACTGGAAATACGAACGATTGAATTTGAGGCGCCTGATGTGACATCTGCAGATATTCCGGAGTCGAAGGCCTGATAGGGAACATTGTGAGGCGACGCGTGGCGTGGCAGCAGATGCGGAGCCAAGGTAGAACAGGCATTCTGCCTGTTCAGTTTGGGGGCGAACGCAGCGAGTGAGTTCGACTCGGCAACAGCGATGTTCTTTGGATAGCGACGTCCACTGATGTGCGTCCACGTACTATGCGGCGCAGGCAGAATGCCTGCGCTACCTTCGGCTTCCGAGGTCCAACGATGCTGGACCTTGTATAAATCTTCGCTGAAAAACATTAATTCTAACGGTAGTAGTACACGCACGCTGAATTATGGCCGAGACAATTACGCCGCTCGATAAACTGCAACCCTGCCTGCTCGACCGACTTACCGACGATGACCCGGGAACTCGAGTGGAGAGCCGTAACCAAAGGATCATTTCCGTTCAACGCTATAGGGCGGGCGTACTGCGCGATTTGGAGTGGCTTTTCAATTCGATCGGCCATTTTCCTGACGAGACCGTCGGCGAGTCCAGATTCGCGGATTACGAGGAGGCGTACCGCTCGGTAATTAACTTTGGCGTGCGTCAATTGTATGGCCGTCTCGCGCCGGATGTCGAAGAGATCGAAAAGGAACTGTTCGACGCTTTGGTGACGTTCGAACCGCGGATTGACCGGCGTACGCTCACTATAAAGGTCGGGATCGAACGGAATGTCCTGTCGATCGAATTGACTGGCGAATTGTGGGTGAACCCGTTGCCGGAAAGGTTATTCATCAAGACCGAGCTCGACCTTGAGTCGAGTCAATGCAGTACGAAAGAAGCCGTTAATGGATGAGCGTCTTCTGACCTACTACAACAGCGAACTGCGGCACGTTCGCGAGATGGCTGCAGAATTCGCGCGCGAATTTCCAAAAATCGCGGGAAGACTCGCGCTGGACCGTGATGCCAAAGAGATCTGTCCTGATCCGTACGTGGAACGCCTGCTCGAGGGATTCGCGTTCCTGGCCGCGCGCGTGCACTTAAAGCTGGATGCGGAATTTCCGCGATTCACCCAGACCCTCCTCGAGACAGTTTATCCCCATTATCTTTGCCCCGTCCCATCGATGGGCGTGGTCCACTTCGAGCCAGATCCCAAAGAACCGGGACCGGAAGATGGCTATCTGCTGGATCGAGGAACTGCACTGCGAAGCCAGAGCGATGAGACGCCGTGCCAATTCCGTACGGCCCACGACGTGCGCCTCTGGCCATTAAAAATCAGCGACGCGAAATATTACACGCGCACCATTGGCGAACTCGGCCTTCCCGGGTTGTTGGATGCAAAAGCGGCCCTGGTGATCCGACTGCAAACCACCGGAAACAAAAAATTCAAAGAGTTGAAGCTCGACCGGCTTCCAATTTTTATCCGGGGCGCCGACGAGATCCCAATCTCGATCTATGAACAGATCTTTGCTCTTGGGAAAAACGTGGTCATCCAACCGGCCAAAGGGCAAAAGGAATCCCGCGAGATATTGCCTGCTTCAACAATCCGAAGAGTCGGTTTCGGTGAGGAAGAGGGACTGCTTCCCCGAGGGCCGCGCACCTTCGAGGGGTACAGGCTCCTCAAAGAGTATTTTGCGTGTCCGCAGCGATTCCTCTTCTTTGAGTTGACTGGGCTTCTGCCGGCTGTACAGCGATTCGACGGCGATAATCTGGAGATCGTGATCACTCTCCAGACAGCCGAGCCCAAGCTGGACAACCGCATTGAGGGGAACAGTTTCGCGCTCTTTTGCACGCCTGTGATCAACCTCTTTCCGAAGAGGCTGGATCCGGTCCTCGTTTCCGATCGATTTGCTGAATTTCACGTGGTGCCGGAACGGACTCGGCCGATTGACTTCGAAGTGTTTGAGATTCAGCAGGTCGTTGGCGTTTTGGCCAACGTCAATGAAGAACAGCGTTTCGAACCATTCTACTTCGCAAGGGACGGCGAAGGCCGCTGGGGATCCTATTATACCGTCAACCGCATCCCGAGGGTCCTCACCGCCAAAGAAAAGAAATTCGGGGCCGTCTCATCGTATGCTGGTAGCGAAGTCTTCATTTCCCTGGTCGATTCGAGGGTTGCGCCGTTCAAGCGGGAACTAAGCCAACTCAATATAATTGCCCTCTGCACCAACCGGCATCTCCCGATTCAACTGGCGATCGGCACGGGGGAGACAGATCTTGTGACGGATCTTTATTCGCCGGTCGCCAATATTCGCTGGTACGCGGTACCGACGGTGCCGATTGCCTCCGTTGCGGAGGGGGATGCTTCCTGGAGAACAATCAACCATCTCTCCCTAAATTATCTTTCGCTCCTCGATACGAAAGAAGGAGACGGCGCCGTTGCGTTACGGGATCTTTTGAAGCTTTACGTCAATCCGAACGACGTTTATACGCTCCGGCAGATCGACGGGATTCGATCGGTGGTTTCGACGCCGATCGTTCGCAGGGTGGCTAGCACAGGACCTCTGACTTTCGCGCGCGGTTTGGAAGTCAGGGTTGTTTTCGACGAAGCAGCCTTTGAAGGTTCCGGGATCTTCATCATGGGCGCTGTTCTCGCTCAGTTTTTTGCCCGGTATGTATCGATCAATTCATTCACCGAGACCGTCATTGTCTCACAACGACGCGGGGAGATCATGCGATGGCCGAGTCTGGTCGGCAAACGTCAGATAGCATAGCTGCGGAATTGGCGTTGCGGCCATACGCGTTCAATTTCTTCCAGGCGGTCCGACGACTGGAGTCGGAGCATCCGTCCAATCCGCGCGTGGGTTCTTCCATTCGTCTGGAAGAGGAGTATCTGCGCTTCTGCCAGCTACCGTCTCTGGCGTTTGCTCCCTCCAGCATCGAGCAGGTTCAGCAGGTAAATGCTGTCGTCCGGATGTACGTGAATTTTCTCGGCTTGTTCGGTCCAAATGGTCCGTTGCCGCAACATTTGACAGAGTTCGCGCGTGACCGTCAGAGAAATGCTCACGATCCCACATTGGTCCGGTTCATGGACATTTTTCATCACCGGATGCTTTCATTTTTTTACCGAGCCTGGGCCACCAACGAGAAGAGCGTCGATTTCGATCGAGCGGATGATGCACGTTATGCCGACTATTTCGGAAGCCTTTTTGGAATTGGCACCGATTCGGTGCAGAATCGCGACTCGGTGCTGGACTGGACGAAGATCCATTTCTCGGGGCGGATGTCTGCTCAAACGCGCAACGCCGAGGGCCTGGAAGCAATTCTCGGGAACTACTTCGGAATACCGACCAGGATTCGGGAGTTCGAAGGATACTGGTTGAAGATCCCGAAGAAGAACCAGTGCCGTCTGGGGGAGACGCCGGAAACAGGGAGCCTTGGAATTAACGCGATTGCCGGTGAACGAAAGTACGAGGTGCAGTTGAAATTCCGGATAGCGATGGGTCCGATGGACTTCGCGGACCTGCAGCGCCTCGTCCCGATCGGGCCCAGTTTCAGGCGTTTGAAAGATTGGGTCCTGAACTATGTAAACCAGGAATTCTACTGGGACCTCCAATGTATCGTGAAAGCGGTGGAAGTGCCTCAAATTGCGCTTGGACAAGGGGCGATGCTCGGCTGGACGACCTGGCTCAAGAGCAAAGAATTCGCCCGGGACCCGGACGATCCAATTTTTGACCCCTACAGTTGCTAGTCTCTTGTCCCCGAAATAAGTGGCAAGCAGGAGTTCCAGGAGTTGCAGGAGTTCAGGAGTTGCAGAATGCAAAGCCGTCTGGCGGCGCAAAATAAAGATTCCCGGCCGTAATCGCCTGCCAATGGTAACTTCCATGCATCGACATGGCGGAAATCCGCCGATCCATTCTGCAACTCCTGAACTCCTGACCACCGGTTTACGCCTTGCGGGCGGATTTTTCATGAAAAACCCGGCTTATACTTCAGGAATAATGCTCGGCGACCGTTTAATATTGATAGCGTGTGTGAAACTGAATAGATGATAGCGATAGGTTCGATCCCTATCCTGGAGCCGTCCCTGTACGAAATCTGATATTCGAGTCCAACCGTAGAACCACGGAATTTGGGGCTACAACGCATGGCTGAAATCAAAAGAGCGATTCTTTTCGGGAAATTAAATCCGATCGCTTACAAAGCCGTCGAGAGCGCGACGATCCTTTGTAAGATCCGGGGCAACCCGTACGTCGAGTTAGTCCATTGGCTGAATCAAATATTCCAATCGGCTGACTCGGATCTTCACAAGATTATCAAATACTTCGAGGTCAGTAGCTCGCGAGTGGCCACGGATCTGACGGCAGCTCTTGACAGGCTTCCCCGGGGAGCCACATCGATCTCGGATTTTTCCCCGCACCTCGAGGAAGCGGTCGAACGCGGCTGGGTGTTCGGGTCGCTTCTTTTCGGTGAGAACCGGGTCCGGACCGGGCATGTGGTCGTCGCCTTGCTGAAAACGCCGACCTTGCGAAACGTCTTTCTGAGCATTTCGAAAGAATTCTCGAATATAAAACTCGAGACTCTTACGGATAGTTTCGGCAAGATAACCGCTGGATCGCCGGAGGAGTCGCTCGGCGCGGCGGAGCAGGCCGGGGCCGCCGGGGCCGTTCCCGGCGAAACAAGCGGGGCAATGGCGCCCGGTCAAATGGGTAAGCAGGAGGCCCTTGGAAAATTCTCGGTCAACCTTACTGATAAAGCCAGGAAAGGTGAGATCGACCCAATCCTCGGTCGTGATGGAGAGATTCGCCAGATCGTGGACATTCTAATGCGACGGCGGCAGAATAATCCGATTCTAACCGGTGAGGCTGGTGTCGGAAAGACAGCCGTTGTCGAAGGGTTCGCGTTGCGGATTGTTGCCGGTGATGTGCCGCCCGCCTTGAAAGAGGTTAGCCTCAGGACCTTGGACCTTGGATTGCTCCAGGCCGGTGCGAGCATGAAAGGGGAGTTCGAAAATCGGTTGCGCCAGGTAATCGATGAAGTCCAGGCATCTCCGAAACCGATTATTCTTTTCATCGACGAAGCCCATACATTGATCGGCGCCGGCGGCGCGGCCGGACAAGGTGACGCCGCTAACTTGCTGAAACCGGCTCTGGCGCGCGGAACGCTGCGTACGATTGCCGCGACGACCTGGGCCGAATACAAAAAATATTTTGAGAAAGACCCTGCGCTGACGCGCCGGTTTCAGGTAATCAAGGTCGACGAACCCGATGAAGATAAAGCGGTTCTTATGATTCGTGGACTCGCGCCGGTGCTGGAAAAGCATCACAAGGTGCATCTGCTCGACGAGGCTCTGGAAGCCGCCGCTCGGTTATCGCATCGGTATATTCCTTCGCGCCAGCTTCCGGACAAAGCTGTCAGTCTCATCGATACCGCTTGCGCACGGGTCGCAATCAGCCAGCACGCGACTCCTCCGGCCCTGGAGGATTGTCACCGGAGGATATCGGCTTATGAAAGCGAGCTCGCGATTATCAATCGAGAATCGGCCATCGGAATTGATCACGAGCAGAGAACCCAGGATCTTGAGGCGGATCTTAAGAAAGAAAAAGAGCGCCTCGCCACGCTGGAAGCTGCTTACAAAAAGGAGAAGGGGGTTGTCGACGAAATTCTCGAGCTCCGGCGAAAGTTGAGGCTGGATGGCGAAACCGCTCCGCCGAAAAACGGAGACACCAAAGGTCCAGAGACGAAAGTGGAACAGCTCCAGCCGGAAGAGCGCGATGCGCTCCTCGCGAAACTTCGGGAGTCCGAAAAAGAGCTATCCGCCCTGCAGGGCGAGAACCCTCTCATTCATCCCAGCGTCGACGAGCAGGCCGTAGCGTCGGTCGTTGCTGATTGGACCGGCATCCCAGTCGGACGGATGGTCAAAAACGAAATTCAGGCCGTGCTGAGTCTCGCGGACAGTCTCGAGAAGCGAGTGATCGGACAGAGACACGGCCTCGAGGCAGTCGCCAAACGAATTCAAACCTCGCGCGCAGGGCTCGATAATCCTGGCAAGCCAATCGGGGTTTTCCTTTTGGCCGGGCCCAGCGGCGTCGGTAAAACCGAAACCGCGCTGGCACTGTCCGAAACGCTTTACGGCGGTGAGAGCAACATCATCACGATCAACATGAGTGAATTCCAGGAAGCACACACCGTCTCTACATTGAAAGGGGCACCTCCCGGTTATGTCGGCTACGGGGAGGGGGGAATCCTGACGGAAGCGGTTCGCCGTCGTCCCTACAGCGTGGTGTTACTGGATGAAGTGGAAAAGGCGCATCCGGACGTGCATGAAATCTTCTTTCAGGTCTTCGACAAAGGAATGATGGAGGATGGCGAAGGGCGGCTCATTGATTTCAAGAACACGATCATCCTTCTCACGACCAATGTCGGAAGCGATTTGATCATGAACATGTGCAAGGATCCTGAGATGATGCCTTCTCCGGAAGGTGTCGCAAAGGCTCTTCGCACGCCGTTGTTGAAGGTGTTTCCCGCGGCTCTGCTTGGCCGCCTTGTTGTCATAGCGTATTATCCGCTCAGCGACGCGATGCTGCGTTCGATTATCCGGCTCCAGCTCAGTCGCATCCAGAAACGTGTGACCGAGAATCGCGATATCACGTTCAGCTACGACGATTCAGTAGTCGACTTGATTGCGAGCCGCTGCACGGAGGTCGAAAGCGGCGGGCGAATGGTCGACGCGATTCTTACACAGACGTTGTTACCGGAGGTAAGCCGGGAACTGTTAACCCGCCTGATGGAAGGAACTCCGCCGCAAAAAGTCGCAGTGACGGTGAAAGATGGAAACTTCGCCTACACATACGAATAGAAAGGATTCTCTTCGTCCTAAGTCTCGATGAGTGAAGGGACATGTTCTATCCGCAAAGTAATTTGGGTAGCTCGTATTTACAGTTGGTCTTTTGGCTGAGGACGCGGCGCTATCCCGGGTCCTTGTGGCAGCTTATAATTTGCTTCCCGAATAAACATTCAAGATCAAGGATGAGAACGAGTTAAAACTTCAATCGCCAGCTAGCGGAAACTATGCCGACATATACACAAACAAACCGTCCGTTGCAGGTGACAACACCGCTTGGCGACAATGTACTCTTAGTTACCGGGTTCCGTGGCCACGAGGAGATTAGTACCCTGTTTTCATTCGAATTGAACCTGATCGCTGAGAATTCCACCGTAATCGATTTCAGCCAGCTCGTCGGAAACGGTATAGCTCTTAGCGTTGCCACTCCAGGCGAAGGTGAGGCGGTTGAATGGCGTTACTTCAATGGAATGTGCGCACGATTCAGTCAGGGGAATCGCAACGAAGAATTTACGAGTTATTATGCTGAAGTTGTTCCGCAAGTTTGGCTCCTCACACGGCGGTTCCAGAGCCGGATTTTCCAACAAAAATCAGTCCCTGACATCCTTAAAAAGGTGCTCCAAGGATTCGATTGCGATTTTCAACTTCGCGGCCAATACGAGCCCCGGGAATACTGCGTTCAGTACCGCGAGACCGATTTCGATTTTGCGAGCCGGCTGATGGAGGAGGAGGGAATCTTTTATTTTTTCAAGCACACGGACAGTGGTCATACAATGATCATCGCGGACAGTTCGGTAGCTCACATCGATGTCCCCGGGCTGACCAAAGCCAAATACGACGTGGTAGAAGGCGGCTCTCCGCAAGGGGATCACATCTTTGAGTGGCGAAAGACTCAGGCATTGCGCTCGGCCAAATATTCGCTTTGGGACCATAATTTTCAGCAGCCAACCCAGAATCTTGAGGCTAAAGAGTCCATGATGGCGTCGGTTCAAGCCGGAACGGTGACGCATCAATTGACGGGCCAGGCGAGTGAGCCGCTCGAAATCTATGACTTCCCGGGCGGATATGCTGTTCGATTCGACGGAATTAACCCCAGCGGTGGGGAGCAACCCGAACGGTTGCAAAAGATTCTCGACGATAACAAGCGAACAGTAAAACTTCGAATGGAGGCCGAGGCGGTTCAATCGCTGACGGTCCATGGAAGTTCTGGCTGCAGAAATTTTGTCGCCGGACAGAAATTCACTTTGGAGCGCCATTTCGATGCCAACGGTGACTACGTGCTCGTGGCGGTTACACACGACGCTTCAATGGTCAATCCTTATCGGGCCGGATCGAATGGAGCGGACCTTAACTATTCGAATATATTTACCTGCATACCGTACCAGCTTCCGTACCGGCCTCCACGCAGAACGCCAAAACCCTTCGTCCAAGGAGTCCAAAACGCCCTGGTAACCGGTCCGCCGGGGGAGGAAATTTTTCCCGATAAATACGGCCGGGTGAAAGTGCAGTTTTACTGGGATCGACAGGGTAAAAAGGACGCGAACAGTTCGTGCTGGCTGCGGGTCGGTACGCTGTGGGCGGGAAAGGGATGGGGGAGTCTTAATATTCCCCGGATCGGCCAGGAGGTAATCGTTGCTTTTGTCGAAGGTAATCCGGACGAACCGGTGATCATCAGCAGCGTCTACAATCGAGAAACCATGCCGGCAAATACGCTACCAGATAAAAAGGTAATCTGTGGACTCAAATCCAATACCTACAAAGGGAATGGATCCAATGAGATGTCAATGGATGATACCGCGGGCAAGGAGAAGATCAGCATCCATGCTCAATATGACATGGACACAACGGTTGGGCACGATCAGACAGAAACGATAAAAAATAATTCAAAAATTGAGATAAGTGAAGGAACGTATAAGCACGACGTGAAAGCGGGTACAGCCGACTACCATGTTGAGAGCGCATTGAAAGAGGTATATGACGCGACGCAAGACACAACGGTAAAAGGAAATCTCACTATCAAGTCCACTGGGGGGGCGATTGTCCTTTCAGCCGACGCCCAACATATCTACGTTCAGGCGGCCACAAGCATTCAGCTTCACGTTGGTGCAAGTACGCTCTGGATGGCCCAGGACGGAAACATACTTTTGCATGGCCAAAACGTTACGATACAGGGTGACGCTAGCGTGACGATCAAGGGCGCCTCCATCACTTCCCAAGCGGACGCAGTTCACACCATCAAGGGAGGGATGGTTATGATCAACTGTTAGCAGAACATTCCATCAAAAATCAGTTATGCCTCCAGCTGCAAGGGTCGGTGATATGCATACATGCCCGATGGCGACACCTGGTACGCCCCCGGTCCCGCACGTCGGCGGCCCAATTTTGCCGGCAGGGTGCCCGACGGTGCTCATCGGCGGCCAACCAGCCGCACGCATGACTGACATGTGTACATGTGTCGGTCCGCCTGACAGCATCGTAATGGGTTCCCCTACGGTGTTGATCGGCGGCGTCATGGCCGCGCGAGTCGGCGATCCGACCGTGCACGGAGGCGTGATTACGGTTGGTTGCCCAACCGTAATGATCGGTGTTCCTGCGCAGGGAAGCGTGCTACAGAGCGCAGCGGAGTCGGGCGCTCCGTTTGCCGAGCAATGTCCAGGTTGAGGCCCTCATAGTTCAGGCGCATCATGGAGGTTAGTTTAGAGATCATCTCGGGGGCATTGGGCGGAGAGAAATATCCGATTCCGCCCGGTCACCGTGTGCGTATCGGTCGCGGTGCCGCTGCGGACATCGCGGTTCGCGCCGACATCCTAATGTCTGAGTCGCACTTCGCGTTCTGGTGGGATGAGAGGGGCTGTGGCATTGAGGATTTACAAAGCGTTCACGGCACTTTCCTCAATGGTCAAAAAATTACACGCGCGGCGGTTCGAAATGGCGACAAAATTACCGTCGGCGAAACGCGCTTCGTCGTTCGAGTGAAACGCGACTCGGAAGTTCCGACGACAGTCGCGCCCGGTTCACAGCCCCGGGGATTTCTGATTGAAAAGCGGGATCAGACCCCAACGACCCAACCGCTTCGTCCCTCAGGCCAGACAACTTGGCCTCGCAAGTTAATTGATGTCCTCGCGACCCACCCGGAGCCACTGTTTGCGATTCTTGACGCCGCAAGAGACTCCAAAGTCCGCGAGATACTGCTGTCGTGCGGCCAACCATATCAATCACTTTATGCGGGAGCTAAAGGCGAAGAATTAGCGAACTTCGCTCCATATCTTGTAGAACTTCCTTCGAAGTCGCCGATCGTCGAGACTTTGTTGCGTGAGGGCTGGGGCAAAAGTTGGGGAATCTATATCAAATCTAGGGCGGACTTTAAAGAAACGCGGCGACATTTTCGGCATTTTCTTCTTGTGCAAACGGAAGACGGTCGCGAGCTATACTTTCGCTTTTATGATCCGCGCGTGCTGCGAATTTTCCTACCGACCTGCAACGCAGAGGAAGCCGCGACTTTCTTTGGTCCTGTACGGCAATTTCTAGTGGAGGCGCAAGACGCCGAAACCCTGCTCCAGTTTTCACTCTTGCGCGGCACCGTGACCCGGGAACCCGTGCCGGTGTTCCCCGTTAGAAGTTGATTGCCAATGTTCGCCTTCCGAAATTCCGCAGTCCTGCGGAACTCGGGATTCGCCACTCTGACGATCACTTCCTAAGCCTCGGATGCGACGCAGTGGGCCAAGCCGCTCATGCAGGCAACCCCTCGATCGCCAAGCTCAAGGATAATAAATCGCGTCGATGTCAATACTGGCTCCCAATGACGCGATTGCTTGTACAAGACCGGCTTCAATGTAGAGCGCTGGTCGATCGTCACCGTGAATGGATACGGCTGCCGATAACACTTTAGGCCAGGGCATATTCGCCAAGACTCTACGCGTGGGCAACAGCCTGTTTATAATTTCATCAGCTTGTTCTTGCAGTCCAGCGCTTTTGGGAAGTCGAGACCTCAATTCCCATCCGTTTTCCTGATGGATTATAGTAGCTTTAGGATGACGTCTCTGTCCCTTCAACCAAATCTGACTTGGTGCTATATTAAGTTGTTGCGTAATTGAATCTGGATGCTTCTCACGAGAGAGGATTCGAAATGATACCAATATTTCTATGCTCATAGTTTCAACTCCACTTCAATAGTGCAAGGGACCGTTCTTCCCATTCAGACCGTCCTCCTCGACAAATCGCCTACGGATATCTTAAGTTAGTCATCCTTAGATTAGAATTAAACCGGCTGTGCGGGAAGTTACTTCAAACACTTTGATACTTTCATTTCACCATGGATAAAAAGCTTATGATGTTTTAATCGTAGTCGTTAAGGTTGATACCAGTCGGATCTCCAGGTCCACTGCCGTCCTTTGGTTTAACTAATACATTGCCGTCTTCGTCTTTAAAAAGATCATACTTACTTCCTCCAATTTTTGGTTTCAGGTCGTGAGGGTCAATACCATTGTCCTGAAGCTTCTTGATTTCTCCTTTTGACAATTTTTTGTCCTGTCTGCCTTCGTCCGCGCCTTGATTTTCGTCTCCATCCCCTCCGCCGCCAGACGACGATCCGGCCGTGATACCAACTGCCGCTGCGATTGCAATCCCTATCGCACTGGCGGACACGGCGCCGGAGCTTATTGCCCCGACCCCGACAGCAGCGAGCGCCGGGCCGGCGGGAGTAGAGAGCATTAGGAGCGCCGCTGCCGCCACACCAGCGCCCATAAGTGCTCCCCTCTTAAAGGCGTCCCACTGGCATTTCTTACAGCCATCTGGGGCCATGCCCATTGCAATACCGCCACCAATCAACGCTCCGCCACCGATAAAGGCCGCGCCCGCCGCGGCGCCAACCGCAACCGCGGCAGAGCCCGCCAGTGCCGCGACGACAATGGGGGCTGCGACGGCCACAATGACTGCCCCCGCGACAATGGCTGCGGCCGCCAAGCCCACTTTTGTCCAATCGACCAAGCCTAGCGGGTCGCTCTCATTGACTGGGTCGTTTTCTGCGTAGGCATACCAGTTCGATCCGGCCATCAAGTCAAGCGGATCGCGCGAATGGTAGCGGCCGAGCCTCGGGTTGTAGTAACGCGCGCGGTTGCAATAGAGTCCCGTTTCTTCATCGTGATACTGGCCCGGCAAGCGATGCGGTTGCCGCACGCTGCGAATCGTTTCGACGACGACGCCAAACGCACTCATGACGCCGGACCACGCAATATTCCCCGCCGGGTCTGTGAGCAAACGCGGCATGCCGCGATGATCGGGGTGGTATTGGTACATAACGCCGTCGACGCGCTGCGCCAACGGTGCGAACGAATCCGGCTCGAAAAGGTAGTCTCGTCGCTCAATCTTGCCAGCCTGGTCTACCCACTCTGACAAGAGTTGATCGCCCGCCCAGATGTAACGGGTCACCTCGTCACCGCATCTCTTGGCGATTCGTCGTGCAAAGGCGTCATAGGTGTATTCGATTCGCCGACCGTCGGGCAACTCGACGCGGGTCAGCAGATTCTGCCCATTGAAGTGATAACGAGTCGCGCCGCGCCCGTCGGAAAGAGCGACTAAATTGCCGCGCTCGTCATATCCCATGCGCGATCCATCCGCTCCGGTCATTTGATTGAGAGCGTCGAATTCCGCTGCCTCTCCTGTTCGCATGCGATTTCCGTTCGCGTCGTAAGAGAACGAGTCTGTCAAACGAGCAAATTGGGCGCGACACTTTGCTACGCGCCCTGCGTCGTCGTAAGTATAGTGCAGCGTCCCGAGTTCCGAGTCGATAACGGTCGCAAGTTGCAGGTTCGGCGTGTAAGCAAAGTTGAGCGAGAACTCGCGTCGACTACCGCCCAAGTTCACCGTGACCGCGGTGGGTGGTCCCACTGCGGCGGCCGCGACACGCGTTACGGTGCCATTCGGGTGGCGGTGCGTAAAGCCGTGCCCGCTGGAGTCATAGGCCCGCTCATGCCGTCCGCCGTCCCAATCGGTGACTTCGCTCAATCGCGCGTCCGCGTCGTAGCCGAAAACGAGAACGCCGTTGTCCGGAGAGATCAACCTGACGAGCTTGCCAGCTTGGTTATATGCATAGCGGACCGTCTTTCCCAACTGATCTTCCGCCAAAAGCCGCCCGGCCTTATCGTAGATTCGCCTAACGACTCCCGCCGGATTCTTTGCTTGCACGACTCGGCCCGCGTCGTCGTACTCGAACTGCACGAAGTGGCCGTCCGCGTAGCGGACCCCTGTGAGACGCCCATCGCCATCGTAGTCCATGCTGGCCCACGGCGCACCGTTGACAGCGGACTCAATAACCCTGCCCCGGGAGTCTCGCGTGATCTCTTCAGTACTGCCATTCGGTCGGTTAATGCGGTCGGGACGGTCCCACTGACCATACGAATAGGTCGTCCGGTGGTTGTTAGGGTCGCGGAAGGCAGTGATTCGACCGGACGTATCCCGATCAAAGCAGGCGGCATGCCCGGCCCGATCGGTAATGGTGGTGACCTGACCGGGACCGGCGTATTCCAACTTAACGGTCGAACCGTCCGGATAGGTAAACCGTTTCAAGTCCCGAGCCGGGCTCCACTCGAACTGCCAGGACTGGCCGGTTGGAAGCTTCACCGCTCCCAGACCGCCTAGTTCGTGATACTCGAAATCGAGACTCAGACCCTGGCTCGACCGAAGAGCCTTCAGTTGATGAAGCGGGGTGTACGAGCACTCGAACACTCGTCCACTGGGCATTTGCACTCTGTTGAGCCGCCCGCGATTATCTAGCTGGTAGTGGGTCGTATTTCCGCGATCATCGGTTGCGCGCACTTCACCCGTGGTCTCTCCGGTCACCACGTTTTGGCTATTGTTCGCCAGAGCCGTCGCCAGGGCGGCGGCATTGTGGCTTTTCGCCAGCGCTTCCAATTGAGCGGAGCGGATGGTAAACATCGCTGGTTAGCTACCTTTCGAACGCAGCGGAAGCCCAAATAGCATCATCGATTCAGATGTCACAACCCCCCTCGGCCTGAGTGGCGAATTCGAGCAGTTCGTTGGCGCTCTGACTTTCGATCAAGAAAGGGCGCATGGGCTCGCATAAGGTCGTAGCCCCCTGGGCGCTGCAGGTTAGCAGAAAAACCTCTTTGAGAATATCCGTTGAAATCGACCATGCTCGAATCTCCTCCGATCAACGTTAGCTGAAAAGAAAGGAGATGGCTAATCTGTTGCGTGTCGCGGAATCCGGTAACGAGGAGAACATTTTCACAAAGCGGCGTAATGACCCGCAATGACCGAATCGTCTGCGAACATCTCGCCATAAAATCTCCCAAATTGCTAATTAACAAGCCCAAGTTGAGGTGGGCGCGCTGCCAACCGTTATGCTCTGCGACACGTGTCATACGGTTCACAGTTTAAACCATAATATTCAAATTGAGCCATGCCTTATTTGGACATTTTGCGGGCCGCCGATCAATACTAAATGCAAGTGAACAAAATTAGAGATTCAGTTCATTTGTTCCTAAGCGGAGTTTTCTGCTCTCGATGAAGCTAATGGCGAACGCTCTGACAGCCGATCGGATTCGCAGGACGACCACAAAACTCCAGGAACCGCTGCGAGACTTTGTCGTGGCGCGATTCAGGACCGGTGCCCTTCCAAAGTTGACCGAAAGCAAATTGCGCCGATATGCTTTCAGCGTACATCCAGCCGCGTATGACAGCGGCGCGCTCGCACTGGTCACGATCGTTGCCCCCGAACTGATACCAGTTATCGCGACGATTCCGAGAGCCGAGTTCAACCCCCGATCTGACAATCTCGCTCCCACAGTTAAACATGTTTTCGTGACGCTTAGATTGATAGCTCCTTGTATCGCTGGTACCTCCCTTGGAGCGCTGGCCGGCCTGCCCATAATGGTATCTTGCGCCGAGCGATACAAATGCATCAAGGCCGGATACTGCGCGAGCAGGCGCTCGGCAGATATCTGAATTACCTGCTCCTTTCGATAAAACGTGGGAACGCCGACGACATGAATGCCTTGAACGCGATCACAGATCGGCTCAACGAAGCTGAATTTCCGGATCAAGGTTTCGCTACTTTGGCCCGACAAATTATCAACGAGGCGAATGAACACAAACGGTACGTCGCTGAAACCTATCGAGCTTTGCTGCAGTCCCACCCAGATTTTTATCACCAGCTCGAACCAGGTTGGTCAAAGTGGTAAGGTAGAATTGAGGACCGCCACGGGTTCGCATCTTAAGAATCCTTTCCGGTCAAAAACCAGACGAGGTGCAAGGCGTTTCGAGGAGTCGAACTATGCTGGGAGGTATCGTTACAAGCATTGCCTTCAGAGCGCTTGGAGGGAGATGACGAAACCCTGAAATCGTCTTCAGGAACGTCGCGCTGTCCAAACCTCGCAAACCCATCATCTCGACGATTCCGGCTCTCCGCCGACGCACAAGACGACTGTCGAAAAACAGGAATCCGCCGGTTAGCGGCACAAGAAGCACGAGCCCTGTGAGTGCCAGCCACTGGCGAAAGACAACCGCCAAGATAATCGACAGCACCGATACCGCGCTGACGGCCACCACCAGGTTCCGGTAGAGCCTGGCACGGTCTTCGATTGCGCGAACCGTGATGTCGATCGCGTCCAGCAATACGGGTCCAGACGTCGGCTGATTTGGCTTACCTGCGCGCATCTTCTGCTGCATTTGAAGGCTTCACATGTTTCAGCATCAGACAATGGAACTTCCGGCTCCAATCAGTAATGGTGCTAGCGCGAAAATCTCATCCGCCGCGGCGGATGAGATTTTCGCGTGATAGAGCCGCTTATAAAGCGGCTCGGGAGCAAAATGGGACTAAAATTGGAATGAAACAAGGCGTCGGCTCCCTTTGAGGTTTTGTGAACAATGCTGCCTCGCCCGCGGCGCTTCATGCCACAGCGCGACAGCGCTGAACAACAATTGTAATGCGATATCAATTTCCTTATGCTGTCCCGTACGACTTGGGATTAAGAATATGTCTCTCTCGTTGCCCACAAAGACCGCGCGACCGACTCCTGAAAATATCAGGGCGCTCGAAGCAGGTTTGACTTCAGTTATAGCTGGACATCCTCAGTCTGTCCAACCATGGACATTTTACGAGGAGCTGGACCAATACCTTGGTCCATGGGGAAACAAAGGCTACCCCATTGCTTACGGCAAATTCTATTGTGTGGCGTTCAACACCAACGAGAAGTTGATGGCCAACGTTCAGACAGCCGACTGGGTTCGCAGGACGACAATAAAACTCCAGGAACCCTTGCGAGACTTTGTTGTCGCGCGATTCAGAACCGGTGCCCTTCCAAAGTTGACCGAAAGCGAGTTGCGCCAGTACGCGTTCAGCGTCCATCCGGCGGCGTATGACAGCGGCGGACTCGCGCTGGTCACGATTGTGGCTCCCGAACTGATACCAGTGATCGCGACGATTCCGGCAGCGGAGTTCGACCCGCGATCTGACAATTTCGGTCCCACAGTTAAACAGGTTTTCGCGACGCTTAGATTGATAGCTCCTCGCATCGCAGGTACATCTCTTGGAGCGTTGGCCGGGCCCGCCCATACTGGTATCTTACGTCGAGCGATACAAATGGATCAAAGCCGGCTACTGCAGCAGCAGGCGCTTGGCAGATATCTGAATTACCTGATGCTCTCGATTAAACGCGGAGAGGCCGACGACATGAATGCGCTGAACGCGATCACAGAGCGGCTCAACGTAACTGAATTTCCGGATCAGGGTTTTGCTACATTGGCCCGTCAGATCATCAACGAGGCAAATGAACGCAAGCGTTACGTCGCTCGGACCTATCGAGTTTTGCTGCGTTCACACCCGGATTTTAGCCATCGGCTCGATGCTGCCGAGCCGGGTTGGTCGAAGTGGTAAGGTATAAACGGGAAATAGTGGGTCGGCTGGGGTCAAATCTCAATTTTCAACATTATACTTGCCTCTAAGCCGCGGTGCCGAGTAAAAATTGGGGCGTTATGGCGCGCTCTTTGCGTATCGATGTGCCGGATGGTTGGTATCATGTACTCAACCGGGGGGTGGAACGCCGGCAAATCTTTCCAGACGAGGGGTCGAACTCACATTTTCTAGAGCTGCTGGGGTGCCTTCCGAGCCGATTCGGAGTACGGATTCACGGCTACGTTCTGATGGGTAACCATTATCATCTGCAGCTTCAAACGCCCCAGGCCAATCTGAGCCGAGCGATGCAGTGGCTGAACCTGTCGTACGGGGCTTGGTTCAATCGACGGTGGCAACGGTCCGGGCCCTTAGTCCAAGGGCGCTTCAAAGCGATCCTGCATGAGCCGGAAAACACCGCATTGATTATCAATCGGTACATCCACCTCAATCCCGTACGGGTAAGAGCCTTGGGCGGCCACGAGGCTCGATCGGGCGCGGAACGGCAACTTGAAGTTAGCCGGACTGGACCAAGCCGCGAACTGGTCAAAGCGCGAGTCGAGGCACTCAGTAGCTACCGCTGGAGTTCGTACCCGATTTAACCCCGTGCACCACGCTTTTTCTTGCTCCCGCGTGAAGGGGACAAAAAGCAGGCACGGACGCTAGCCCTTAACTCCGCTGGATCTTGCCGACGTTCACGATGTGCAGTCCAGAAACCACCGAAAACGTATCATCGTCATTTAGGATTGAGACGCGTCCCGCTCCGAACTCGGAGAATGCGACGTGATCGGGAGTGTCGACCCGCACCACTCGTCCGCTTGAAAGTTTAATGTCAAATGGTTCGAAAGGTTGCGCGTACTTAAATCGCTTGATTTGGTCAATCATCGGCTTGTGCAGTTTAGCACGTTGCCAGGAACGGAGCGAGCGCTGCTCCGTGCTCCGTAAGCACAGCGGACCTTACGATGGTCATTTGGGTCGCATCTCATGATTCGATTCCGGTGAAAAACCCGCGTTCCCATTGAAGAGCATCCTTCCGAGTCGAACCAAGCAGGAAATCAAATTCTGACCAGCGAGTCACGCCGAAAACATCGGGAAACGATAAAATTTTTGCGCTCTCTCGGCCGCTTCAGGCAAATCTTCTTTCCGGAAAGCTCCACGGATCGGTCGG
>Ga0209656_10000710_pt1 | contig 21612 bp, 13 predicted proteins | sample BogFormECP12_OM2_FD_188239 | JGI IMG/M metagenome (GOLD analysis project Ga0209656, IMG submission 188239) | Bog forest soil microbial communities from Calvert Island, British Columbia, Canada - ECP12_OM2 (SPAdes) (version 2) | ecosystem: Environmental > Aquatic > Freshwater > Wetlands > Bog ... | reverse complement strand
CAAGCGGGAGGAGAGGGGGATGAAGGCGGTGGGCGTAATGGGTATAATCACCGCGCCCATAGCCCCTCTCCGCCGTTTAATCGGCGCCATCACTCGTAGCGCAGTGCTTCGACCGGGTCGAGCCGGGCGGCGCGCCAGGAAGGATAGAGAGTGGCGAGGAAGGAGAGGGCGAGCGCCATGATCACGACGGCGGCGACCTCGCCGGTGTCGATGCGCGCCGGAATGCGGGTGAAGAAGTAGATTTCGGCGGCAAACAAATCGGTACCGATGATTTTTTGAATACCTTGCCGGATGGCTTCGATGTTGTTGGTGAAGACGAGGCCGAGGACAAGCCCGGCGACGGTGCCGATGACCCCGATGCTGGCGCCGCTCAGCACGAAGATGCGCAGGATCATGGGTCGTGAGGCGCCCATCGTGCGCAGGATCGCGATGTCGCGCCCCTTGTCCTTCACCATCATGATCATGCTGGAGATGATGTTGAACGCGGCGACGACGATGATCAGCGTCAGGATCAGGAACATCACGTTGCGCTCGATCTCGACCGCGTTGAACAGGCTCGAATTGGCCTGCTGCCAGTCGACGATCCGGACACGGCCGGCGAGCGCGGCGGCGATCAGCCGGCGCTGCTCGCGCACCTGGTCGGGGTCGGCGGTGAAGATTTCGAGGCTGGAAACCGCCTCGGGTAGACGAAAGAACAGCTGGGCCGCATCGAGCGGCGCATAGATAAAGCTGTTGTCGTATTCGTACATGCCGACGTTGAAGAGCGCGACCACTTGATAGGTCTTGACGCGCGGCATCGTGCCGAAAGCAGTGGCGGTCCCCTCCGGCGAAAGCAGGGTGATCGGGCTGCCAACGGCGACCCGGAGCCGGCGCGCCAACCGGTCGCCGACCGCGACGCCGTCATCGCTGAAATCGGCCAGCGAGCCTTGGATGATGTGGTTCGCCAGCAACGGTAGCGAGCGCAAATCATCGGGCCGGATGCCGCGAACCAGCGCGCCCGCCGCACCAGCCTCCGAGGTCGCCATGACCTGGCCCTCGACGATCGGGGTGACCCGCGTGACCCCGGGAATCTCACGCACTTTCTGCGCAGCGGCATCGAAATCGGGGAGCCCGCCGCTCAACGCATAAACCCCGAGATCACCGTTGAGGCCGAGGATGCGGGCGAGCAGGTCGGCGCGAAAGCCGTTCATCACCGACATAACGATGATCAAGGTAGCAACGCCGAGCGCGATCCCGAGCAGCGAGAAGATCGCGATGACCGACACGAAGCCCTCCTGCCGCCGCGCTCGCAAGTAGCGGAACGCGACCATCCGCTCGAACGCGTTGAAGATCACGTGTTTCTTCGTCGCCCCCGCGAAAGCGGGGGTCCAGAGCCTGCCCCTGGCTTGAACAGGGGACGACTGATGAACACCGGGGCCCCTGGATTCCCGCTTCCGCGGGAATGATGATTAAGGCTTTGCACGATCTGCGGTGAGCTGATCGAGGGCCGCCTCGACCGAAATATCCCGCCGCTCGCCGGTACGGCGGTGCTTGAGCTCGATCGTGCCGGCGGCGAGCCCGCGCGGGCCGATGACGAGCTGGTCGGGCAGGCCGATCAGGTCCATTGTCGCGAATTTGGCGCCCGGGGATTCGTCGCGGCCGTCGTAGAGCACCTCGATGCCGGCGGCGAGCAATTTGCCGTAAAGGTCGTCGGCGACCTCACGGCAGCGCGTCTCGGCCGGGCGGAGATTGATCAGGCCGACGCGGAACGGGGCGACGTTCTCCGGCCATATAATGCCGGCATCGTCGTGGTTGGCTTCGATCAGCGCGCCAACTAGGCGCGACACGCCGACGCCGTAGGACCCCATCTCGAGCGCGACGGCCTCGCCGTTAGGGCCGGTCGCAAAAGCCCCCATCGGCCGCGAATACTTGTCGCCGAAATAAAAGATGTGGCCGACCTCGATGCCGCGCGCCGTCACCAATTCCGCGGGCGGGATCGGACAGGCAGCGGGATCGTGCTTCTCGTCGGTCGCGGCATAGAGCCCGGTCCATTGCCGGAACATCGGTTCGAGATCGCCGCGGTAGTCGACCTCGGCAGCGAGAATGTCGGTCGAAAGCCAGGCGCGATCGCAATAAACCGCGGACTCGCCGGTCTCGGCGAGAATGATGAATTCGTGGCTGAGGTCACCGCCGATCGGTCCGGTGTCGGCCTGCATCGGGATCGCCTTCAGGCCCATGCGCGCGAAGGTTCGCAGATAGGCGACGAACATCTTGTTATAGGAGCGCTTCGCGCCGGCGGCGTCGAGGTCGAAGCTGTAGGCGTCCTTCATCAGGAACTCGCGCCCGCGCATCACGCCGAAGCGCGGCCGCACCTCGTCGCGGAATTTCCACTGGATGTGGTAGAGCAGCTTCGGCAGGTCGCGGTAGCTTTTGATCGCGGCGCGGACGATCTCGGTCACCTGCTCCTCGTTGGTCGGCCCGTACAGCATCTCGCGGTCGTGGCGGTCGCGAATGCGCAGCATCTCCTTGCCGTAATCGTCGTAACGCCCGCTCTCGCGCCACAATTCGGCCGGCTGCACGGTCGGCATCAGGATCTCCAACGCCCCGGCACGGTCCTGTTCCTCGCGCACGATCCGCTCGACCTTTTTCAGGACACGCAAGCCGAGCGGCAGCCATGAATAGATGCCGGCGCTCGACTGGCGGATCATGCCGGCGCGCAGCATCAGCCGGTGGGAGACGATCTGGGCCTCGCTCGGGTTGTCGCGCAAGACCGGCAAAAAATATTCGGAAAGACGCATCAATCCATACCCCGACGATCGGGCCGCGCACTCTAGGGAAGAGACCGGGGCGTGTCCATCGGGCCTCCGGTCCGGTCGCGGACGCGCCAACCCGACATCAAATTTCTTAAAATTCGCGTGACGGCTACCCGCACGCGCGGGTAAGATCCGTTTCCGTGCAGGCAGGCATGCCGGCCCGAGTTTAGGGAGGAACCGACCACCGAGAAGAGGCAGGCGCCAGGCCTGCCTCTTTGGCTTTTGGGGCTGCCCTCGGTAATCCTACCGTAGGACGCGGGTCGGACGCATGCGCTGTATAGAGGCGGCATGCAAATAAGGAGCTGGAGAGCAGAGAATGGCGGTCAGTCGCGGATACCATTTTTATCAAAACCCCGGGCCAACCAATATCCCGGACCGGGTCTTGCGGGCGATGGATCGCGGGGCGATCGACTTCACCGGCGCTCAGTTCCGGGAGATTGCCGAGGAATGCTTTGCCGGGCTGAAGCGGGTGTTCAAGACAGAAGAGACCATCCTCGCCTATACCGCCTCCGGACACGGCGCCTGGGAGGCGGCGCTCGTCAATCTGTTCTCGCCCGGCGACAAGGTGCTGGTCGTCGAAAGCGGCTATTTTTCGCTCAATTGGGGCATGCGGGCCGAGGCTTTCGGGCTCGAAGTCGAGACCCTGCCCAACGACTGGCGCAGCGCCGTAAACCCGGCCAAGCTGGAAAGCCGGCTGCGCGAGGATCGCGAGCACGCGTTTAAGGCGGTGCTGGTGGTGCACAACGAGACCTCTACCGGCGTGCTCAACGACATTGCCGCCTTGCGGCGTGCGATCGACACTGCCAAACACCCGGCGCTCTTTCTCGTCGATGTGATCTCGTCCTTGGGATCGATGGATTTCCGCATGGACGAATGGGGCGTCGACGTCGTGGTCGCCGGCTCTCAAAAGGGGCTGATGCTGCCGACCGGCATGGCCTTCACCGGGGTCAGCACCCGTGCGGTCGGCGCCAGCGCCGAAGCCAAGCTGCCGCGGGTCTATTGGGACTGGCGACGGCTGCTCGGCGAAGCCTCGCAGGCTTATTGGAACGGCACGGCTCCGGTGCACTTCTTTTACGGGCTCCAGGAGGCGCTGCGCATGATCGAGGAGGAGGGTCTCGACAATATCTTTGCGCGCCACCACCGCCTCGCCGAGGCGACGCGGCGTGCGGTGCGGGTCTGGCAGCAGAATGACGGACCGGAGATCTTCGCCATCGACCCGCGCGCCCAGTCCGATTCGATCACCGCCGTGCAGGTGCCCGACGGCTGTGATGCCGACAAAGTCCGCCAGCTCTGCCTCGACAAGTTCAACGTGTCTCTCGGCGGCGGGCTCGACCGGCTGCGCGGCCATGTCTTCCGCGTCGGCCATCTCGGCGATTTGAACGAGCCGATGATCCTCGGCTCGCTCGCCGCGGTTGAAATGGCGCTCGAATTGTCCGGTGTGCCGCACGGCAAGGGCGGCGTCGCCGCCGCTATGGATTACCTGGTGGCGGCGGAGTAATGCCGGCCAAGAAGGGATAACCGCCGGTCGATACGGCCGCAAGCTCCGATGGCGGCTGTGACCGCGCCGGAATTGGAATGGCTGCCGGTCCGACGTAGCCTGATGTTCACTTTCGGCGAATACTGTTTTCACGAAACTTGGTTCGAGGGTTTCGAACTTCTTACTCATGTCACCCGGATCAAGACGTCGCTGGACGAGACCACCACTGCGATCGTCCCGTTGCTACGACGCCATACCGCGATCATTCTCCCGTCGTTCCCCGTAAACGCCCGGCCGGCGTCACTCGAGCTGACGCGCCGGTTCTTGCGTTACACCGTGGCGACCGACAATCATTACTCCATCGAGCTGGACGGCTCGTCGTCCGAGGACTATCTGCGCCGGTTGCCGCGGCAGCATCGTCATGAAATCCAGAGGAAGCTGCGGCGATACCTGGCGGCCAGCGGCGGCGCGGTCGAGTTCCGCGGCTACTCCACGCCGCAAGATGCGCCAGTATTCTACGCTCTCGCCCGGGCTGTATCGGCGAAGACCTATCAGGACCGGCTGCTCGGGCTCGGGCTGCCGGACACAGCCACCTTCCGTGCCGAACTCCACGAGCACGCCGCTCGCGGCATGATGCGGGGCTATCTTCTGTTTCATCGCGAGCAGCCGATCGCCTTCGGCTATTGCGCGGGGGTGGGCGACTGCCTGCGCTTTTTCTTTACCGGCTACGACCCGGCGTTTGCAGCCTGGTCGCCCGGCATCATCCTGGTTCACGAAATGCTGCGGTCGATTGCCGGCGAAGGGCGTTTCACGCTAGTCGATTTCGGTTCCGGCGAGGCGCAATACAAGCGGCTTTTTGCGACGGGGTCACGGCTGTGCGCCACGATTTTCTTTTTTTGGCCGAGCCCGGGCCACCTGATCAAGGTGCTGGCCCACCGCGGCTGCATTGCTGCTTCGGACGGCTGCGCCGCGGCAGCCGACCGGTTGGGTATCAAAGCGCGGCTCAAGCGGCTCTTGCGGGCCCGCGCTGCGGCTCGAGCTTCGTGAGGCTCAGCGCGTCGCTGTTCGTCACATAATGCACATTCGGACGGTGCGCAATGTGGCTGAGCAGAGCGTCGAGGTCCTGCCAGAGGCCATTGCCGTCGATCTCCCAGGAACGCGCATTTACATGAAAAATGCCGCCATGCGCAAGGGCTGCATCGAAGAGCAGCTTGCCCAGTCTCGCCGGGTCGCTCTCCAGCCGGGCCAGGCGCAACCAGTCGGCAAGTCCCTCGAGATTGGCGTCGCGCAAGGCGTGGCGCACCAGCGCGACGCGCGAGGCGCGGCGGAAATCGACCGAGATCGGCATGCGCGCGGGATCGAACCTGGTCGGCGTGCGGAACGCAATCGTGGTTCGCCCGAGCGTGTAGCCGGTATCGGCCAGGGCCGCGCAGGCCGTTGCCGTAAAAGCGCCCTCGGGGTAGGAAAACGCGACGACCGGTGCGCCGGTAATGTCCTCGAGCCGCGCCTTGCTTTCCGTGAGCTCGTAACGCACCTCATCGGCTGACCGGCCGGTCAGCCGGCGGTGCGTCAAGGTGTGCGAGCCGATTTCCATGCCCATCCGCTGCAGTGCCCGGATCTCGTCGTCCCCGATGTCCTTGCTCCCGGGATGATTCAACGCGACGTAAAAGGTTCCTTTCAGCGCATGAGCTGCAAGACGGTCGGCCAGCCGCAGATCGGTATGATGGCCGTCGTCCCAGCTTGTCGTGACGATTGTCGCGGGCATACCGCGAGCATACCCGCGATTGCATCGCAGCGCCAGAACCGCGGAGTTTCGCCCTGGATCAATTCCGTGAAAAAATTGCTGTAACGGCATCGTGCGTGCTTCGAGACCCGCCGCCCTTCGGGCGCTCCTCAGCATGCGGTATCTTGAGGAGGCCGCGGAGCGGCGGTCTCGAAGGACGCGCGGTACTTGTCCACCTCAATTCAATTTCGCGAGAAGCATTTCGGCGCAGGCGCTAGATGATCGAACATGCGCCCGGCGGACCGGGAATCCCGCCGACTTGGACCAGCAGTGCCAAGGACATGGTCGGGTGCGCGCTCGGCATCTCGCGGCTGTGGTTCACGCTCGGCTTCGGCATCGTCAACGAAGTCTATTATCCGCGCGTCGACATCCCGCAAATCCGCGACCTCGGCTTCATCATTGCCGACGGGGAGGGCTTCTGGGCCGAGGTCAAGCGTGTCGCCAATTACCGGATCCGGCTGTTGGCGCCGGGTGTGCCGGCCGTCGAGGTCGTGCACGAGCACGAGCGCTATACGCTGCGGCTGCGCATCGCCCCGTCCGTCCGCCGCGACGTGCTGGCGATCGAATGCCGGCTGGACGGCGACCCTGAGCTGCGGCCCTATGCTCTGCTCGCACCGCATCTGGGCGCCTCTGGTTATGGCAATCGCGCCGCCGTCGTTTTGTATCACCGCCGCCGGATATTGTGGGCCGAGCAGGGGCCGTTCGGCGTCGCCCTGGCGGCGGTCGACGAGAGACAACGCGATGCGATGGGCCGGGCGAGCGCGGGCTATGTCGGCGGCAGCGACGGCTGGCAGGACTTTCTCCACAACGGTCGGATGACCTGGGAGTACGAGAATGCTGGGCCCGGCAATGTCGCTCTGATCGCCGAGCTCCCCCGCCGTGTCGTGCTCGCGCTCGGGTTCGGCAGCAGTGCCGAATCGGCGGCGACATTGGCCATCGGCAGCCTGTTGCAGCCGTTCGACAGTCTGCTGCAGCAGCATATTGCGCCGTGGCAGGCGTGGCATGCGGAACGCAGCGAACGCCACGCGGTGCCGCTCGACGTGCCGCCGGCGCTTGCCGAGGAGTATCTCGTTTCGACGATCGTGCTGCGCAGCCATCAGGACAAGACCTATCCCGGAGCCATGGTGGCGAGCCTTAGCGTTCCGTGGGGCGACAGTGGCAACGAGCGCGGCGGATACCATCTCGTTTGGCCGCGTGACCTGGTCGAGACCGCTGGCGCCTTGCTGGCGCTCGGCGCCGAGCAGGAGGCGCGCGACACCTTGCGCTACCTTATCGCGACCCAGCTCGGCGACGGGCACTGGTATCAGAACCAATGGCTCGGCGGCCGATCTTATTGGGAAGGCATTCAGCTCGACGAAACCGCCTTCCCCGTGCTGCTCGCAGCGATGCTCGACGAACGGGACGCGTTGGCCGGCATCGAAGTCGAGGACATGGTGCGCCGGGCGCTCGGCTTTATCGCGGGTACGGGTCCCGCCACCGAGCAGGACCGCTGGGAGGAGAGCACCGGCATCAACCCGTTCACTCTCGCGCTGTGCATTGCCGCTCTCGTGGCCGGCGCCGAGCTGCTGCCGCCGCCCGTCAGCGACTGGGCGCTGGAGCTCGCCGATTTCTGGAACGCCAATGTCGAGCACTGGACGTCGGTCTCCGGCACGGCGCTCGCCAAACGGCTCGGCGTTTCAGGCTATTACGTGCTCGTATTGCCGGTACAAATCCTCGAGCGGCCGGAAATCTTCCACCAGGTCGTTCCGATCCACAACCGCGCCGAAGGCAGCGGCGTGCCCGCCGACGAACTGGTCGGTACCGAGTTCTTGCAGCTCGTCCGGTTCGGCCTGCGCCGCGCGGATGATCCGCTGATCCTCGACTCGATCCGGGTCGCCGACGCCCTGCTCAGAACCGACACGCCCTGCGGTCCGGTGTGGCACCGCTACAATGGCGACGGCTATGGCGAACATGACGACGGCAGCCCCTATGACGGCACCGGGCGCGGGCGAGGCTGGCCGCTGTTGACCGGCGAACGCGGGCATTACGAGCTCGCTGCCGGCCGCGACCCTTTGCCGTTCCTCGAGGCGATGACGCGGATGGCGAGCCCCGGCGGCATGTTGCCGGAGCAGGTTTGGGACGCCGACCCGATCCCCAGCCGCAGGCTGGAGCCGGGGCGGCCGGCTGGCTCGGCGATGCCGCTCGTCTGGGCGCATGCCGAGTTCATCAAGCTGATGGTGTCGCGCCACCTCGGGCACCCGGTCGACCGGCCGCGCGCCGTATGGCGGCGCTATCAAGGGTGTCGTCCGACCGCCCGGCACACGTTCTGGTGGCCCCATGCACCGATCAATGCGGTTCCTGCCGGCGCACGGCTCGCTGTCGCGCTGCCGCGCGCCGCGATGGTGCATTGGGGCAAGAGTGGCTGGCACGATGCTACGGACGAGCCGACCTCCGACAGTGGTCTCGGCTTCCATGTCGCCCCGCTCGATGTCAGTCGCTTTCCTCCCGGCGAGCACGTCGAATTTACCTGGCAATGGCAGGAGACTGGGGCCTGGCACGAACACAACTACGACGTCGCGGTGCTGCCGGCCGACCAAGGGTGAGCACCCATTGAACAAGGTATCGCGTTTGCCGAGATTGAAGAGCGGTTTGCCGGCGAATATGGGTCGCTCTTCGGGGAAGCGGGGTCCGCCGCGCACTCCATCGCTTGCGGGAGCAGCGATTGGCGCAGGAGGCCGCTTTTTCAGGAAACCGCGTCGTGGTAAGTGACTGGCATTGGCAGTTAGCCCAAGTAGCTGCGGGCCCTATCCGGCGCGGTGACCGACGGGTCGTACTAAACAAGAGGGAGGAATTATCATGCTCAGGTATCGGCTGACGACAGCAATCTGGTTTGGCCTCTGTCTCCTTGTGCTTGCAAGCTGCGCTCCGCAGCCTACGGTGTCCACCTCTCAGACACCGGTTTCGGCGGTTGGACCGGGTATCGCACGAGTGTGGTTTTTTCGTCAGGCGGATCCGCCGGGGGGCAATGTCTATGCCGCAGACCCGATAGTTTACGCGAATGCTGCACCGGTCGGCGAAGTGAAGCAAGGAACCGCCTTTTTTCACGATTTTCCGCCAGGAAAGTACCGGTTTACGGTACAACCCTTCGGAACCCCCACTCCCGAACACGACACCTTGCAGCTCGTGCCGGGGAGCCAAAGTTACGTGCAGATTCAATGGGAAGCCAACTGGGAAACGGGCCATACAGGGGGTAGTAGTTTCACCGTCCTGAGCACGACGCCGGAGGTGGCGCAGCAATATCTGCCGACCTTGACCAACCTCGGCCAGCGCTGATCCTCCGTGACGCGCTCGACCAACATCGGTCGACCCCCGCCTTCGGGGGGAAGCCCTTTCGGCATCGGCAGGATCATGGCGCCTGGCACGAACGCGATTGCGAGGTCGGGATAGTGCCAGCGGACCAAGGGTTAGTGTCCGTTGAACAAAGTCTCGCGTTTTTGCCGAAATTGCATAGTCAGGGCCCGGTTTCTCCCCACAATCTCGGTGGGATGCCAGCAGGCTAGCGGCGGATCCGCCGGTTCTTTCGGAAGCGAGATAGGCAATGCATTCGAGACGATCTATGGAGTGCGTCTGCGCCTGTTCAAGCTCAAGTTTGGGCTGAAACTGCTCGTCGGCGCATTGCAATCGGTGGGTGTCTTCGCACTGCTGTTTGCGGGCGGGATCATGGTTCTCTGCGGACGAGCCGAAATCGGTATCGTGGTGGCCTTCATCAGCGGGCTCGACCGCGTCCTCGATCCTCGGCGCGAGCTGATTGCATTCGTGCGGTCAATCTCCGCCGCGAAGGTCCAATTCGACCTGATCGAGGGCACCTTGGGCAGGAAACTGTGAAATGGCCGATCGGCGAACTCACAAGAAAGGGGTTGGGGACCGGCACCAAAACGGTGACAGTTGATGTAGTGGCGCGAACCGGGAGCAAACGATGGCCAAAAGCTCGACGACCGAACCGGCCAAGACGGCAGAGGCGTTGCGTCTGGACGAAGCGCGGGAGAAAGCGGTCCCCTGGAGGGAATGGGGGCCATACCTCAGTGAGCGCCAATGGGGCACGGTCCGTGAGGACTACAGCGAGAATGGGGATGCGTGGGACTACTTCACCCACGATCAAGCCCGCTCGCGCGCCTATCACTGGGGCGAGGACGGCCTCGCCGGTCTCAGTGACGACAAGCAACGATTGTGCTTTTCCGTTGCCCTGTGGAATGGCAAGGACCCGATCCTCAAGGAGCGGATATATGGGCTGACCAACAGTGAGGCCAATCACGGGGAGGACGTCAAAGAGTATTATTTCTACCTAGACAGCACGCCGACCCACTCATACATGAAATATCTATATAAATACCCCCAGGAGGAATACCCCTACCTGGATCTCATAAATACGAACCGACATCGCAATCGCCTGGATTCGGAATACGAATTGCTCGATACCGGTGTATTCAACGAGGATCGATACTTCGACGTGTTCGTCGAATACGCAAAAGCGGCACCTGGCGACACGTTGATCCAAATCACCGTGTGCAATCGGGGACCGGAGGCCGCGAGGCTGGATGTGCTGCCGACCCTGTGGTTCCGCAACACCTGGACATGGTGGCCGGACCAGCCAAAGCCCTCCTTGCGGGAGGTGAAAGAGCGAGATGGTGGCGTCACCATTACCGCGCCGCACGCCGAGCTGGGCGACTATTCCCTGCGTTGCGAGGGAAATCCGCGCCTGCTGTTCACCGAAAACGAGCCCAACAACGAGCGGCTCTTCGGCAAGCCCAACGCGAGCCCTTATGTCAAGGACGGGATCAACAATTATGTCGTGGCGGGCAGGGAGGACGCGGTCAACCCGAACCACACGGGGACAAAAGCGGCCGCGCACTACCAGCTACGCATCGCCGCGGGGGCGACCGCAACCGTCCGGCTGCGGCTCACGAATGTCGCACCCGGTGCCGAGGAACCGTTCGGCGGGCGGTTCGATCAAATCATCGACGCGCGCCGGCGCGAGGCCGACGAATTCTATCGGGCGATAACGCCTGCTCGTGTCGGCGAAGATGCGGCCAATGTCATGCGGCAGGCGCTGGCCGGCATGCTGTGGAGCAAACAGTACTTCTTTTTCGACGTCGACATGTGGCTGCGGGAGCATGGCGTCGATCCGTTCCGACCGTCATCCCGTCAGATGCGGAACAGCGAGTGGTTCCACATGATCAGCGACCACGTCATCTCGATGCCGGACAAGTGGGAATATCCCTGGTTCGCCGCCTGGGACCTGGCGTTTCACACGATTGCACTCGCCGCCGTCGACATCGACTTCGCCAAGCAGCAGCTCGACTTGCTGCTGTCGGGGGTCTATCTGCACCCGACCGGCCAGATCCCGGCCTATGAGTGGAACTTCAGCGACACCAACCCGCCGGTGCAGGGCTGGGCCACGATCTTCCTATACCGGATGGAGGAGGCATTACGAGGCAAGACCGACCTCGAGTTCCTCAAGCGGGTCTTCGGCAAGCTCGCCGCAAACTTCGGCTGGTGGGTGAACCGCAAAGACCGCGACGGCAAGAACCTGTTCGAAGGGGGGTTTCTCGGACTCGACAACATCGGCGTCTTCGACCGCAGTTCGCCGTTGCCGACGGGAGGCTATCTGGAGCAGGCCGACGGCACCGCGTGGGTGGCCCTTTACTGCCAGAACATGGTCGAGATCGCTTTCGAGCTGGCGGCACACGACCCGATCTATGAGGACTTGGCGGTGAGTTACGCTGGCAATTTGCTTTTGATTGCCCGCGCGATGAACGGGATCGGTCCGGACGGCATGTGGGACGAGGAGGACGGGTTCTACTATGACGTCTTGCGCCTCCCCGATGGCGGCGCAACCCGGCTCAAGGTCCGCTCGATGGTCGGTCTGCTGCCGCTCTGCGCCACCACCGTCGTGGACCCCCGGCAGCGGGAGCGGACTCCCAAACTGACCGCGCTAATCTTCGAGTACATGCGGCGGATGCCGGAGCTGCGGGAGTCGATGCATGCAACCGGGCCGGGGCATTTTGGCGTGGCCGAACGCGGCATAATGGCTCTGGTGAACGAGAGCCGGCTGCGCCGAATCCTGTCGCGTATGCTCGACGAGAACGAGTTCCTCAGCCCCTACGGGATCCGGGCATTGTCCCGCTATCACGCCGAGCATCCCTATATATTCTCGGTGCAGGGTCAGGAATACAGGGTGAACTACCTGCCGGCGGAGTCGGACACCGGCATGTTCGGCGGCAACTCGAACTGGCGCGGGCCGATTTGGATGCCGGTCAATGCGCTGCTGATTCGCGCCCTACTGTCTTATTACTTGTATTACGGCGACAACTTCAAGATCGAGTGCCCCATCGGTTCCGGCAACTCGATGAACTTGTTCGAAGTCGCCCGGGAAATCGCCAACCGGCTGACCCGCATCTTCCTGCGCGACGAAGCCGGCCGGCGGCCGGTGTTCGGCGGAGCCGACAAGTTCCAGAGCGATCCCTACTGGCGGGATAACTTGCTGTTCTACGAGTATTTCCACGGCGACAACGGCGCCGGCATCGGCGCCAGTCACCAAACTGGATGGACCGGGCTGGTGGCGCCCCTGATCGAAATCTTCGGGCACCTCGACGCGCAGACCTTTCTGCAAGGCGGCCGGGAAGCGGCCTTTGGTCGCGAATATGGCTGACCTGGGAGATATTTGTATCCGAGCTGGAGCACTGAGCGCAGGATTGGGGGTGCGTGACCGGGAGAGCTGAAGGATGAGAAGCACGTCTATTCTGTCCAATGATGGCAGTCCGGAACTCGACGCTCCCGCCAAGCCCACCAGCCCACCTGCCGGGGCCACACGTCGGATAGGCGCCCGGCTTCTGCACGAGGCGCGCGAAGCGTTGCCGCCGACAATCTTCTTTTTTGTCGGCTTCAACTTCGTTGTGTTCACGACGAATCTTCTCGTCGCCGAATATGCCGTTGCAATCAGCAACTTCATGCTGGCAACGGTTGCGGCGCTTGTTGTGGGCAAGGCGGTGCTGGTTGCCAACGCGATGCCCGTGCTCAGACGCTACGATCGGGCTCCGCTGATCCAGCCGATCCTGTTCAAGACGGCTTTTTACTGGGTCACCGTGTTCTTCGCTCGCCTGCTGGAGCGCTTCGTGCACTTCTCTGTCATTGAGCGAAATCCGCCGGGCGATTTCTTTCCGTATCTGATTACGACCTTCTCGTGGCATCGCTTTTCCGCGATCTCCTTGTGGATCCTCGTCCTGTTCCTGATCTATGTGACCGCATCGGAATTCAGTCACCTTTTCGGTCCCGGAGAGCTGCGACGGCTGTTTTTCACCTCCCGTCCATCCGAGCTGCAGCTCAATCGGCGACAACGCTTCCGCGAACTCCTGCGCCTGAGCCAGCTGGCCGATGCGCACTCGGCGGACGAGTTCCGCGATCCGGGGAGCGCCGCGCACAACCAGCTGGTCGACATCGTGCAGCGGCTCGCACGGTGACTTCGGCCGATATAACGGGGCGCCGTGACCGCGCCAACCATTAAATAACTGCGACTCCAACCAAAGAGGCTGCGCACCTTGAATGCGGCATCCGCTGATGTTAAAAAATAGCTCTCAGTAAAGCTCGACCTGATCTGACGAGCCTAGCGCCGACGGGCGAGCATCTTGAAACGGGTCGTCGTGAGCCGATTGACTGCGGTCGGCCGACGCCGACTAGACGATCTGCTTTCTAATACCGTGCTGTGGTCGGCTCGACTGTGGGAGTGAGGATATGCGGACCCTGAGGGGCTGCCTCGCAGCAATCATCCTGGCCGCAACAATCGTGTCGGGGGCCGCTGCGGCTGCCCCGGCTGCGAAACGGCCGGCTGCCGCCGGCGAGGAGGCGACCCCGCCGCCGGTTCAGCAGCTCCTGACCTTGCTCGCGGATCCCAAGGTCCAGGCATGGCTGAAGCAGCAGAACGACGCAAAGTCCGCTGCCGCATCGGGGCAGGACATCTCAGAGGAGTCGGTCTCGCACGTCCTCGATTCCCATCTCGGTGCGATCCGCGAGCATATCGTTGCGCTTGCCCGCACGGTCCCCGATTTGCCGAACCAGTTCGAGCGAGGCACCGCCCGCGTCACCCTAGAGCTCGGTGAACGCGGGAGGGTCAAAGCTCTGCTGCTCCTCGCGGTTTTTGTCGGTTTGGGCAGCGGCGTCGAGTGGCTGTTTCGGAAGACGACGCAGCGGGTCCGGGGCCATATCGATGCGCTTCCTTCGGTGACCGTGAAGGACCATCTCCATCTCGCTGCCCTGCGCTTTGCTTTTTGGTTCGGTCTGGTGGCGGCCTTTGCCCTCGGCAGCATCGGCCCCTTCCTCGCACTCGATTGGCCGCCGTTGCTGCGCGAGATGGTATTCGGCTATCTCATCGCTTTTCTAGTCGTGCGGGTGGCGATCGTCGTCGGCCACTTTCTGCTGGCCCCAGATCATGAGCGGTTCCGTATCATTCCGATGGATACGGTCGCCGCGCGCTTCTGGTTCCGGCGACTTGTTGCGTTCGTCGGCTGGTTTGCCTTCGGTTATGTGACGGTCGGGCTGTTGAGCACTCTCGGCTGGTCGTTGGAAGGCCATCAGCTGGTAGCCTACGCGCTCGGCCTCGGTCTGCTTGCGATTGCGCTGGAAGCGGTTTGGCGCCGACCGGTCGCGCTCGACGAGGGCACGGAAGCGAGGTCGCCGGTAACACATCGGTTCGGCCGCGGCACGGCCAACGTGGCGCTGTCGGTCGGTATCGTGTTGTTGTGGGTGCTCTGGGTAGTCGGCGCGATGGTCAGCTTCTGGCTCGTTCTGGTCGTAATCACGCTGCCGCTCGCGATAAGCATCACCCGGCGCACGGTCGACAATCTGCTTCGCCCCCCCGGTTCGCTAGAGGTAGCGGATGGTGCGCCGAGCGTGCTCGCCGTGTGCATCGAGCGCGGCATTCGGGCGCTCCTGATCATCGGTGCGGTTGCAGTACTGGCGTGGGGCTGGGGCGTCGATCTCACCCACTTCCGCGGGGAGGAGACATTGGTCGCGCGCCTCGCTGACGGCGGGTTGAGCACCGTCGTCATCCTGCTGATCGCCGACTTTCTATGGCAGGCCACGAAGACAGCGATCGACCGCAAGCTCGCGGAGGCCGCCGATATTGGCCAGCCGAACACCGACGAGGCGCGGCGGCGGGCACGGCTGCGCACGCTGCTGCCAATCTTCCGAAACATACTGTTCGTCGTCGTCATCGTCGTAGCGGCGATGATGGCGCTCGCGGCGCTCGGAGTACAGATCGGACCGCTGATCGCCGGCGCGGGCGTTGTCGGCGTCGCGATCGGCTTTGGCGCGCAGGGTTTTGTTCGCGACGTCATCGCCGGCATGTTCTACCTGATGGATGACGCCTTCCGGGTAGGCGAATACATCCAGAGCGGCAACTACAAGGGCACCGTCGAAGGTTTCAGCATCCGTTCCGTCAAGCTGCGGCATCATCGCGGCCCGGTCTACACGGTCCCGTTCAGTCTGTTGGGCGCCGTGCAGAATCAGAGCCGCGACTGGGTCATCGACAAGATCTCGATCGGCATCACTTATGACAGCGACCTCACCCTCGCTAAGAAGCTGATCAAGCAGATCGGTCTCGACCTGGCCAAAGATCCCGAATTCGCGCCGCTGATCCTCGAGCCGTTAAAAATGCAGGGGGTCGACCAGCTCGGCGATTTCGCAGTCCAGATCCGCGCGAAGATGATGACTCTGCCGGGAGAGCAGTTCGTCATCCGGCGACAGGCGTATGCGATGATCAAAAAGGCCTTCGACGAAAACGGCATCAAATTCGCCTTCCCAACCGTGCAGGTCGCCGGCGAAGGCGAAGCCGCGACCGCCGCCGTCGCCCAACGGGCCCTCGAATTGACCCAGCACCAGCCCGCTGCGGCGGCGTAGCCAGGAGAAAACGGAAGCTCGGCCTATTCGCCACGCCGTGGCGAACCGATCAAGTCTGACGATGCCATCTCGTAAGATGAACCACGACTCCTTGGAGGCGTCGGGAACAGGGAGATCCAAATGGCGATATACGATCACGAGAAACTCGGTGCCGTGACGACGACGATGATCTCCGTGTCCGAACGGTCATGCGCATCGATGCGAGCGTTGAGGACCAGCGTTGCGGCGATACTTCTATCGGCCGCCCTGCTGTCGGGGGCCGCTGCGGCGCCGCACGGATCGGCAGCGAGCGGATCATCCGGTCACGACGCGGCGACGCCGCCGGAAATCGCCGAGTTCATGGCATTGCTCGCCAATCCTAAGATCCAGAAGTGGCTGGTAGAGCAGCACCCGGCCGAAGCCTCCCACAAATCGGAGCCGCCGACCGAGACGGTCTCGCATTACATCGATTCCCGTGTCCGCGCGATCCGCGAGCATTTTATCGCGCTCGGCGGCGCTCTCCCCGAACTGCCCGACCAGTTCGAGCGGGCCGTGGGTCTCCTCCAAGCTGAGATTCCAACGCGGGGGACCGTCTTGCTGCTCGTCGTCGTTTTTGCCGCTTTCGGCTTCGGCGTCGAGTGGCTGTTTCGCAAGGCGACGCAGAAGGCACGCCAACGCCTCGACGGTCTCCCTATGGAAGCTGTAGACGACCGCCTGCGTCTTGTCGCTGCGCGCCTCGTCTTTGCTTTCGGCGTGGTGGTAGCGTTCGCCATCGGCAGCCTCGGCCCCTTCTTGGCGCTCGATTGGCCGCCGCTCCTTCGCGAGATCGTACTCGGCTATCTCGTCGCCTTGCTGATCACCCGTATCGCCGCAGTCGTCAGCCATTTTCTGCTCGCCCCCGATGCCGAACGCTTCCGCATCGTTCCGACGGATACGGTGGCCGCTCGGTTTTGGTGCCGTCGGCTCGCCGTCTTTATCGGCTGGCTTGCCTTCGGGCGGGTGACGGTCGACGTGCTCAGTGATCTCGGCTTTTCGTTGGCGGGGCGCGAACTCGTCGCCTACGTGCTCGGCCTCGGTCTCCTCGCCATTGCGCTCGAAACCGTGTGGCGCCGGCCTGTCGCGCCGGACCAGGTTACCGAAGTGCCTTCCCCCGAGACACATCGTCTTCTCGGCCGAGGCGCGCGGAATGCGCTATTGTCGATCGGCATCGTGCTGCTGTGGGGGCTTTGGGTGGCGAGAGCGATGCCGAGCTTCTGGCTGGTTCTGGTCATCATCACCGTACCGCTGGCCAATGGCGTGATCCGGCGCGCGGTCGGGCACCTGCTTCAGCCGCCCAGTGCGCCGCAATTTGGCGATGGTGCGCCCAGCGTCATTGCGGTCAGCCTCGAGCGCGGCCTGCGGGCGCTTTTGATTATCGGCGCGGCGGCGGTGCTCGCCTGGGGCTGGGGTATCGACATCGTGCACCTCGCCGCGGGCGATACGGGGCTCACCCGCTTCGTCCATGGCGTGTTGAGCGCCGTCATCATCGTCCTCGTCGCCGACGTCCTGTGGCACGCGACAAAGACGGCGATCGACCGCAAGCTCGCCGAGGTCGAGGACCTCGGTCAGCCGAACACCGACGAGGCGCGACGGCGAGCGCGCCTCCATACGCTCCTGCCCATTTTCCGCAATGTGCTGTTTGTCGTCGTCTTTGTATTCGCAGGGATGATGTCGCTCGCGGCAATGGGCGTCGAGATCGGACCGCTGATCGCCGGTGCGGGCGTCCTCGGCGTCGCGATCGGCTTCGGCGCCCAATCTCTCGTTCGCGACGTGATCGCCGGCATGTTCTATCTCCTCGACGACGCCTTCCGGGTCGGCGAATACATCCAGAGCGGCAACTACAAGGGCACCGTCGAATCCTTTAGCTTTCGCTCGGTCAGGCTGCGCCATCAACGCGGCGCGCTCTACACCGTGCCGTTTGCGCTGTTGGGCGCGGTTCAGAACCAGAGCCGCGACTGGGTCATCGACAAGCTGATGGTCGGCATCACCTATGACAGCGATATCGAGCGCGCCCGAAAGCTGATCAAGCAGATCGGTCTCGACCTGGCGAAGGACCCCGAATTCGCGCCGCTGATCCTCGAGCCCTTAAAGATGCAGGGCGTCGACGCGCTCGGCGACTTCGCGGTGCAGATCCGGATGAAGATGATGACCTTGCCCGGCGAGAATTTCGTCATCCGGCGAAAGGCCCTGGCGATGATCAAAACGGCGTTCGATGCCAATGGCATCAAATTCGCGTTCCCGACCGTGCAGATCGCCGGCGAGGGGGAACACTCCGCTGACGCCACCGCCGCTGTGGCGCAACGCGCACTCGAGCTGACCCGGCCCGCAGCGGCAGCGGCTGAGTAGTTGGCGGCGAGGGCTCTCCGTGGGCCCGGTCACTCCGCCTCATCCGTAATGTTCGATATACCGTCGTACATAAGTTTCCCAGGTAATCCGCTCGCCGCCGTAGAGGTATTTTGTGTTCTCGCTCGCCCATTTGACCCCAAGAGCCTTCGCCACCTTCGGATGCACCGGCACCTGCAGCCGCTTCAAATGGTCGAGACTGGAGTTCGGTCGATAGCCCCGATCCATCTCTAATTGCCGCAACAGGTAGCGCATCAGCATCCCGATAATTTGTCCATTCGGGTGATTGGTCGTGTAAAACAATCTTCTTCTCTGGAAGTTTTCCAAGATAAAATGGCCGATCTCGCAGCCAAATTGTTTGTCCATCGCCGCGAGGCGCCGTCTTTCGAAATCGTGCAGTCTGGTGAAGTTGATAATGCCGTCGACCGACAGCGTGCGATAGGCGAGCAGGCGCTGTTCCCGATCGGGGATCTCCTTGCGCAGCCGGGCGAGCAGCCCGTCATGATAGAGGAATGTCAGGTTCGGCCACTCCCGCTCATAAGCCTCCTTGTCACCCGGCCCGTTGTAATGGTCGAAAGGCCACAACGACGCGAAATGTAAAAGTGGAAATTTGATGATCTGGACATCGTCCCGAATATACGGCTTGAGCGGATAATGCTCCCAATCCCTGATGTCCTGTACAAGCAGGACATCGCTGTTTTCCAACTCGGTTTTACCGAGCTCGTGCAAATTTTGTTGTAGCCCGACGAAATGATATTTCGTATCGAGCCGGAGATTGAACTCGGCCGAACGCGCCAACGCTTCGTAAACCGTTTGGGCTTGGCAGTTTCCGACGATCAGGACCCTCGTTCTTTGCGGCGAGACCAGCCGGGGCGGTGAATTCGCCGGCAGCGCTTCTCCGCTGATCTCGTGCAGGTTGACCGCGCTGACGGTGAGCTCGGCATTGCCGAGATGCAGGAATCTGAACTCGAAGCCGACCTCGCCCTTGCTTTCGCAGCTCAACTCGGCGGGAACATCGAAATCGAGCGAGGCCCACTCTGCCATCAGCGCTTCCGACGTGAACTCGCACCCCGCCTGCTGCAGCCCCGACCCTCCCGCTTTCGCGGGGAAGGGGAGGGGAGGGATGAGACGCAGGGTGGGTGTGCGCAGCCCCCGGGTCCGGGCGATCACCTCTACCCTGAGAACCGGCTGCGACACCTTTCGCGGCTGCCTTGCCTGGCAACAAAAGCTCAGCCGGTATCGGCCCATGGGCAGCTGTAGCCTGGGCCGGCCGCCGTAGAGGAGACAGCCCGCCGGGTCGGAATGCCGGACCGTCACGCAGTCGGCTTCGATTCTCCCAATCCGGCCCTTCGCCAAACGGCCGAGCAGCCGCCATTCGCGAGGGGGTGAAGACGCAGCTTTGGCCGCGGATACCTGTCGAAGGTCGACCGCCCTGATGGCCAGACCGGCATTCCCCAAATAGAGGAGGCGGAGGCCGAGAACGATGTCCTGGCCCCCTTCGAGCGCCAGCTCTTTCGGCGTCTTAAAGTCGAACGACGCCGATCCGGCGGACAATTCTGCGGAGGTAAAATCACGCCAGGCCAGCTGAATCCCGCCTGGCGGCGACCGGCCGAGCAGGGAATTCCAGCTCCACCAACGGCTGTCTTGCCAGCGGTGCCGCGCCCTAACCTCGACCCCTAGCACCGGCTGGGCTGACATTTGCGGGATCCCGGCGTCGCAGCGGAACTCGAGCCGGTAATGCCCCTCTGGCAGCTGCAGAAAGGGCCGCCCGCCGTCGAGCAGGCAACCGGCCCGTTCGGTGTGGCGAACCGTGACCCCCTCGGCTCTGCGCTTGCCGATCGCGGTCCTTTCGAGCCGCCCGAGCATGCGCCACATTCTCGGCGGGGCGGGAAACATCTCGTCGTTTTCCGTGCCCTGCAGATCGACCGCGATGATCGTCAGATCGGCATTGCCCATATGGAAAAAGCGGAACTCGAGGCGTGCTTCGTCGCCGGCTCCGAGACCCAAGTTTGGCGGCACCGTGAAATCGAGCGAGCCCGTTTCGCCCTGCAGCTCTGCAGCGGTCAGGTCGAGCCAGGCCAGCTGAACCCGGTTCATCGCGATGACTTCCACCCCGAGCACGGGCTCGCTCGGCAGTCGCGGTTTTCCGGGCCGGCAGCGAAAAATCAATTGATAGCCGCCGCTGGGCAGCTGCCAATAGGGCCCATAGAGTAGGCAGCCGGCCGGTTCCCTGCGGCGCACTGAAGTGACGCCGCCGGCGCCGCGCAACCCGATTGCCGTTCTTTCGAGGCGGCCGAGCACTTGCCACTCACGCGGCGCCCCTTTTTCTGAATCGATTGCGCCGACCACGCGGTCGGCAGCGACAGACAACATCCAGATTCTTTCGTGGTCTCTTGCTGATCACTCAAGCGAATGGGCAAGCGGGTAAGAGAGCATTCTGCCGCGGCCGTGCCAATATTTTCGGCATGGAAATTGTCACAGCCACCCCCTTGCCGCCGGCGCCGCCGCTGCGTGCGGCGATCCGCAGCAGCTGCCGGATCGACGAGACCGAGGCGGATGCGCGCATTCTGGCCGCCGCCGCGCTTCCGGCGGAGATGCGCGACCGCATCGCCGACAAGGCGCGGGCGCTCGTCGTCGCGGTGCGCCGCGAACGCCTCGGCAAAGGCGGCATCGACGCGTTTCTGCACGAATATGCGCTGTCCTCGCCCGAGGGCGTTGCCCTCTTATGCCTCGCGGAAGCCCTGCTGCGCGTGCCGGATGCGCAGACGGTTGACCGGCTGATCCGCGACAAGATCGGTGAGGCGAATTGGGAGGGCCATCTCGGCCGGTCCGAATCGATTTTTGTCAACGCCTCGACCTGGGCCTTGATGCTGACCGGGCGCCTGCTGCATGCCGAACCGGCGGAGCACGATTTGCGCGGCGCTCTGCGCCGCCTCGTCGCCCGCTCGGGCGAGCCGGTGGTGCGGCAGGCGGTGACCGCCGCAATGCGCATTCTCGGACGTCAGTTCGTGATCGGACGCACGATCGACGAGGCGGTCGAGCATGCCCGCGAGGCCGAGCGGCACGGCTACCGGCATTCCTACGACATGCTGGGCGAGGCGGCGCGCACTGCGGCCGATGCCGCGCGCTACCTCTCGGCCTATGACCACGCAATCGCAGCAATCGGTCGGTCGGTTGCCAACCGAGACATCGCCGAGGCTCCGGGCATCTCGATAAAGCTGTCGGCACTGCACCCGCGCTACGAGATGGCGCAGCGCGATCGAGTGCTC
>Ga0209656_10000709_pt1 | contig 21615 bp, 21 predicted proteins | sample BogFormECP12_OM2_FD_188239 | JGI IMG/M metagenome (GOLD analysis project Ga0209656, IMG submission 188239) | Bog forest soil microbial communities from Calvert Island, British Columbia, Canada - ECP12_OM2 (SPAdes) (version 2) | ecosystem: Environmental > Aquatic > Freshwater > Wetlands > Bog ... | reverse complement strand
GGGGATCAGGAGTTGTGAGATTAAGCAGTCCTTGGGTAATTCTTCAACGATCGTCCGCATCATCGTTCCAGGCGCCATTTCGGTCTGAGTATCCGGAATAGCGTCGAAGCGCTCTTGGTTCTTCTTTCTTGCGTCCTTTCTGCGCGCAATGACAATTGCACGACGCGCCTCGATTTCGTCACGGTGGCAATCCACCAACTTTTTTATTATGGCTATCACCCTACCGAGCGAAGACTTTGGATTAGCTTGCAGGCCCAAGTGCACCGGGAAATTTTTCGCGATTTCCCAAGGATCGAAGTCGATCTGCATCAAGCTGCATCCTGGGGAAAAGTATTCTTCACGAGACGGAAACAGCTCGGGAAAGAGAGGTGTTCCAATGGCCAGAATAGCATCGGCTTCTCGGACAATCACTCGCGTAGCTTCGCCAAAAGAATGTCCAATCGTTCCGAGAAACAGTGAATCTGTGAAAGAGACGCTGAGGTCATTGAACTCAACACCCCATATGGGACAAGCAAGTAAGTCGGCCAACTCACACAACTCGGGTTGAGCGTCTGCTGCGGCCACTCCGTCTCCGACCAAAAGCATAGGAGATTTCGCATTCACTAGTCGGCGCGCGATTTCTTCTGCCTGTCCGTCGGAGCACGGTCCGACGGGGGAGAGGAAGTTGGTCGGTGAGATCCGAGCGTCGACCTCTTCCTCCAGAACGTCCATAGGCAGTGCCATGAATACGGGACCCTTAGGATAGGTCGAAGCTACTTTGATTGCGCGGCGCAAGATACGCAACATTTGGCTGCCATGGGTCACGCGACAGGACAATTTCGTAACGGGCTTTGCGATCTCAGTGAGATCGCAAGCAAGGAAACCGTCAAAGGCTTGAAGATCCGAGTACGTCTCACCGGCCACGACAACTAGCGGAGTATGGCTGCGATATGCTTCGTAAAGCACCCCAATGCCGTTACCCAAGCCAACCGCCGAGTGTAGCTGGACGATGGCTGGTCGGCGCGTGACGCGCGCCCATCCGTCAGCCATAGCGACTACAGATGCCTCCTGCAAGCCAAGGACGTAGTTTATAGCACCATTCCGACCGACGACGTCAATCAGCCCCTCCTCCGTGCTGCCCGGATTTCCAAAGATTACCGATAGCCCATCGACGACTAACTGCTGCAACAGCGCCTCTTTGACTTTCATGTCTCTCTGATCGTGGGTGACGGATGGGCGGCTCAGAATAAGCGATTCATGCGTTATGGATGGTGGCGGCCGGTTTCATCTTGGTCGATGAAGAGGCGCCCTGTTAATGGTGGCAGGCCATCTAGAACCGCGATCATCGCAAGTACGCCAGGGTATCCGTCTGGCGTGGTGCGACAGGTAATTAAGTGTCCGTCCACAACTACGGAGTACGGAGTACCAGGGGGGGAGAAGAACATCCCTCCGATGCCGGCTGCATTCGTGAACATTTCCTCTGAATCGATCAGCGGATTTCCGCTAACTCCGGGATTGAACCATTTTTCCGCTGCCGAATATGCTTCGAAATCAAACTTTCCGTTCTTCCAGTAAACATCCGGGTCTTTGGGAAATTCGTAAATCCAGCCCCAGCCACTTTGGTATTCATCCAACCAGGAGTGAGTGGTTACCGCGCGTCCCTGCAGTATCGATTTCCCGCTCTTTGGGTGGATCGTCTGAGCCAGGGCGAGTCCCCCATTGCACTGTCCCATAATCGGTTTGCCTACTGCATGGAACGCCAATATCAGGCTATGTAACCCCCGGTCGGCCATCAAACCCGGTATCGCGCCGGAACCGCCAGCGATAATGATACCGTCGTAGTCGTAAGCAATTGCTAGCCCCTTGGCCAGCGCCTCTTTGTACCGTTCGAGCAAGGACGGATCCCTTATATAATCTCCGACCTGAGGAGGCTTTGGGATCTGGCTTAGATTTAGCACGTTACCGACTTTCAATAGTTCGTGCTCGGAATAGGCTGGATTGAGAAACTTAAGAGCCAGCTCCCGCTCTTCTTGCGAGACTACCGACCAACGCCAAGCTCCGTCGAGAAAATGCGGATCCAGACTAGGAGAAAGGAAATGAGGCGGCGATCCGTCTTCCGTTGCAATTTTCACCTTGTAACCTGCCTTCAGGAGCACTCCCGCCACTATCGTTAATTCGGAAGCCCAAGTCCCAAATTTCGAGGTCACCATGAGAATCGGCTTGTGTTTGGCGGGGGATGCGATATCTAGCTCCACGTTCGTCATCCGCTCTACTTCCGCAGCGACGTCGAGCGTATCGTCTAGCAGGCCTTTAGCCGCCTTGGATACGGGACGGGAGGCAGGATTGAAATTCTTGGCCGCCTCAATGAGCCTAGCCTCCAAAGCGCTGACGATATTATCTGCTGTGTCGCCGATGCCGCCGCTGGGTGTAGGCCTGCTCCTGTGAACCAGGGTGTTGACGATCGCCTCAAAGTAGGGTTCCACGTCGGCAAAGGAGCGAGCCGTCACGAGATCATCGTCCACTACTACGTGACTGGGCTCAGGCACGAACACAGCACCGGCATTGTGGACATCCGCCAAAACCACGGTATGACAGATGACTCGTCGCCCCTGAAGGAGGTCAGGCCTTGGTGTCAACAGCCAAAGTGCATGGCACATCGCCGCCTTGACGATCTTCTTGTTCTCCATGGCGCGGGCAAAGAACTGCACCGACGGCGCGGAACCTACCTTTTCGGGAGAACCTAGACTCCCCATGGGAGGGATTTCGCGAAGACGTACCGCCACATAATTGGCAGCACAAATTACCACGTCGAACTCGCTGGGCTCATGTTTTGTCACGCACTGATCCACTGTTAGCCGATGGACAGAGGTAACCGGGCGATCGGGATTATCAATGTCGTTTACAAGATCTATTGATTCCCTGCCCCAGAGGTAGCTGAGAATCGTTAATTCACCACCGAGTTCGAGCACTCGCCTCTTGTAATACTGAATCTCATCATAAATATACTCCGTTTCTACAAGCACTGCGACTTTTTTCCCAAAGAGAGTTTTGTCGTTCATATCCACAATATATAGCTTCGGTTTTTGCGTTCTCGACCGTAGAAAATCCGCAACACGAATCTTCCGCACGAGGTACGATTATTGATTGTTGCGATTCCCGCGATTGAAAAGATCTGGACGACCACGCACCGAGGATCGCTGAACCCAGTTGCGCTACCGTTAATTGCTCCGATGTTCATCTCATATCTGATGAAGAAATCTGGATGTGCTGTGTAGTGGCTCCGCCAGAGCAGAAAATGGATTTGTGGTCTCTGAACGTGGACTTAAACACTTGATGACTCTCTGGATTTTGCTATCAATACGCTAGCTCATTAGCTTTCTTTCAGTTTGTCTGAAGCGTCAGCGTTTCGAATTTTGTCTCAGGAGAAGCGTTGTATGCATGTGGTTAGGGCGTTCAGCCTAATGAATGGTGGTGAAAGTTACTTTCTGGCGCTTACCGGAATTTTCCACCGTGTACTCATCGATGTGATCGACAGTGGCTTGGTAGAAATATGGTGCGATCTCCCGTTTTTCTGGTGTCTTCTGCCACGCGAAATACAGCTCGGCTGGTTCTCCGTGAAGCTGCTGAGCAAAAAGATATCCGATTAAGGCATGCTCAAAGGAATGAAGCGCGTTCTTCCATGAGTGCTGTTTTGGGAATCCCTCGGCCGGCCTGTTAGTCGCGGCGCTTACGATATGCCAAATCTCATGATTTTCGTGATCTACCATAAACCGAAACCAGTATTCATACGTCCGCACGAGGTAGCGCAGATACGCAGGATCATTTAACGCAAGTGCCCCTGCAACTTGATCCAACTCGCAAAGAATCCACCACTCTTTGTCTTCGTCACGCGTACCATCAGGCTTAAAGCAACGAGCCCACGACCCAGTGGCTTCTATGTAAGCGCTATCTACAATTTGACTGGCACGGCGCTGCGCACTGACGAACATCTCATAATCATCTGTGAGCGATCCTATCAACGAGATCAACCAAAACGCCTTCACGCTATGACCAAAATCCGTATGGGGCGTCCCCCAGCGTTTGTCGATCGTGTTGGCTGCTGTTCCCCAAAACATCTCGGTCCGTGGAGAATAAAAGCGATCCATATGGATTTTGGCGAGTTTGATAAGTCGCGACTTCCACACACTCCGATGATGCTCCGGCAAACAAGGCGTAACGACCATCATGTAGCCGTAGATCTGGTCCAATTGCGCGACTATTTCTTGCTGACTTCTCTTGTCACCGTCCGGCGAATCAGCGAGCACCCAGCGAAATAAGTCAGCTCCGGAATCGTAGTAGTTAAACCAGATATAGTCGTGGACTGTAAGCAGTATTCCTTCCAACTCAGGGTCACGCGTCAGATAATATAAAAAACCAATACCAGCCAGGAAGTATGCAAGATCCTGGCTGGTCCGAAACTGAGGTTCTGGACCGGGAATTTTGGCAATGCCGCTGAAGTAACTGAAGGCACCTGCGGCTTTGGCATCTAAGGCGTGGTCACGCAAATAGGATACGCCTGCTTTAGCCAATTTGAGGTATTGCTCATCGCCGGTCATATGATAAGCGACTCCGTAGGCAAAACATTGCCGGGATTTAGCCCGCACGTGATCTCGGTCAAGCCAGACGATGCCCGGCACAACGTACTTAAACTCAGGCCGGAGATCGTTTGGATCTACCAGTGACCCGTCATTGTTTCGATAAGTGGGAAAGTTTCCTACAGGTTCTCCGAGAGCCGAAGGCATCATCCAAAACGGCAAAAGATCTTCCTTAAGATGGGATATCCATCGATCTCCTCGAGGAAGATCTCGGAGAAGATTTTCGATATCAAAATATTGCACCGACAGTGAACTTTTCATCGTTATCCTTTAGGGACAGCTCGACATCGAAATTGATTATTCGAGAGATCGCACTATTGCATTTTCAATGGCCCGCGATTCCCGCCTGCCGGGAATCGCGTACAAGACCGTAATTTACAACAATTCGCTTATAGCGAAGTTCGTCTCTGAAATGCAAGCCAAAATTTCGCGAGCCCAATGCATTGAGCCGTAGTTCAGAGAAAATGGTTCATGCGCACCTCGGCGTTGGCGGTATCATACCAGGCTTGAACAGAAAAGGCCCGAGACCGCAGAGTCCAGCCACCTCGCCTACACGAAGACCATCTCGGTGTTTCTGCATTTCCTAGCCGAGCGAGCAGAACGGGATTTGGCTGATTTGACCCGGAGCGACATCATTCGGTTCCGCAATGAGTTGTCGAAGCGACTCGGGGCCGACACGGTAAACCGGTACGTCAAAATTGTGCGCATGTTCTTTAAAAGCGCGCACCGGGACCGATATCTCCTCGAGAACCCGGCAGAACACGTCGATGCCATCAGGGACCGCTCAAAAGAAGCCCGCAGGCCTTTTACGATTGGCGAACTCCAGGCGGTGATGGCGGTTGCGGATCCGGAATGGCGGAGCCTGATTCGATTCGGTCTGTATACTGGTCAACGCCTCGCAGACCTGTCTCTGCTGACCTGGGAAAATGTTGATCTAGCCCGGAACGAGATCCGCCTGGTTACAAAGAAGACTGGCAAACGACTCACAATCCCCATGTCAGCGCCTCTACGTCAACATGTTCTGTCTCTACCTGCCGGAGAAGCCCCAGCCACGCCGATTCACCCCCGGGCATTTGAAGCGGTTCAGCGGCAAGGCAGAGCCAACAGTGTGTCGAATTGGTTTGTTGACTTGTTAGCGCAGGCTGGGCTTCGAGCTAGGCAGAATCACCAGGGCAGGGGAATCGGTAGAGCAGCCAGACGGGCGGCGAGCCAGCTTAGTTTTCATTCATTGCGGCATACCGCGGTCAGCCTGCTCAAGGATGCCGGAATCCCGCAGGCGGCGGTTCAAGAGTTGATTGGTCATGACTCGGAGCAGATGAGCGCGCTGTACACCCACGTTGGTCGGGAAGCCTTGGAGAAGGCAGCAGCCGCGTTACCGGAGATCTGAGAGATCGGCACGAACATGGGCTAGAACGTTTCCCGAAGTGTCTCAGCGATCTCAAAGCTTGCCTTTGATCCCTCAATTAGAGCGAGCGAAGAATATCTTCGCGTTCAGCCCCCTTGTGCCGGGCTACGAGGCGAAGGACACTGTTGAGTGTTCCCAATCGGATAGGATTATGGTCTGGAATCGAGATTCGCTGATGGGAAGGAATCTCGGTCTGGAGGATCAAGTGACTACCTTCTTGATGGACTATGCGGTAACCCCAATCGCGGCACAATGCTTTTGCGAGATCACTGCCTTTAAGATCCCGCGGCAGCTTCATGCGTAAGCGAGGACTTCATCTCGAACCATGTGCAGCCGCAGGGTGGTTGGAAGTCTGTCAGGCTGGTCAAAATAGAAGGCTTTGACCACCTCCCTGACGTTTTGCCGAAGCTCATCCCACGTATCACCTTCAGTCACGATGGTCTCGGTCAGACACTCAGCCCAATAGCCGCCGTCGGCTTCCTGGGTTACTTCGAAGATGAGTTCTCGCATGCGCCCAACTCTAAGCTTCCGATGCCTGAGCGGCAAGTTCAAGCCTGGCAAATCTCAGCGGAGCCCTGCCTGAGCGATCCGCATTGGCACGTCCACTGTTTCCTTCACAATGCCACGTTTGATCCGGTCGAAGAGCGATGGAAAGCCGGCCAATTCAGGGGACTAGTTGCCGATAAGGGCTATTTTCAGGAATATTTTCATACGCTGCTGGCCCAAAGATTGATGGAATCCGGGTACAAGCTACGGCGAACGGATAGGGGTTGGCATCAGTGGGAGATGGGCTGCATCACCGACCGAGAAGTGGAATTGTTCTCTAAAAGACATGAGCTGATCGACACTCTGTCGGAAGAGAGAGGATCGACGCCAGAAGAGGAAAGGCGGATTGCGCACCAGGAGCGTGAACGGAAGATAACCAAACTTTTCCACGGCAAGGCGCAGATCGAGAATTGGCGTCAGCAAATGGGAGCCCAGCGGTGGGACTCGGTGACGCTAGAAGGAGCAAAGGAGGGGCCTCAACTCGAGCTGCCAATCAATCCGCGCGAGGTCGCGGTTGAAGCCTACTTCGCCAAGCATTCTGTTGCGCGCGACCGGGTGCTAACGGCGGAGATTCTGAAACGGGCCTGCGGTAAATTGTCTCGTGAAGAAGTGGAGCAGTATGTCAAAAACGACCGGTTCGTACAGCTCGACGAGAGAAATCAGGAGGGTCAGCCGTTGACTTATGACTTTGGCGTGATTACGGAGAAGGGTGTCGCGACCTCCTCGGATTGAGTTTGCCAGTGCCGTCCACCACGTCATGGCGCGCGGAGATCGACGGGAAGAAATTTTCCGGGATGATCGAGATCGATGGGAGTTTCTGGACTATCTCGGTGAAGGCGCAGAGCCCTATTGGGTCAAAGTGTATTGTTATGTCCTGATGGAGAATCATTTTCATCTGGTCGTATCGTAATGACCCCTGAGGGCAACCTTTCGCAGTGGATGCACCAACTAAAGACCGCGTACACGGTCTACTTTAATCGCCGGCATCAGGTAGTGAGGGCATCTGTTTCAGGGCAGATTCAAGAGTACGGTCATCGAGACCGAAAAATATTTGCTGGAGGTGAGCCGCTATCTGCATTTCAATCCGGTGCGAGGAGTGGTGCTGGGCCAGGGAACACCAATGAGATCAGGCCTGCAGACTCCATTGAACCCCGACCGGGCCGGTGCTGGAAGGACTGGGAGTATCGTCGCTGGGTGGAAGAGGGGCTGATTGGTGAGATTGAAGATCCGTTCGAGGCAGTAAAATGGCAGCAGGTATTGGGTGGGGAGGGATTTTTGCGCAAACTCCAAGATCAATGGAATCAAAGAGTCGAGCGACCCAAGAATTATGGACAGAAGAAAAACTGGTCAGCTGTCGGAGCCGAGCAAATCCTTGAGCGGGTGAGTGAGCACTTCAATCCGATCTTGAGAGGCTCTAGGAACGCAGCATCCGCAACAATCTGGCACGGCGGTGCGCGATTACGCTGTGCTGGGATCACACCGGATTGAGTCACGACGAAATTGCGGCGTTATTCCGGATGCCCAGCAGCAATTCGGTGGCTCAGACGATTCGGCGAACCAAGACCCACGACGTTCAAACTCTGAAGGTCTTAAAGCATCAAATAAGTCATATGTAAACGGCTGACCCCCCTCAACCGTAATGGAAACGTTCATTGGTCGCGACTGATTGTGTTAGCATCCCGACGTCATCTTCAGTTTGCGGCAGATAAGGCCGCCAGTCGAACTCACCCTCGTCGCCGTAACTGTCGACTACACTCTTGATGGGCTGCAGCTCGTCTCGTGTACCGGCTACGAAGAAACATTGCATACAGCGCGGACCGGTCGCTCCCAGGGATACTTTTGTCGGCATGTCGTCGGCTAGAACATGAAAGGAGCTTTTGACAACCTTAATATCCAGCGCGGTCTCGAGCGGTGCCAAGTTGCAGCATTCCGCTGACTTCAGAATTTTTCTCACGAGTATGTCGAGCAAGTCCCGGTATTTGTCCTGCAACTCTGCACTGTTGCGACGCAACAAATAAAGGAGAGCTTCTTCACGATAAATAGACGGATACTTATCATCGAAGAGCTGAATGTCCTCCACAATTGAAGGAATCTTTGGAAGATCCTGAGGTGCGTCCAGGAGGACTGGCAAAATCAGCTTGGGTGTTTTCGGCTGCTCCGACCCTCTTCCCTGAGAACGCAAGCGCATACAAAAAGCGGTGAACTCCTTACCACAGTATTCGCTCGAAAAATACGCGGCCGAATACATGCATACGAAGGTTCGGCACCTGCACAGGGCCGTGCCCACCTCGTAGGGCCAAACATCGCCGTGCTCAATACCCGTTGTGTCAAAAAATCCTGCCAGCCCATCACGGATCTGCATCCTTCTGCAAATCTCTTGATTCAGATCCCCGTAGAATTTTTTGATACAATCCGCAGCATCACACGTGCGATCATGCCTGGAATAGCTCAGGAAAAACCACAAAGTTGATCCCGTTTGTTCTGTGGGCATGCGCGATCTCGAAGCAATCTTTTTATGAACACTCTTGCATCGGTTACAAGCGCAAAATGCCCGCTGGAAGGACGGCGGATTTTCAAAGTCGGGTTCGCGAGCCGCTACGACCACAAGCCCAGACAGACTTCCGCCAGACCACCATCACCACGAACGCCTTTGTTGATTTGTGCTGCGAACACTGACTGTGCTTGGCAACCGCGCAGCCTCTCGATTCGGGGTAGAAACCTAGGGTTATGGGTGCTGATCTCAGAAGAGCCCTACACTTGGGTAGAACTCAAGAGTGCTTTCCGGGTCGGAGTCGGCGTGTCAAAAAAATTCTGCCGCTCTCGGAGCAAAAATCGCCAATTCGCGGGGCTTCGATATCTGTTCGCCAGCGTGCTTAAAAACGCATCCAGTGTCCGGGCCGTCTTTGCCGAGGTCATCGAAAATCTCGAAGGCCGCAACCGCTAAGGAGTGAATGGGTACCGGGTCGCCGTTGGCAAAGTAAATAGGAATAGCCATAGTATACTGCCGCCAGGCGGCGTCTAGTTTTCCGATCCTAAGCCACGGTGCGAGTGGCATAGCCCGCCCCGGGGATTCGCCTTTCCCGGGCGCTTCCTTTAAAAACCGCCAGAATCGATTCTGGCGGCCTCATGTTCTTTGCCATTCCGCGAATTGCGGGCTGGGCTAGGAGCAAAAAAGCAGGGCGACAACCTCTCCTCAGAGGAGGTCCTGTTCTTTGTTCAGCCACCAACAGTCGAGATCCTTAATTGATTCAAAAAAACTGCTAAAGCTCGCGCTATTCGTTGCCATCACCGTGGGGCGACATTTTTTGAGCCAAGCGTGTCCGTCCACTGTTTCGCTGTAGGTCTTGTTCGGTCGCAGCCTCTTGATTATGGATTTACCGTTCGTGCCCTCGAACTTGCGTCGACCTTTGAGACCTGTCACTGCCCCGAGCTCACCCAGGCAATCTAGATCCGCTAATATCCAGTTCTCAATCTCTCGGTCTGGGATGCCTATGACGATCTGAGCGGTAACCTCCTCGGAGGATAGAAGCTCGCGGACTTGCGATTCAATTTGTCGACATGTGAGAGAACGTGGGCCTGATCGATTGCGCGAAAGCTGACGCAAATGGACCGTCAGCCCCGAATTGTTCGATTGCAGCTTTGATCTCGGCTCTGATCGTATCGTTCTGTTTTTCTTTCAGCCACTTAAGTAGTGGGATGCCGATCGCCGCCGCGACCTGACCGCTTGCCGTGAAGACATTGAAAGCCTGGTTGAGAGCGTTCATTTGTCCCAAATGAGTCTTAAAACTCTTTCCTTCGCCAGCCGTGAGGCGGTGAATGACTCCTTCAGCAAACCGCTGAACATCAAGTTTGCCGCCTGGCGTGACCATGCACGCTGTCGAATCCTAAAATCCCCTCGTCATTCTTTGACTGAGTGTTGCGCCGGTTGCCCAACTAAGGTCGACCTAACCTGGTCGATAAACTCCAGGACCCTACCGATTGGAACAACTACCGCGATTCCGGTATTTAGCTTTTCGACATCGTCCTTTCTTGCGTCTGGTGCATCCTCCCCCAGTTCGTAATGTCCATGAACGACACCCATTAGGTAAAATGGTTGAGTGTTACGGGAATTCACATCATCATCGGTCCATGTTTGCGGTTCCGCTATTGGACTAAGCCACTGAGGAGCGAAGGGGCGCAGCACGCCAAGATGCGAAGCTCGAGCATGATAGAATACCGGCGAACCGCTCAAGCCGCCGAGTGATCGAACTTCAGCTAAATAAGCCCCCATTCTGCCGACCCCTCTTGCGCGAACTTGCTCTTCTGGGTACGCTGCTAGGTTGCCGATGCGAACGATTGGTACGTTCCGGAGGTCACCGGGGTAGTTCGCGAACAAACCTGTAATAAACATTTAATCGCCAACGCCGATGTTAAGTTTCTCAGCGATCGGCGGAGTGAGGGCCAAGTGCCGGTGAAGAATCATATGATCGGCGTCGTCACTCGGAAAGCCGAAGTACATCGCAATATCCAAATCCGGATGGCGTATCCAAGCAGATCGATCGTTTTTAAACCACTTAGAATCGCCGGCTTTCGCGTTAAGTCGAATCCACACCTCCAGTAAACCACGCCTCGCGATCTCATCTATCACATGTCGTGCTGTGATTAGATATGCGTATATAGGATTCTTCGTATCGTCCCCGAAAAAGAAAGCCGATCCTGCATACCTATACGAGAGATCGGCCATCTGGTAGCCAATAAATACCACGCACTTCTTTATCTGATCGGGCACTCGCATCACTAGAATCCTGATTTCTTTTAATCTTGAGCACTCTCTCGCCGGACGCGATCTGCCGATCCTTGACGACCGTCCAGTCACTGTGGGTCGGTGTAGCCGAGCTGCTTTGCTTTGTCGAAATCGGCTTGTGCTTTAGCAATTTTTCGCTGCTTTTGATAGGCTACTCCACGAAAATAGTAAGCTGTACCATCCTCTGGATCCCAGGCGATTGCTTCAGTTAAATCCTTGATCGCCTTGTCATATTCTTGCGAAGCATAATAAGTCTTGCCACGGCCCAGATAAATTTCCTTTAAATTGACGTCACCGCCGGCCCAAAAGCCACACTTGGAAAAGGCTTGATTGTAATCGCTAAGCGCTTTCTCATAATCCTTTAAAGCGTAGTAGGAATTCCCACGCTGCACATAGTACAAGGGATAATTGGGGACAGAGCTGATGATTTGGCTGAAATCGCTAATCGCGTTCTCATAGTCTTTCGCTGAATAGTAGCTGCTGGCACGGTCCTCGTAATACATCGGATTATCGGGAGCCAACCTGATTGCAGCGCTGAAATCGCTGATTGCCTTGTCATAGTCCTTCATGGCATAGTAACTGTTGCCACGATTTACATAGGCTTCGACGTAGTCGGGCTTCAGCTTAATGGCCTCACTGCAAGCGCTAATCGCCTCCGGGTAATCCATGTTAAGATACGAGTCCCAGCCCCTTTTATTATAAAACGTTGGGTCTGCGGAGAGTGGACTCGCAGTTACTGTCGCGGTCGGATTTGGAGTCGAAGTAGGTCTTGGGGAAGGCATCGGCCGAGGTTTCAGTGTCGGCGTAACTGCAGGCGTGGATGTCGGCGTTAACTCCGGAGTAGGCGTCGCCGTGGGCCCAGGTGTCGGTGTAGATTCTGGCCCGGTGTAGCCGAGCTGCTTCGCTTTGTCGAAATCGGCCTGCGCTTGAGCCTCGTTGCCCAGTTGACGGTAACTCATTCCGCGTTGGTAATACGCATCGCCAGTCGGGGCAGAATTAATCGCACGGCCGAAATCTCTGACTGCATCTGCATAAAACCCACGTTTAAAGTCGATTATTCCCAACTCGTAATACGCCGTGGGTGCGGGCGTCGATGTAGATTGCGCGGTCGGATTTGGAGTCGAAGTAGGTGTTGGTGTGGCTACAGGAGTTGCCATCGTTGTCACCGGGATCGCTTCTCGCCAACCACGACTGCTGGCAAACCATATTAGCCCGGGAATCAAAATTAGCACGAGCACCACAACTGTGACGAGTGCCGATGGTTTTCGCCCTGTCGAGGCTGCGCTATGAACAATAGGAGGTGTTTGGACAGGAGGCTTAGAAGGTGTAGGTCTCTGAAGAGTGCTGCTGGCCGGATTGGTGCCCTCGCGTTCAATTTTTTCTGCCTCCGATTCATCCTTCTCACTCTGCTCGGCTTCTAGCCGTTCTTTTTCCCGCCGTTCAGCCTCTAGCCGTTCTTTCTCCCGCTGCGCGGCCAGAATCTGATCTCTCTCTCGCTGTTCAGCTTCGGCTCGCTTCTTTTTTCTCTGCTCCGCTTCGAGTCGCTCCTTTTCCCGTTGCTCTGTGTCTAGCTGTTCCTTCTCACGCTGTTCAGCCTCCAGTCGTTCCTTTTCATGGCGTTCGGCATCCAGCCGGCCTTTCTCACGCTGCTCGGCTTCTATTCGTTGCTTCTCGCGTTGCTCGGCCTCCAGCCGTTCCTTTTCCTCCTTCTGTCGGGCTTCTGCCTCCAGCCGCTGCTTCTCCTCACGCTGACGCTGTTCAGCCGCTAGGCGCTCCCGCTCTTCGGCCGCTGCTTTCTCAAACGCGCGGTTGATTGCCTCTATGATTCGCTCTGAATCAGTCGCAAAACGATTATGACTAACCTCGACCGCTTGGCGACGAACGATCGGCTGAAGGTCCTCCGGGAGCTGGGTAAATGCCTCAGCAAAGTCTTCCCCCGGATCGAGATTGTCGATATCCATAAAGATTCGACTCCTCGGAAACCTCTGGACTAAATGGTCGTAAAGCCGCCCAGCCGGGTGCGACGCATCATCTCGCCGATAGCTGATGAAGATTTGCCCACTCATCTTTCCTCCTTGAGCCGGAGGCTCCAGAAGATATCTAAGGTCCAGAAGTTACATATTACGCGAACGGGTTAGTCGTTGGCGAGATCCAATTCTGGCTTACTGAATCAAGACGTGTACTTCATCATAAACGGTTACCAGCCCCGCAGTGATCAGCACCCGATACACTTTAGCAGCGCACTCAAAATCGCATTCGCTTTCTCAACTCGTGTGCTTGCGTCTTCCTTAAAAATGCTACGCAGGACTACCAAGAGTAAACCGGCTTACACGTTCCGGTTGCCAAGGATCGATCGCTCCGCCAGCATCCTATCAACAATTGGCTTGTGCTGTCGTCAAACAGGGGTGCGATGCAGAGGTCGCCCGTCGGTCATCCGGTAAGCTAAGCCATCCCATGGCATAACTTTGCCAATCGCTGGTTAGTCCCCACGTTTGACTCGGGCCAGTATGCCTTTGCGGGGAGGCGGCATGGTCCCGGGAGATCCGCACGCTCAGGAGTTTTGGATAGCTCTCCTCGAATCACCGCTCCCCCGCGCTTGGATTATTGTAAAAGCCGCGCGAACGCAAATGCGAAACCGATCGTTCCGCGTGAGCACAGTCTTACGGTGACGTGAGCACGGGACCCCGCAGGAGGCGAGCCGCTAGAATTTTGTTCCGAAACATGGTCTATCGCGCATTCACTTGGGGTCAGCCGTTGACTTATGACTTGAGTCACACGAAGCTCCTGAGGCGACTAATCCAACGATCGTCCCGACTGTTATTCCCATACCACGAATACATGGTTTGCACTCATGATCATCGGATTGAGAGCAATTCTTTAAAGCTCAGGGAATTGCATGGCTTAAGATCCTAAGCCGGGAAAAAGAAAAGCCAAATTTGTTGCGAGCTGCGGCGCAAACTATCGAAACAGGTCTCAGCGTGCTCTGGCCCGAGGCAGTTTCTGATCGAATACGGCGAAAAATCTGTCAATATTTCGTGGCGATTATGCGGTCAGTAACCCTCAAGGCAGGCAGGCAAAATGAACAGTTTCCGCCGACGGTGCAGGAGCTGCGTAAGAGACTGTTGTCGTTTTGTCAAAAGCATCCGATTAGCAAGCTTGAAGTCTTCGGCTCGGTTGCAGACGGAACCGCAAAACCAGGCAGTGACGTGGACTTGATGGTAACGTTTCGGCCAGGCGCTAAGGTGGGTACCGAGTTTCTCGATATGATCTCCGAGCTCGAAGACCTGCTCGGTTGCTCGGTGGACCTACTCGAGAGCGAGAGCGTTGCAACGATGGAAAACTGGATCAAGCGGAAATCGATCCTTAGCTGCACAAAGACAATCTATGCCGTCGAGGTCTGACGGATATTTGCTGGACATGCTGCTGGCCGCTCGCAGCATCCAGGATTTTACCAGTGGTCAGACCCAAGAAAGTTTCGCCGTGGACCGCTTGCGTATTCGTGCAATTGAGCGGGAATTTGAGATTCTCGGAGAAGCGGCAAGAAACGTCGATGAAATGACGAGAGAGCAATTTCCCGGGCTTGATTTCCGGGCGATTGTCGGAATGCGGAATATTGTCTCGCACGATTATCGTCGCGTGAAAGCTGAGATACTCTGGGAGAGCTCGCAGCATCATGTTCCGAAACTGATTTCTGTGCTCGAGCCATATTTAGAAAGTCTTAGAGAACAGGAACCATTGCAACCGGAGGCTGACAGCTAAAACGAGACGCACCGGGTCTGTCTCAATTTGATCGAACAGGTATCCCAAGTAACGGCAGGACCGGCCAAGTCGGCCATGATGACCTCAAAAAAATGGCAAAATGCAACCAACACCGCTGTCGCCGTTATTGGATGGAGGCCGACTGTGAAAGGCTGTGGATCCTTTGCTGAAGCTGGTTTGCGCGGCGTAGCACGCTCAGCGACCCTAACGGGATTCGAACCCGTGTTACCGCCGTGAAAGGGCGGTACTACTAGTTTTTAAGTGCTTATCCATTAAGCACTTATGACCGCGTATAATCTTTGTTGCGCGAAACGTTGCGCAAAACGCTAGAGTCACCGCCCTCGAAGGGCGGTACTGGGCCGAAGAAAGACCCCAGCACCTTTGGTGGAAGAACCCCCAGGTTGCATCGCCGCATGATGTCGCCACTCGCTGAGCGGCTTGGTTAAAGCTTGTAGCCGATTTGTCGCAGCAATCCTTTGCGCCAGGCGATATCCGCTTCCTCTTCCACTGCCTTTGGCGGCGTACCATCGACGACCCCAAGAATTGCCCGACCCTGTTCTGTTGCTGCGATGATCACTTCTACGGGATTGGCTGTGGCGCAATAGATACCGCAAACCTCAGCCACGTTTTTGAGCGCGTTCAACACATTGATTGGATAAAAGCCTTCGCCAAAAAAAATGAAAAAACTGTGGCCCGCTGCGACCGCTTGTGCATTTTCCTGCGCGAGTTTGATCATGACCGCATCGGTGCCACTCCAGCGGACCAGGCATTTACCCGAAGCCTCGCAGAATGCCAAGCCGAACTGAATCCCTGGGACAGCGGCTACGAGTGTTTCATGAATGTCCTCGACTGTCTTGATGAAATGCGTCTGTCCTAGAACGAAATTGATCGCTGCCGGCTTTTCGATTTTTACGGTGAGCAATTCCATCTGCAGGGGTTGTATTCCGAAATCTATGCGAAAATCAACGACCGAATCTCTGGGAGATAGGCGCGGACTGAACGCCATGTGCCGTCCAAAGCGATTTTGCCCTCTGCCCGCGCAGGGAAGGGAATGGCGGAGGCTGAGGATTGCGGCGTAGTGTCGATGGAGGAGGTTTGACAGCTTCAGTAAGGGGTTTGTTGCTCTCTGTTGCTGTTTTTGCTGGTCTTTCTGGCTGGCCGGACCTGCTCCAGCTCAACGGCAAGGACCTTCGAAATTTACCGGTCGAACAACGAAAGGCGAAGCTGGAAGCGCTGCTCAAAAAGCCGCCGGGTCTCATCCGTTATTCGGTCTCTTTCACGGACGTCCAGGAACTTTTGAGCCGAACTCGGGATATGGGACTTGAAGGTCTGATCGGCAAACGTCGTGGATCCAAATATGAGCCGGGAAAGCGCAGAGGAGCCTGGATAAAGCTCAAGCTCCACCAGGAGCCGCCTCGGAAACGGGACTCAACCATTGATCGAACCTGAAAGAGCAATGGAAGCGTCGGCTGATCTCCTTTGGAGTTCAACCACCAACTAGAGAGCCGAATGCCGGAGATCGGCCTGTTCGGCTCGGGAGGAGGGGCGTCGCTAACCGACGTCCCTACCTCATCAATTTAATTGAAGGCCCGAACTGGCAGCCTGTAAATCTGCTGGCTTATGCCTTCAGTGGTTCGAATCCACTCCTGCCCATGGCTCTCCTAGAGCCCTTCTTCGAGTGTCTAAGCCGCTCGGCGGGCGATTAGGTATCTGGTCTTGGTGATCGATAGTAACCCATTCGAAACCTATAAAAGGGGTAAAGTATTGACACTTATTGACACTTTTTTTGACACTTGCTGACACTTAGAAAAAGAAAACCCCCAACAGTAGCGACAGTTGAAATTCCCGGCTCGCAGGATAGATGAGCATTTTTCAAAATCTCCTGGACGAACTCGAAGCATCGCGAGTCTCGCGCAAACGCGCCTAGGAGCTACTTCAGAAATTGTGATGTGTCTGGAAAGTGGTCGCCGGAATCGAGCCACTTACACCAAGCATCTTGCCTTCCAAGAGGGGAGCGCTTGCTCCTTTTCGATGATTGTCGAAAACAGTCCACTTGCATTGCAGTCCTAGGGCATTGTACATTCGAGTTGCGACTGGTATGACCGCTGAGAGCAGTACACGTCGCAGCACTTCCAAGGGTAAGCGTTTAGTTTAATCTCATGTTCAATAGTGACTAAGTACGTTCTACTGATTATTGGCACTTTGGTGCTCCTCGGTGGCTTCGCAGCCCTCCTGCTAAATCCAGATCTTAGAGCTTATCCGCAACAAAGGGTCCCCCCGTGGACATCATTTGTCGTCCTCGTTTGCATTGGTTATGCTATCTATAATTTTTGGTCCTTACGCAGACGGAAGTAAGCTAAGTAAGCTTGCAAGTGTTAATCACTAAATTTCTGTTTTCGATTTGTTGAAGAGCACTCCGCATATTGTGAAAGGGTCAGACAACTTAATCAACCTCGCGAAACATCTCTTCCACACTCTCTGGCCGGACCCGCCAGATGTTCAAGAATCCGGAATTGCATCACGGATATGGAAGGTAATCACTCGCGCTCTGTGAAAGAACAGTTTGGCCCGAAGTCCGAGGCTTGGCAGGAGGAGCACTCACCGGCAATTGTGCGGTTCTGGTGCAGCGACGGCGCGTGTTGGGGAATCCCGTTCTCTCAGGTGCTCGGCACACATTACGATCCTGAGCAGCAGCGTCTCCTAATCGAATGCTCCATCGGAAGCGTCGTTGTGATCGGACCGAAAGCGTGGGATTTTTATGACGCGTTTTGCAGTCAGAGGGCGACGATGCTTAAGGCAGACGGTAAAGATATTCTGAACGTTACGATGGTGCTACGAGGTGAGGCGGCCCCCGGGATAGGGACCAACGCCACACTTCAATCTTCGAAGTCAGACCCAACTAGTCCGCTTTTACCCAAGGCGCAACTGCTGGTCGCCTTCCCTTCCGTTGGACCTCGGTTGAGTTTAACTGAAAATTGCCAGCAGCGCCTTAAAAGGGCGATAGTTACAATTCATAAGATGCTTGTATTTAGTATCTTATGAACGCCAAGTTTTTTGTTGCTGTATTTGTTGCACAAAAATTCGAAATAGCGGCCAACAAGGCCATTCTGACCAACAAAACGATCGTTTCTAGGCGTTTGACCTGCGCCTGCGAATCCGATAGCCGCATTTGAAGCAGCGGGAACGCCTTGCTACAGGATTTTTGCGCTCCCAGATCGCCTTCGCAGAGGAGATCGCTTGGCGACCTAGCGGGATTTGAACCCGTGGCGGAGCCGTGAAAGGGCGGTTTTTTTACAACGTAACATACTTATTATAAGTAACTTATATCTTGCGAGTAGTTCCGTAACCAAAAACGTAGCCAACCATCGTGTATCCGCGAAGATCGTAAGGGATCGCAGCGGACTACCTCTCAATCGAGCGTCAAATCGGGCTTTCTTCCTCTTTTCTTACGCCAACGAAGGTTTGCCGAACCACACCGCGTCTTAGTGTTTGGCTTCGCCAGATGTGAATCGAACCCACGGCCGGCCTCCGGTGCAAGAGTGCCGTCTACGGCTTAAACGGCCATAGACTGTATTATTTAATATCCTTATCTGAAGTAACTTATAAATCGACTATTCAAGTTTCACGCACTTTTCACGCACTTTTTACAAAGACCTTAGAGAATTCCGATACCTGCGATTGATGCGCGAAATATTTCGCGAGGATGAGCGAGAGATTCGTTAAGCGTGCCTTTCGTAATATCAATCATAGAGATCAGGCGTCGCTTTGCATGAACGAAGAAACGGCGTTCCGTGGGTCCTCGCAGCGCTGAGGACTTTAAGGCCGACCTGCTCGGTCGGGAGGCGCTCAGCCATCAGGCCGGCACGATATCCGGCCGGTTCTTGGGAAATTGCGCGATGACTGAGGGATCAAGGTTCAGCGTTTCGGCGACCATCTCCAGGGGACTATGCGCCAGCCAATCGGACAGCGAGACCTCCTCGAACCGGTCGGCCCGGAACACCTCCATGAAGACGAGGTCCGTGTTGCCCGTGTTCTCGACGTAATGGCCAAGCGCCTTTTTTGCGTAGCCGATGTCACCCGCGTGAAAGTCTGCGGTCATCGCCGCCGGCCCGGTGTTGAAGACCGTCACGCGCGCACTACCCTGGAGAAAATAGGCCCATTCATCGGCATTCGGATGCCAGTGCATCTCGCGCAGGCCGCCCGGCTTCACTACCACCCGTGTGGCCGCAATCGTCTTCGACACGAAGAAGTTGCTGCTATCGGCAATCCGCACCGTCCCGCTCGTAGTCTCCCGGTTCGGCGGCATATCGGCGAGGCTGAACACGAAGGAATTCGGCGGCTTGCCGGCCGCGGCTGCAATCTGCGCTTGGACCACTTCCAGTGGCGGCGCCGGCTGGTTGCTCTGGTAAATCCACTTGTTGTGCAGCGGAATGTTCTTGAACGCGTCCACGGGCACGCCGAAGTTCTTAGCCAACACATCCGGTGGTGTATGGGCGATCCAGTCGGTCACCAGCAGGGTGTTGAACTCGGAGGATTCGCCGTTGTCGAAGGCCAGCACAAACTCGGTGCCGTCGGGGTCCAAGCCCTGCAGCGAATGGGGCAGACCGGCAGGGAAATACCATAGATCGCCTTCCTTCACATCCGCGACTTGCGGGCGTCCGTCCTGGTCGAGAATCGTCACGCGGCAGTTGCCGTAGGTCACGACGGCCCACTCGGCCTGTTGGTGCCAGTGGAGCTCGCGAACGCCGCCCGGGCCGAGGCGCATGTTGACGCCCGCGATCGTCGTCGAGATGGCGAAGTCGTCCCGGGTGATCTGCCGTGCCCAACCGCCGTTCTGAATGCGTTTGGGCGCAAGGTTGAACGAAGCCCAGAACTGCGGCATGCCGTTAACGTCGGTCGCCGGCGGGTTGAGGAAACTGGGCTCATAGCCGGCAAGTCCGGGATTCTGAGGCCCGGGATCGGTCAACGCCTTGGGGTTGGTGACGTTAACGGCGCCTTCGGGCGGAAGGTCCGGATTGCCCAAGCCGCCTGCCGCGCGGGCGGCTGCGGTTATCGCCGCGAACCCACCCGCAGCTAGCATAGTGCGGCGAGAAAGCTTTGCGCTCATCCTCTCCCTGATGATTTCCACCAAGGCATCAAAAGGTTGCTTTTGGGTTAGTTTCATGACCCGAGACTAGTAAGTTCTTCGACGGCGTCACCGTTGAGATCGGCCTTGAATTCGTATGTGCCCTCGGGGTGGTAGCCCGGGGTAGGGATGTCACCCGCGATGGAGTGACAGACGTTAATGACAAACACGGTGCCTGTCTCACCGCGGAAAAGATAAAGGTCCGTAATATCAGACGGACGTCTTGGCGAGCGATCGGGGAATCGAGATGGTGGGCCATAGTGGTGGGCGAAACATCCGCAGAGGGCGTTCCAACTAGTGTAACCGGGGTCTCCTGCCGGTTGTCATCGAGCGATACCCCTGGACCGAGCGACGCCAAAGACACCGACGTTGGGGGGTGAAGGAGATCGGACGACGCTAACACGCGATTCAACCACAGTTGTTGGTACAAATCTAGCGTAAAAGTGAAGGCGGGAACCCAAAGGTCCAGGGTTCCTTCTTCGCGCGCTGTAAGGTGCTGAGGCTGAGCCGTTGGACTTGGTGCTAGACAACTTCGGCTTTTGCGCTGTGATGGGCTGGGATGAAAACGCCACCGAAACAGACTGCCGCGTCAAGTTGTGGAGCAAGGCCGAGCCGGCCATTGAAGTGCGAGCCATCGAGCCGGAGGAACTGGCCCGCTTTGAACGTTTGCTCAAGGAAGGCCATTGGCCCAAAGTAGAGGGCACAAACTGAGCCGGTTGTCCATTTCTGCGGAGGAACAGGAAGACCTGGATTTGGAAGCGAAGACTGCTGAAGCGAATTACCAACAGACGCAGGCAGTGTGCGAGAATGCGCAAATAAACCTGGGGTTTTTTGCATATCCCCGCAAAAAGGTTCAATCCAGGATTCCGAGTCGACTCGAGAATGACCCTCTACCACTTCTGAATGTATTCACGACAACATGCATGTCGATGAGGTTCAGATAGATGGCGGTAGTACCGAGGCGGTCATTACCTGTAACATGGACAATCCGGGCAAGCGTCTCATCGTCCTTGAAGGCGATCTGCAAAACGGTGCAGGTGCATTGGAACTCATGAATGATGTCGCGTTTTCGCAGATTCCGCGAACTCGAAGCGGGCATTCGGCGGTGTCGCGTGTCACCGTTCCCTTACTCGATTCTCTACGATGATGAGGGAAGGTCATCGCCGGCGGCCAAGCCGTTGCCGGGCATTCTTCGGGAACAGGACAGACCCGCCGGCATGCGTGGGGTTCTGCGAACTATTTTCATGAAGTAATGGCATGACATCTTCAAAGTGCGTTACCCCACAATCGACTCATTATTCATTATGATTGGAGCGATCATCGGAGACATCATTGGCTCCCCTTACGAGCATCGAAATCATAAGAGCACTGATTTCGCACTGTT
>Ga0209656_10000708_pt1 | contig 21616 bp, 21 predicted proteins | sample BogFormECP12_OM2_FD_188239 | JGI IMG/M metagenome (GOLD analysis project Ga0209656, IMG submission 188239) | Bog forest soil microbial communities from Calvert Island, British Columbia, Canada - ECP12_OM2 (SPAdes) (version 2) | ecosystem: Environmental > Aquatic > Freshwater > Wetlands > Bog ... | reverse complement strand
AAATCCTATCGAGTATCGGGATTGTGCTGATAGCCATTCGATCATTTTCCGTCGAATAAATATCCCGCTTCCGATTCAAAGTCTAGTTCGGCGCGTTCGTTCTCATTGACCCAGGTTCGCCACCCGGTGAAACGACCGGTAGTGTCACTTGTCCAAAGAATCCATCTAATTGCTGTGCCGGTGATGGGTCTTCTCTGGCAGTTTCACCAACTCCGCTCACGTTCATGCTTTTGCAGTGGAGCCATGCGGGCCGGCTCTCCGCAACGGTGCGCCACGCACATCCCTCCGGAGTGTTCCCAAGCGAAGCCGGCGTGCAAACCCAGAGTTGGTGTTCCTTGGATCAACCGGCCCGATATCGATGGTCCCCGGGTTACCCACGCGAACACTCTCGATCACTTCGCGCACAAGATCCCTTGTTGTGCCAATGCAAAACACTTATTGAAGTGTTTCGGAAATCCGTGGATATTGATTTAGGAGCTAACGGGGCGAAAACAAAAAGAAGAAAGTAAAGAATATGAATGCTACAGACAGCAAAAAGGTAGCGTCGAGAAGCATTGGCGAGTTGGGGTCGGGGCTTCGTTCCGCTAGGTTGACGCCCTGACGGCAATTAAAGGGAGGTTCGAGCCGTATGCCAGTCTCCGATGCGTCTCCAAAACACTTGGCTGAATATTCCTGGGAGCAGGAATTCGAGGGGAGGCGATTCCCCGTTAAAGTCCGCGTTTTCTTTACGCCTTTGGCCAGAGAGAAATATCACATTTCGGTCTTTATCAGCGGCGACTGGTGGCCGCCCGGCGGACGAGACTACCAACCTTCGGAGCCCGAACTTAGGGCCATTGTAAGCGCTCGGATGCCTACATGGAAAAACTTTGGTGTTATCTAGCCGTAGACGGCATTAAAATTATTAAAAGCACAAGCGGAGGTTTGAGCTATGCGACTCCATAATCCGTCTTTAAAAAAGTTGAAGAATATTCTTGGATTCAGGAATTCGAAGGGACGCAAATCCCCATCAAAGTTCGCGTTTACTTTACGCCTTTCGACCTCGGCGTTGGCGCGGGCAACGCCGGAGGAAAATACAGCACTTCGGTCTTTATCGGCGGCAACTGCTACCCGTTCGACGATCTAGATTACGAGCCTTCGGAGCCCGAGATCAAGGCGCTTGTAAGCGGTCAGATGCTTACGTGGAAAGACCTTGGCGTCATCTAGCCGGTGGCCTAAACGGTTCGCTTGCAACCTTTCGCGGGCCAAAAATCCCGTGCGGTTGCGCGTGAGGTGCGTGATGCCGGGCGGAGCCGACCGCGCAGCAACGATTACGAGTCTTAAATCTCTATGTCTATCTCTTGCGGCTCTTTCTCGAGGCGTTCGCGGACCTGCAGCGGCGCTGTTGCCCGTAACATCGAGGTGGACGATGACGCCCTGGGCTTCGTAGCTAGCATGGAACTTAATCCCCAGAAAGCGTGGGGGCTGCTGATGCTAGGGCTCACTAAGACAACCGATCCCAGAAGGTTGCGGGAGCGTTCCGTGCCGCAGAGCCCGCATGTAAGCGAAGCGTCTTCGCTTTGCCCAGAATCTCAACGGGCCGAGACAATTCTCGAATGATATTGGCCAACATACGGCGATCGCAACCGGTGCGCCGGTACTAAAAATTAAGTAACAGGCAGATGAAGACCGATGTCGATGTCATGGACAAGAATATGAGAAATTATGTATCAACCTCCAATCGGAAGTACCGGTTGATTGTCGAGCGTGCTCTCTCCCAAAGAAGCGGTAACCAGGACCTGCAGTCTAGGTGACCCATCGGCGAGATGCTGGAGTATGAACAGAACATATCACAAGGCTGCCTAGATATTGTGCGCGAGGAGAACGGCGAATGGGTTCCGGCCGGGTGTGGAGATGGGCCGGATGCAGGCGGAATCACCCTGCCACAAGAAGTCCTGGAGCGTGTCGCTGAAGGACGGCCAAGTAAACTTGAGGTCGAAAGCGAAGCTTATTGGATTAAACCGACTGCCTCCCAGTCAACCCAGGGAGAGAAAACGAAATATGCCTGACGTTTACGTCCAATATGAAGGTTCCCGGCCACTCCGCGCCCCAATTGCGTTCGCATTTACGTACGGCTGCCAAGGTCAAAAATTGAAGCGTATCGAAGGTTGCACAACGACCGCGTATCTAGCGATAATGAGATTGCGCGGAAACTATCAGAGGTTCCATCCACATTCGGCTTTCGCCAATCTCATTGGGAAGGTGACGTCAAATACTTGGACGACCTCCCGCCCGGGTCGCACAAATACGAGCCCACGTTCGAAGAGAACGGCATTGGGTTTTGGGCTATAGAGAGCTAGTCGGCATGGCGAAACTATCATAAGGACGTGACCGAGAAGGAGGCGAAAAAGTTCTGATCGGGTTTTGAATCCCACCAGTTTATCGCAACGGCGCCCGCGGCAGAACTTTGGGATCTTCTTGGTAGTTAACATTAGGTCTAGATATGACGGCATTCACCCTACCAGCCTCCATGCTCACGGCCTACGACGATGATTTCGAGGCGTTCTTCAAAGACCAAGGCAAGATAGCGCCTTTTCCATATGGACTGCAACAGAACAGACGCGCCAGGCGCTGCTTTCTCGCTCTGGATTGTCGAAGCAAAGCCATACGGTTGCATTCTCGAACGCAACGGAGACAACACTTATTTCCTTGCCGAATGTACAGTCCGAACCGGTCGCTGGATGACATACTTTGCACCAGATCCAAAAGACGCGCTGCGCCTTATCTATGAACGGGCCAAGGCTTGGTACAAACTTTTCCCCTTGATTCGAGCCGCCCACGCTGCGGCGCATCCGAAATACCGGAAAGAGCCGGACTTAAAGTATCTCGAAAGGCTAATCACGGAGGCATTTCACCATTTTGAACCGTACAAGTTTATCTCTGACAAAGTTGACGAACTTCGTGAAGCTCAGGAAAGACACCTGAACCTGCCGCGAGCCGAGGTCCTAGATAGGGAGGCGCAAGCCCGTGCATGTCATTGTGGTCAGATATGCCGTCGGTTTCACGACCTTGACGTATTTGCACTAGCGTCTTACCACCTCCGTTTGCGCATGGCGAAGGTGGAAATCGCCATTAAAGAAGTGCAACAGATTTGCTTGGAGATTATCGGGAATGTGATCTTTATCGAGTTTCTGTTTGAAAACTCTTCTGCCAAGGTCTTTCAAATCCCGTTGCCGCGTAAATCAGCCTTGAACGGCGACAGAAAAGGCCAGCAGCAGGCCCGGTTGCCTGACACGGCCTTTGCCAAATCGGTAACGTCTCCGATTGAAAATCCGGTGAGTTGCTAGCCTTTGATGCATCCGAGGGGCTTAAGCTGCGCAACCTTTCGTGAGATCCCAGCCAGCTCACAGGCATCGACAACGTTCGAAACGTCTTTATAAGCTTCAGAGATCTCCTCGTCCACAGTGCGGCGGCTTTGTCCCCGAATGATAATCCCTTTTGCTTCCATCTCTCGGATCACATTTCGGCCCGCAGCAACTTTCTTCGCCTTTACACGGCTCATAGCACGGCCGGCCCCGTGGCAAGTGCTGCCGAATGTTTCCCGCATCGCTTTTTCCGTGCCGGCAAGCACGTACGAGTAACGGCCCATGTCGCCGGGAATAAGGACGGGCTGCCCGATCGCCTGATATTCGACTGGGATTTCCCTGCAACCGGGAGCAAATGCGCGAGTAGCACCTTTGCGGTGCACGCACAAATTCATCTCGCGTCCATCCACAGTATGGGTTTCAAGCTTAGCGATATTGTGTGCAACTTCGTAGACCGTTCGCAAATCGATATCCGCCGCACCCATACCGAGCGCTTTTGCGAAAGCCTTCCGCGTATGATGCGCAATCACTTGGCGGTTTGCGAAGGCGTAATTGACGGCACATCGCATTGCGCCGAGATAATTCTGCCCCTCTGGTGAATTCACCGGGGCGCAGGCCAATTGCCTGTCAGGCAGCACAATCCCGTATCTCTTCACAGCTCCATCCATCACATCGAGATAATCACTGCAAATCTGATAGCCGAAACCGCGCGAACCACAGTGGATGATGACGGTGACTTGGTCGCGGAAAAGACCGAGCACACCCGCTGCTTCCTCATCATAAATTTCATTCACATAACCGACCTCAAGAAAATGATTGCCGGAACCAAGAGTGCCGAGTTGCTGTCGTCCCCTCTGCCACGCTTTCTGCGAAACTTGCCCCGGATCTGCACCCGGAATACAACCGTTTTCCTCGATATGGCCGAGATCGCTCTCGCTGCCTAAGTCGTGGTCGACCGCCCAACGTGCACCCCGCTTGGCCACATCTCGTAATTCCTCGGCTGGCACACTCAACGCACCCGCCGCACCGACACCGGTCGGTACATCGCGGAATAGCTGGTTCACAAGCTCGCGCATGCGCGGCTCTATCTGGTCGCGAGTCAGCTTTAGCGCCATCAGTCTGACGCCGCAATTGATGTCGTAGCCAACGCCTCCCGGCGAGATCACCCCGCCTTCGGCATCGAATGCCGCAACGCCACCGATCGGAAAACCATATCCCCAGTGAATGTCCGGCATAGCAAGCGATGCCTTCACAATTCCGGGCAGGCACGCCACGTTTGCCGCTTGTTGAGGCGCGTTGTCGGCAAGGATCTGCGGCAGCATCTTTTCGGTAGCATAAATACGCGCCGGCACCCGCATGGCGCCAGTCTGCGGCAGCTCCCACAAATAATCGGCTAATTTTCGGACCTGGTACTGCATGGCACTCTCACACATCAAAAATAATCTGTGCCTCCCACCCTTTCTGACCACGCTCGAGTCGCATCCCGTGAAACGTCACAGCTTTTATTTCTGTGAAGATCTGATGGCGAGCAGGATCCAATCTTTCACCGCGAACCACAGCTGCTAACGATTCCTCGTCGATGTCAATAATCTCGAATTTCCCGAATAGCCGGTTTTCGGTAACGTGACGATAGTTAAGTTCTGAAAGCCACCTCACCATGAGCGAATAGCGGTCAGTGGCCTCGAGCTCAATATCATCGACATCGACGAGCCGGATCGCATCCATATCTGTGACCAAGGAGAACATTCCCCACGCGGCGCGAGCAAAAAGCTCTTTGAGGTCACCAGCTCGCACCCAGATCCCGGCGTCTCCGGTATGATCCACAAAGTTCAACCAAACAGGCGTCTCTCGAGACACAATTTAGTTTACCAAGCTATGTCTCTTCCAACTACACCAGAATTGTCCGTACCCCACCGGCTTTGGATCAGCGCAGCGTTGCAGGTCATTCTGGAGCAAAGCACGACGTTATTGAGCGTCTACGCGGAGACGAGTTTTGTGTGCAGTCTTTACGTTCAGCACGCGCATTCGGCTAAGGCGGCTGCTTACGTGGCGGGAAATAGCCAATGCGGCGCCACTGCCTAGCCGCTCCGTTCGGAAGGCCGGCGTTCAAACCAGCGCCACTCCCATGCCCCGTTGGATATCCGGACCGCTGGGCGCTAACAAAAATACAGCGGTGTTATTATCCGTGCTGTACCCGGACTAGGTGGGAATCTACAGGCCTACCCGGTTCGTGCTTTATCACCTTTCCGTAGCAAGCGCCGGTATCGATTCGCCAAGATCGGGCTATTTACTCCGCACCGGGAGGTCGAGCTTACTTTAGCAGCCCGACGTACGGTGCTGCGGGAGATCCGCGGACGGAGTTTATGTATTTGCCTCAGTCCGTCGAAACAAAGTCGGCTGCGCTGACTTATGAGCTGCACTTTATTTCCCCGAAATCCAACTGAAGAGTATTGGAAAGCCATACGGGAAGCGGGGGTCAAAGATCCAGATGGAGATTTGTACTTCTCCACCAAATTCCGTTATCTCTTCGTCAAATTCTTCGAGAAGAATGCAGGAATCTCTTACGCGAAGGGGTTCACCGACGAGACCTGCCGAGCGATGGCAGATTGGATCGAAAAGAATGGACCGCCAACCGCCGAGCAATTACCCGAAGAATGGCGGGCTTACGTCGAAGGGTTTGGAAAGTGGCTAAAGCAAACCATCCCCATCTGGCGGTATGCCGGTGGATTCAATTACCAGAGCCCCGTAGCTGATGATTCGTACTATGAGGCTCTCTCCAGGAACTGGCGCCACAACATGTTGAATTCCATGGAGTTGTATGAATCGCGACTTAACCCATTTACACATTGATGACCAAAACGCCAGTTCCTTGCACAAGTCACAAATCCGCAGGCATTTGTGAACGCTCTCCAGGAACTGGCGGCAGCTCAATTCACGATTGATATAGGCTTCCCTGGACTCTGGTGTTAGCGGTGCGGTCTTGAAGAGGAGGATTCGGAAAACCACTTCCTCCGGCTCCGCCGATGCATCCCGGTCTGCTCCATCGCTTTATTGTTGGTATGTTTTGAATGGAAGCCTAATTCATACGATTATCGCACCCTGCCGCCTTCATTCACAGGTTTGCAACACTGCCTTTCGTTGGGCGCCTTCTATCTGCGGCACTCCACTGAAGAGACCGCACCTCGTCGGCGAGCCTTGCCATTCTTGCAAATGGGTCCTCTTCAAGCGCTGCTCAAGCAGCGCTTGAAGTCCATTGTGCAAAAATGCGGGCTAGCTGACCTTCACCTCGATTGCCTTTGTTTTTGCACTCTCTTCTTTAGGCAGGTGCACTTTCAGGATTCCGTCCCGAAAGTCCGCGCTAAGCTTTTCACCTGAGGCACCTGCTGGAAGGGTAAAACTTCGCGTAAAAGCTCCGTAAGTCCGCTCAATACGGTGATATTTCTTCCCTTTCTCTTCCTTCTCGCTTTTGCGTTCCCCAGAGATCGTCAGGACGCGGTCTTCGACCGAGACCTTTACCTCCTCTTTTTTCAGACCCGGCGATTCCACGCTGATGACGTATTCCTTATCGTCTTCGGCGATATCAACTGGGGGCGTCCAAGTCGTGAGCGTAATATCTTCGGCTTCGGCAGACCCTCCGAGAAGAGGAAACCGGCGCCCAAAAAATGAGGTCAAGCGATTGTGCATCTCTTCCAGTTCGCGGAATGGATCCCATCTAACTGGAGCGTTGAACGGATCCCATTTGATTAGTTTGCTCATACTGCATTCAACATCGGCGGGTGGTCACTTCCACTTCGAGCTCTTTCCCGGGACCACCGGTTGACCGAGTTCAGAGCCCAGCGCCAGGAGCACACCGTGTGTAGCCCTACCCGACACTAAATTAATATCGTCCACCCGGAGACCGGTGACAATGCACTAGTTGACGGCTGGTTACCTGGGATTGCCTCTATGTGTACCGACGCGACCATCTGTTCTGGCTAGAAGCTCCTGGCCCGGGTCCAGAAAAGCTACACTCTGGCCGGCGCTGGGCCGCTATTCCTACGTGCTCATTGGCACCAAAAAAAGCGATCGAGGAGAAATGCGGCAGCACCGGCCACGGGGGTGGTCGGGCGATGGTCGCGTTAAGGCAAAGAAGACCGCTGCCGGTCGTGTCAACATTGGCGAACTAATTGGAAAAGGCATTATCGTTCGTGGACAAACGCCCGGACAGTCGATGAAGAAATCCCCGAAGCTTACAAAGACGTGTCCGAAGTCGTTGACGCATGCACGCTTGCTGGGATTTCCACCGCTGGGGATGTATTAAGGGCCAGGACCTTGCGTTTTAGCTGCTTCAGGCAGAACGAGACGTCAGGCTCAGGCACTCACGCCATCGGTTCGTGCACGGTCCAAAATCTTTCCAGATGTCTTGCGTAGAGCCTGCGTTTGGATCGCACCGGCTTTCGAGGTGGATTCATCCTCGAGCTTGCCCGTCTAGGGGACGTGCAGCGCTTACTGGTCGAAGCAAGGAAGGCCAAGCGGTTCCTTCGCTCCATCGGTCGCCGCTTGGCACTTTCACGCCCGCCAACCGCGCAGGCGGCTGTCGGGTAAACGTAATTTTGCGTTCCTTTGCTCTTTGGTGTACGCCAGGCACGTTTCAGGGCCCTCATGCTTCAGGGCGCTGTCTCTATGTTTTCGCTCTTGCAACAACATACGGCTCGGAACGGCCAATGGAGGGTTTTAGCAATTATTTCAAGGTGGCAATGTTACTCGACCCAATAAGGAGAGCAAACCATGAGACCACCATTTGTCGACTTGCGAGCCAATCGGGTTGAGGCGGCAAAAGCATTCGCCGAGCAGTTTAACCAGCTCGAATGGAAATATCTTTGTTCCTGCCAATGGTTCCTCAGCAGCATCGATCGAGCGCTGGAAACCGGAGATTTCTTTCCGATTCAAACCAGAGCAGAAGAAGCTCTTGTCGATGCAAAGCTCCGGCGCGAGACCCCGACAGTAAGCAAAGATGAATGCAGTCGTGACAACACTCGGTGGTTTCACTATTTCTGATTGACTTGTAGCGAAGATCTCAGGAAGAGGTATCAACTCAGCGTTGGCCCTCGGCTAATGAAGGCTTAGAAATTGGCGGAAGTGCTTTTCGTACGCGGGCGATTTTGTCCGTACTACCGACAACTGACACCGGCGTTCCAATTTGAACCCGGTTGAAAAATCGTGAAGCGAGCTCCCTAGGCATGCGTACACATCCATGGGACGCAGGATACCCCGGAAGGTAGCCGTCATGCATCCCAAGGGCCGGACTGAATTCCATGTAGTAGGGCATAGGCGCAGATCGAAAATGACCACCTGGCGGTACATAACTCGCCGGAGTTGCATTCGAGTTGACGACTTTCCCGACACGATTGACGATTGACCCGAAACTCCGAGATCGGTGGTCAATGTCTTTGCTTATAACTGAGAAATTGCCCGCGGTGTCGACCAGCCGGGCTTACCCGAAGAAATAGGAGAAACCAAAATGACTTTGTCTTGCTCTATGAGGTAGGCCTTTTGCTCCGAGAGATTAATAACCACCTTATTTGTGAAGCCATTCCTATACTTGCCCAGACCACTACCGCAAACGTGATGAAGAACTGGAAAAACTTCTTCGTGCCATTCCTCCACTTCATATTCGCTCACGCAGGAAGTTCTCCTAACCCAGTATTGGCCAACGTTTCTCCCAAAACGCCCCAACGCGCTTTTCATCGAGGTGCCGCTCGCTTCTCCAAGGCACAAATAGCGCCAAGACGGTCGTGCGCCTTGGAAGCATAGAACGAAACCGGGGGTGCCCTTCTCGGCATGGGCCACGTGCTTCAACTCCTCGATAATGGCTTCAAAAGGCTCGAGATCCTCTCCCCCCTATCGACTGCGCCTACAAACTGCAGGAATACAGTGGTCGTCCCTGTCGGAAGCGTTCCGAGGGAAAGACAACATGGCCAGGCCAGAAGCAGGTTTACCCGACATTCGACAGGGCCACATAGACGCCGACGTGTTGACGGTGCACGAGGATCGACAAGACGGGCAGCCGTTATTGTGTCCGGTGCTGTGCGGCGGCAAGCGCCTGGATGGTCTTGTGCCGCTCTCAGCGTCGCGCGACCACGCAACACGTCAGCTTGCGAGTTTACCGGACCGACTGCGAACCCTCGATCACGCCGGACAGCCATTCACTGTCGAAATTTCCAGCGCGCTCCAGTCATTGGCGCTCGCTGTGGACGAGCAGAGACGGTGAGACAGCGTAAGTTGCTCCATCTTCCAAACCTAGCGTACCCGTCGGTCAGCGCAGAAATATCGAATGCTTCCGACTCTCCTCCCTTTCAGTCATCGCCCAAAGATAAGTACGCGCGTCGCCGAATAGAGTCCCCGAGCAGCAGGCATATACGCCTGGATTGCGTTGCCTTGGTATTCCGCAATCAAGCCGCCGTAACGCGCTGCCGCCGGCTTGATCGTTGGTACAGCCGCCGCACTTCTTCGTCTGATGTTTGGTCAAAAATGGCGCACCAGTAGCCAACGGCAAAGAAGCGCTCTGGAGTCATCACAGCTACGACCTCATCGGCTATCCTTCGCAATTCATCACAGGAAGAAGGAGACGCTGTCGGTACAGCAACTATCAATTTGGACGGGCATTGCTGCCGCAGTGCGGCAATCGCGGCTCGCATTGTTGAGCCGGTGGCGATGCCATCATCGACTAAGATGGTCGTTTTGCGGCTGACCTGAATCGGAGGAGCATGGCCACGATACGCGAGTTCGCGCCGTCTTAGCTCGTCCTGTTCCCTTGCCGATACGGTTTCAATCTCTTGGTCCGAGATTCCCATCAGACCGATTACTTCTTTATCCAGGACTCGAACGCCGCCAGCCGCTATCGCGCCCATCGCCAATTCCTCCTGGCCCGGTACGCCAAGCTTCCGCACCACAAAGATATCCAATGGAGCGTTCAATGCCTTTGCCACCTCAAACCCTACGGGTACCCCGCCGCGCGGCAACGCCAAGACCAATAGATCCCGGCACTTCGCGTACTTACCAAGCTTCTTCGCCAGCAACTGCCCCGCCTCCCTTCTCACAATACGAGTCATTTTCTTGCTTAATCAATATCTCTTCTTCGCTACCGCAGCGCTATACCCGCGCTGTTCATTCTGAAACTTTTTGGTTAAGGTTGAGTCGGAGTTCTGATTGCATTCGTTCCAGAAGCGGGTCGCCCACCCATCCCTTCGTAGCAGCAAAGAAGGGTTAAGATCAGCCAAATGTGAGCTTTAGCGGCCGCTTACACAGAGCGATACATGCTTCGATGAGGCGAGAAGAACTTATCCTTTGCGGTTATCTGCTGCGCGAGCCGTTGCTGTGATTGCTCTGATCACCTCTGCTAACTATGCCAACTGGGCAAAAATGCCGCGGATTGATTCTCCGGTTGTTCGGAAGTCCATTCAGACTCTCTTTCGATAAGGCAAAGACCTTCGGGCTCGAGAACCTACCCGATAAAGGGTTTCTCCTGTTGCCCAACAATTTAAGTGGGCTCAATGCTGTAGTGCTCCAGCTGGCTTGTCCTCGACCGATCCGATTCATTGTCAACAAGTCGATATATGGCCTCGAACGGCTTTATCCTTTTTTCCGCTCAAAGGGTGCAATTCCGGTGCAAAGCGTGCTAGCCGAAGAAGCCGTATCCGAGGCCGCGAACCGTATCCGCCAAGGCGAGATCGTCTGCGTGGTACCGGAAGCCGAACTCACGCGGTCGCGGATCCCAATCGAGCTCCACAAGGAGTTCGAATTAATCGCAAGGTTATCCGAGGAACCAGTTGTTCCGGTTTGGTTGGACCGGTTCTTGCCGTTGAGTTTCCCATCTGAAAGAGAAAGACATTTCTTCGAGAGATCAAATTGGTCCGCGACGCCGGTAGCGGTCGCCTTTGGGAACCCGATCTCTAAGGACGCATTTAGTATTGGTTTGGCTCGGGAACGGTTGCTTGAGCTCGGGGAGTTCTGTTTCGAGCATCGCCCAGGCCTTAACGAACATTTGGGCCGGGCAGCAATTCGTGGACTGCGCCAAAATCAATTTCGCGACTTGGTTATTGATGGAATCGATCACCGGCGGATAAAGGGAGGAAACCTAGCTGCGGTGAGCATCGCGTTGAGTCGAGTTTTAAAGAGGGACTCTGGTGGACGCGTTGCCGTGGTGTTGCCCCCGGGGATTGGTGCGGTAGTAGCGAATGCTGCGATAACCTTGGCTGACAAAACCCCGGTGAACCTGAATTTCACAGTTGGACGGTCAGCATTGCAGTCAGCGATTCAGCAAGGCCAGATTCGTCTCGCGATCTCGGCGGAGCCGGTAATAAAGCGTCTCGCTGAATTCCCGTGGCCGGAAGAGGTATACAGGTTAGAGAGCGTTGTCTCGCGGCTAAAGGCTAAAATTTTGCTCTGGCGTATTGCGGTGCTCCTAATGCCAGCGTGGTTGATTAGCTGTTTGCTAAGGCTTCCCAGCAAGAGTGGCCGGGAAGAAGGGGTTATCCTTTTCACGAGCGGTACCACTGGCGAACCAAAAGGCGTTGTTCTTAGCCACCGCAATATCATCAGCAACGTGATGCAGTTCCGTTCCGTTGTGAATCTAGACCGGAATGATACGTTGATGGCTTCGCTGCCCTTCTTCCACTGTTTTGGCTCCACAGTTACCCTTTGGCATCCGCTGATAAAAGGGGTCCGAATCGTAACGTACCCGAGTCCGGTCGATGCACCGAAGAATGCTGAACTGGTCCAAAAATATCACGTCACACTGTTGCCGACGACGCCGACCTTTCTCCGCGCTTACCTGAAGCACTGCGAACCGAAACAATTCGCGAGCGTTCGACTGTTGGTTACCGGTGCGGAGAAGCTCCCGCGCGAATTGGCAGAATCCTTCGAGCAAAAGTTTGGACTTCCGGTATTGGAAGGCTACGGCCTGACAGAGACGGCACCGGTGGTCAGTGTCGATCTCCCGGACAATGCCGTGCAGTCGACTCACCGGATGGGATCGGTCGGAAGGCCGCTGCCCGGCCAGGCAGCTCAGATTCGGGATCCGGCTTCAGGCGAGCTTCTTAAGCCGCACCAGCTGGGGATGCTTTGGCTGAAAGGCCCGAACGTGTTCGAGAGATATCTTGGTGAAGACGAACAAAGACATGAAGTCTTCCAGGACGGTTGGTTTCGAACCGGTGACCTCGCACGCTTCGACGAGGAGGGATTTCTCTACATTGAAGGTCGTTACTCTCGATTTTCGAAAATCGCCGGCGAGATGGTCCCTCACGAAACGCTCGAAACAAAAATCCTTGAATTATTAGGCTTCGAGACTGGAGAGCAAGGCATTGTCACCATCGTGGGTGTTCCGGACAGATCCAAAGGAGAACTTCTGGTGCTCCTAACGACGCGTGATCTTTCCAGAAATAACCTCCGGAAAAGACTTCTGGCTGCCGGCGTTCCAATTCTCTGGATTCCGAAGGTGGTAAAGCGAATTGAGAAAATCCCGATCCTTGGTACCGGAAAGGTCGATCTCAGCAAATGCCGACAGCTCGCAATGGAGCGGTAACGTTTCACGTATGGTATCTCACTGCCGTGCGCATTCTCGCGCTAATGATTGCCAAAATTACCCGGCAATCTCACTCTTCGGGTCGCGGCATGACCGAGCTCTTGCAGCGGTGTGCGCAGACCGCAGGACCTGAAGAGTTTTAAGCAACTCCCGAGTTCTCCCCACCAAAAAACGTGTAGCACATCCCCGAGACTTCGTCCGAGGGTATTATAGGAAAGTAGGAAATTGGCAAACGCTTGGACGCGACGGTTAGCGCCCAAGGAGGCATTATGGCAACACGATTTGAGAATCGCAATCCCCACCGCATGGACCGCTTAATTCACGAGCGCGTTCACGACCCCTATAAAACAAAAAGCAAGCTGACAGAGCCAACCGTGTGTCCGAATTGCTGCGCCGTCTTTAAAGAGGGCCGTTGGCAATGGGCTGACTCTTGGCCGATTGACGCGCACAGACAAACTTGCCAAGCATGTCACCGTGCAACCGATGGCTACCATGCAGGCATAGTTACCGTGAGTGGCTCTTTTGCAGTAAGCCATCGAACAGAAATTCTGAATCTGGCCCGGCACCAGGAGCAGCAAGAAAACCGGGAACATCCGCTTCACCGGATCATGGGGATCGAAGAGAAGGCGGATTCAGTCGTGATCAAAACAACGGACATCCACCTGCCGCGTGCGATCGGTGAAGCAATCCATCACGCCTACAAAGGCAGCCTGGACCTTCGATACATAGAAGAGAGTTATTTCATAGAGGTGAACTGGAGTCGCGAACGGTGACGCGAAACACCCCGCCGAGGCTATCGTGGCAAAGTCGATCCCCTCTGACGCATCTCTTCAGAAACTGGTGCTGAGACCCAGTCGGATGCGCGTTCTCCCGTACAACGGTAGCTGAAGGTAGACTGTTTCTGGTCAAAACAAGAAGAGGCTTGGCCAAATTTAGAGAAGCTGCTCCGCGTGTCTTTCTGGTAAGCAAGTCGCCGTGAACAAACACGCAGGGCGTTGGGAAACGACAGTCCATGCGGTCTTCGTGCGCACAAATGACGAGGAGGAGACCTGAAGAAACACGGTATTAGGCGATTCTTAAGTCAGCGTCTGAAAATCATTTAGACTTTATGGCGGTACCACCAAATGCGAACGTAGCAATCTGAGCGGCACGAGCGTGAAACCGACTGCAAACCTAAAGGCTCAACAGCTGCGTAATCGCTGCGACCCGGCTCAATTTAAGTTTGAAACAACAGCAGACCTCGAGGACCCGGCACCTGTGATCGGTCAGCCTCGTGCGGTTGCTGCGGTACAATTTGGGATCGGGATTCGACGCGAGGGATATCACCTATTCGCGATGGGGCCCACCGGCGTAGGTAAATACACGATTGTGCGCCGATTTCTCGATAAGCGCGCCGCGGCTGAGGAGGTCCCTTCGGACTGGTGCTACGTTCATAACTTCCAGCAGGCGCACAAACCACATGCTCTTCGGTTCCCGTCGGGCCAGGCGGAAAAGTTCAGCCGCGACATGGAGCGCTTAACTCAGGATTTGCGCACGGCGATTCCGGCCGCGTTCGAGACTGACGAATACCGAGCCCGACGGCACGGAATCGACGCGGAATTCAGCGAGCGTCAGGACACAGCCCTCGAGGAAATTCGGCAGCGTGCCGCAAAGGAGGAGATCGCGATGATGCACACGCCGAGCGGCGGTTTTGCGTTTGCGCCAATGCGCCATGGTGAGCCAATTGACCCCGAGACATTTGCAAAACTCCCCGAGAAAGAGCGCAACCGCATCGCGACACTGATCGCGGGGTTTCAGGAAGAGCTCGAAGAGATCATCCAGCAAATTCCGAAATTCCGCCGCGAGAAGCAGCATAAAATCCGCGAACTTAATCGGGCAGTCACGGGCGTCGTTGTGAACGCTCTGATCGACGAGCTGAAGAAAGAATACCGAGAACTGCCAGACGTGCCAAAATATCTCGCGGATGTGCAAAAGGACATCGTCGATAATGCTGAGGATTTTCGCGAAGCGAAGGAAGGCGAACAGGTCACGCTCTTCGGGATGCCGCTGCCGCAGGCTCAGGCGGCAGAGACCGCACTGCGCCGTTACAGGGTGAACGTTCTCATCGATCACAACTCTTCAAATGGCGCGCCGGTCATTTACGAAGACAATCCCAGTTACAATAACCTGCTTGGCCGTATCGAGCATCTCCAACAGATGGGAGTGCTCGTCACCGACTTCACTCTTGTCAAAGCTGGCGCCCTGCATCGCGCAAACGGCGGCTATCTTATAATCGAGGCGCTCAAGCTGCTGCAGCAGCCGTTCGCGTGGGAGGGTCTCAAGCGCGCACTGCGTTCGGGCGAGATTCGCACCGAGTCGCTTGGCCAAATGCTCAGCCTGATCAGCACTGTCTCGCTCGAGCCCGAGCCTATTCCACTGAATGTGAAGGTGGTACTCGTTGGCGAGCGGCTGCTTTACTACCTGCTCCATAATCTTGATCCCGACTTCGGTGAGCTTTTTAAGGTAGTCGCCGATTTCGAGGAAACCATGGAAAGCGATGTCGAAGCAAATCTGGTTTACGCACAGCTGATCGCTTCCATCGCGCGGAAGGAAGGCCTACGGCGGTTTGACCGTACCGGCGTGGCGCGCGTGATAGAGCACAGTTCACGGCTCGCCGGCGACGCGGAGAAGCTCTCAATCGAGATGCAAAAGATAGCCGATCTGCTGCGCGAGGCGGATTACTGGGCTGGCCAAACAAACAGGAATACGGTTAACGGCGACGACGTACAGCGCGCTATCGACACGCAGCAACATCGCTCCGACCGGCTTCGAAAGCGGCTTCAGGAGGAAGTTCAGCGCGGTACGATCCTGATCGACACCGCGGGCGAGACAGTGGGTCAAGTCAATGGTCTCTCGGTTTTCCAACTTGGCAACTTCTCCTTCGGCCATCCGAGCCGGATTACGGCGCGGGTGCGGCTCGGCACTGGGAAAGTCGTCGACATTGAGCGCGAGGTCGAGCTGGGCGGCCCGATACATTCGAAAGGCGTGTTGATTCTTTCGGGCTTCCTTGCTGGGCGCTTCGTTCCCGACAAGCCGCTCTCGGTCTCGGCAAGCATTGTTTTCGAGCAAAGCTATGCCGGCGTCGAGGGAGACAGCGCCTCCTCTGCAGAGCTCTATGCGCTTCTATCAGCTCTAGCGGAGGTGCCGATAAAGCAATGCCTTGCGGTGACTGGATCGGTCAATCAGCACGGTCAAGTCCAGCCCATCGGGGGCGTCAACGAGAAAATAGAGGGCTTCTTTGATATCTGCAAAGCGCGGGGATTGACCGGCGAGCACGGAGTTATAATTCCCGCCGCGAACCTGAGGCATCTCATGTTGCGGAATGAAGTAATCGAGGGAGTAGAGACCGGGAAATTTCACATATACGCTGTAGAAACAATTGACGAGGGAATCGAGATTTTAACTGGGCTATCGGCTGGGAAACGCGACGAAATGGGAAAGTTCCCCGACGGCAGCATCAACCAGAGAGTCGAGCGGCGGCTAACCGAATTTGCAGAGCGCGCCCGCGCCTTTCGCGAAGGTGCCGGCGAAGTGGAGAGACAAGAAAAGTGAGTTTTCGCAGAATCCTGGTTGCTCTCGACGCCTCGCAGCACAGCCTTGCAGCCCTGGAAGCCGCCTCGGAAATGGCGGTCCGTATGAAAGCGGAGCTGCTTGGAGTTTTCGTCGAGGACGTCAACCTGTTGCGTCTGGCTGGTCTGCCATTTGCGCGGGAGGTGGGATTTCCGTCTGCGATCAGCCGTGAACTCGACATCGTTGCCATGGATCGGGCCTTGAAAGTAGTGGCAGCGGAAGCACGACGGGCCATCATGATTGTCGCGGAGCGAGCACGCGTACGGTGGTCGTTTCGCATTGCACGCGGCTCGGTCGTAAACGAGCTACTCTCGGCAGCGCTGGAGGCTGATTTGCTCGTGCTTGGCAAGGTGAGCCGCGGGTTTCGCCCTGCGGAGCACCTCGGCTCGACAGCGCTTAGCATGATTGCAAGAGCACCGCGGCCGGTTCTTATACTGGAGCCCGGGATTTCTGTCAGGGCGCCAGCCCTCGTCGTTTTCGAGGGCTCGGAGGCTGCGCGTGAAGCACTGTCCTTTGCAGCGGACCTTTCAGGAAGATTCGGCGACGGCTTAGTCGTCCTGATTGCCGCGTCTACATCGGAATCGCTGAGGCAGTTGCAGGAAAAGGCGAACGAAGTCCTTACTGATCGAGACGTTGACGCCCGTTATCGCAGCATGGCAAGCGTCAACGTCCGAGCGCTCATCGACGTCGCAAAACTGGAGAAGGCTGGAATGCTGGTTTTGCCGCGATCGAGCAGGTTGATTGAGCACGAAGACTTTCAACGTCTGGTCGCAGGGACTCGCTGCCCAGTCTTCGTCGTGAGATAATGCGCGCCCCCCCATCGTCGCGCAATCGGGCTAGCCTCCTAAATCCTTAATGCTCTCCTCGAGTCCACTCACCTGTTGCCGCAGAGCCGCTAGTGCCTCTTGAAGGGCATAAATTTCTTTTTCGGCTTTTATTAATTGCGCCTCCAATTTCTTGATGGTTTCCTTTGGGTCAGGGTAGGCTTGCAAGAATTCATATATTGCCGCTTCGTCCATAACTCAAGGCTACCGGAAAAAGAGGCGGTTCTAAAGCAATAAAGACGCGACGCATACTATATAGCGCACATTCGCCAAGTGTCGGCAGACACAAGATCCTCGCCTTGAAACAACGTCACAACAACTCAACCGGCTCTGGTCGGTGAAAATTTTCCGCGCGGCCAAATCACGCTTCTGAAACCGCAAAACCGTGTTTATGATCATGCACGATCAGAACGGGGCAAGGCGCGCGTCGCAGCGAAACCGTTCCTGGTATCCGTCAAAACGAGTACGCCGCAGGTGTTCTGAAACATCTTGCGCGGCAGGATTTCTAAGGTGAATTACAGGTTAATCCGTACGCCGAACTACTCCTCAAAGCGCGACAATAACTCAAAAGATGTTCCTTGTCAGATTACGTCGTAGCCCACACGCCAAATCCCACGAAATAATGCGCCCCTGAACTCCCGTGCCGAAGTCGCTTGCATTATGCAGACCGCTATCTCAGCGCTACGGGCTTTTCAACGTCAGTGAAATCTAAATTTGGCATTTTGGCCGCGATGTTTTGCCCAACGGGAGGGAACGCCGGATCGGGAGGTTTGGATGGATAGGTTCTCCAGCCTGCGGGACCTGATCGATGCGCTCCCGCGGGGTGCGGACAAGCCGGCGATCATTGCGCTGCAAAAGGAAGGCCTCGACTTGTGGTCCTACCGAAAGCTGAGTGAGCATGTCGTGCGGCTTGCTGCCGGCTTGGCCGAGGCCGGTCTGTGCCGCGGAGAGCGGGTAGCAATCCTGGCAGGCAACAGCCCCGAATGGGTCGTGTCGTGCCTGGCGGTCATCCAAACCGGAGGCGTGGCGGTGCCCTTGGACGCGCAGCTTGCCGCAAACGCGATCAACCAGGTGCTAAAAGACAGCGGCGTGCGCTTGGTCTTTACTATCCGCGGAGATTTGCAACGGCTGCAAACCGTCGGCAGCGACCCGCGGCTCAGGCCGATTTTGCTCGATTCCGAGCCTAGCGACCCGCGTGGTTGGCGATGCATGTTGGGTGCGGGGACCGTGGCTTGGCCAGAGCCGGCACCCGAGGAAGCGGCAACCCTGTTCTATACCTCCGGCACCACCGGTTCCTCCAAAGGAGTGCCTCTCAGCCACCGCAACTTGGTTTTTCAACTCAACGCGATCATCGCGGCTAACCTTTTGGCCGACGCAGATCGCGTTCTGCTCCCTTTGCCGCTTCATCACACCTATCCCTTTGTGATCGGGATGCTCCTCCCGCTTGCGATGGGGCTCCCGATCGTCATGCCACAAGCGCTCACTGGCCCGCAAATGATGCGTGCGATCCGCGAAGGGGCGGCGACGGCAGTTGTGGGCGTCCCGGGACTCTTTGAAGCGCTCTATTCGGGCATCGGAGCGCGAGTCGAGTCCGCAGGCCGGATTGCCGCGCTGCTCTTTGAGGCGAACTTGAGCCTTAGCCTGTGGCTACGCCGCCGGCTGGGCTTGCATCTTGGCAAACTGCTGTGGCGCCCATTGCATCAGCAAGTGGGCCCACAGTTGCGGATCATGGCTTGCGGCGGGGCAACGCTTGATCCGAAACTTGCGTGGAAGCTGGAAGCCCTCGGTTGGCAGGTGGCGATCGGCTACGGCCTGACCGAAACGGCCCCCCTGCTGACGCTGAATCCGCCAGGCGCGGCAAAAATCGGGACCGTAGGCAAGCCCATTCCCGGTGTTGAACTTCGAATTGACTCATCTGATTCAAGACACGAGCTAACCCAGGGGCGGTACGTTGCCCCTCAGCTGAAGCGCCCAAGCGGGGAGATCCTGGCCCGCGGACCAAATGTCTTTGCCGCTTACTGGAATCTTCCAGAGAAAACCGCTGAGGCTTTTACGCCTGATGGCTGGTTCCGAACCGGTGATCTCGGGTTTTTCGATCAGGAAGGCTACCTCCACCTCACGGGCCGGCTCTCGACACTGATCGTTACGGAGGGCGGCGAAAAGGTTCAGCCGGACGACGTCGAGGAGGCCTACCGCGAGGCTACGGTCATCAGCGAGATCGGCGTTCTGCAGCAAGACGGCAAGCTCGTGGCGGTGATTTTGCCCAAGCTCAGGCAGATCCACGCGCGTAACGAGCAGGCCATCGGCCAAGCCATCCACCAGGCCGTTCAGAGCGTTTCGGAGCGCCTGCCCTCGTATCAGCGGATTTCTGATTTCGTGCTTACCCGCGATTCGCTGGCCCGGACACGGCTGGGCAAGATTCGACGTCACCTTCTGGCGGAACGCTACGAGCAGGAAAAAGCGCGGCGCGATAGGGCGGTTAGCCTCGGGTCGATTGCCCTCGAGGAAATGCCGGCTGAGGATCTCGCCCTGCTCGAGGACGCGGCCGCAAAACAAGTCTGGGACTTACTTGCCCAACGCTATGCCGCTAAGCGACTTAGTCTCGGCACCAGCCCGCAGCTTGACCTGGGCATCGATTCGCTGGAGTGGCTGAACCTGACGCTGGAGATACGTCAGCGAGCGGGTGTGGAACTGAGTGAGCAGGCGATTGGCCGGATTGCCACGGTCCGCGATTTACTTCGTGAGGTGAGTGAAGCCGGCGCGGGCATGCGCGCAGCCTCGCTGCTGGAAGATCCTGAGCAGGTGCTCAGCGCCAAACAGAAACGCTGGCTCAAGCCGCACGGGGCCATGACGTCCGCTGTGGCCGCCGGGCTCTATGCGCTGAACTGGGTGTTGGTGAGGGCCTGGTTTCGCCTGCGGGTCAAAGGTCTCTCGCACCTCCCGGAAAAGCAACCGTTCGTGCTCATCCCCAATCACCTCAGTTACCTCGACCCTCAGGTGATTGCGGCGGCGCTTCGCTTCCGTCAGCTGCGCCGAACCTATTGGGGCGTGATCACCACCAACCCGTTCATCGGCGTGTTCAGGCGGCTGGGCCAAGTTGTCCCGATCGACCCGGATCACGGCTTGATTTCTAGCCTGGCTCTTGGCGCTGCGGTGTTGAAGCACGGTAATCACCTCGTCTGGTTTGCCGAAGGCGCCCTCTCGCCCACGGGCGAGCTCCAGCCCTTCAAGCCTGGCATCGGCATTCTGCTCGAACGCTTTCAGACGCTCGCTGTGCCGGTGGCGATTCACGGCACGGATCGAGCGCTGCCGGTTGGAAAGTTGTGGCCGCGCCCAAAGCCGGTTATGGTCGAGTTTGGTCAACCGCTGAGCCCCCGCCATCTTGAACAGCAGGGCAAAGGCAACAGGCCGTACGAGCGCATTCTCGACGCGCTCCATGAACAACTTACCGTACTTCGAAGTTCATTAGCCGCCCAATCGCGCTAACCCTATGCCGGATTCGGGTGGAGTGGGCGTTCGACGAGGGGCTAGTCCTTAAGGAAGCGTGATTTAAATGCGCAATCGGAACAAAAAGCTCGAAATGCGCTTAAATACTTGGTTTGCTGGGAAGTGGAAAAGCTAACCAGACCAAGGAAGAAAGGCATTTCGAGTAATTAGAAGTTATCCTAAAATCCTGCGTAATCGCAAGCACCGAATTGAGCGTCGTTTGGAACCCAAACGACGATGGAGTGAACAGCCGGTTCCGATGTTAAGTGCCAGCAATATTCATTTCGAGATGGCCGAACGAGATAGGGCGGTCAATTACGGTGGCATCGGCGCTATCCACCTGATGGGTCAGAGGCTTGGGTTAGCTGAGGAGATCGATGGGCGGGTACAGCTGCTTAAACGACATTTACCCTATCATGAGAGCGATCATGTGCTGAACCTGGCCTACAATGCGCTCTTAGATGGCCAGCGGTTGGAAGATATCGAATTGCGGCGCAACGATGAGGCTTTTCTGGATGGCTTGGGCGCACAACGCATTCCAGATCCGACAACCAGCGGAGATTTCACACGGCGCTTTGACCAGGAGGCCATTGTGGATTTGATGGAAGCCATCAACAGCACTCGGCAGCGGGTCTGGAAAGAGCAGCCCCGGGGCTTTCTTTCCCACGCCTTTATTGATACCGATGGCACCATTGCTGCGACGTTTGGAGAATGCAAAGGAGGCATTGGGCTTTCCTACAAAGGGATCTGGGGTTATGCGCCTTTGATTATCTCGCTGGCGAACACTCGAGAGG
>Ga0209656_10000706_pt1 | contig 21622 bp, 20 predicted proteins | sample BogFormECP12_OM2_FD_188239 | JGI IMG/M metagenome (GOLD analysis project Ga0209656, IMG submission 188239) | Bog forest soil microbial communities from Calvert Island, British Columbia, Canada - ECP12_OM2 (SPAdes) (version 2) | ecosystem: Environmental > Aquatic > Freshwater > Wetlands > Bog ... | reverse complement strand
AGGGGATCACCCAGTCGGCGCACGTTTCGATGAACTGGTCGGCCCACAGGCCGTCGATGCTGCGCCGCAGCACCGCGGCCTGGACGCCGATCCGGTCGAGCAGTTCGCGCAGCGGCCCGGGAGTGGCGGCGTCGATGAAGTCCAGCGCCTGGTACATCTCGGGCAGTGAGTCCCATAGCCGTGCCTGGTAGTAGGCGTCGTAGCCGTCGGCGAGCTCGCTCATCGGATCACCACGCTGATGGACAGGCCCGCCGCCGGCAGGCTGAAGTAGCCGTCTTGCCCCGGGTCCAGGACAGGCTCATCCGGGCCGTCGCCCGGTCCGGCCGGGTGCACGCGCAGGCCGAACACGGCGACGACGCCGCCGACCATGAGCGCGGCCTCGACCTGGCTGCGGTAGAGCCGCTGGCCGATCCCCATGCTGCCCGGGCTGAACAAGCCGGCGGCGCCGGTCAGGGCGTCGGTCGCGGCCTCCTGGACGGCGTCCGGGCTCGTGCCCGGGGGGCACAGCAGCTGGCAGCTGACCGCCAGGTCGACGCCGAGCGCCGGGGCGGCGCGCAGCGGGAAGCGCGCGGCGCCTCGCGGGAACAGCTCGTTGACCGCCGTGACCGCGGCGGCCGTGTCGGTGTCGGTATCGCTGCCCACGTAGACGGTAATGGCGGGGCAGTGCCGTTCCGGGTCCCAGGTCCAGTACGCCCTGACCCGCGTCACCCCGGTCACGATGGCGGCGAGCCGTTCGCTGTCGTCCAGGGAGATCAGCGGCGCGGCCGCGGAGGTCGCCCTGCTGAACATCACCACCGTGCCCGGCGCGTCCTCAGCGGTTTTCCCGGCCGGCTCCGGGTCCGTGCCCGGGATGATCGGGAGGGGGTTGAGGACGGTGGCGAGGTTCGGCTGCGGCTGCAGCACCGTCGTCAGGCTGCCGACGGGCGGCGCTGTCGCGGGCGAGCCGTACCGGTACGCGGCGGTCACGTTCCCGCTGCCCAGGGGCAGGCGGGCGCCGTTGATCCCGTCGCCGAACCGGACCTGCACGCTCCCGTCCGGGAGTTCGCTCACCACGTACACGCGGGCGTCCGGCGCCTGGCCGGAAAACGCCATCACCTCCGTCCAGGGAAAACCGTTGACGCTGACGCTCAGCGTGCTTACCGGATCGTCGGCTGGCGGGAGGTAGATCAGCGGGGACTGCTGAAGGACAAAGGCCTGGCCAGTGGCCGTGGGGTCGCCGTCGCCGAGTATCTCGGACGCCACGGTCGTGCCGCGGCTGACGGGTACGAGGGCGACGAGCAGGCGGACCGGCGCGGTCAGCGACGGGCTCGGGGCGGACGTCAGCGACGGGCCTGGGGCTGCGGACCCGTCATCCACCGGTGTGAGCACCACCGAGCCCGACTCCTTGGTGACGGCCGCCGTTACCATCAGCCCGGCACCGTTCGCGTCCGTCAGGGCGGCCTTTCCGCCGGGCGCCGGCAGGCCGGCCGGGACCGCGACGGTGGCCGGGAACTTGTCCAGGACCTTGGCCGGCGTGGGGATGAGGCCCGCGACGTCGCGGAAGCCATAGCGCATCACGATGCCACCGGCCGCCGACGTGCCCAGCGCGGAGCGCAGCGCCGAGAACTGCGTGTCCGCTCCCGCCGTGGCGACCGTCAGGATCGTGTGCTGGATGTAGACGTCTGGCGCGGGCCGTGCCAGGATGTCGCCGGCTGACGGCGGGGGCACTCGTCGCACCTCCTCCGAAACGCCGGTCACGTGCGCGACGAGCTGAACGGTTTGCGGTGGAGTACCGCCAGCAGACCCGGTGAACAAGACGTTGTCGCCCGGACTCACGTTGCGGGCGAGCGCGGCCAGGGGCACGCTGAGCGTCGGCCCGGCCGACTGGCCGCCGCCGCCACCGCTGGCCTGGATCGTCCACAGCAGCGCGGTCGCGGGCGCGCGCTGCAGCTGGTAATCGCTGGCTATGGGCACGGGCTCAGCGGTCCCATCACCGGCAAGCGAGTGCCAATCGGCGGGGTTCAGCGTCAGTCGCGTGTTCTTCGTGCCGTCTGGCTCCGTCTCGGTTGCCGCCGACGCGGCGGTCGCCACCGCCCACTCCCCGGTCGTGCCCTCCCAGCCGCGCTTGACGAGGACGAGCTGCTCACCGGACTGGACGGTGACCTGTCCGGCCAGCAGCACGGTTCCGGGCGCCGACGCATCGGCGGGGGACGACTGGAAGAGGTCGGGATCGGGCTGGATGCCGATAATGGCGTCGGTCGGCCCGGGGAACTCGCCGTTGTCCGTGACCTCGAACAGCTGCGCGGGCGCCTCGGCGGTCGGCGTGCTCGTGACCTGCAACCCGGCCGGGATCGCGAGCTTCCCGTCCCGCGCGCTGGCACTGCGGATCGCGGCGATGAAGCCGGTCGCGGTGATGGCGGGTGCCGTGCGGTAGCCGAGCAGCCGGGCCAGCCCGGCGGCGTTCTGCGGCCCTGGCTGTGCGGCGGCGGTCTGCAGGTAGCTGTTGTTCGCGATCCGCTCGTTGTAGAACGTGAGGATGTCGCCGAGGTAGGCCCACCATTCGAGCACCTGCAGCCCGAGATCACCCGGGCCCGGCGACCAGGTGGTGAGCTGCTGCTCGCCGGCCAGGGGGGTCAGCAGGGCACGCCGGAAGGCCGCGAAATCGGCTACCCGGTAGGCAATCTGGTTGAGACCGGGGGGGTTGGCGGGCGGCGGCGGCCCGTTCTCACGCGTCATCGGGCCACCTCCGCGGTGACGAAAAGAAGCCCGTGTCCTGGCCGGTCACGGTCGTTGTCGATGCGCAGGATCTCCCGGGGCCCGACGGCGACGGTCGCTCGCAGCGGGCGCCACTCCCCTGGTTCGGGCGTCCAGCGGTAGTGAACGCGGGTGACGCCGGCCACCCCCGGGCAGGACTGGATGGCGGCAATCAGCGCCGACGCTTCGAGCGGCTGCCCGAACGCCCACTTGTCGCGGCCGAAAAACCCGGTCTCGCCGTCGGCGTCCGGCCATGGGGAAAGCCGGGCGAGAACGGCGGCCGCCACATCGCCGGGATGGTGCCCTGGGCTGGCCGCGCAGGCGACTCGCAGGTCGAGCCACCGGTAACGGGCGATCGCGACCGCGGTGTCGGCCCCAGCGAGCCGCCTGACGCTCAGCAGTTGCACCAGGCTGGCCAGGCCGGCCAGCTGGCTGTCACGGGGCTCGTCCGCCGCGGGGTCGGCGATCGTCAGGGTGCTGAGCCAGCTGCCGGTCCAGCGGGCGGCCGCGATGGCCTGCCGTGCCCAGGCGGCGCCCCCGGATCCCGTGCGGGGCGCGGGGAAAAACGACAGCGCGGCCTGCTGGTAATCGGCCGGTTCCGTCAGGCTGAGCAGGCTGGACCCCACCTGCTGCGGGACGCGGTCCTGGATCTGGGCATGCGTTTCCGCGGCGGCGCCGCCCGTCGCGGGGAAGGGGTTGGTACAGCGCCAGATCGGGCTGTTCGCTAGATCACCCGGAGCGACCCCCGTGATCGTATCGGCCGGCACGTTGCCGGCATCGCCGCCGCCGGCCAGGTACCGAGCGCGGAACGTCGTTCCCGGCACGGGAGGACGGCCGAACGTGCCGTCGCCGAAGCGGATGGTTGCCCCGTCGCCGTCGTAGTCGGTGAACACCAGGCCGTCCGCGGGCGCGGCGGGAGAGTACCGCTCCGGCGTGACGGTGAAGGCCCGGGCCGTGGCGTCGGCGTCCAGGAGCCGGGGCGCCCACTGCCACGCGGCCTGCTCGCTGCCGAGGTCACCGGCGGCGAGCTCGTACACGGTGAGCGCCGGCCGTGCCTGCGCCGGGCCGCCGTCAGCCGCGGGGGCGGACTGCCACGCCAGCGGGCCGGCCAGCGTGTACAGGCAGTGCGCTGGCGAGCCGCTGTGATCGGCGCGGACCGCGGCGAGCGGAACAAGCATCCCCAGCCGCCCGCCGGTCGCGGTCGGCGGCGGGATATCGCCGGGTATCGCGAACACCTCGTCGGTGACCTGCCCCTGCATGGCGGGGACGAGGTTGCCGGCGACTTGCGTGCGTGTCAGGTCGTGATCGCTGGCCAGGCCGTCGGACCAGCGGATCAGCGTCACCGGCTGGGCTTCCTGCCGCGCCTGGGCCGGGTCGACGCTCTCTTCCGCCTCGGTGAGCCGGACGATCTCACGGACGGGCGGTTCGCCGGCGAGCGCGCCCGCGGTGTCGATGAGCAGTTCCTGGCCCGGGTAGAAGCCGTGCCCGTGACCTGCGATCCACATGCTCGTCGCCCCCTGGCGCAGCAAGGTCCTGTCGGGATCCCACAGGTAGGGTGCGAGCTGCGGGGTGCGGCCCGCCGGGTCCGCGTAACGGTTCCACCGCGCGTCCAGGGCCGGCCGGGTGCCAGCTGCCGTGGACGGCCAGCCAGCGGCGAAGTCCACCGTTCCGGTGTCCACGCTGATGGCCTGGCACTGGATCACGTCCGGCAGGTCCGGGTGGCCGCCGGGCTCCGGCGGCGGAGCCACGTCGAACTGCACGATGGTGCTGGCGGCGATGGCCGGCGCGGGTTCATAGTCGACGAGCCGCGCGTGCCGCACGAGGGACAGCCGCTGTGTCGCGGTGCCGAGCGTCGCTTCGGCGGCGACGCGGTCCTGCAGGTAGCTCAGTTCGTCCGCGAGCGCGCTCAGGACCTCCATGAGCATGACGCCGAAGTCGGCCTCGGACCGTTCGGTCCACAGCGGGTAGCTGGCGGCGGAGAAGTCGGAGAGCGCCTGGCAGAAGCTCGCGAAGTCCTTGGCCAGGTAGTCGATCGGGACCCCCGGCGCGCCGGGAAGCTGGCCGGGCACCGGCTGGGCGCCGCAATCGGCGACGTCGTTCTGCCCGGGGACCGTGATCACGGCCGACCTGAAATAGGGATCCAGCGCTTCGCTGTGGACGGTGAGGAGGTAGCGGGCCGGGACGTCGGGGATGTCGGCGGTGACGCGCAGCACGGGGCGCCCGCTGGTGTCGGTGGACCAGTCGGCGTCTTCGTCGACCCGGCCGACGACGGGGTCCGGCGCGACGCCGCTGGCCGCAAGCGTGACCGGCAGGCGGTCCCGGGCGAGCGTGCCCTTGACCCGCACTCTGTTGATGAAGTGCACGTCGATCCGCGCATGACGGCCGGGCCTGATGGCGGCGAAGTCCACTCCGTTGAACCTCGGGTCCCGGCCGAGCAGCCAGAGCCGCCGGTCGGGGCTGGGCACCGCGTCGCCGGTCATGGCAGTATGACCCGGGTCTGATACGTGGTGAGGGTGTCGAGCAGCATGTAGGAGATGGTTATCACCAGCGTGCCGGGCTCGGCCGGGCCGCCCGGATCGTCGCTGGTCAGGGCCGTCACATCGCCGACATCGATCACCCCGGCGAGCCACCGGCCGAGCGCCTGGCGCACGTTGATCTGCGTGTTGACCGCCAGGGCGTCGGACAGCGGCGCGAACACGAGCTGCCGCAGCCCGCAACCGAACTGCGGCAAGTCGACGCGTTCGCCGGGCGAGGTGAACAGCACCTGCATGATCATCTGCTCGACATGACTGGGGTAGTCGGTGCCGCTCACTCGCCGGGAAGTGGGGTCGATGCCGAACGGCACTTTGTAGTCACGGCGTGTCGGCGGCATCATTGCACCTCCAGCGCACCGTCGTTGACCGAGACGCTGGCGTCGCTGATCAGGACCTGCTGGCCGCCCTTGCTGAGGGTGATACCGGAAGCGTTGAGAGTCACCGCGTTCCCGTTCGGGTCGGTGATCGTGATGCTCCCGTCGTCGTCGTTGAGGACGAGCTTGTGCGGCGCGGTGGTGACGATCACCTTGACATGCGCCGCGGCGTCCGGCGGCGGCTCGCCGTCGCGCCAGTAGCATCCGACCCAGACTGGATAGGAGACGTCGCCGCCCTCGAACTCGATCCAGACCCCGCTGCCCTCCTCGGGGAGAAAGGCGATACCGACCTGCGGACCCGCGTAGGGGACGCACGGCATGCACCAGCCCGTGTCGGCATCGCCGAGGACCGATGGCACCCTGGCCTTGATCCGGCAGGTGGCCGCGTCCACCGCGGAGACGGTCCCGCGGTACTTGCCGTAGAACAGCAGCCGCGCCTGATCGGGCGCGTACTCGGCCGGGTGGCTGTCGGGGGCGTTCACTGGCCGCCGCCCGCGGCGGAGCTGAGCGGCCCTATCGCGTTCCGCACCAGGGTGAACCGGGTGCGGGAGGAGTCGGGCGCGATGCGATGACTGACACGCCAGACGAACCAGTTTCCCGAATGCGCCTTCCCCCCGCCATCAACCGCGACGAGCGTACCGGCCCGCAGGACAATGCCGAGCCGGTCGAGGTCCGCCTCTCCCTCGCAGCGGGCGAACCAGCCGGATTCGGTCAGCACCGCGGCCGTGCGCTGGGGCAGCTCAGGCGCGTCGGCGGTGGGGGTCAGCCGCATGACGGACGACCGGGCCGCGAAGGTCGGCAGGTCCCGGGCGGCCAGGGGCGGAAGGCCGCTCGAGGTCGCGTTCCCGGGCACGCTGCTGCCCGGATCGGTGAGCGATGCCTGGCTGGCGTCCACCTCGGTCGGCCGCATCACGTCCCAGTCCACGTCGAGGGCATCGACATTCCAGTCGACGGGATCGGTGAGGGAGATCGTCGCGGCGGCGGCACCCTCCAGGAAGGGCCGGATGAAGTACCCGGTGCGGGCACCGGGCTTGTCCGCGCACGCGACCCGGCAGATCTTCCCGTTGCGCCGCGCCAGGCCGTACAGGAACTGCAGGTCCGTCGCCCGCTGGAACAGCGTGTGCTGGTCGGGCTGATGCGCGGGCGAGTCGTCGTCGGTGTTGGCGCCCGCCGGGGAGAAGCCGTAGGAGCTGAAGATGCTGTTGGCGACCTCCCCGTCGGTGAGCCCAGGCCACTCCCGCACCACGTCGTTGACGTTCATCAGCCATGAGGCGTCTTGCGCCCAGACGCGGACCTTGGAGTCCGTCGACGCGCGGTCCAGGTGCAGCTGCCACGACAGCGCGTAGCCGTCAAACACGCACTGACGCGACGTGCCGGCGGTGAGGACCGCCGACACCGGCGTGTACGGCTCGAACGTGCCGTCGTCCACGTAGCTGAGGTCGCCGGATGCCGTGCGGTTAACGGGCAGGGTGAGCGTCATCGCGTCCGGGCTGTCGGCGTTCTCTTCCACCTCGACCGATTGCAGCGCCTCCTGCAGGGCGGCGGGCGCCGGCATCCCGGCCACGTTCAACTGGAAGGAGACCGCCATCTCAGGTCCCCGGAGCGGGTATCGCGACGAGCGGGCGCCAGGCCAGCGTTCCCGCGACCATCGCGTTGTTGGCGTCGCAGACCTGCCAGAACGCGGTCGCGTCGTTCAGGTAGCGGAACGCGAGCAGATCGAGCCGGCTGGTGCCGCCGCGCGGGTGATATCCCTGCACGACAGCTGGCTGCGGCAGCGGCAGCGGGGTGGCGAGGACCTGCGAGCCATCGGGCAAAGTCACCTGGTATGGCGGCCCCGCCGACAGGTAGCGGCTTCCTGCAGAGAACATCAGCGGCTCCGTTCGGCCCTAGTGCGGGAGCTTCGAGGTGATCGATTCGGGCGGGCTCGCGGTGCTGCCCGACGCCCATTGACTGCGCGTGGCGAGCGTCTGCTTGTAGGCGGTCACCGCCAGGTCGGCGGGAGTGCCGGGAGCGGGATTCGTCGCCGCGAGCTCCGTGGGGGTCAGCACTCGCAGGCTCAGCTGCGCCTGGGCGTGCGTCGGATTGAGGTTCGTGTCGTACAGGGTCTCCGTGACCGTCAGGGTGGTGACGCGCACCGGGACGACGCGGTTGGAGTTCCAGAAGAACAAGACGACGGGCAACGTCGAATTGGGGAGCGACCAGGTGGGGGACGCGGAGGAACCGGCCGACGCGGTGCCGACCAGCCCGCCGCTCCCCCCGGATGCCTGCGTGCTGCCCACCGGGTACAACAGCATCTCCAGGGCCGCCAGGCGAGCTCCCACGCCCGACTGCTGCGCCGCCTGCTGGAGCCTGGGCACCTGGGAGACGATGTCGTCGTCGGAGTCCAGGAAGATCGTGAACTGGAACGTCTCGCCGGGCATGCCGGCCACGGCCAGCGGATTGTTCGCCTCCACGCCCGGCTTGCCGGGAGGCTGCGGCTGCGTCCAGGTATGCGTCATGCTCTCGGGGTTGTACTGGAACACCGTGACGACCGGGGTCGGCGGCCACGTCGGCAGGTATTCGACGAGGGCTCCCTTGGTGAGCGCGCCGCTCATCTCGCCACCTGTCCGTTCAGGGCGCGCGATATCTCGGCCGCCGTGGCGGCGGCGAGGCTGCCCGGGCTGGCTTCTGGCGGCGCGGGGACCGTGACGCGCAGGCTGGCGAGCCGGGCCGGGCCGGGCGCTGGCGGCGAGGCCGCCAGCGCCGCGCCGAGGCGCTCCGCCACCAGGCGGCCGAACTGGCTCGCCGTGTCCGGGCTCATGCCGGCGACCTGCAGGCGAAGCGCGTCGATGCGAACTTCCACGGGGCACCTACCTCATGTCTAGCTGGCCCGGCCGGACCACGATTTGCCGTTTCTCGAGTTCACGGCGTGCCGCCGCGAGCACATGGCGCATGCCGATGCGTGAGTTCTCCGAGCGGGCGAGGAACGCCGCCGCGGTTGCGGCGGACTTGATGTCCGCCGCGGACAGGTCCAGTTCGGCCCCGAGCCCGGCCCAGTCCAGGTCGTCGACCAGCGGTTCACCCGCCGCGTCCGTCCTGGCCTGTAGCGCGCCGCGCCACAGCCGTTCTCTTTCCGCGGCGCCCGGCGGGATGAAGTCGACCACGAACCTCAGCCGGCGGAAGAACGCGCTATCGAGGTCCGCCTTGCGGTTGGTGGCCAGCACCGCCAGCCCGTCGAATCGCTCCATCCGCTGGAGCAGGTAGTCGATCTCGATGTTCGCGAACCGGTCATGCGCGTCCTTGACCTGCGTTCGCTTGCCGAAAAGGGCGTCCGCCTCGTCGAAAAGCAGCAGTACGGGCGCGCGCTGGCAGGCGTCGAAGATCGTTCGCAGGTGTTTCTCGGTTTCCCCGATGTACTTGCTGACGACTCCGGCAAGGTCGGTGCGATACAGCTCGAGGCCAAGCGAGCGGGCGAGCACCTGGGCGGCCATGGTCTTGCCGCAGCCGCTCGGCCCGGCGAACAGCGCCGTTACCCCGCGTCCGAGCACCGTGAGGTCAGCGAACCCCCACCGGTCGAGCACGTCCGCGCGCAGTCGCGCCTGTGCCTCGACCTCGCGCAGGTGCTGCGTCACGTGCGGGGTCAGCACCAGGTCCGCCCAGGTGTACGGCAGCGGGAGCGGTGTCAGCAGGTCGGGAGCCGGCGCCAGGATCGCGCGCCGCAGCACGGCCCTGACGGCAGGCTCGCCCGCGGGCAGCACCCGCGCCGCCGCCGCCACCTCTCCCGGGAGGAGCGCCCAGTCGCTGACCGGCTCGGGAGCGGAACCGCTCGACAGCGCCGACCAGAGCCGGAGCCGGGCGCCGCCGTCCAGCGCTGGCAGGACGCAGCGCAGCCGCACGCGCGCCGGACTGGCCGGCGCGGTCGTGTCGGCGCCGGTCTCGAAGAACGTGAGCTGCGCGAGCCCGCCAACCGCCGCCGCGGCCGGCGCCGGCAGCTGGTCCGCGTGCTGCCAGGTGAGGATCCGGTCATGCAGCCGCGCCTGCCGCAGCTCCCGTACCGCGACCGTGGCGGGATCCGGATGGCTGGCCAGCTCGGCCGCGTCGACGGACACGAGGCTCTTGCCCAGCTTCTGGGCCGCCTGTGCGGCGAGCAGCGTCTTGCCGGAACCCGGCGGCCCCGCCAGCTCCACCTCGATCCCGGTTACCTCGCGCCGGCCGTCGCTGGCCGCGGACAGGGCGCTGGCGAACGCGATGATCTCGTCGAGCTCGGCGGGGTAAAGCACAAGCTCGCCGGGGGGCTCGACGTCGTGGCCCGCCAGGCCGGGCCGCGCGCCCGGGCCGCCGCCGGCGAGCTCGGTGAGCAGCAGCGGGTCCGCGATCCATCCGCTGGCCGCGCACAGGTCCGGGTCGGCCTCTCGCGGCCGGGCGAGGCGCCAGCGCAAGAGCGCGGACCGCGCGTCGACGCGCACGTCCGGCGGCCAGTCCCACAGCGCGCTGGCGAGCGCCGGTGACGCGTCGCCGGGCCCGGTGTCGTCGCGCAGATATCCGAAAACCCGCCGCAAGTCGGGGACCGCCTCCGCCGCCAGCGCGAGGGCGAGCAGGCTGGCATCTGCCGCCGACAGCCCGAGCGTGCGGGCCAGGTGCTCCCACCGCGGGTCGGGCCCGGCGCCCAGCAGCCGGTCGAGTGCCTCGCTGACGGCTGCCGCCGTCGGGTCTTCACCGTAGAAACGGCATTCGGCACGGGCGAGTTCGCCGGGCGCCAGCATCGCCCGGTCCACCTCGCTGTGGCTGATCGCCATCGCGTCTTCGCCCGGGTAACGGCTGCCGGCCCACAGCGAGCGCAGCCAGAGCACGCGCCGGGCGGCCCGGAGCCGGACCTCCGTCAGCCATCCCGGCTCGGCGTGCTCGGCCTGCTCTGGTGCGCCGGTCATGCCGCCGCCAGCCAGAGCGCGGGGTCGGACTCTATCCCGGCGACGCGGACCCGGATCTGGTAGGTCCCGGTGCGGAGCCCGGCGGGCGGTACGAGGGTCAGGGCGGTACCGGCCGGGTTGACGGCGTACTCGCCGGGCGCGGGCGCGGCGACACCGGCCGGTGCCAGTTCGATCGTCTCCAGCAGCACCTGCATGTCGCCCGGCACGAAGCCGGTTCCGGTCACCGTGTAGCTGGGCGCCGCCGGGAGCACCGGGCCGCCGGCCGGGCTGACGCTCGCCGCGACGCTCAGCGGCACCTCCGCGGTGCGGAACGCGACCTGGCTGGTACCTGTGCCTGTCGTGCCCTCGAGCCGGACGGTGTACCGGCCCGGCACGGGCGCGCCCGCCGGCGGGACGCCGGTGGCGGCCGGGAGTTGCACCACGCGCCGGGTCGCGACCGCCGACTGCGGGTCGGTCAGCCACCCGGAAACGTCAGCCTCGGTGCTGCCGGGGTAGGGCCCCGTCAGGATCAGCTGCTGCGTCGTGACGCCCCCAAGATCGGTGCCTATCAGCCAGACTTCCCCGCCGGCGGCCACCGTCGCGGGATCCTGGACGACCGTCACCGCCGTCCCGCCCGGGACGGTGTACCTGACTTCGCGGTGCGCGCCCATTAGCTGCGGGCTCCCGGTCGCCACGCCTGGCTCGACCGCCAGGTCGATGACGGAGGGCTTCGGCGCGGGCGGCAGGCCCGGCTCGGGTTCGATCAGGACGACGGCGGCGCGGTAGACCGCGCTGAGCCGCAGGGCGCTCGTCGTCGCCTGCCACAGCCGGCTCAGCTCGTCGTAGGACCGGCGTTCAAGGGTGAGCGTCACCTCCCACTGCGTGCCATCCGGGCTGGCGCCGCGGACCACCGGGTTCTCGTGAAAGACCCGCATAGCGATGCTCATGGCCTGCTGTTCGTGGACGTAGCTGCCCTCGGCGTACGCCGACAGGAGGTAATAGAGGTCCAGCGCGAGCGGCTGGTACTGGACGGGCGGGCCGCCCGCCGACTGTGACTGAGCGGCCCAGAACAGGCTCCCCTGCGCCTTGTTCTCGTCGATGTGGTAGAGGTACAGGCTCAGCTGGGCGCCCTGCCCCGCCCGGGCCGCCTCCGGGCTCAGCCCGGTCACGTCGACCGCGAACTGCGGCGTGGCCTGCGTCCACAGCGGCGCGTTGGGCCACGCCGAGTCCACGAGTTTCTTCAGCGTGTCCGTCACCACGGACAGGTCGAAAATCACCTGTCCTCCTACGTCTGGCCCTGGCCGAAGCGCGGGCCAAGGCCGCGGCTCAGCCGTCTCGGAGGTTGCCGGGACTCTGGGCGCGCGCTGCGGGCAGGCGGTTCAGGGGGCGGGGCCAGCAGCGTTACCTCGATCGTCCCGATGCTGAGCGCAGGCGCGGGAGCCGGTGCCGGTGCCGGTGCACCGAGACCGCCGGCCTCCGCCCGCCGGCCTGGGACAATCGCGGGGGCGGGGTGCGGGGGCGCGGTGGTCGGGGTGATCGCGGCCGGCGGCTCCAGCGCGCTGTCTCGCGCCGTCCCGGGTGGCCGCTCGGCGGCCGAGCCGGAAGCGGCCGCGGCCAGGGGCACGGACGCGGCCACGGGCACGGTGTCAACGTGCGGGAAGACGTGCGGAGCGGCGCGTCGCGGGTCCATGCTGTACCGCCCGGAGCGCGGCCGCGCGGGCTGGGCGTGCGGTGCGGATGCCGGGTCGGCGCCGCCGCCCGGCCCGGCACCGGCGGGAGCCTGCGCCGGCGGGGAGCCGAGGCCGGCCCGCGCGGCGTCGGGATGATCCGGTGCGGCGGACGCCGCGAGGGGCTGTGCGGGGACGGCACGCTGGCCGGAGAAGGGAGGCCGGCCGGAGAGAGCAGGCCGGGCCGGATCAGGAGCCCGGCCGGGTGCGGGGAGCGGGCCGGAAGCGGCGGGCTGACCGGAGGCGGCGGCCCGGGCGGCAGCTGGCGCCGGGCGGGACGTCCTTACTCGCGCTCCGGCCGCGGAATGACCGGCTGCCGCCGCGTCAGCGTCAGCGTCACCGGCGACAGGCTCCGGCAGGCCGGCCGCCGTGGCCGCGGGATCGGGTGCGAGCGTGCCGCCGGGCGGCGCCGCCTGTTCGCGGGCGCCGTCGGCCGTGAGCTGTGCGCTCGTAGCCGCGCGAGCCTGGTCCGGCCGCTCAGGGACGGTGCTCGCGGGCCGGGACCACTCGGCGGGCGCCGCGCTCCCCGGACGGTCATCCGGATGGCGTGAAGGGCCGGCGGGCACGGGTGTCTCGGCCGCCAGGGAAAGGCGCCGACCGGGAGGCCGCGGCAGGCGGAGCGGTTCGGTGCCTGGCGAAGCCGGCAGTGCGGTAGCCGGCCGGGCCGACGCGTCGATACGAGGCCAGCCGGGCGGTTCGGTACCAGGCTGGCCCGCGGGTACGCGGCTGGGCGACGCGGCCACGCCGGCCTCGGCCACCACGTCCGCCGCCCCATCCGTGTCGCGCCAGATCGCCGGCTCCTCCTGGAAGCCCGCGTCCGGGAAGCCGCCGAACAGCCGGCGGGGCGGCCGCAGCGTGCCGCGCCCGCCCGCGCTGGGCAGGGCGGCGCCGGCCAGGGCGGTCAGGTAGCCGATCCGGGCCGTCATGCCGCTGCCCGCTGTCTGCGGATCAGGTCGGCGTACCTGATCCGGCGACCGCGCGGCAGGGCCAGGATGGTGTCCTCCGGCCAGCCGAAGGCGGATGCCAGCAGGTGGACCTCTTCGTACAGGCCGCCGGCCGCGTCGCGCAGTTCGGCGAGCGGGTAGGCGACCGGGTCGAACCGCAGGAGGTCATCGCCACCGCAGGCGGGGCAGCGCGCCGTGATGGTCTCGGTGAGCGAGGGCGCGAGCGCGGTCATGGCCCGGCTGACCCGGCGGGCCACCGCGGCGGGGACCGCCGCCGGCCGCACGCAGCGCTCCCGGAGGCAGCGCTCCGGGTCGGCCGAAGTCGCCGCGGCCTGCAGGTCGCCGATGGTGGGCAGCCGGAAGGAGACGGCCGGGCCGGCCAGCTCGAACCATCCGGCTTCCTGCCCGGCCTGGACACCGGAGTACCGCCTGGGCCGGTGGTGGGCGAGGTAGGCCGGGATCGTGAACTCGATGTCCATGCGCTCCTGACAGGCTGGGCCGGGACAGCTTGTGTCGGTGCTGATCCGCTCGCCCAGCCATGCCTGCCGGATGGTCAGCGCGATGGCGCCCACGTCAGCGGCCGGCAGTTCCGCCCAGGCGGGCGTCTCCCCCGCGGCGCCGGTGGTGACGCGATCGGCCAGCGTCACGACCGTGGCGACCGGGGACCGGGCGGGCTCGAGCACGACGAGCTCGTCCGCGCCGGTCGGCTCGCGCACCCGAAGCGTCAGCCCGCTGACCGGGAGCACGCCTACTGCTCCTTTTGCTCAGTAAGGCTGGAGTCGCGTTCCCATCCCTCGTTCTCGATCTTGATGTGCTCGATCGCCACGCCGTTCTGGCCCGCGTCCAGATCGGGCAGCGCCTGGAACTCCGAAACCCAGCACCGGTGCACCTTGTACTGGTGAACGGGCTGGCTCGCCTCGTTCAGCAAGACGATCCGCATCTCCTTGCGAAGGTTCGCCAGAGATGTGCTGGGTGAGCCGGAGTTGAGGACCTGGGCGGCGTTCGCCCAGTCCTCGAAGTCCGAGTCGAACGTGATGCCGCGCTCCATCGTGATCGGCTCGTAGGTCATCCGGCCCAGGCCCTTGACGACGATCGGGTACCCGCCCTCTTTGTACTCAACGGGAGCGGACGCGCGCTTGAGCGCGGTCACCTTGCTCACCGCCGCGACCGGGGTGGTGCTAGTCCCGAAGTAGACCAGGAACAGGTAGCTCTTGTAGGGATCGAAGCGACTGGTGTTGACCTTGAATATTGTCATGGCCGGTTCCTCAGGTCTGGGTCTGGCCCGCTAGCTGGGTGATCTGGAGCACGACGAACTCGGCGGGTTTCAGCGGCGCGAAACCGACGAGGATGTTGACCACGCCGTTCTGCTGATCGGTGGGCGTCGTGGTCGTGCTGTCGCACCGCACAAGGAACGCGTCGGCCGGCGTGCTGCCCTGGAAGTAAGACCCCTGCCGGAACAGCGACAGCATGAACGCCTCGATCTCCTGGGTGATGGCGTTCCACAGCGGGGTGTCGTTGGGTTGGAACACCACCCAGCCAAGGCTTTGGTACAGCGACTGCTCGAGGAACAGCGCGGTCCGCCTGACCGGGACATACCTCCATTGCTGGAAGGCCGGGTTGCTGGCAACCAGCGTGCGCGCCCCCCACACCACGGGCGGCCCGAGCCCCGGGAACTCCCGCAGGCAGTTCACCCCGTCGTTCTTGTTGAGCACGCCCTGCTGCATGTCGGTCATCCGTCCCCACGGGACGACGCCCGTGGTGCCGAGCAGCGTGGTCTCCAGGCCCGCCGGCGCCTTGCCGACGCTCACCGCGGCGTCCTCCTGGGCGTAGATCCCGGCGACGTACCCGCTGGGCGGCGAGATCATCGGCTGCAGCGTGATCTGGTCGACGGTCTGCAGGTACGGGAAGTAGATGGCGCCGTTGGGGCTGACCGGGGGCGGCGCCATATCGGTCGGGGGATTCGCCTGATTCAGCGCGAGGCCGTTCCAGAATTGGTCCATCATGACGCGCGGCGGAACATCCGCCGGCAGCAGCGGCAGCCCCAGCCCCGCCGGAGCCGGCCCTACGGCGCTCGTCGTGGCGATCGGCGGCGCGTCCATGATGAAGAACGCCCGCTTCTGCTCGCAGTAAGCCAGCGCCTCCGACAGCAGGTTGATCTGCTGCGGGGTGACGGGCGAGATGCCGGGCAGCACCATGAGGTTGAAGATCTTCACGTCGACGTCCAGCGGCTGGCCAGAATCGAATACGTGCGCGTAGTCGGCGATGTTGAGGAGGGTCGAGTTCGGCGGCGGTACCGTCGCGTAGGTGAGCTTGCCCTTGTCCGGCCGCGCCGAGGTGTCCGGGAAGGAGGCGGGCGTCTCGTTCGCCGCGAGGGGCGTCATGGCGACGAGAGCCGACTGCGCGAGCGTCGTCGCGATGTCCTTCGCGGCTATCCCCCGGTATGTCTCCCCGGTCGAGCCCCACGTGATGACGATGTCGGAGATGTCGAAGTCCTGGACAGCCGGATCTGACTGCTTCCGGTTGACGAACTGTACCTGCGTCACGGTTCCCGAAGTGGGGTCGGCGGCGTTCCCGGTAAGCCCGCCGAGCTGCTTCGCGCTCAGCGTGACGTTCACCGTGCCGGGGGATGCCGCCGGGGACATATCGAACGTGATCGTCGCCGCGCTGAGCGTTATCTCCGGTCCCCCGGGATTGGGATTGCCGTTCGCATCCACGGGATCGCCGTTCGCGTCGACGAAGCCGCTCGTCGGCAACCCGACGACCCAGGCATCGTTGCCGCCGTTCTCGAAGAACTGGAAGACGGCGTTGCCGAGGTAGTCGGGCAGCCATGGGTTCAGCTCGAAAAACCCGCCGAAGTTGGCCTGGTAGTCACCGAAGCTGAAGATCTCGATGGGGGTCTTGAGGTTACCTTGCGGTGTCTGGAACGGGTGGCAATAGCCGACGAAGACCGTGACAGAAGTCGGCGCCGCCGTCACCGAATGACTCGGGCTGGGTAGCTCTTGAATGTAGATGCCTGGATAGGACGTCGTGACGGCCATGATGTCTCCCCAGCGGTCGGGTCGTCTCCGTACGAGAACGCCGAGATCACGCTAGGAGAGGGCCTGTCACCCGACCGTCACCGCAATGTACTCCTTACCTCCGCGGCCCTGTTCGCCCGCTGCCGCGCATGACACAATCAATGCCTGGCGGGGAACCAGTGCAGGTGTTTACGCGATTGAAGATTCACATGTTGCTGCAAACAGTGGGACGCATGTGATGGCTGTCCACCGGGTGACGTTCGCATTGCCCGGGGGCGGTAAAACCAGGGCCCGTTCTGAATAAAAGTATTTTTGTTTCTTTATGTTGCCTCTTTATGTGGTGACAGACGGGTGACGCTGCGGTGCGTATGTTCGCACCGGAAGGGTGCGCTAACGGGGGGAACCATGGACACGCTGAACGCCACCGTCGTGCATCTGCTGGCGGGTCCTTACATCACGGTGGGCCCAGAGCGCCGGGATGTGCCTGAGGGGAGCAAGCAACTGCTGGCGTTCGTCGCGCTGCGTCGCAGGCGGGTCGAACGCCGGCAGGCCGCGGGGGCCTTGTGGCCGCTAGGCGACGAGGAACGGGCCGCCGGCAACCTTCGCTCCGCGCTGTGGCGGCTGCGCCGGGCGGGCATCAATGTTCTCATCGCGGACAAATGGTCGCTGGTGCTCGACGCCGAGGTGGTGGTGGACCTGCACGCCATGGAACAGTGGGCCACGAGGCTGATCGAGGGGCGGCCCACCGCGCATGACCTGGCCATCCCGCCGCCGGCGGCCGACGCCCTAGACCTGCTGCCCGGGTTCTACGACGACTGGGCGCTCATCGAGCGGGAGCGGATACGGCAGCGGATCCTGCACGCGCTGGAGGCACTCAGCGAGCGACTGGCCGCCGCGGGGCGGTTCGCGGACGCGATCGAGGCGGCGATGCTGGCGGCAAGCGCGGAACCGCTGCGCGAAAGCGCGCACAAGACGCTGATCAAGGCGCACATCGCCGAGGGCAACCTGACTGAGGCCCGCCGCGTGTACCTGGCATACCAGGCCCTCGTGCGCCGGGAACTCGGCGTGCTCCCGTCCGCGGACTTCGCGGCTGACCTTGGCATTCCGCTGGCCCGCGGCAGCGCCGCGGCGCGCGGCCTCGTCCCGCGGGCCCGCCAGGAGGCGCCGGTCGGCTAGCGCCGGCGCTCGCCCCCGCCGGAAGCGGCGAAGCGCTCGAGCCAGGCGCGAACGTACGCGAGCGCCTCTTCGACGGTCGCCGCCGCCGCGGTGTCCTGGTCATCCAGGTCCAGGTCGAGCCGCCCGGTCATTCGGATACGCAGCGCGGATGGGTCGCGGTCTTCCAGCCAGACGCGAACAATGAGGGCTCCTTCTCTTCCCTCCGAGCCTTGCCGCGGGCCAGTGGACATGTACCCATACTGAGCCGTTGCCGTCACCGCAGCGTGACAGCGGCAAACCCGGCAGCAGATCCGGAACCGGGCACCAGTACAATCAGCAACCAGACCTCAGAAGCCCTGAACGATTGAGGCGAGGAGGGGGGTCTACATGGTCAGTGTGCGCTTGCCTGAGTTCCTGCCGAGCAGAAACGGGCTGCATTTCACTAACAGTTGGCCGTCGGAGCCAAACTACACCATTAGCCTTCTTGACCAGAAAGTGCCGCTGGGCAATGCCAGCAACGGGCTATGCGGCGGCATGGCGTATACGGTCGCCGACCTGTACATGGCGCGGCGGTTGCCGCCGCCGGACACTACCAACCCCGCGGAGGGAACGCCGCTCTTCACCTACATCGTCGCGCGGCTCACGAACAGCTTCGATGGGCCTGATGTCACCCATTACCTGTCATGGATTCAGATGTCCGACGGCGACTCGCTTCTCGAGCACGGCCTGGCGTGGCACGAGACCACCGAGGAATGGCCGATGATCAAGAAGGACCTGGACTCTGGTATACCGTCAGCCCTCGGCCTGGTCGCCGGCCAGCAGCCGCCGATCGTGGGGTTCCTCACCGGGATATCCAACCTGGCGAGCTGTCACCAGGTTCTGGCCTGGGGATATGACCTCAACGGCAGCGAACTGACCATACACATCTACGACCCCGACTACCTCGGCGATAACAATACGATCAGCCTGAATACCGGCAACCCGGCGCACCCTACACCGCTAACCATGACAAACTACCCACCCGGGCGTTTCCGCGGCTTTTTCCGCACGCAGTACCAGTACCACAACCCCACCACGCCGGTCTCTGGCGCATTCATCGAAACGGTGGTCACCAGCCCGGGAATCGCCACTGGCGGCCCGATCACCGGCCTGAGCTTAGCCGTCCTGGAGTAGCCGGAGCACTAGGGCCAGCGGCGGCCACGCGGACCGGCCCCGGCGGGTCGCTGCGTACGCCCGCATCACTACCTGTGGCTGGTGGAGGAGCCGGAGACCCACCCCGCGGATGACTGGCTGTGCGGCGGGAAGCAGCCCGACCCCGAGACCTGCGACGATCATGTCCTGGACGAGCTCGAGACTGTCCGCACGGTGCGCGATACGCGGCTGAAAGCCGGCTAGCGAGCCAACGACGCGGACCGCTTCCTCGTCAGCGGTGTTACGTGAGTTGACAATCCAGTCGTGATCCCGGAACTCGCCGAAGATTTCCGGCGCGGTCCCCCGTCCGCGACCCTGGGCGGACGGTACCCCGAGGCTCCACCGGGTATCGCCCAGCGGACGGGTGATCAGGGCGGGGTGGAAGCTGGCGGGAGCGAGGTTGTAGTCGTAGACCAGCGCCAGGTCCACCTCATCCTCGGCCAGCAGGCCGAGTGCCTCACCCGGCTCGTGCTCGTGGATATGCAGGCGCACCGCGGGATGCTGTACGGCCAGGAGCTGAACGGCCGGCAGCAGAAGCTGCCGGACGGCCGTGGCGAACGACGCCACCCGGACGGTGCCGGCCGGCGCCGCCGACGGATCCAGGTCAAGGCGGGCAGCCTCAAGGGCGGCGAGGATCGTGACCGCATGATCAGCCAGGCGCCGCCCGGCCGGAGTCAGCCGCACCCGCCGTCCGGACGGCTCGATCAGTGGCGTGCCCGCCTCCCGGGCCAGGGCCGCGATCTGCTGGGAAACGGTGGAGGTCGTCACCTGCATGGTCTCGGCGACCGCCCGCATCGAGCCGAGGCGGGACAGCTCCAGCAACAGCTCCAGGCGGCGCGGATCCACCTCCACAATGTTCATGATCAATGAACAGTTTGTCAAAGAAAGTCAAGTGGACACGAATGATCTCACGCCTATGTACTGGGATCATGAGCACCGTTCCCGGACCGCAGCGGTCCCGCGCCCGGACCGGCACGCTGATGGCCGTGGGCTCGATGTCGAGCGTCCAGCTGGGCCTGGCACTGTCCGTCCCCCTATTCGCCGAGGTCGGCCCGCTGGGCGCCGCATGGCTGCGGCTGGCCTGGGCCGGAGTGCTCCTGGCGGCCTGGGTACGGCCAAGGCCCTGGCGCTTCCCGCGCCGGACCTTGCTGGCCGCGGTGACCCTGGGCGTGGTGACCGCGGGAATGACGATGCTATTCATGGCCGCGGTGGCGCGGCTGCCGCTAGGCACCGCCAGCGCGCTGGAGTTCCTCGGGCCGCTGGGCGTGGCCGTCGCCCGCACCCGGGGCGGTCGCCTGCTGCTGTGGCCGGCGCTCGCCGGCGCAGGGGTGCTGCTGCTTACCCAGCCCTGGCAAGGCGGCGCCGACCCGGCCGGCATCGCATGCGCCCTCGGCGCCGCCGGATGCTGGGCCTGTTACATCCTGCTGACCCAGGCGGTCGGCGACGAGCTCGCCGGCCTGCAAGGGCTCGCGGTGTCCTTGCCGGTAGCCGGGATGGTGGCCACGCTGGTGGCCGGCCCTGCCGTCATCCCCGCGCTGACCCCGCGGCTGGTACTGGCGGGTCTTGGCTTGGCGCTGCTGGTGCCCGTAGTGCCGTTCAGCCTGGAGATGTACGCGCTGCGGCGGCTGAGCACCGCAGCCTTCGGCACCTTGATGTGCCTGGAGCCCGCCATCGCCCTGATCGCCGGGGTTATGGTGCTCCACCAAGTGCCGGAAGGCTGGTCGCTGACCGGCGTCGCGTTCGTGGTGGCCGCGGGTATCGGCGCCGAGGGCACTGGTGCCCGTGCCGCAGCCGAACGGCCCACAGGACGGCTTCCGGCGCGGCCGTCGCGTCTTCGACGAGGGTTTGCGTCTCGGGACCGGGTGAAGACCACCGTTCCGTTCGGATAAATGACCGGCCGGTGACCTCAAGGGCGCGACCGGACCGCCGGGGTGCGAGCGTAAGGGCTTGGACAACCTGCTGAAGCTGACCATCGCTGCCCACGATGGTCTGCGCCGCTGGGAGCAGATCGAACGGTTCCGCGCCGCCGCCGCTATCACCGGCGCGATCTGGGCGCTGAAAGACCAGCAGGGCCTGCTCGACGTCGACGGCCGCTGACCGGCGACCATCACGCCGCCAGCCTTAGCCCGGGTCCGCGGTCCACAGCACGACGGCTGAGCCGTGGGCGCCGTGCCTGGCCTGGGCCAGCGCCACCGCGGCCTGCTCGAGCGGAAACCTCTCACCCGCGGAAACGCTGAGCAAGCCGTGAGCGAGGAGCCGGACCAGGCCGCCGAGCCGCCTGCCGTCCGGGACGACCTGCACCGCCCGCATGGTGATGCCCCGCTCGGTGGCCGGCAGGTCCGCCGTGATCGTGGTCAGCCGGCCGCCATCTCGCACAGCTCGCACTGCAGCGGCCGAGCCCGCGCGGGCCGCGTTGGCCGCCGCGTCAACGCCGCCGCCGGTCATTGCGCGAACCCGTTCGGGCCAGTCCGGCTCGTGGTAGTCCAAAACGGTGCTGGCCCCTGGCGGCAGGACGGCTGCATGCTCGGCCGCGGCGACATGCTGCTCGGCCCAGGCGCCCTGACCGCGGTACGGAACCGAATGAGCGGTCACCCGGTCGCCTGCCTTGACCCCGCCGACCTGATCCCCAACTACGGCGACGAACCCCGCTGCCTCCACACCCAGTGCCATCGGCGGCCGAATTCCGAGATCCCAGTCCCCGGTACGAGCGAACTCGTCCCAGTTGCCGACCCCGCACGCCCTTACCTCGATCAGCACATCATCTGGCCGCAGCCGGGCCGGCCCGGCTGCCGGTGAATTTGGCTCGGTAGGCCGCGCCATTCCCGGCCGGGGTGAACGGGTCGTGCTTGCGTCGATGGTGATCGTAGGCACCGCGATGGCGGGTGCGACCGCGATCCGGTTGCAGGTCTGGGTAGAGGATGACCGGCTGGCCATGGGCGGGGCCTACTTCGACGTACCCGGTGTTCAGCATGCCGGCCTTGATCTGCTTGACCGGCCCGAAGGACGAAGTGGCGGCCAGGCGGCTCATCACCACCGGGCCGCCGACACCACCGCCTCCGGC